>ENA-UOUL01003727-UOUL01003727.1-bioreactor-metagenome-genome-assembly--contig:-NODE-3727-length-15128-cov-3.277922_pt1 | contig 15128 bp, 10 predicted proteins | sample MGYA00249838_ERZ747220 | MGnify/ENA primary metagenome ERZ747220 (study PRJEB28778, sample SAMN05720191) | bioreactor metagenome | isolation source: Anaerobic biogas reactor | place: USA:Washington...
TCGGTGCTCCGGGCGCGCTACGGACGGGCCACGACTGTGTTCTGTAGTTGAGGCATCATGCCGGCGATCCGCTCCGCAATCGCAGCGAAATCCCCGGCGTCATACGCCTCGATCTGCCCGTGATCGCACTTCTCCGCCAGTTCCGGATCGAGAGGCAGCTTCCCCAGGAAGGGGACATCCAGCTTCTGGGCGGTCTCCAGGGCCTGGCTTGGGCCGAAGACCTCGATTCTTCGCCCGCAGTCCGGGCAGGTGATGTAGCTCATGTTCTCGACGAGTCCGAGGATGGGCGCCCCGAGCTGTGTAACCATGCCCGCGGCCTTGCGGACGATCATGCCGGCAAGGTCCTGGGGTGAGGTTACCAGAACAACGCCGCTCAGCGGGATGGACTGCATCACGGTGAGCGATGCGTCTGAGGTGCCGGGCGGCAGGTCGACGATCAGGTAATCCAGGTCGCACCACACAACATCGTTCCAGAACTGCTTGATCGCGTTGCTGATCAGGGGACCCCGCCAGATCACGGCCTGATCGGTGTTCTCGAGCAGCAAGTTGATCGACATGACCTTGATGCCCGTGCTCGCCTCAACGGGCCGAATGCCGAGGGGACTCATGAGCGGGCGTTGATCCAGCCCAAACACCCGTGGTTGGCTGGGCCCGGTGATGTCGGCGTCCAGCACGCCCACCCGCATGCCCTGTCGCTGCAGGGCCACCGCCAGGAGCGCCGCGACGGATGACTTGCCCACGCCACCCTTGCCGCTCAAGACCGCGACGACACGGGCGATCTTGTTGACCGCTTTGGCCTGGGGCACGCGACCCTCGACCTGTGCCATGAACGCGGCACGCTCTTTCTGGCCCATCTCGATCACCCTGACGCTCACGCCCGCGTGGGGGGCATAGTCGGTGATGGCTTTCTCAGTTGCGCGCACCAGGTCGTCCTTGATGGAGACTTCCTTGAAGGGCAGGGCGAGCGTGATGACAACCGAAGCGTCATCGATCGTGATGTCGCGGACCATGCCCAGGTCAACCAAGTCTCGCTCGAGTTCTGGATGCATTACATCGCGGAGTCGTTGCCGTATCTGTCTTTCGTCGATCATCGCCTCTCCATGGGGTCGTCGCCCGGCGACGCCCCGGTCTCATTATAGATGGCGCTCCCGCTCCGCACTGCCGCCGTCTATGGTGGCCCTGCGGATTGGGCGCGCCTCAACTATAGTCTATCCAACTATATACAAATTGTCAATAGTGACTCGTGGCGATTCTGGGATCTGTGTGGCGGCAGCGGAGGCTACTTTCGGCGGTCTTCGAGCTCTTCGAGGGTGCGCGGCCAGTCTTCTTTGAGCAGGCGCGAGAGGCCGCGGTCGGCGAGGAGGCGGCCCTCGGTCTGGCACTGGGGACAGTAGTTGGTCTCGTTGGTGGCGTATTGGATGCGCTGGACGGGGGTGCCGCAGACAGGGCAGGGTTGGCCGTAGCGTCCGTGGACGGCCATGGCGGGGTGGAAGGCGGTGACCTTTTCCGGGAAACCTTCGCCGGCCTCGTCGCTGAGCCGCGCGGCCCACTCGGTGAGGATGGCGCGGGTAGCGTCGTAGAGTTGGTCCAGTTGGCCGTCGGAGAGCGAACGGGTGAGCAGGAAGGGCGAGAGCCGGGCGCGGTGGAGAATCTCGTCGGAGTAGGCGTTGCCGATGCCGCTGAGGATCCGGGGGTCGGTGAGCGCGCGCTTCAGCGTGTGGTTCTCGGCGCGCATGGCGGCGCGGAAGGCTGCGGGCGGGGCGTCGAGCACCTCGAGCCCGCCCCGATCGAACGCCGCCAGCGCCGCGCGACCTTGCACCAGGTGCAGCGAGGCGCGCTTCTGCGTCGAGCTTTCGGTGATGAGCAGCGTGCCGTGGGCGAAGTCGAGCGCGCCGAGGCCGCGCTTGGCCGGGATGCGGGCGCCTGCCTTCTGCCAGTGCAGGCGCCCGCTGATCATCAGGTGCAAGACGAGGAAGAGGTCGCCGCTTGGCGCGGGGGCACCGGGGCCGGTCTCTCCCGCAGCGGCCCCGCTCTGAGCGGCTCCGCTCTGAGCGGCATCATCAAAGACGAAGACGATGCGCTTGCCGAGCCGCTCGATGGCGCAGACGACCCTGCCCTCCAGCGTCGCGATGGGCGGGTCGGCGGTGCGCAGCAGGAAGATGTGGGCGATCCTCACCCGTTCGAGCGCGTGGCCCTGGACGAAGTGCCGCAGCCGCTCGATGTAGACGGTGACCTCGGGGTACTCGGGCATGCGCGTCTACGGCTCCCCGGTATGGCCCTTCAGCAGCTCATCCCAGACCGAGGGCATGGGGCGGCTCACCGGGTCGACGGTGACCAACTCGCCGTCCTTGCAGAAGTCGTAGAGCGCTTCCATCATGGGCAGGCGCATACCGATGGATCGCGCCTGCGCCAGGAAGTAGGGCCACTCGGAGATGAGACCGGCGAGGGGCTCCTTGTTCTCCTGCTCGATGAAGCGGTAGAGGATGGCGTAGCGGTCGTTGCCGTCGGGGTCGACGTCGAGCGCTTGCATCAGGCGCTGCTTGTCGAGCCCGCTGCGGATGCCGAAGGCCATCACCTCGAGGCGTGCCATGTCGGGCCAGCGGACCGTGAGCTGCTGGACCACCTTGGCGACCTGGCCCATACCGACGGGGCCGTAGTGGTGCACTTTGTCCGGGTTGCCCGCGACGTGGAAGAGCGGCAGGCACAGCGCGTACAGCTCGGGGTCGCCGCCGGCGAACATGCGCAGCGTGCCCGCCGCAGCGCCGCCTGCGCCGCCGCTGATGGGGACGTCCAGATAGCGGACGCCCTTCTCGGCGAGCGCCTGACCCATCGCGCGGGTCTCGGGCGCCGGGACAGTGCTGTGGTCGATCACGATCTGGCCCGGGCGGCACCCGGGGACGAGCGACTCACGGGTGATGCGGATCGAGATCTTGCCCTCGACGCACAGGAGGATGATCGCGCAGGCGTCGACGATGGCGTCGATGGAGGGGGCGATGCGCCCCCCGGCGTCACGCAGACGCGCCTGGGCGGTCTCCTTGGGGTCGAGGCCGAGGACGTCATAGCCGGCGCGGGCCAGGTTGGTGGCGATGCCACCGCCCATCTGCCCAAGGCCGATGGCGCCGATGGTGATATCGTCTAGGTTCATAGATGGCTCCTTGGTTGGCGGATCTCACTGGATCTGACTGAATGCGCGAAGTGACTGGACCTTCGTGTAGTGCTGCAAGAGTCGCGCGTAGTCGGAATAGGGGACGGGCACGTAGTGCGCGATTGAGTTTCGCACCAGGTGCGCCCAATTCACGGCGTCGTGCCACTGCTCGCGCTCCCACGAGAACCGCGGCGTGGTCCGGAGGATATGGAGCAGAAGCCCCAGTTCCATATGGCCGGCTCCGGCCTCGGCGTTGGCAAGGCGTCGCCACGCCTGGCCATGGTTGTGTTGCAGGCCGGCGCATACGGCAACGCGAATCCCATCGGCCAGTGGGAGCACCAGCGTCAACTGCGCGCGCCAGAGCCTATGGCGCAGCTCCTCGTCATCCTCCAGCAGTGCAACGATGGCGCTGTGCACCTCATAGCCGTACTCGGGCGTGTACGACAGCCAGCCACGTCGCCACAACGCCCTATCGCTTTCGCTGAGCACAGGTTGGGTCCCGGGGCGAAAGGCCGCCGGCTGCCAGCGCGATATCACGGACTCGGCATCGCCGCGCTCCCAGCCGTTGCGGGCCGCGTAGTCGGCCAGACAGGCCGCGACCTGGGCCTGGGAGCCGCAGATCGCGTCCCAGAGGTGCGTCACCAGCCGGACGTCGTTGCCACACAGAGACGGCAGAAGGACCTCTCGCCATCGCCCGCGGGCGTCCACAGCACCGTGGAACGCCCGCGTCAGAGCACCCACCTCCTGGGCCGAAGGAATGCCGGCCCAGAGGCGGGTTGTGACCCGAACGTCATTCGGCACCAGCTTGAGCCCCTCAACCGCGGCGCCCGTCGTCGTGACGCAGAGCCCGCCGTGGCCCAGGCGGCGCCGGGGCGCTACCGCCCAACGTCCGATAGACTCCACCCATCGCCCCCTATCTGCCAGAGACAACGTCTCGAACTGCTCGAGGAAGATGACCTCGGGCAGGTTCTCGGCAGCCGCGAGTGCGTCGGGGCCGTTGATGGTGGCAACGACCTCTCGCGACAAGAGCGCCTCGGCGATCCCGCGCCACGGATGGACGGCGTCGATGGCGCCTAGCGACACCTGCCCAACGGCATCATACCAGAATCGTTCCGTCAGTGCTACGTTGAGCGTTGAGACAAGGTCGACCGATGGCGCCAGGACCCAGACGAAACGCCCCGCGCGCAGCTCCTGCTCCACCGTCTGCACGAACGCTCGGGCGCTCGGCAGTCGCAGCGCCTGGACGTGCTCCTGCCCTTCATTCATACTGCCAGAGGCGGCGAATCAGCGGATCGACGGTGAGCCAGATCTCGCGCTCGTCCAGCCTGCGCCGCAAGATACAGGTCCGTTGCAGGTAGGCCATCGCCGTGTCCAGTTGCTCGCGGCTGTAGGCCGCCGGCAAGTTCTCGGACACGATGTCATAGGCCCATTCCAGGAGGATGCCCTCCTCTTCTTTCATGAACTCGGTCACAATCTGCCGCAGATTGTCGTTGGGGATCTGGAGTGCCTCGATAAATAACTGCTCGATGCCCGACCCGCGCTTGTTCAGCACGGTCTCGAAGACCCGGATCTGTTCGCTGAAATCGCCTCCGCCAAGGTTGGCCAGCAGCTGATCGAGCAGCAGAGGCCATCCCCCGGTCACGTTGTAGGTGCGCTGGCACGTTCGTTGTGAGGCGATGATCTCCGGGGCGTGCGATTCGAGCCGCTGCTGAACACCGATGATATCCCAGGGCATCAAGGTGACCAAGGCGTCGACGCGCTGCTCGATCTCCTCGCGCTCCGGGCGGGGGATCTGGAACCAGCTCCACGAGGCGATCGGGTCGAGCACGAAGATCATGCGGACCACGCTGGATGAATACCGCCGGCAGAACTGGAGGCCTTTCTGAACCTGGCTGAGCATGTCCTCAGGTCTGCCCTCAAGTGAGCGATAGACAACCATCCGGCCGAAGTCTCGATGGGCGACGTTGGTGTCCAGCCACTGCTGGAGGGCCGGGCCGGTCTGTGCGTAGACCTTGGCCTCGTCCCACTGATCGCTCGGATTGGACGCCGAGATGTCTTTGACAAAGCGCCGGGTGGCCTCGCGCAGGTCGCCCAGACCGGCTGCCGGCGAGCCAAAGACCAGGCCGACGCCCGACCGGGCCGCGCTAAGCAGCCCTTCCTGGTAATAGGTCAACGGGCTGTAACGGTTCTCCTCCAGGTCGAGCAGGGCGTGGTGGCTGTCGTACTTTAGCGGCGTCGGCGGGCTGCTCTCTGAGATCTCCTGCAGCCGCCCCCACAGCTCGTCGTGCGTGCCCAGCAGGTGCACCAGGTTCGGGCTGCGCAACCGGAACCGCTCGCCTTGTCCCAGGCTGAGGACACCCAGTCCGCGCATCTCCTCCAGCAGCCCCTGGAAGCGGGCCTGTTCGACATCACTCCCAAAGCCGCTAGGCCACCAACTGGCCGCCATGTGGAGTAGCTCCTGAGATGTGTAGAGCTGGTCGAATCCGTTGTAGGCTTCCCACTGGTCGAGAATCAGCGAGAGCGCGATGGCCTCGTAGCGTCCATCGAGCGCCAGGGTCCAGACGAAGCGATCGCGGATGGCCTGCCTCAGATCGCGATTTCGGTACACCTCCTCGACGTCATCACGCGTCACGGTGAAGGGGGGATTGCCCGTGAGGTGCTTTTTCTGCAGGTGCTCCACCAGGTGCGAGCCGAAGAGCTGGATCAGCCCGGGGTGATAGTTCGTGTACGAGAGGATGTGCAGGGGCAGCGAGCCGTCATCCCCGCCGTCCGCCGGACCGAAACGGAACCCCAAGGCCCTGAGCGGCTTCTCGAGCAGTTGCCGCGCCGACTTGGGGTCGAGTGGGCCGACCTCGATCGGGGTGCCCATGTGGGCCAGCGGCTGGTCGGGGATGTTCTTGTAGCGCTGGACGTTATGCAGACCGGCGACCACGACCTTGAAGCGCCGTTCGGTGGCGTCCATCAGCGCCTTCAGCGAGCCGATGATCTCGAAGTTGGTGCCCGCATCGGCCTCAAGGAGATGGTCGGCCTCGTCAAGCAGCAGCATGACGCGCAGATGGTTCTCGTTGATGGTCTGCTGCAGGTCGCTCTTCAGGCGATCCGGGCGGACGGTGCGGCTGCGCAACACGTGCTCGCGCTCCAGCGCGCCGGCGATCGTCTGCCAGAAGGTCTGCCGAAACTCCAGACCCGAGCGGGGATCGCCGATAGAGCGGATGTCTTCGAGAACCGCGAACTGACCTTCTTCGGGCCGGTGGAACTGGCGATGGACCTGGCGCAGGATTGCCGACTTGCCGAGCTGCCGTCCGCCGTAGACGATGGCCGGTCCATAGGGGTCGAGCAGCCGGTTGACGAGGCTCTCGCGACCCATGAAGACTTCGGGCGGCACTGAGCCGGCCACGAAGGGCACGTAGGGATTGACCTCGGTGTAGGGTAGGGTGCACTCCATCAAGGGCGTGAGGCGCACGTTGTACTGCCGCGCCAGGAACAGGATGAGGGCCTCGTCGATCAAGATTGCCTTCAGGTGGCGCTGCCGCGACAGGCGCAGGTAGTCTCCCCAGGCTCGTTCGGTCATCCGGCCGAAGTAGAGTAACAAGACGGGATCGCCGCCCAGCTCCTGGAGCAGCGAGCCGATCGCGTCGAATCCCGGGCGCGTCCAGACCCCCACGACGTCGTAGCGGCCCCCGCGCTGCGAGCCGAACTGGGGTACGGGCATCTGGTCCACCGGCACCTCAGCCCGCACGCGCCAGCGCTCGAAGTAGTTCTGGGCGGCCGACACCGGGGCGACCGAAACCGGCGAATTGGGGGCAACCACAAACCCCAGGTACTGCATCAGTGTGGCTACCAATGAGAGCTTGTCGTCGATGCGCAGCGGGGGTTCGTCGTGCCTGGGTTCGTGCTCGCGCTTGAGGCGCCGCCAGGCCTCCAGGGCTGCATAGGCTTCACCTCGGCGTGGTGCCGGGAGGTGAGGGAAGCTGAGGCCGGGCAAAGGCCGGTCGTCCCGGACATCACGCGCGATCTGGTTGAGGGGGACGTTCCTGAGGACCTGGTGGACATCGTTGAAGCGCTCGCGGAGGTCGTCGAGGGCCGTGCGCGACGGCTCGGTCGTCGTGAACAGGTCCTCCGGAAAGTGGAGGCTGCTTCCGCTGGCCAGGGCACTCTGCAGGTGGCCCAGGTACTCGTTGACGGCCCGCAGATCCTCGCGTATGAAGGCCTTATCGATGACCGTGCTGACTTCGGTCCCGCGTTCTTTGCCCAGCGTCTGGACCTGCGGCTGCAGCTCTTCCCAGTGTTCGCGCATCTTGCCCAGGCGGTCCTGTCGGATGGCCGCCAGTTCCTGGCGCGTTGTGGCCAACCGTAGCAGCAGGCTGCCGATGTCGAGGGCCACATCAGGATCGGTCCCCGCGCGCCGCATGTTCTTGCGAACGGCCTCCAGGTCACCCTCGAAGCGGCTGCGTTCGCTCTCGGCAATGAGCCCGTCGGCCAGGGCCCGCTCAACCGCCACGATGGCCCGGTCGGTGGACTGCCGCAGCCTCTCGATATCGGCGGCAAAGGCCTGCTGATGCCGCGCTGTCCAACTGCTCTGGGCATCCTCCAGCGCGGGGAGCAGCCCGATGAACCTGTAGTCCTTCACGTCGAGCCAGCCCTGTGCAACGCTATCGAGGTCCTGCTGACCCCGATCAAGCGTATCCAAGAGGCGACAGCCGTTCTCTTGCAGGGCGTCCTCCTCGGGAAGCCCGTCATCGGTGAGCCGCGCTCCCGGCACCCACAGGAACCGGCGTGCCACATTGGTGGCAAGGTCGCCGTGGACGAGCGTGCCGTGATCGAGCACTGGCGGGCCGGCCGGGGCTGTGCTAATCTTGTCGATCAGCAGCCCGTGCGTCTTCCTGAGGGCATCGCAGAGGAGAGCAGAGGCTATCCTGCCGCGTGCCTCGAATTGATCGCAGGCCTGCTCCAGCTCCTCCGCTGCGGCGATCGCGAGGCGGTCGATGGCCTGCAGCAAGTCGGTCACCTGCGACTGTCGCCAGCTGCCCTTGCTTCCGGCGAAGCGGTCCATCACGGTCACCGCATCGCACCAGCGCTGCGCGATTGCGCACCCTTCCTCCACCATCCGGGCGATCTGGCGCATCGCGGCACCCACGATGGGCTGCAGCTTACGTCCGACGATGACGTGGTCGATCCGCTGTACCTCGCCATACACCCAGCTCTGAGACATCCAGTTCTCGAGCGCGCCCTCTACCACCCGAACCCGCTCGCGGCGATCTTCCGCGACATTCCGGTACCAGCGGTAGAGCTCACCGTCGGGAGGACGGACCATCTGGCCCCACACGGCGATCGCGCGGCTGTAGGGAGGGGTGCGGTTGGGGGCCTGCTGTAGCCACTCGGTAGCTTCCTGGGATGCATCCTGCACGAGCTTGCGGCGCTCGGCTTTGCCAAGGATGCCCTGCACCTCAGCGGGCTGCAGCGGCCACGCTTGGGCTGCAAACGTGCGAATGGCGACCATCAATGCATTGAGCGCGGGGCTGAGCGGCGTCTCGAAGTTGAGCCAGTCGGCCCAACCGCCCACGGGATTCACCAGCGCAAGATGCAGCGCGGCCGCGGCAGCGACCCATTGGTCGGCGTCCGAGTCGAAGCTCAGGTGCGCCCGTGGAATCGCTGCGAGATCCTGAACCATGCTTGCGTTCCGCTCGGGCCACAGTTGGGCAGACCACCGGGCTCCTTGCAGTGCCAGCAACAGCCAACCGGGAAAGACAGGCGCAACGCCTGCACGCTCCTGCGCCACCGTCAGCCAATAGGCAGCGCTCAGGTCGCCGCCCAAGAGCGACTCGACGATCTGCGTTGCCGCGCGGTGTGACGCCCAGTCGACCTCCGACGGCTCCGGCCTTGAGAACGACGTGTCGAGCTCCACCGGAGGCGGGCCCGGCTCGACCGGGGCCTCCTCTTCCTCTACCTCCGTAGGCGGCTCAAATGGCAGCAGCCCCCACGTGTCGGGCGGCGGTGGTTCCATGGCATCCGGGATGTCCGGCGGATAGGCCTCCAGTGTAGGTTCTGCGTCCTCGGGCTCATCGACGTCTGACTCAGGCTCTGCCGGCAGGGCCGTGGACGGGTCGCACGGAATCTCCAGCGTGAACTCGGCCTGTCGTGTGTTTTCAGGCGTCTCCTCAACTTCGACTACGGTTTCCTCAAGCACCTGCCGCTCGTCTACAGGTGTGACCTCGGCCGCGGGGGCGCCAGCGCCCTCCCGTTCGTCCACTTGGGTATCGGGTTCGTCAGGGATGGCAGATACCTCTGGTTCCGGTACCACGGTCGGGTCAACGTGCGGCTCACGTGTAGACGTGCCCACGAAGGTGACCGTTGGCAGCAAAACCACGCCGGTGCTGCCTTCGTCAGGAGGGGCGTCGGTCTCGTCGGTTTCTGGCCCCCAGTCCTCGTCAGGTATGTCCCTTCCACCGGCGGTCGCGCCACCCGCGGCCGCCGGCACCTCAGCCGCCATCAGCGCTGTGTGAATCTCGGTGATTCCGGCTTCGAGGCTCTCGAGATCGGCCCGCTTGGCGCGTCGTTCGGCGACATTGACCGCAGCCAGATGCGCGCGGTCGAGCTCGCCATAGCGTGTCAGGAGGTCGTCCAGCGTGGCCACCAGCGCGAGCAGGCCTTCTGCGTTAGCCGTCGTAGCGCGTGCCGGCAGGGCCTCGAGGTCCGCGATGCCAAAGAAGCTCAGGTATGCCTCGTGGGTTTGTGCCAGCGCCGCGAGCGCATCACTTAGCGCTCCGCGGGCCAGGAGGTCGTCTCTGGCCTGGCGTTTCTGCGCCGCCAGCGCCGTGACCTGCGCGACGAACGCGTCGACGGTGTCCCATTGGGCGGCCTCGGGCGGGAACGAGGCCACCTCGGCCAGGATGGTGCCCCACGGCCCCTCCAACTGGGCGTCCCCGGTCTCCTGTGGCGGACTCTCCGGAGCGCTTAGGGTTACAGGCGGCGCGGCGGCGGGTTCCGCCTCAACGTCAGCTGTCGATCGTGCGCCATTGGCCAGGTATTCTAGGTAGTCGACCGGCGAAACGGGCACCCGCCCGCTCAGCAGCAAGGTGGCCAGGAGTATCGCGTCTCGATCGGCCTCTGGCTTCCCGTCCGCCAATTCCTCGACGCGTGCCATGACCTCGCCGTCGCTCTCCCAGAACTGGGTGAAGACGCCGGCCTTCAGGTGCGGGAGCGCCGGCGGCGCTACGTCCAGACCTGCTTCGCGGAGGTAAGCCCGGATGTCTCGCACCAGCTCCGGTTGCGCCTCGACCCACACGGCCAGGATGGCGGCTGCAAGGTTGTCGTCGTCCTGCCAAACGGAATCGACGGCTTCGAGCAGCTTACCGAGCGGCGCCCGGTCCGTGTGCGTGCGCCGGAAGCCCGGGATCTCGGGGAGGGCGCGCTGAATCTCCGAACGGAGGGCCTGTTGCCATTTTGACTTGCGCGAGGCATCTCTGTACGCCGTCAGGGACTTCGTGAGGATGCGGCGTCTCCATCCTTCGGGGAAGCGCGCTACGAGTGTCGAGCAGGGCGTGAACGGTCGGGGCGCTTCGGTCAGCTTAGGTTCCATGCTTGGCTGTCTCCTTGGTGTAGTCGAGCGGGGCCGGAGCGTCTGGCGCGTCCGGCGTGCGGACCGGACCGCGCCGGTCAGCGACCAGAAGCAATGAATGCACCGCGACCGAGTCTAGACATTTTCGTAGGATGCGCAAGCGCAGCAAATGGCGCGGTGGACTATAGGCCCAACAGGGCGCCTGGCGTGGCTCTTCAGCGTGGCCTGTCTGAGCGCGCGGGGGTGTTTCACTTTGGGGGAGAATGACCTGCTAGATCTAGCCCGGGTATCCATGCCCGGGCTAGAGGACAACGCCCCATGGAATGGGGAACGCCCCATAGAATGGGGAACGCCCCATAGAATGGGGCTCCACCGGCCTCTTCCGGTCCGGAAACCCGATTGATCGGGTGTCGCGCACTAGACTGGCGATTTCATCGCCGGGCGGGCTCGCTGCGACGGGCGCTCGGCATTGCCAAGCCGTTTGCCTGACCCGCACAGAAGGGACGCCGCGCGTACCGTGGTTGCGCAGTCCGGCAGCCTGTAGTAGACTGGGATTAGCGGCTGCCACGAGAGGTGTGGTCCGGGAGCCATGCCCACTCATGGAACACCAGCTGCTGCCCAACCCCCCGGTCAATGGGGATACCAGGATGCCGGCCGTGCATGCTGTTAGCCGAGCCGTGCGCTGCGATCCGATCCCGGCGAGGAAACCAGTGGCCTCGATCCTACGGCCCGTGCTTTGACCAGCGAGTCTCAGCCGGTCTAGCCACATGCAAGGAGGCCGCTATGATCCGCTGGGAGTATGCACACGCTGTAGGCGGCGCGGAGATCAACGCCGCCCTCAACACCCCGCCCGAGGATGCCTATCCTGAGGAGATGCGCCGGGAGAGAGAACGCCGCGAGACCAGCAAACGTGGCTCACTGAAGGTCGGCCTCATCCTGCTGACGCCGGTGGTGCTGTTGATCGGGCTGTCGCTGATCACCAGCGTCTTCCGGCGAACGCTCACCTCAGAGAACCGCATGTGTCAGGGCGCGCTCTATCTGGCTGGCGCCGTCGCCCTTTTCGGCCTGAGCGCGGGCCTCAAGGACCGGACCAAATACCCCTCGCTGGAAGACATCGTCAGGCGGTTCTACAACAACGTCTCCACCAAAGGCGATCACTTCAAGAGCTACGAGCTCCTGGCCCCGGCAAGGATGCACGACACATCGCAGGAGTCCTTCAAGCAGGCGTGGGAGAGCGTGATCGATGACGTTGTCGCCGCCGTCGCGACGCAGGACGAGGTCACGTGTGCGCGGTGCGGCAAGACGTCGAAGGGGCTATGGGCCGTGAACCAGTGGTGGTTCAAGGACGACTATATGGCCAATGCCAATCTCTTCGTGGCCTGTCCCAAGTGTGAGTCAGTCTACTGCAACCACTGCTACATCGCGCTCCCGAATCGCCACGAATGCACGAAGTGCGGCCAGAAGCTGAAGGAGTTGGCGCCCGGTGCCTTCAAAAGCGGTCTCAAGACGTTCATGGTCGATCCGCAGATGCGAGGGTCGAACCAGATTGGCGCCGTAGAGATCAACGAGGTGACCGACCGGGTGGCCAACATAACGACCGAGGTGCATTGGGCTTTCAGCTACACGCGGATCATCCCGTCGGACAGCGCGATGGCGAGCAACCTGATCGCTCTCGGGGATCGCGGCAAAGTCGTCTGTCGCTTCCATAACAAGGCGGTCAAGATCGGCGAGGAATGGCGCCTGCTCGCAGCGACGCCGGCAACGCGTCAGCCCGTGCCCGACGCCGCCGGTCAGGAAGGGAGCCCACTATGACCGGCTTCGTAAAGACCTACCAGCGCGCCCTGTTGGCGTTCTCCGTCGTCGTGCTCGGCTTCACGATCTACGGCATGGCAGCGATCAAGCCGCCCGCGCCCGAGTTCTACCCGCTTGGGGTCTCAGCCGCGGATATCGTGAGGGTCTATGAGCCCGGGGGATTCACCTTCGAGTCCTCTTCGCCTGTCTACGAGCAGCCACGGCAGATTGGCGAGGCCCCAGATGGCGCCGCGCTAATTCAGCTCGTCGGGCCGTCGGGCAACCTGACCGGTGTGAACGTATCCGTGTATATGACGCAGGGACTTCCCGAAGTGACGCAGGATCTGCGGCGCTCCTACCTCGACACCATGATCTCTCTTGTCCTCCCAAACTGGGAGGATGGTCACGAGTGGTTGGAGGAAGAGGCGCTCAGCATGAAGCGCGCTGGCTCGCGCAGCACCGAGGTAGGGGACGTCAAGGTCGTCTTGACCGTTGCCTCAGCGGACGATGGCCTCACCTTGGGCCTCAGCTTCGGAGCCTGGCGTGCGAATCCAGACTACGAGGACGGCGACTGGCAGGTGGACTGACCCCTGCGGACTGCGGCGGAGCGAGAGCACCGCACCCCGGGTCCCACGGCGCGAGGCTGAGGCCCGGTTGCATAGAGCGGGGCAGACATGGGCTGTGTCACCCATACGGGCGAGCAGCGGCAGGGTGCAGGCGCTCGCCGCCACAGACTGCGCGGCCTGGCCGTTGACCACCTCGGACCGGTGTATAGCGTGGGCGACACGGGATACCTTGGCGCGCGCGATTCTCCAATGCATGCCACCCTCAACGCAATCGTTCCCGCAACATTGTTGCGGCGTTCTCGTGGTATCATAGATGCATCGAGCGCAGCCACCAAACCATGAAGCGGCTCATCGAGTTGGAGCGTTTGCGAGAGGCCGACCCGACTGCGTAGACTCCCTGGTCCACACACCTCTTGACCGGCATGCTCGGCCTCGGTATCATGTTAGTAGGCGAACGCCATACGCGGGCCACGTTGGGTGGCCCTGACGATTCCATACTGTGGGACCATGACGTAGGAGGCGTACAATGCATATCCTTCCACCCTATACCTATGCATCTGGAAGGTTGGCCGAGGAACGTAGACAAGACAGCATGCGTGATGGGGAGCACGCGTACCTGCTACGAGTGGCCAGGCTTGCGAGGCCCAAGCCCACCGGTAGCGTTCTGTTTCGCCTGGGCTGCCTGCTCGCCCGTGCTGCTGAAGGGCTGCGGGTGCACCTCGCGCTGCCAGGGGTAGATCTGCAGAGTTGCCCGGCGCCTCAGGGCTTCTGAGAGATCTCTGCGTTCCCCTGCCCTGATGGTTGGGCAGCGGGCTTCTCTTTCGACATACGGCCCGGCGACTGAAAAGTCGCCGGGCCGTATCCATGAGGGTGCTCTCTGTGAAGGTGCCGGGGACGTGTACAGTGACGTGCCCGTCCCCGCCGGAGCAGCTACTGCACCTGGATTTCTACGATCCCCTTGACCGACGTGTTCTTGGGGAAACCGGGCATCCGCGAGGTGAAGCCGCCTTGGCTGCGGAACTGCAGGATGCAGGTGTCGCAGGCCATGACGTCGGCGAGCGGAAGCTCGGCCGTGTAGCCGTCGTCGGCGACGAGGACCACGGTGGTCGCGTCGGCGTTGGGCTGTGCCTGCTCCAGCAGGGGCTTGATGGCGACGCCAGTATAGGTCTCGGCCTCGCCGTCGCTGTTTTCGCCCTCGACGTCGAGCGTGTCCATCGCCGTCAGCTCATCCTCGGTCCAGCTCAGCGCCTGGGCCACGGCCCCCGTGATCTGGAAGTCGCCGCTCAGGGCCGGGGCGGAGGCTGCCTGCTCGTCGCGCCAGGGCTGCGAGTCGGGGGTGAAGAGCGGCGCGCCAAAGGCGTCGACGCCGAAGGTCCCGATCTTCTCCTGGACGGGCACGGAGATCAGCCAGTCGATGAACTGCTGCGCCAGGTCGGCCTGGATGTTGGGATTCTTGGCCGGGTCGATGGCGATGACACCGTAGGGGTTGAAGAGCAGCGGATCGCCCTCGACCACGATCTCGAGTTCAATCCCCTCAAGCGTCCGGGCGAGGTAGGTGGCGCGGTCGCTTAGGGTGTAGGCCTCCTGCTCGTTGGCCATCGTGAGCACGGCCCCCATATTCTGGCCCGCTGAGACGTACCAGGCACCTGACGGCTCAATGCCGGCGGCTGCCCAGATGCTCTTCTCCTTGCCGTGCGTGCCCGAGTCATCGCCGCGCGAGACGAACGTGCTCTCGGTCTCCGCGAGCGTCTCGAACGCGCGGGAGTCGGCGTACTCCTCGAAGCGCGCCACCGTCTGGCGCACATTGAGCGCCGAGTCGTCCACGGTGGAGCTGATCAGCTCGCCCCCGAAGCCGTCGTCCGACTCATTGGCGTACCAGTGCTTGTCCGCATAGTCCATCAGGCCGGCGCGCTGTGGATCGGCCCAGAACGGCTCGACGAACCAGCCCCAGAACGAGTTCGACATGAGGATGTGTCGCGGTGAAAGATCGCGCACGAGCTCGGCCAGGGCGAAGCCGGCGTCGTAACAGGTAAGCATCGCCAGCTTGCGCCCTTCGGCGCGGGCGGTG
>ENA-UOUL01003732-UOUL01003732.1-bioreactor-metagenome-genome-assembly--contig:-NODE-3732-length-15119-cov-11.890839_pt1 | contig 15119 bp, 8 predicted proteins | sample MGYA00249838_ERZ747220 | MGnify/ENA primary metagenome ERZ747220 (study PRJEB28778, sample SAMN05720191) | bioreactor metagenome | isolation source: Anaerobic biogas reactor | place: USA:Washington...
TGGGAAGCCGAATGATCCGCCGGGCAAGCCGGCGGGATTGCTGGGGGGCGGGCCGGCGGAGGTAGTGGGAAGCCGAATGATCCGCCGGGCAAGCCGGCGGGATTGCTGGGGGGCGGGCCGGCGGAGGTAGTGGGAAGCCGAACGATCCGCCGGGCAAGCCGGCGGGATTGCTGGGGGGCGGGCCAGCGGAGGTAGTGGGAAGCCGAATGATCCGCCGGGCAAGCCGGCGGGATTGCTGGAAGCAAGCCGGCGGGATTGCTGGGGGCAAGCCGGCGGGGGTAGTGGGAAGCCGAATGATCCGCCGGGCAAGCCGGCGGGATTGCTGGGGGCAAGCCGGCGGGGGTAGTGGGAAGCCGAACGATCCGCCGGGCAAGCCGGCGGGATTGCTGGGGGGGCGCAATCGTTGTCATCGGCGGCGGTCTCGGACGTATTGGATTGTGGAGGCCGAAGGGACGAGGTTCCCGGCGGACTGGCGACTTCACATTTTTTCGATGGGGAAAGCTCCGATGACACTACACAGAATTGCGACGGTGGCCGGTGGGGCAGTGGTGGTGCTGGGACTGATGGGGACGGGCCTGTGGTCGTACCTGCAAACGGCCGGGCAGCGGGCGGTGGCGACGGTGAAAGAAAACGTGCCGATCGACTTCGAGATCGACCGGGCACGGCGGATGGTGGGCAACCTGGTGCCGGAAATCCGCCGGACGATGCAGATCATCGCTCAGGAGGAAGTGGAAGCCGAACGGCTGGCCGCCCAGGTGCAGCAGGCGGAACGGAAGCTGGCCCAGGACCGGCAATTGGTCCTGACGCTGAAAACGGATCTGGAGGCGGCTCGGCCCAAGTACGAATACGGCGGAAAAACGTACACACCGCAACAGCTGCGGCAGGATTTGGCGGCCAAGTTTGCCCGCTATCAGGTGGCCGACGAGAACGTCAAGACGCTGGGCGGAATGCTGCAGGCACGCGAGCAGCGGCTGGCGGCCACACGCCAGAAACTGGACACGATGGTTGCCACCAAGCAGCAACTGGAAATCCAGGTCGAACACTTGCAAGTCCGGCTGCGACAGATCGAGATCGCGCAAGCGGCGGGCGACGCGCGGTTGGACGCCACGCAGGTCAGCGAGGCCCGGACGTTGATCGACGAAATCCAAACACGGCTGGAGGTCGCCGAACGCGTCTTGCACGCCGAGGCGGCGCAGGCCGGCGAGATCGCTATCGAGCCGCCCGCGGTGGACATCGTCCAACAGGTGCAGGCGTACTTCGGGCACGGGAGCCGGGCCGAGTAGGGCGGGTGACGCAGCAGGGCACGGCCAACCGGATCAGGCCGTGCCACGCGGGGGACGTGAACTCAGACACAGGACGCAGACTCATGAAAAGCAGCTGGACGGTCATCGGGCTGAACCTGATCGCTTTGACGCTGGCCGGCACGGGGTGTTCGGCCAGGGGCCGCTCGGCGGGCAGCGACGCCCACCACACGCCGTTGGCGGCGCCGGCAGCGTACGCGGCCGTCGCGCCGGCCGGACTGTCGGCGGACGGTCCGGACACGCCGTCGGTGCTGCCTGGGTTGCACGAATGCCTGACCACGCCGGAGGGGCTGCGGCGCAAGCTGGTGACGACCCAGCCGGGACTCCGCTGCCTGGAAGCCGTCGACGGCGACCGGCTGGTGGGCGGCGAACTGCCCCTGTTCCAGGAGTTGTTCGTTTTGGACGTGCGGCCTTCGGCCAAGGGCTTGACCCATTTCCTGGTCAGCCGGTCGCCTCGCAAAACGCACCAACTGGGTTTTCTCGGGGCCGACAGCGTGGCTGAGTGGAACACGCGTCTGGGCTATCGGCCGATCGCTCCCGTGCTGTTCTACCCGGAGCAGAACCAGGCGGAGGAACTGGCGCAGACGGGCCAAGGCGGCGGGAACCCGGTGGGCCGCGCCGCTCCGGACAGCGACCGCAAGTACCTGCCGTGGCCGGTGGTGGGCAGCCACACGGTGACCAACAGGCTGGGCCAGGTGGTGGAAGTGGCGTTGTTGAACTTCCTGGGCGAGCGGCGCGTGGGCGACGACGGGGGTACGACGGCGGTGAGCCTGACGCGCTACAGCCAGACGCAGAAAAAGGCGATTACCCAGGCGGTCGGCGTGATCGGCCTGGCGTTTTGTGTGGACAACACGGCTTCGACCGATCCGTTCGTGCCGCAGATCGTCCGGTTTATCGTGGACACGAGCCGCGGCGTGGCCGAGCAGCGGCCGGAGCTGAAATTGAACCTGACGCTGTACCGCGACCAGATCCCGGGCCTGATGTGGGGCAAGTCGGTGACCAAAACCTTTTGGGACGGCGTGCCTCAGCCGATCGCGCCGTTTCTGGAGGCTGTGCAGCCGATCACCGCGCCGAGGGTGTCTTCGGAGGACTTCCCGGAGTGTTCGTACCAGGGCTTGCTGGAGACGCTGACGGCGACAAAGTGGGAGGAATTGAGCCACAAGGTCGTGGTCTGGATTTCGGACAACAGCGCGCATCCTGCGGGCAGTTCAAAAAACCCGCACGTGGCCCCGGCGGACATCACGCGTGCGGCGCGAGCCAAGGGCGTGGCGATCCACGCGGTGGCCATCCGCGGGGGCGGCGGCGACGACGAACAGCGGCGGCATTACAGCCAGTGCCGCGAGGTAGCCGAGGCCACGGGCGGCAACGTGTACGGACTGGCCGATGCCGGACGGTTGGCGGCCCAGATTGCCCAGGTGGTCCAGAGGGAGCACGCCGTGGTGCGGAAGAACCGCGACGAGTTGCAGCAGATTGCCGGCGGCCGGATGACGGTGCAGCAATACTTGGCGAGCACCGATCACCAGGAGTTGCGGCGGCGCTACCAATTCGTGCGGCTGCTGCAATCGGCCGGCCTGGACCTGGAGGGGTTCGCGCCCGATCAACCGACGTTTGCCCAAGGGTGGGCGCCGTCGCAGTTGCCGGGGGGGCCGCCGCTGTTCGAGCGGATGGTGTACGTCAGCCGGGTGGAACTGGACGTTCTGCTGTCCGAACTGAACGACCTGGTCGCGCTGCTGCGGCACGACAGCACGCAGGGCGTGTTGGACGTGTTCGCAACGGGCCTGGGCGCCCGCGTGGGCGACCAGTCGTTCTTTTCCAACCGGCGCGACGGGGACATCCCGTTCGACGTGTTCATGGCGGCCCGCGGCATCCCGTTGCGGACGGGGATCACGATGAAGAGCCGCGACGAGCTGTTGGGGATGAGTGCGGAGGAAAAGCTGCTGCTGAAGGCGCGTCTGATCAACGAGGTGATTCCGCATCTGACCAATGCCCGCAGCAGTTCGGCGTTCACGTTGACGGGGGATTTCGATTTCGGCTGGATTCCGGAACACGTGTTGCCTTGAAAGGTGGTGAGATGATCGTTGCATCGCTGGTGGCGATTGGGATGGCGTTGTGGTTCGTGACGCTGGTGCTGGAGCAAGTCTTCCTGGCGGGCGAGCCGGAGCCGAGCGGCCGGCGTGCGGGCGGGCCCTCGCCGGCACCGCGTCTGCGGGCGGCGGGCGGCTCCGCGCCGGCGCGGCGCGTCCCGCTGTACCGGATCGAGAATGTGACGAAGACCTACGGTCACGGCGGCACGGTGGTGCGGGCCCTCCGCGGCGTGGACTTGGAGATCGGCGACGGCGTGACGGCCGTCACGGGTCCCAACGGCAGCGGCAAGAGCACGCTGCTGACCCTGCTGGGGGCGCTGGATGTGCCGACCAGCGGCCGGATCTTCTACCGTGGCGAGCCGATGCCGTTTGCGGATCGCCGGGCGATGAACCGCTTTCGCAGCCGGATCCCCGCCTGGATCATGCAGGACACGAATCTGTTTGCGGACCAGAGTGCCGTGGAGAACGTGGCCTTTGCACTCACGCGGTTCGGCGAGCGGCACCGGACGGCGTTGGCGGCGGCGCGGGAGGTCTTGCAATCGCTGGGCATCGACGGCCGGTCGGCGTCCCGGCTGCCCTCGCAATTGAGCGGCGGCCAGCGGCAACGGGTGGCGATCGCCCGGGCGCTGCTGGCCCACCAATGCGGCGGCGCGGAGGTGATCCTGGCGGACGAGCCGACGGCCAGCGTAGATTCGGCGGACGCGGAACGGGTCTTTTGTACGCTGCTGGACCTGGCCCACGAGCAGGATGCGCCGGTGATCGTGGTCACCCACAACCCGGCCCTGGCCCGGCTGGCCGACCGGTTGTTGGTCTGCGAACACGGGACGTTCCGCGAAGACGAGGTGGCCGCGGGCGGCCCCGAGGACGCCCTGACCGGCTCGGAGAACTCGGCGGACATCCAGCTCGCGTCCGCCGAATCCACCTGGATTTACGCGGCGTCCTTCACCCCGGCCCGCGGTGTGGCGTCAGCCCACGGAATCTCTTCACCGTAGACCGCTCGCTCCGCGAATGGAAGAACCACTCGCGGAGCGAGCGGTCTACGGTGGGCGCAGGCCCGGACTTTGCCAAGGGAGAGACGATGAACAGCAACCATCGGAACCAGTCTGTCGTTCGCCGTCTGGCGAACATCGTGCGTTCGATTCCCAACAAGTTGTGGCAGCACAAGGTCGTGACGGCGATTCGGGTGCTCGTGGGGGCCCTGACCTTCGCGACCACGGTGTTTGCAGGCTACTACGGGTACACGTCCTGGAAGCATCAGCAACAGGTCGTGGCCGAGGCGGACCTGCGGCGGGTGGAGGCCGAGGTCTTGCACTACAACGATGTGTCCCAACGATGGACGGAGGCCAAGGTCGCGGACGTCTCGAAATCGCGGTTGGTCGACTTCGGGTACGTCCGCCAGGAAGTGACGGTGCAAGTGACGTTGGCCGGCGACAAGTTCCAGCACGTCTCGCTGGCAGGCGTGATCGGCCGCGAACCCGAACTGCAAGGGGCGGGACTGATGTGGGGAAAGCCGGTCGGGCGGAAGTCCGAGGCGGCCGTCCTGCTGCCGCGGCGGTTCTTCGAGCGACTGGGCGGCCGGTGGGACGCGGCGGGGCGACCCCAACCGCAAACCGCTTCGCTGGTCGTGACGCGGGTCAAGGACGGCGTGCCGCAGACGCAGCGGTTCCAGATGCGGATCGCGGGGCTGCTGAAACGGGACACGGGCAAGGTCTACGCTCCGCTCGAGCTGGCGATCCACTTGGACCGCTGGCAAACGCACAAATCCGACTCGCCACTGGGCGACTCGCCGGATTCTCTCGAGCGTCTGCTGAGCTACGACTGGGTGGACGCCTACGTGCCTGTGGGCCTGGCCGCCAAGGTCGCCGAGGAAGAAGCCGGCTTCGGCGTGCTGGCGGAACGGATTGGCGAGGTCGAGTTGTTGTGTCCCCAGGGCGAGATCTGGGCGGCCGTGGTTCCGCAGGCCGCCGAGAAAGACACCGCAATCTTGCCGGACCACTCGCTGCCCCCGGAATTGAGTCAAGAGCTGTGGCCCGTCTGGCAGTTCCGGCAAGAGGCAGAGGGACGCCAAGTGACTTATGCGGCACTCCGAGAGAACGACCCGCGGTGGAAATCGGCCCCGCAAGGCGTGGCTCCGGAATTCGGCGAGTTGCTGGCCATCGAGCGGAGCCGCGCCTCGCAGGGCGAGTTGCTGGGACAGCGCGGGAAGTGGCGCCGATTGGCTGCACCGTTGCCGGACGTTCCAAGGGCGGACGTCTATGGCACGGAGCGCACGCTGCAATGGTTACGATTCGAGTCGCAGCATTCCGCGGCGGTGAGGAAACAAACTCGGATCGACATCGACAGCTACGAGGCAGCGGCGACGCTGCACAAGCTGCGTCCAGGACTGGTCCACTCCGATGAATGGCTGGCCTGGTCGATGTACGAAATCGAGACGCCGCCGACGCCGCCGACGCCGCCGGCGTCGCCCGACGCCGCCGGACAACCGTTGGCCTGCGGGGAACCACGAGCGGACTCGACCCTATCTGCCTCGGCCAGCACGTCCACGCCGGACTTGCCCGAGATCGTCGAGCGGCTCCAGCAGCAATGCCCCGAGGGCAACTGCGGGATCGTGCAGCGAGGCGTGGTGGAAGTCCTCCCGGTCGCCGTCCGGCCGCCAGGGGATCGCGGCAAGGCCGCTCTTGCGTGTGTGCGCCGCCTGACGCGAGTCCGGTTTGTGCCTGCAGGGTTCTTCGATCGCCTGGCGGGCTCGTCGGCGTGGCATCACTTCCACCGCGAGGAACTCCCCTGCGTCGTGGTGAGCGATGGCAAGAACGAGATCAACCTGGCAACGGCGCGACTTGACGGTCGTCTCTTGCGTCCACTGGCCACGATCGCCTGGTCCCAAAGCGAAGTTTGGTTTCCCGAAGACCTTGCCACCACGGTGCCGGCAGAGGCAACGGGCGTGGGCTTTGTGGTCTGGAGCGAATGGCCCCACATGGCGGCCCTGAACGCGGCCGTCGAACACCTGCCAACGACCATGGTGGCACGGCGTCTGTTTGACAGGATGCCGCGGCAATTTTGGATCACCCAAGACTCGCCGGAATGCGACTGGAAATCCCTCCTGAAGGAATCGCAACTCGATCCCAGCCGAGTCCGGGTTTCTCCATTGCTTTCGCTGCCTGTCCGCCTGCAGCACGAGGGGCGACGGCTGGCCGAACGAATCGTCGCCGTTGCCGAGGCGACAGATTTCGCGGAGGAGAACCGCTTCGTCAGGCTCCGCCACTGCCCCGCCGACGTCGCGACGGTGTCGATCGCTGTCGGCGGCAAGCAGGTCGAGTTGGTGTTGCGGCAAGATCCAAACGTGTTGGCAGGGGACGCCTGCGTCTCGATGAATCTGTTTGAACGGCTGGCTTTTGAGTGTGACGCGGCGAAAGGTTCCTTGCCGAGTCTGGGGCGATCCGTGCCGATGGTCTGTTTGCCCGACGTTCACGCTCTTCGGCAGATGCAACGCCGGCTGGGAGAACAGGGCCTCCGCTTGGAACTGACCGAAGGCGTCCCTCCGACGCGACTACTGAGATACGCCGTGCGCGTCAAGGGACCGCAGGGCGAACCGTTGCCTGTTCCGCCGACCAAAGCCGGCGAGTTGGTTATGGCCCGGCCGACGTTCCAGGCCGTCTTTCCCCGGATTGGCGTGACGGCGCTGCTGGACGGCAAGCCGATCCAGATGGCTTCGGCCAGCGGCGGCGACGATCCGCGTTGGTTCGAGTTTCCACTGCTGGCAGGCCGGCCGGTCGAGGGTGGAGCCAAGCAGGGCGAGATCTGCTTGCCCGCGAAATTGGCGGAACGTCAGTTTCCCGGCTTGTCGCCCGAGGACATTGTGGGCCGGACGGTCCGCTTGACGTTGAACCGGCAGGACGACATGCAGCGGGTGGACGCGAGCGTCCGCTTGCTGCTGAACGTGGTGGCCGTCAGCGGTTCGGAACAGTGTCTCGCGTCGCTCGAAAGCGTGACGGCCTGGCGGCTGTGGCAAGAAGGTAAACTGGTTCACGACAGCGCGACCGGTCAATTCCGTACCCCGGCTGAAGTTTACGACCAGCGGGGCTTCATTTCCGCCGTGTTCTACGCCTCGTCCGACCGTGCCGTCCGGCCCCTGGTCGAACACTTGGAATCGCTCGGCTGCGATGTCCAGCATCGCCTGGACGACCAGGAGGGACTGGGGCGGCTGGCAATTGCCTTGGCCACGCTGGTGGTCTTGTTCGTCTCCGGCTCGATCCTCAACGCCAGTGCCAATTCGGGCGCGGTCAGCTGGATGGATCTGGCGACGAAGTTCAAAGAAATCGGCATCAAGATGGCGTACGGCGTCACGCGGGGGGACATCGCGTTTGCCTATGTCGCCGAGGGATTCATCGTGGGGACGATGGCGTGTACAGCGGGTACGATGCTGGTGGTCGTCGCGGACCCGCTCCTGCGCGACTTGGTCGCTCGCACGATTGGCTTGGGTGCGGACTTCTTCCTGCTGCCCGTGTTCGCTTTGGCCGTTGGGTGGCTGTACGCGCTGGCGGCTGCCGTCGTCGTCGGCTTCAACGTGCTGGGAACGCTGTTGCCGACCTGGCTCGCACTGCGGAAATCGCCCGTGGAATTGTTGCGATGAGAGTCCCAACCAGACAGAAATGGAGCGTGCGATGAAGCGGACAGACTTCCCCAAGTACGAAGGTCCGGACTCGCGCCAAGAGCGGCCGGCGGCAGAGCGGCGCCGTTGGGTCCGCGGGCTCGCGATCGCAGGGTTGGGCGGCTTCACGATCGGCTTGCTGGCCGCAGGTCAAGTCGGCCGACTGGCCGACACGATCGGAACCCCGTGGCGGCAACCCGCCCGTCACACGGCCGGCGCGCCAGACGCCGGCCTGACGCCGCACCTGGTCGAGCAGTACCGTCAGGAGTTGATCCGGCTGACACAAACCCGCGGCGAGGAGGCCGCGGTTCAGCGAGAAAAGCAGTTGACGCTGCAAATCCTGAAGGCGCGCGGCGTAAACCGCGACGCGCCATCGTTTGGGCGGTTGGAGCGTGAAGTCTGCGCCCTGCAAGCCAAGCTTGCGGGCACCGACGATCGCCTGGCTCGCCTGCGTGAACAACTCGCCAAACTGACCGCCGTAAAGTCTGCTGCCGAACATCAGGAAGGCGGACTCGATGTGCAAACAGAGATCGAAGCTCGACGCGTCGTCCTGGAATATGACGCGGGAATGCCGACGGAGTGATCTCCCCTGCGGCGGGAACTCCAAAAGCAGCGATCGTCGTCATCTCTTCCATAAAGAACACCGCCGCCCGGCCGCCGCTGAGGCTGTAGGCGGTTGTGGCGGAGCAGAAAGCGGGACATTAGGGATAAGAGCATCCATTTCAGTGCCGGACTGGTTGAAGTCCGATTCGGTGGGGGGTAGGCTACGGCATCGCGTGCTTGGCGGTCTTGCGAACCGCAGGGCCGAGATTGGGCCGAGAGCCACGAGTGTTTGCGTGTCTCTTTGCACTCGGTGGCCATCGGCTTGGCCCGTTGAAAGAGAGACGCCCATGTCACCGCCCGATGTTCCGTCTGTCAGCGGTTGCAATGCCGTCGGTGAGCCGCGGACGCCAGCCGCTTGCATCGAGATTCCCGCGCCGGGGCAGATTGCTCGGGTCCGGCAGCGACTGTATCTGGTCGAGGAAACGGTCGCCGCTCCGAAGCCGGGCGACAGCACGCTGGTTCGGCTGTCGTGCGTGGACGATGACAACCAAGGGCAGCCGCTTCAAGTGCTGTGGGAACGCGAGATCGACGGGGAAATCGTCACGGGGGAGGCGTGGGAGGCGGTGGCCAAGCGGGGGTTCGATCCGCCCCGGCTGTTCGCGGCCTACCTGAACACGCTGAAATGGAATTGCGTGACGGCGACGGACCCCAAGCTGTTCCAGTCGCCATTCCGGGCAGGGATCAAGCTCGATGCCTATCAACTGGAGCCGCTCCGCAAGGCCCTGCTGCTGCCCCGCGTCAATCTGTTCATCGCCGACGACGTCGGGTTGGGCAAGACGATCGAAACCGGGCTGATCGAACGCGAATTGCTGCTGCGCAAGAAAGTGCGGGAGATCATCGTCTCGGCACCGCCTTCCATGCTGCTGCAATGGCAGGAGGAAATGGAGAACCGTTTCGGGCTGACCTTCGAGATCCTGGACAAGGAATACGTCGCCCGCGTCCGGCGGGAACGGGGCTACGGCGTGAATCCCTGGACGACGCATACCCGCTTCCTGATCTCGCATCGGCTGCTGATCGACGAGGCGTACACCGGCCCGCTGCTCGATTGGCTGGGGGATTTTCGCAGCGGCACGCTGCTGATCCTGGACGAAGCCCACCATGCGGCCCCGGCGAGTGGCCAGAAATACGCCATCGACTCGCAGATTACGCGGGCCGTCCGGGAACTGGCCCCGCGGTTCGAGCATCGCCTGTTCCTGTCGGCCACGCCGCACAACGGCCACTCGAACAGCTTCTCCGCCTTGCTGGAAATCCTTGACCCGCAGCGGTTCTGCCGGGGTGTGCCGGTCAATACCAAGATGCTGGAGGCCGTGATGGTCCGCCGGCTGAAGGAGGATGTCCGCAAGATCGGCTATGCTTTTCCGCATCGCGAGGTCGTCCAGTTGGACATTGACGGCCTGCCGGCCGATGCCCCCGAACTCCGGCTGTCCGCGCTGCTGGACCAATACAGACGCATGCGGGAAGAGCGGTTGAAGGGCGAGACCAAGCGGAAACAGGCCGCCGCGGGATTGCTGATCACCGGTCTGCAGCAACGGTTGCTGTCGTCAATCGAAGCGTTTGCCCGCACGCTGCGCGTCCATCGCCGCACGGTCCAGCGGCAGTGGGACGAGGCCCGCGCCGAAGCTGCTGCCCAACCGGCCAGCAAGGCCCCTCGTCCGGCCTTGCTTCCGGGGCTCGCCGAGGTATTGGCGGCAGAAACCACCGCCGGGGATCGGTTCCTCGTCGGGGGACCGAGCGATTCGTCCGCTTCGCAATCGTCGGTCTCTCGGTCGGCGCGCCTGGATCTCCTGCCCGGTGCCGTGGGTGCCGATGACGACCGGGCCACCCTGTCCGAAGACCAACTACAGGCGGAGGAAGACGCCCAGTTCGAGGCCGTCTCGGCGGCCACCGTCGGCCCGTTGACCGATGCGGAGGACAAGATTCGGTTCGCACGCGAAAAGAAGCTGCTGGACGAAATGACGGAGATTGCCGAAGCGGCGCGAAGCTTGCCCGACGCGCGGGTTCGCCGGCTGATTAAGTGGATTCGCGAGAACATGTGTCCCAATTTGCCGGAACCCGGCAAACCACGCTCGTCCGCGCCGGCCGAATGGAACGACATCCGCGTGATTTTCTTCACGGAGTACGACGACACCAAGACCTATCTCAATCAGCAGCTGTCTCCATTGATCGAGGGCACCGATCGCGGCCCCGAGCGAATTGCGATCTACCACGGCCCCACGCCGCCGGCGCAGCGCAAGGAAATCCAGCGGGCCTTCCAGGCGGACCCCGCCAAGCATCCCGTCCGCATCTTGATCGCCACCGATGCGGCCCGTGAAGGCTTGAACCTCCAGGCCCACTGCTGGAACCTGTTCCATTTCGACGTGCCCTGGAACCCCAGCCGCATGGAGCAACGCAATGGCCGTATCGACCGCAAGCTCCAAGAGGCGGACACGGTCTACTGCCACTACTTCGTCTACCAGCAGCGGCCGGAAGATCGGATTCTCCGCGTCCTGGTCCGCAAGACGGAAACGATCCGAGAGGAACTCGGCAGCCTGTCCGAGGTCATCGACGCCCGTTTGGCCGACGCGCTGAAGCTGGGCATCCGCCGCGACCGGATTGACGCCCTGGAGCGCGACATCGAATCCGCCGACCTGGACCCCGAAACGCGGAGCACCGTGGACGCGGAACTGGAGGCGGCCCGTGAACGAGATGAGCAACTGCGCAAGCAGATCGACCACCTTCGCACACGCCTGGAGGACTCAAAGAAGAGCGTCGGCCTGGACGAGGCCCATTTCCGCTCGACCATCTCTTGTGCCCTGGAACTGCTGGGGGCGGAGCCGCTGAAGGCGGTCGAAGAGACCGATGCGAAAACGGGGACAGGCACCGATCGTCCTGATCGGAGCCAGTCCCCGTTTTCGCCGCCGCGCTGGGCGTTCCCCGCGATCGACCAGCGGGAAGGCGCTGACCCAACGTGGTCCGAAACGATGGACACCCTGCGGGCGCCCAGGGAGCGCGAGCAGAAATTCTGGGAGTGGCGCCGCACGTCGCCCATCCGCCCCGTCGTTTTCGAGGATACCGGTAAAATAGACGAGAACGTCGTCCACCTGCACCTGGAGCAGCGCGCGGTTCAGCGGTTGCTCGGCCGGTTCATCGCGCAAGGGTTTGTGTATAACGACTTGTCGCGGGCGTGTCTGGCTCAGACATCCGACGCCATCCCCCGCGTCATCCTGCTGGGGCGGCTTTGCCTGTACGGGCCGGGCGCCGCGCGGTTGCACGAGCAGTTGATTTTTGTCACGGCTCGCTGGAGCGACCCAAAGGTGCGCAAGGGTGCCTTGAGTCCTTACGAGCGAGAGACGGAGATCAAGACGATCGGCCTACTGGAAGAGGCGATTCTGCTCAAGACTGGCGGCACCGTTACGGACGTGGTGCTTAACCAGCTTCAGGCATCGGCACCGCGTGACGTTCAGGAGCTGTTGCCGCACTTGACGGCTCGCGGCGAAGACTTCGCCGGTGATGCCGAGAAGAAACTTCGCGAGCGGGGCCAGGCCGAAGCCAAGGCCATGCGGGAGATCCTGGAAACGCAGAAGAAACACATCATGGCGACGGTCGCCAAGCACGAAAAAGAGGACACCCGACAGCGGTTGTTGGGCTTCGCCGAAGATGAACTCCGGCAGTTGGAAGCGAATAAGCGTTACTGGGCCACACGGCTCACGAGCCTGGAAAGGGAACTTGAAACCGAACCGGACCGGATTCGTGGCGTGTATCAGGTCAAGGCCCAACGAATCGAGCCGGTCGGCTTGGTGTACCTCTGGCCGGTGACGGGATAGGCAGTGGTCAGTGGTCAGTTGTCAGTTGTCAGTTGTCAGTGGGCCGTGGGCCGTGGGGAGTGACTGGTCATTTGGAGGGGGCGATGGCGAAGAGCAATTTTGAGAACTTACGCGTCTACCAGTTGGCGGAGAATTTGGCGGACGAGATTTGGGACGTGGTTGAGCCGTGGAAGAATTTTGCCAAGGATACGGTTGGGAAGCAGATTGTCCGGGCGGCGGACAGCATCGGGGCGAACATCTCGGAGGGGGACGGCCGCGGGACGTATCCGGAAAACCGCCGTTTCGTCCGTGTCGCACGAGGCTCGCTGAACGAGACGCGGCACTGGCTGCGAAGAGCTTTCAAACGACGGCTACTCAAAAAGGAACAGGTCGTTCGCCTTCAAGCCATCGTCGACGAACTGTCCCCCAAGCTAAACGCCTACCTCAAGTCCATCGGCCCGAAACCCACTGACCACTGACCACTGACCACTGACAACTGACAACTGACCACTGACCACTGACAACTGACCACTGACCACTGACCACTGACCACTGACCACTGACCACTGACAACTGACAACTGACAACTGACAACTGACAACTGACATTCCCCAAGTCTCGGACGGTGTCATCTTCCGGGTCCTGAGCAACCTGCTGATCTTGGATGGCGAGCGGCTCAGCTACCGGACGTTGGACGTGGAGCAGATCGGCAGCGTGTACGAAGCGGTGATGGGGTTCTCGCTGGAAGTGGCCCAAGGCCGTTCGATCGCAATCAAGCCCACGAAATCGCACGGCGCGCCGGCCACGATCAACCTGGAGGCGTTGTTGGCGACAAAGCCGGCGAATCGGGTGAAATGGCTGGCCGAGCAGACGGACCAGAAGTTCACGGGGCAAGCCGCCGATGCGCTAAAGAAGGCGGAATCGCTGGAAGACCTGTTGGCGGCGTTGGAAAAGAAGATCGCCCGCTACGTCACGCCCAATGTCGTGCCCAAGGGTGCGATGGTCCTGCAACCGTCCGACGAACGCCGCCGCAGCGGCTCGCACTACACGCCGCGCTCGCTGACGGAACCGATCGTCCGCACCACGCTGCGGCCGGTCTTGGAGTCGTTTAACCGCGACCCAACGGGGAGCGCGTCCGCGGCAGTCCGTCCCGATGCCGAGTCGTCGCCCGACTCGCTCCCCGTTGGGTCGCGGTTAAACGGTCAGAGGCACCCCACTCCCGAAGATATCCTGAACCTGAAAATCTGCGACCCCGCGATGGGCAGCGGCGCGTTCTTGGTCGAAACCTGCCGGCAGCTGGGCGATGAACTGGTGCGGGCGTGGCACGTTCACAACTGTGCGCCCAAGCTGCCGCCGGACGAGGACGAGGTGTTGCATGCCCGGCGGCTGATCGCCCAGCGGTGCCTGTATGGCGTGGACAAGAACCCGATGGCGGTCGATCTGGCCAAACTCAGCCTGTGGCTGGCCACCCTGGCCAGCGTGCTGCAGCTTTATTTTGATTTTGCGGGCTATTCCAGCATGGCCATCGGGATGGGCCAGATGATGGGCTTCCGCTTCCCCCAAAACTTCAACCACCCCCTCTCCGCACGCTCCATGCGCGATTTCTGGCGCAGATGGCACATTACCCTCAGCGCCTGGCTGCGGGACTATGTATATGTGCCCTTGGGCGGCAGCCGCAAAGGGGAGGGGCGCACCATCTTCAACCTGTTCATCGTGTGGTTTTTGTCCGGTTTCTGGCACGGCGCAGACTGGAACCACATCCTGTGGGGGCTGTGGTTTTTTGTGTTTATCTCCCTGGAGCGCACCCGCTTTGGCCCCTTTATCGAAGCGCGGCCGCGGCTGGGCCTCCTGTATGCTCAGTTTGTGTTTTTTCTGAGCTTGCCGCTGTTCTCCTACAGCAGCCTGGCAGAATCCGGCCGGCATTTTGCAAGGATGTTTTCTCCGGTTTTCCATAGCGACATTCTGTACTACTTGCGTGGCAATGGCGTGCTGCTACTCATCGCCATGGTGTTCTGCGCGCCCAGCGTTTTCCGCGTCATTCAGTCGCTGTTTGAAAAACATGCTGCCCTGCGGGTTGTGGCCATGGGCGCCCTGATGCTGCTGTCCATGGCAGCCCTGGTGAATGAGGCATACAACCCCTTTATCTATTTCAGGTTTTGACGATGATGAAAAAAATCCGCACTGCGCCCCTGTTTCACCTGATCATCCTGCTGATGCTGCTACTGGCGGGTATCAGCCTGCTGCAGCCGGATCAGGAGCATTCTGCGCTTGAAAACAGGCCTTTGGCCCAGATGCCGCGGCTTGAACTGGGCCAGGTGATGAGCGGCCGGTATATGGACCAGGCGGAAAGCTATGTGAACGACCAGCTGCCCTTCCGGGATGCCTTTGTCCAACTGAACCTGCTGAAGGAAATGGCCCTCATGAAGACAGAATCCCATGGCGTGGTCAGGGGGCGCGGCCAGAGGCTGTTCAACCAGAGCAAGCAGGTGGATGTAAAAGACATCGAACACAAGGTGGAGGCGCTTGGGCGGTTTGCAAAAGCCGTTGACATGCCCGTCACGCTGTTGATGATTCCCCCCTCCATCACGGTGTATCAGGAAGAACTGCCTGCCTTTTATCCCCTAAAAGACCCTGTGCCCCTCGTTGAAGCCATGGCTGGCAGCCGGGAGGAGCTGAAGGTGGTGCGCCTGCAAGAGGCGCT
>ENA-UOUL01003733-UOUL01003733.1-bioreactor-metagenome-genome-assembly--contig:-NODE-3733-length-15113-cov-17.051210_pt1 | contig 15113 bp, 9 predicted proteins | sample MGYA00249838_ERZ747220 | MGnify/ENA primary metagenome ERZ747220 (study PRJEB28778, sample SAMN05720191) | bioreactor metagenome | isolation source: Anaerobic biogas reactor | place: USA:Washington...
TCGCCCCCATGCCACCGAAGCAACAATCCACCGTTTACCCCGATTGTTTGTCCATCAATTACCTCCCTTGCGCTCAGTGAGCCGATGCGATATGGGGAAGTGTGCCCGCATTGCAAGCACTCCGGGGAGTTTGACGTGCATGACTGCCGGTCGCGGACCTTTCGCGTGATCGTCGCTGGGTGCGTCAAGGTAGTACGTTCCGGAATCTGGCGTTGGGTCTGCTTGACCTGCGGGGGGCGGTTTACCGATTACCCCCGTTTGCCTTGCCGTACAAACGCTTTGTGAGCGAGGTCGTATGTGATCGCTCGCAAGCTTTCCTGGGATCGGACCGGTCGTATCGAGACAGCGTGCGACCGGAGGGCCGGGAACTGGTTTATGACGACCGCCAAGACGAAGCCCTGGCCCGCGACGGAGCCGCGTTGTCGCCCAGTACCGTGTGGCGCTGGTTGTCATGGCTGGGCGACGGCTTGCGGGGCACGTTTCGGAAAGCCTGGCGGCTGATCTCCGAGCGGGAACCCCGCAGCACGCTGCATCGCCAGGACTGGAGCGTGTCGCCCGCCAAGTACAAGTCCGATGCGCGTCGGCAGACGCTCCAACGGGCTTTACAGGCGCTGGTGGTCACGAAGATCTTCCAGGATTTGTTCGGCAAGGCGATTTTCCCCAACTTTGCAATGGCGGCCGGTTGGCGCTGACGTAATCTCCTGCTCGTCACTTTCACCCTTGACGAAAAGGAGGTTCCGCATGTCCAGTCGTCGCGAACGCCACGAGCGGTGGGCCATTTTCTGGTGCTCCCTGCTGGCGCCGCTCCTCTACGGCGAGATTCCTGCCGCAGAGGCCGGTCGTTTTTTGTCCGAACTGTCCCAAACCGAGTGCGATTTCCCCAATGGGAAACGCGGCAAGCCTTCCCGAGCCACGCTGTGGCGGAAATGGAAGCGATATCGCGAGGGCGGTCTCGATGCGTTGATGCCGCGCCGCCGCAAGGATCGTGGCCGGCCCCGCCGCAACCGGGCCGCCATGATCGACAAAGCCATCGAACTGAAAAAGGATCAGCCGCGCCGCGCGCACGGGGCCATCAATGACTTCCTGAAGGTCGAGTTCCATGCCACGATCCCCAAGTCGACCCTGTACCGCCATCTGAAACGGGCCGGGGCTACGCGGCGAAAGTTGGGCATCAGCCAGCAGAAGATCCGCTGCCGCTGGACGCGCGACCAGAGCAACGCGTTATGGGTGGGGGACTTCGAGGACGGCCCGTATGTGATCGAGGGCGATCGCGCGGTCGAAACCCATCTCTCGGCGTTCATCGACTGCCATAGCCGCTACATTGTGGAGGCCCGCTACTACCTGCGGGAGAACCTGGACATCCTGATCGATTCCCTGCTGCGGGGCTGGTCCGAGCACGGGGCCAGCCGCGAGTTGTACCTGGACAACGCCAAGATCTACCATTCCCACGCGCTGAAGCGAGCCTGCTGTGCGTTGAACATCCGGCTGTTGCACCGGGGCGTCGGGGATCCACCGCCTGGCGGTCTGATCGAACGCTTCTTCCGGACCGTGCAGGATCAGCTGGAAGCCGAACTGCGAGCCGGCCCGCCGCTGACCTTGGAGCGGCTGAACCAAGCCCTGAAAGCTTGGCTGGAAGTGAGTTACCACGAGCGTCCCAACTCCGAAACGCAGCAGGCACCCCGGCTCCGCTACGAGCAGGGCTTGGCGTTCACGCGCCACGTCGATCTGCCGCAGGTGATGAACTACTTCCTGCAGCGAGAACGCCGCAAGGTGGATCCCACCTATTCCGACGTCCGTCTGCAGGGCCGATTCTTCCGCGTGGACCCGCAACTCCGCGGCGACTGGGTGGAAGTCCGCTACGATCCCTTCACCGAATTGGAGACGGTCTTCCTGTACTCCCTGGAGGACGAGTACTTGGGCCAGGGCCAGCGGTATCACCGCGAAGGACCGGCGACCCAACCGCCTCCGGCCCCACGGCCCGGACAGCCGAAGTACGACTACATCGAACTCCTCATTCAGAAGCACCAGGAGTCCTTGCGGCAGCGCAGCAGCGGCATCGACTACCAAGCCGCCCTGGCTCGCGGCCAACGCCGCTGGCCCTTTACCGAGTTCGTCAAACAACTGGCGGCCTATCTGGGACAACCCGGCGGCTTGTCGGCGTTCCGCACCGACGAACTGGAGACCTTGCAGAAAGTCTATACGCGGCTGACGCGGCTGGACGCCGGCCTGTTGGAACGCGCCTGCAGCCGCGCTCGCCAGCGAACCATTCCGGAAATCGTGTTCCTGTTACAGCAACTCCATGATGAAAGGAACCTCTGATGTTCTTGACCCATTTCAAGCTCACCTCCCAGCCCTTCGCCGAACGGATCGCCGCCGACGCCCTCTGGCAGGACGACCGCATGCGGCAAGGTGTGGCCCGCCTCCGTTATGTGGCCGAGGAGGCCACCGTCGGCCTCCTCACGGGCGCCAGCGGAGTCGGGAAGTCCGCCGTGCTCAAGCGATTCGTCCACGAATTGCCGCGGCCTCAGCATCAGCCCGTCTACCTCCACCTGACCCGCCTCCCGTCTTCAGCGTTGCTCAAACTCGTGGTGACGCAACTGGGAGAAGTGCCCCGGCGGGGCAAGGAACGCCTGTTCGAGCAGATCCTGGAAAAAGCTCGCCAACTGGAGGGTGCCCTGGTGCTGATCCTGGACGAGGCTCACCTGCTGGACGGCGACGCCCTGACGGACCTCCGCCTGCTGATCAGTTCCGCCTTGGACGACGCACCGCCGCTGAAGATCGTGCTCGCGGGCCAGGAGCCGTTGCGGAACACCTTGCGCCAGTCCCAGCACGCCGCGCTGCTCAATCGGATCGCGGTCCGGCATCATCTGTCGCCCCTAGCCAAGTCCGAGACGGCCACCTACATCGACTTCCAGATCAAACGGGCCGGCGGTTCGGAAAAACTCTTCGAGGCGGCCGCCAAAGAACTGATCCACGACTTCAGCGGAGGCGTCCCGCGTCAGATCAACAACGTGGCCACCGCCTGCCTGCTGCAAGCGATGGCCGACAACGCGAACCGGGTCAACGAAGCCATCGTTCGGCAGACCCTCAACGAATTCACCTTACCTTGACCCTCACCCTCACCCACAAGGAGCCACACATGACCAAGTTCTTCCCTCGACAACTCTTGTACCGCCTCCGCAACGAGATTCCTGTCGTCAAGCTGGTGCCCCAACTCGACTGGCCGCACAAGCACCGCGAAGGGCGATTCTGCTTCCTCTGTCCTCGCTGCGGCGAGTTCCTCACCGCAGTCAATCCGCGGACCAACCTCGCCCGTTGCTTCCACTGCCAGACCAACTTCAACACCATCGATCTGGTGATGGCGATTCAACGCTGCGACTTCGTCGCCGCCGTCCACTTCCTCGAATCTCGCCTACCCGCCTCCACAACAGCCTGACCACCAGGGCCTGAAACTCCGGGACACGGACGTCCCTCTCTTCCTCTTCCGCCCCAGCGGCAGACCTGCCACTCTCGCCCGTTGCTTCGCCTGCGAGACCAACTTCAATGCCATCGATCTGGCGATGGCAATCCAACGCTGCGACCTCGCCGCCGCCGTCCACTTCCCCGAATCTCGCCTACCCGCCAGCACCACCACGGGCTGACCACCACGGACAGAAACTCCGGGGCACGGACGTCCCTCCCCCCCTTACATCTCCCCGCCAGAACAGCCATCTCCGGTTATTCTTAGCCTGTCTCACAGATTCTGGCACTTCCAATCCCAAAGAATTCGGGGCGCATCAGCAAGACCATCTTCACCTTCCGAGTCGAAGATGTACTACCAGCTCGGCAACTTGAGCTGTACCTTGCTCGCCAACAGTGGCTTGACGGATTCCCTCCGCCGATCGATAGACAGCTCGAACGACTTGCTTCTTCAATCTCGTCACTGCTGGATGTGGTCGAAGTGGAGGAGACACGAGAATCCGGATCCTCAGGCCGCCTCATTGAGCCGAGCATCACTAAGGCAAAGGCCCAATGGCCAGCCCGCATGCTAGTTTTCTGCCCTATGTGCAACGCAGTCCTGCTGCCGCCCGACCTAACGGGCCTTCAGGTGTGTACCCACTGCGCATGGTCGTCGAAGGCGAGTGGGACCGATGCCGATACCGCGGATCAGCCAGTTGCGGACACGCGGCCACCGAGCCTGTCCGACCATCCCATTGAGCCTGGCACCAAAAAGACAGACGTCCAACGCTTGATGGGCAGGCCAGCGGGCGTCCTATACCGAGACTCGAATGCGGGACAGGAAGAGGCGTGCCTTCTGTACCTGCGCGGCGATCTACGGTTCAAGGTTTATATCGACTCGTCAGACGACGCGAGAGTTGACCAGATCCACGGCTGGGTGTACGACGCGAAGGGCAATCATATATGGCAGAAAGTCAAGGGCATTGATGTCGAACGAGGCAGCATAGTGACGCATTTCTACGACCTGCTCGTAGATGATCAATGGCCCGACGAATATGCTGCATTAGTGGCCAAGCCAGCCGTGACGTCTTCGCAGGAACGGGGACCTGATGCCACCTGCCGCGATTCAACTAAGATCTTGTTCATCGCAAACTACTCGCCGAAAGGGGAGCAACTGCCTGCCCATGCCCTAGACCAAATCCTCAAGGGTACGTGCGCGACAGGCTACGCTCGTATTGTCGTAGCCAATCTCAGTTCCCCTCTGTCCGGTGACCATCAGGCTAAGGAGCTTTTCGCGGATTGGATACGGGACCAGGGATTGGCATTCCCTTCGCGGTTGGAGAGAGTTCAAATCAAATTCAACAATGGCACTGTCGACTGGATGGTGTGTGTTCCCGACTTACTCGGTACGACGAGCAGGCGGGGCAGATATCAGTGAAATAAGAAGTAACAAGCGCATCTACGTGCGGATCGCCATTTGCCATCACGCCGGGTCCACCTGCCCGTGTCGCGTCCACGGACGGAATTCGCGTCGTGTAGCCCCGCAGCCCCGGCGTCGCGACGTGGGCGACGCAGTTGCCTGGCAGCGATCCGGCAGGTGATGGCCCCGCGTCCCGCCGTTCGCCCGTGCCGCGTTCACGGGCGTTGTGGCCTGTGGCCCCGGCGTCGCGACGTGGGCGTTTGGCCGCGAGCCGGCATCCGGACGCTCACACGATAGGCCCCGCCTGTGAGCGTCAGCCGCTTGGCCGCGATCCGGCAGGTGCCGCCATTCCCGCCCAGGTCGCCCACGTTCGTCCGTGTCGTATTCACGGGCGGATGGCAGTCAGGGCGTCGCGACGTAGCCGCCTGGCCGCTTGGCAAAGGTCCGAAGAATCGTTATAGCCAGAGCGACTGCAGTCGCTCGGCTTGACGCAGCAACAGCCGCTGCCCAGGAACTGGGAAAAAACGGGACTCACAAGTACAATCGAGATTCCGTTACAGAGTCCCCTCTTTTCACGAGCGTCGCTGGCATTCAACATCTGCACTATCGGAGCTGTTTCTTGTCGCCGATCACCCTCTGGGCGTGTCTTGCTGCCGCAGTCATCATGTCCGTCGGGCGACGCTGACGCCGCTGTCGCGTACCCGCCTGGTCGCGATCCGGCAGGTGCTGACCACATCGCCGCCCCGCCCCCCGCCGTTCGCCCGTATCGCGTTCACGGGCGTTGTGGCCTGTGGCCGCGGCGTGCCGGCAGCCGCTTGGCCGCGATCCGGCAGGTGCCGCCTGTCGTCTCTGGCCAAGCCGCCGTTCCCGCCCCCGTGTCCCGCCGTTCGCCCGTGCCGCGTTCACGGACGTTGTGGCCTGTGGACTGGCATCGCGACGTAGCTGCTTGGCCGCGATCCGGCAGGTGCCGCCATTCCCGCCCCCGTGGCCCCACGTTCGCCTGTGCCGCGTCCACCGGCGGAAGTCGCGTCCCTGTAGCCAAGTGGACTGGCGTCGCGACGTAGGCGTCTGGCCAGAATCCGGCATCCGGACGCCCACACGATCGGCACCGCCTGTGAGCGTCAGCCGCTCGGCCGCGATCCGGCATCCGGACGCCCACACAATCGGCCCCGCCTGTGAGCGTCAGCCGCTTGGCCGCGATCCGGCAGGGTGCTGGCCGCTGCCCACGTCCCCAGGCATCCGGACGCCCACACGATCGGCACTGCCTGTGAGCGTAGGCTGGCCACGATCCGGCAGGTGCTGGCATTCCCGCCCGCGTTCCCAGGCATCCGGACGCCCACACGATCGGCACCGCCTGTGAGCGTCAGCCGCTCGGCCGCGATAAGGCAGGGGCTGTGGCCAGTGGCCCCGGCGTCGCGACGTGGGAATGGGACGACGTAGCCGCCGCGATCCTGCATCCGGACGCCCACACGATCGGCCCCGCCTGTGGGCGTAGCCGAATGGCCGCGATCCGGCAGGGAGCTGGCCACGGGGTTGCGGCCCTGCTGGTCCGAGCCACCGAATAGCTTGTGGGACACAGTGTCCCACAAGCTACTCCGGCATCCGGCCCGGCACCGCCTGTGAGCGTGGGCAGCTTGGCCGCGATCCGGCAGGTGCCGGCCGCTGCCCATGTCCCCAGGCACCCGGACGCCCACACGATAGGCACCGCCTGTGAGCGTACCGGACGCCCACACGATCGCCCCCGCCTGTGAACGGCCCCGCCTGTGAGCGTCAGCCGCTGGCCAGAATCCGGCATCCGGACGCCCACACGATCGGCACCGCCTGTGAGCGTCAGCCGCTGGGCCGCGATCCGGCAGGTGCTGGCCGCCCACACGTCCCCAGGCAGCCGGACGCCCACACGATCGGCCCCGCCTGTGAGCGTCAGCCGCTTGGCCGAGATCCGGCAGGTGCTGCCCCATCGCCGCCATTTACGCCCCCGCGTCCCGCCGTTCGCCCGTGTCGCGTTCACGGGGGGCAGTCGCGTCTGTGTCCACAGCGGGACTGGCCTCGCCTGTGAGCATAGCCGCCTGGCCGCGAGCCGGCAGGTGTTGCCCACAGGATCGCGACCACGCCATTCCCGCCCACGTGGCCCGCCGTTCGCCCGTGTCGCGTTCACGGCGGTAAGTCGCGTCCCTGTGGCCAATTGGACTGGCGTCGCGACGTGGGCAGTCGCTTGGCCGCGATCCGGCAGGGGCTGGCCGACGTCCGCGTCCTCAGGCATCCGGACGCCCACACGATCGGCCCCGCCTGCGAGCGTCAGCCGCTTGGCCGCGATACGGCAGAGGCTGGCCCCGTCTGTGAACATCCGCCGACTGGCCACGTCCCCAGGCAGCCGGACGTTCACACGATCGGCACCGCCTGTGATCCGGTAGGTGCCGCTCTTGCCGCCCCGCGTCCCCACATTCGCCCGCGTCGTGTTCACGGGCGTTGCGGCCAGCCGCCCAGTAGGAAGTTCAGGTTCCTGAGGAGACCGCTTGCAGAGCAGCTGGACGCTCTGGACCGACGATTTCGGCGGTACCGTGCATTATGCGTTGCTGTTGGGCAAGTTGGATCTGTTCACCTCGCCTGACGGCACGCTCGATTCCCACCAAATATCGGTTGTCGCTTTGGACCTCGGCGGCCTGTTGGTACAGGGCGTGCGCGGAAGCAAAGTCACCGCGAGCTTCGGCCGCGACCCCCAGATTGTAGATGGCCGCATGATTCTTAGATTCGGAGGCCAGGGCGTCGTGCCAGCAACGCTTGGCCTGCTCCCAGTCGCCGTTGGCGGCCCAAGAATTTCTTTCATCTACCAAGCCTTGCCGCCAGCCCCAAACCGCCAGCGGGACTTCGATGGGCTCGTCGTGAGGGGCCAACCTCCTGGCGAGTTGCCGAGCGCAGATCGCCAACGCCGGCTCGATTGCGCTCTTCTCTCGCCCGACAAATGTCTCCCAGCGGAGCGTGTTGGTGTCGCGGAGGAAGCCGGTGCGCGCTTCCACGAGCTCGTACTGCAACTGGGCTCCCGCCGTCGGTGAATCAATCTTGAATCCGCCGTTGATGCGTGAATCGAGGCGTATCACCGTGCCGAGCAGGAGGGCGTCGGCCTGTAACCGCTGTGCTGCTTCGACGGCAATATACTGCTTGACACGACCACTGCTGTCCTGCAGGGGTTCACGAGCCGCGGCCTGAAGCGCGACTTGCGGAATCAACACGAACCGGCCGGTGTGCTGCAACTCCTGCTGCACAAGTTGGCTGGCCAACGCGCCCTGCTCTCCTTGGAAATCCAGCACGGCGATTCGCCGAAAACCCTCGACGTACACGGTAGCTGGCCGCGTGTCCATCAGAGTCACACTCGGAGCTGCGCATCCGCCTAGCGATGCCGCCAGCAGCAACGCGACGTTGGTAACCCGGATTGTGCGGTGCAGCATGGAATGAACCTTGGAATCTTCGAGGCAGGAGGGGGCTGTCAGCGCGAAATGTCTTCGCCCTGGAAAACTCTTCGGACGTTGTCTGAAACCGAGTTTAGCGAATATACGGAAGACTCGGCACGAGCGTTCCTGGGACGATTTAGGCCGTAGCCAGCCGCGCCGGAAACGCCGCGAGGCGGCCGTTTGCTGCAGATGACCGGTCGCCTTGCTGACGTTTTTCGAATGGGTCCGCTGGCCGACCGGCAGCCCGATACTCAGCGGGCCGGAGACGCCATGCCGTGGACATTAGCGATCGATGCCGATCGAGAACACCGGGCCTGCAAGACTGACATCGCCGAGGGTTTCAGGGTCGATGGCAAAGGGCATGTAGGTGTCTGTGCCGTAAACCTGCTGTTCCCAGACAGCGCTGACGAACAAGCGTCCACCGATTCCGAGTTCCCGAGCCCATTCCAGGCCCAACCGCATTTCCGTGATATCGACGAACGTATTGTCCAGCACTGCGGTGCTGGTTGGGGCAAAGGTCGTCTCGCCATACAGGACGCTGTAGCGGACGCCTCCGACCAACGAGATGTCGCGCCAAAGACAACGGCGAACATCGACGCCCATGGTCAAGCCCGCACCCTCGAAATCCATCGGATCAACTCCGCCAAAGTCCGTGCCGTTCAGCTCGATGGAACTCCAGCGCAGACCGCCGAAACCCGTGAATTCCCAAGCGCACACGCTCATGTCCAGGGTCGCTTCTAGGTCGTAGACCTCGATGTCCTGTGTCCGCACCGACCCGTTGTAAAGCTGAGACTCCTCCCACTCGAAAATGCGAGCGCGGATGCCCATACCGTTTGGTCCCTCATAACCGAACCAGATTCGCGCGTCGCCTACGAATCCGTAGTCCGGAAAGTAATCGTCGATATTGCCGACGTTCGAGTCGCCTCCGGCGCCCTGATTGCCGTACAGCCGGAAGGCTGTGATATCAACACCGCCGACCAGGCCCGAGCACTCTGAGGACCACCATTGTGCTTGGGCAACGTCGGCGGTTCCTGAAGCTAGTAGAGCAAAGGCAGCAGCCAATAAGAAGCGTTTCACGTCTTTTCTCCTTGTATGGTTGGGCCGGCAGAAAACGTCCAGCCATTCGAAGCCGCTATAGCAACGGTGGCCGAATTCCTTGGGCTCGAACGGGTAACCGGCCTGCGATCGCAAATCCGTTTGCGCGGTACGAGGGAGTCTCCTCACCACTGACTCTTCGATTGCGAACCGCGGCTGACTTCAGCCACCCGTAAGAACGTCCTGTTGAATCGGATACAGCGACATTCCAGATTAGCCAGGCTGCACCGCGATTGCGGGTAAAACGCTTGGCCGGAGAAAAGCAGGTTCCGCCCGATTCACTGAGCTGGCGAAGCCGCCCCACCGAATAGCTTGTCGGACGCATTGATCGACAGGCTACTGGGGCATCCGGCCCGGCACCGCCTGTGAGCGTCAGCCGCTGGCCTCGATTCGGCAGGTGCCGCCATCGTCGCCTACGTCCCCAGGCAGCCGGACGCCCACACGCTCGGCACCGCCTGTGAGCGTCAGCCGTCTGGCCGCGATCCCGTAGGGGCTGGCCACGGGGTTGCGGCCATGCTGGTCCGAGCCACCGAGTAGCTTGTGGGACACAGTGTCCCACAAGCTACTCCGGCATCCGGCCCGGCACCGCGTGTGAGCGTCAGCCGCTTGGCAGCGATCTGGTAGGTGCGTCCCTGTGGCCAGCGTCGCGACGTAGGCGACGTAGACGTCTGGCCAGAATCCGGCAGCCGGACGCCCACACGATCGGCACCGCCCGTGAGCGTCAGCCGCTTGGCCGCGATCCGGCAGGTGATTGATGTCCGCAGAGTGCGTGGTGGCGTCCCCAGGCTCACGGTGCTGTCGGGGTTTTTTACAGATTCTTACGTTTCGGTTATAATGGTAAACGGTGTCAGCTTGTTGGAAGGTTCCGCAAAGCCTCTCACAGAGAGAACGACCATGTTGTTCCGTATGGCTTTTGCGTTGTCGCGGGTCTGGCGTCGCCGTCTCCAGCGGTTCGCAACTCGCCCGTCGGTTTTACGTTCGCGGCGATGCCGGCTGTTGGGCGTCGAACCTTTGGAAGGGCGGAGGCTGCTGACCGCCTTTGAGGTCAATTCCTTCGACGACTCCGTGGACGCCAATTTGGGCGACGGCGTGGCGGCCGACACCTTGGGCCGCTGCACGCTCCGCGCGGCGGTCATGGAGGCCAACGCGTGGTCTGGCGACGACACGATCAACCTGCCCGCCGGCACGTACGCGCTCAGCCTCAGCGGCCCCGCCGAAGACGCCGCAGCGAGCGGGGACTTGGACGTGACCAGTGGCAATGGGAGCCTGAGGATCGTCGGCGCGGGCGCAAGGGCGACCATCATCAGTGCCTCGGCAATCGGCGAGCGGATATTCGATGTTCTCTATGGCGCTACGCTGCAGGCCGAAAGCCTGACGCTGACCGGGGGCCGTCAAACCGGCACGGACCTGGGCAAACCAAGGTGGGGCGGCGATCTATACAGCCAAGGGACGGTCACTGTGACCGGGGTGACGATTGCCGGCGGGGCCGCGTTCGCTGGCGGTGGGATCTACAACGACGCCGGTACGTTGACGATCACCGAGAGCGCCGTGTCGGAAAACTCGGCTTTTTCCACAAGCGACGACTATGCTTATGCCTATGGGGGCGGCATCTACAGCACCGGTCCGCTGACGGTCACCCGCAGCACCGTGTCGTTGAACGAAGTCTACTCCACCTGCAACCAGAACGCCTACGCCTTTGGCGGCGGCATCTACAACGCCGGCCCACTAACGATCACGGACAGCACGCTGTCGGGGAACTCGGCGTCTTCTGAGTGCGACTACCACGCGTACGCCTTTGGCGGCGGCATTTACAGCAGCAGTCCGCTGACGGTCACCGATAGTACCGTGTCGGAAAACTCGGCTTCGGCAACGACCGCAAACTACTCCGCCATGGCCTACGGCGGCGGCATCTGGCATAGCGCTGCTCTGACGGTCACCAAGAGCACCGTGTCGGGGAACTCCGCGTCTGCTTCCAGTGCTTTGTTTGTTGGGTACGCCACTGCCTGCGGCGGCGGCATCTTCAGTAGCTCTCAGACGTTGGAAGTCACCGACAGCATCCTGTGCGGGAACTCGGCGACCAATTTCGGCGGGGGAGTCTACACGTCGGCCGACACAACGACGATCACCGGAAGCACGCTGTCGGAGAACTCGGCGGACGGTGTTGGTGGCGGCGTCTACATTGCTTCCGGGACGGCCACGATCACGAACAGTCCCCTGTCGAGAAACTCGGCTTCCCAGGGCGGCGGCATCTGCATTCTGCCCGCCGGCACAGCGGCGATCACGGACAGCAACTTCTCGGATAACTCGGCCTCTGACCGCGGCGGCGGTATCGACAACCGCGGCTCGCTGACGATCGCCAATTGCACCCTGTCGGGAAACTCGGCTTCCGTTCTTTTCGGCGGCGGGATCTACAACTGCGGCACGTTGACGATCGCCAATTGTACCCTGGAGGGAAACTCGGCGATCGGCAGCAACGGCTATGGCGGCGGCATCTGGAGCGAAGGCGCACTGACCATCAGCGATAGCACGGTGTCGGGAAACCAAGCTCGCTTCGGAGGCGGCATCTACGGCAACTCCGGCTCGCTGGCGGTTACCCGCAGCACCCTTTCGGGAAACGTGGCTACAGGAGGCACCGGTGGCGGCTTCTACATTGGTTCCGCCACTGCGACGATCGAGGCCGGGACCTTGTCGGGCAACTCGGCGACGCGCAGCGGTGGCGGTATTCTGAATGGCGGTACGCTGACAATCGTCAATAGTACCGTGTCGGGGAACTCCTCGGCGGGCGTTACCGATTACGGCGGCGGCATCGCCAACTCGGGGACGCTGACGATCACCGATAGTGCCCTGTCGGGCAACTCGGCGGCTAGCGGCGGCGGCATCAGTTCCAGCGGCACCGTGACGGTCACCGACAGCACCTTGTCGGGCAACTCGGCGGCTAGCGGCGGCGGCATCAGTTCCAGCGGCACCGTGACGGTCACCGACAGCACCCTGTCGGGCAACTCGGCGGCTAGCGGCGGCGGCATCTTCAACCTCAATGACGGCACGCTGACGATCACCGCGAGCACGCTGTCGGGTAACACAGCCAGTGGCGGCAGCGACTATGGCGGCGGTGGCATTCTAATCATCTCCGGCACAGCGACGATCACCGACAGCACCCTATCGGGAAACTCGGCGACTAAACAAGGCGGTGGCATCGAACACTATTTTGGCTGGCTGACGATCACGAACAGCACCCTGTCGGGAAACACGACTGCTTCCCGCGGCGGTGGCATCTACAACGGCGCCGTTGGTGGGCTGACGATCACGGGCAGTACCCTGTCGGGAAACGCAGCCGTTGGGGACAACACCTACGCCGGCGGCATCTACAGTCAAGCCACGGCTGTGCTGGACAACACGATCGTGGCCGGCAATACGGCGTCTCAGTCCCATGATGTCTATGGGTATTTCACGGCCAACCACTGCCTGATCCAAGACACCACGGACGTGTGGATTGCACCCGAGGGCAACATCCTGGGCCAGCCGGCCGTGTTGGGGCCCTTGGGCAACTACGGCGGCCCAACCCAGACGTTGCCCCTCTTGCCCGGCAGTCCGGCCATCGACTCCGGCAGCAATAGCCTTGTTCCCGCGGGCGTGATCTACGACCAGCGAGGGCCGGAACATGCGCGGATTGTCAGCGGCACGGTCGACATCGGGGCCTTCGAGGTCGGCAGCAGCAGTTTCGTCGTAGATCCCGCCTCGGGCTTCTGTGGCGGTACAACCACGATCTCCGCCACCTTGACGGTCGATACGGTGCCGGTCGCCGGACAAGAGATCACGTTCAGCGCGGCCGGTCAGCCGTTGGGGACGGCGGCGACCAACTCCCAAGGCGTGGCCACGCTCAGCGACGTGAGCCTGGCTGGCTTTGAGGCTGGGGTTTACGAAACGGGTGCAGCGATCGACTCTGGTCCCGTCATCGCCCACGGCACCCTGACGGTCGCCGATGTGCGTAATCAAGCGCTGTTCGACGCCCCCAGCGGCGTGCTCATTGTCGGCGGAACGAACGCCGCCGACACGATCGACCTCGCTCCGGCCGGCACGGGCACCACGGCGAAACTGCAGGTGACGTTGAACAGGCTGGTGATCAGCAAGACGGTTCTGCTCTCGGCGATTCAGCGGATCGCCATCCTGGGACATGAGGCAAACGACACGGTTACCGTCGGCAACCTGAACAAGCGACTCTCGATCGCGGGGGGCAACGGCGACGATACGATCACGCTCACGAATCTCGGCGGGCCGGTCACGGTGGACGGCGGAGCGGACAGCGACAAGCTGACCGTCACTGGTCCCAAGACCGCGAGCACGTTTGGTCTGAACACCACGGCGCTGACCGTGAACGGAGTCGTCGACGACTTCAGCAACCTTGAGAATCTGGCGGTCAGCGGCGGACGGGCTGCCGACACGTTCACCGTCGTCGGCTTGCCCGCCTTCCCGGTGACGCTCTCAGGCGGCGGGGGCAGCGACAATCTCCAAGGGCCCGACGCGGCCAACAGTTGGGCGATTACGTCAGCCACCGGAGGGACGTTGGGCGGCACCGTTTCGTTTGTCAAAATTCCAAATCTCGCCGGCGGCAGCGACGCCGATACGTTTACGGTGTCGCCCCGCTCGAAACTGGCCGGCAAAATCGATGGCGGAGGCGGAACCACCGACACGCTCAACTACGCCAATTACGGGGCGGCCGTGACCGTTAACCTGCAGACATTCTCCGCCACCGGGACGAAGGGCTTTGTCAACGTCGAATCGTTTGTGGGGAGCGTGAAGGCCGACAAGCTGATCGGCGCCAATCAGGTCAATCAGTGGACCATCACGGGTCCCAACGCGGGCACCGTGAACGGGACAGCGTTCGCTGATTTCGAGAACCTCACCGGCGGTACCCTGGAGGATACGATTGCCGTGGCGGACAACGCGAGCGTCACTGGCAAGGTCGACGGCGGAAAGGGAGCCAACACGATTGACTACTCGGGCGACACCGCCGACAACAAGGTCAATCTGCAAACGAAGGTCGCCACCGGCATGGCGAGTTTCGCCAATATCCAGCAGATCGTCGGGGCAGGCATTCACACCACGCTGGTCGGACGGAATTCTACGTCTACGTGGAACATTACGGCCGACAATACCGGTACCGTCGGGGCGACGGCGTTCGCCAATGTGGGCAACCTCAGTGGCGGAACGCGGGCAGATACGTTTGTGCTGGCTGACGGCGAGGTTTCGGGAAAGATCGATGGCGGAGCCGGCAAGGCTAACGTCCTCAGCTACGCACCCTATGCCATGCCGATCACGGTCGATCTGACGACACTCTCCGCGACGAATGTCACGGGCGGCATTGCCAACTTCGGCAGTTTTGTGGGAGGTACGAGCATGTCGGACACGCTGGTCGGCCCGAACCAGGCGAGCGTCTGGACGGTGTCGGCCGCCAATGCCGGCAAATTGAACGCCATGCCCTTTACCGGGTTCGAGAATCTCACTGGCGGCGCGCAGGCCGACGCCTTCGTGTTCGCCAAAGGAATCGGCATTTCGGGGCAGGTCGCCGGTGGCGGGGGTGTCATTGGCCACGACCGCGCCGCCCTGCGCCAGATGCGGCACCGCCGCCACCAGCGCCTGACGCAGCCCGGTCAGGCTGTCCCAGGGCAGCGTCGCGCCCAGTTCCGCCGACAGCGCGCGCAGGATCGCCCAGTTTT
>ENA-UOUL01003734-UOUL01003734.1-bioreactor-metagenome-genome-assembly--contig:-NODE-3734-length-15110-cov-3.822457_pt1 | contig 15110 bp, 27 predicted proteins | sample MGYA00249838_ERZ747220 | MGnify/ENA primary metagenome ERZ747220 (study PRJEB28778, sample SAMN05720191) | bioreactor metagenome | isolation source: Anaerobic biogas reactor | place: USA:Washington...
CTCCGCATGCATGCGCTGGCGCGTCTGCGACAACATCAGTTTGGCGCCAGCTGCAGGAGGCCCACGATGATTGGCGAGGCCGAGTTGCGGCGACATGCTGTTGCTGCAGGTGTAGACACCATGGTCCAAGATCTCGACTATGGGCTGGAATCGTATCAGGCCCGAGTGTACTATCGTGGACCGCTGCGGTGGGGTGGTCCACCCCGTGCGATTCAACTCGACGTGAGTCGCGGCGAACCTCTGCTTTTCCCAATCACAATGCGCGCGTTGCACCATACCTACTCTGACGCGAACCAACTGCCACCCGTCGCTATTCCGTGCTACGACCTTGCTGAGATGCTCACGGAGAAACTGCGCGCTATTTCAGGCCAGCGCCGATTTGCAGTCTCACGCGATATCTACGACATCCATCAACTGATCGGCCAGGGCGTTTCCCTCGCAGCTATACGCCAGGCGCTGCCGGCAAAGCTGGCGGCCAAAGGCCTGCCGCCCGACAGAATCTCAGCAGCCGGCCTGGCACAACGCCGGGCTGTCTTCGAGACCGACTGGGAGCATCGCCTGGCGCACCTCTTGCCTCCTCAACAACCGGTGACCTTCGACGCGGCGTGGCAGAGCGTGGTGAAACTGGTCGCTGCGCTGGAGCCTCTGGATGCAGACTCAATCGGTGGCTCCAGGTGACGATGCATTTCGCACCCAAGATGGCCGTGCAAGGTGCGGGAGAATACTGTTTCAGCCCGCGCCGGTCGAGCTTCCCGAACCCGTCATCTGGATGTTACTTGGTGGCGGGGTGGCAGCGTTGGCAGGATATGCGCGGCGGCGCAGGTCGCTTGACGCGCTGAGACATGTCGATTGTCCTAGAACCCCAGGCCGCGTTCCTTGAGGCTGACCCAGCGCTGCTGGCCGATGACCAGGTGATCGAGCACGTCGATGTTGAGCAACTTGCCGGCCTCGACGATCTGGCGCGTGACGTGCACGTCCTCGGGCGAGGGGGTGGGATCGCCGGAGGGATGGTTGTGCGCCACGATGACCGCGGCCGCGTTCATGCGGATGGCCTCGCGGAACAGCTCGCCCACGCGCACGACCGCAGCATTGACCGAGCCGACGTACACCGTGTGGATCTTCAGCACGTGATTCTTGCTGTCCATGATCACGGTGCGCAGGTGCTCCTGCTCCAGCGGCGCCATGTCCAGCATGAGCAGGTTGGCCGCGTCCGCGGGCGACTTCACGGTGGGGCGCTCATGCGGCGCGGCCACGAGCAGGCGCTTGCCCACCTCCAGGCCCGCCTTCAGCTCGATCGCCTTCACAGGGCCCATTCCCTTGACGGTGACCAGTTCCTCGACGGTCGCCTGGACCAGGCCGGCGAGGCCGCCGAAGCGGGTGAGCAGCCGCTGGGCGAGCATGATGACGTTCTCGTCGTGGCTGCCGGTTCGCAGGATGATGGCGAGCAATTCCGCGGTGCTGACGGCCGCCGGTCCATAGTGCAGCAGCCGTTCGCGCGGGCGTTCGCCTTCGGGGAGCTCCTTGATCGTCGGGTAGTACTCGGTGCGGGCTTCGTTGAGAGGCATGACGGTTGCTCCTGGCCGGCTGGCGCCAGCCGTTTCAGTGCTTGAAGCCGATGGTGCGATCGCTGGCTGTGAAGCCGGGTTCGCCCGCCACGCGCACCTCGCCCGCCAGAATCAGGCGCTTGGCCTGTTCACGACTCTCGGCCAGGCCCAGCTCGTGTACACGTACATCTAGTCGCATTGTCTTGGCCACACGTTGAGCTTATGGAAGCATCGCCGCCTTGTCAATCTCACGCCGTCTCTCGACCATGCGTTTGGATGCCACCCCTGGATAGCCTATCATCAACCATCACTTGGCTCGCAGGGTGAAAGACAATGCTTCTGGCTCTGTTACGCACTATGCGCCCGCGGCAGTGGACCAAGAACGTATTCGTGTTCGCTGGCGTCTTTTTCGACGGCCGGGCATTCGAGCTTGTGCGCCTGGTACACAGCCTGGCTGCCTTTGCCATCTTTTGCCTGCTCTCAAGCGCGGTCTACCTGATCAATGACCTGGCTGATGTCGAAAAGGATCGGCAGCATCCATCCAAGCGCCACCGGCCCATCGCCTCTGGCGACCTCAAGCCATCAGTTGCCATCTGGGCGGCCGCAGTGTGTATGGCCCTGTCTATTGCGGCGGCGTTTGCCCTGGGAACGGCCTTTGGCATCGTCTCGTTGGCCTATCTGGCCCTCATGGTGACCTACAGCTTTTGGCTCAAGAACATCGTCATCATCGATGTGATGACCATCGCTATGGGCTTTGTGCTGCGGGTTATTGCGGGCACGGTCGCCGTAGAGGTGACGAGATTCTCACCATGGCTATACGTGTGCAGCACGCTGCTGGCGCTGTTCATCGCCATCAACAAGCGCCGACACGAACTTTTGCTTCTGGCCGAAGGGGCCGACAACCATCGTTCTAGCCTGCGCGAGTACAACCTCGAGTTTCTCGACACTATGACATCGCTGGTGACGGCCACTTTGCTGGCCTCGTACTCGTTCTATACGTTCTCGGCGCCCAACCTGCCTGCGAACCACAGTATGATGCTGACGATCCCCTTTGTGCTATACGGCATCTTTCGCTACCTCTATCTGGTGCACGCCCGTGGGCTGGGGGGTGCGCCCGAAGAGATTGTGTTGAGCGACAAACCCATGCTGGTAACGTTGGCCCTCTGGGCGCTCACGGCAGGGCTGGCTCTGTACAGCCCGATGTTCTGGCAGTAGGGCTACCCTCGCGCCTCTAACGAGAAGAGGGCGTGGCCAGGGCCCGCCCTCTTCTCGCTTCTGTTCACTGCGCTCGAGAACTAGCGCTTGGTATACTGCGGTGCCTTGCGGGCACGCTTGAGGCCGGGCTTTTTGCGCTCCTTGACGCGCGGATCGCGGGTCAGCAGGCCAGCCTGCTTGAGCACCGGGCGCAACTCTGGCTCTGCGTCTAGCAGTGCACGGGCGATGCCGTGACGCACGGCACCAGCCTGCCCAGAGACCCCGCCGCCCTCGACCTTGACTGACACAGCGTAGCGCCCCAGGCGCTCGGCCACCTGCAACGGTAGCATACAAGTCGCCAGGTCTTCTACACGGCTAAAGAACTCTGTCGCCGGCTTGCCATTGACCACAAACCCATCTTCACCGGGATAGAGGCGCACGCGAGCGCTCGCAGTCTTGCGTCGACCCAAGCCCTGATAATACTCTGCCACCTGTCTCTACCTCCTAGTTTGCCCGAACGCTACAGATCGAGCGGCTTGGGCTGCTGCGCCTGATGCGGATGTGTGCCGCCGGCGTATACCTTGAGCTTCTTGAACATCGCTCGCCCGAGTTTGTTCTTGGGTAGCATGCCTCTAACGGCATGCTCTACCACGCGCTCGGGGTGCCTGGCAAGCACCGTCTCCAGCGTCTTTTCTGACAGACCGCCCGGGTACTGCGAGTAGCTGTAGTACTTTTTGTCTTGCATCTTGTTGCCAGTGACGCTCACCTGGCCGGCGTTGATGACAATCACAAAATCGCCCACATCGAGGCCCGGTGTAAAGGTCGGCTTGTGCTTGCCACGCAGAATGTGCGCGATGCGTGTTGCCAGACGCCCAAGGTTCTCGCCCTGAGCATCGACCACGAACCATTCGCGCTGAATGTCGCCCGCTTTGACCACATGCGTTTTCACGTTCAACAACTCCTCCCGCCCCGGGCCAAAGCCTCTGCGCCGCTGCCGTCTGGCGCCGCCTGCCCATCGGGGTAACTGTCCGGATAATTGACCTGCCACAGAACCAGGCCGCACGCTGGCGCCGGTGGTTCTGCCTGCGAGATATCCCTCGCCGCGATGATCTCGTCAAACGCCATGGGCGTCAGCCGGCCCTCGCCGACAGCGAGCAATCCGCTGACGATGCGCCGAACCATCCCCCGCAAGAATCCGTTCGCCTCGACAACGTACTGATAGACCAGCGCCTCTTGCGGGGCAGCAAGAAGGGGATGATCCTCTACACGTCGCCAGCGGCTCTCGATGAGCTTGCGCACAGTGGCTTTGCCGACTGTGGCCTGCCCAAAGGCAGCCATATCTCGCTCTCCCAACAACAGTGCGGCGGCCTGGTCCATCGCATCAAGGTCCAGCGCCGCACGTTGCCAGGCATGGTGCCTGTCTAGCACGGGAATGCGCGTTTGACTCTCGTATAAGTTGTAAAGATACACACGGCTCTGCGCATCATAGCGCGGATGGAACCCTTGTGCCGTTACCTGAACATGCCTCGCGACGATATCCAGCGGCAATATGCTGTTGAGCGCTCGCTCTAGCTCTTGCGGGCCGTGCCGCCAGGCACTGTCAAAGGCGATCACCTGGCCCCGAGCATGCACTCCAGCATCCGTTCTGCCGGCCGCCACAATCCGCACACTGTCACCGCTCAACCGCTCAAGGGTTCGCTCCAGTTCTCCCTGAATGGTGCGGACGTTGGCCTGCACCTGAAACCCTCGATAGGCGGTGCCATCATACTCGATGATGGCACGATAGCGTCGCAGCTCGCAAGTGGCTGTCACAGAACTTGGCGTTACTCCTGATCGACCAGTTCCAACAGCACCATTTCAGCGGCATCGCCCTGACGAGGGCCCAGCTTGAGGGTGCGCGTATAGCCACCCTGCCGCTCCATGAAGCGCGGTGCGATCTCATCGAACAGCTTCTTGACGACTTCACTTTCGTGGAGGCGCGAGGCCGCCAGGCGCCGCTCGTAGCTATCGCTCTGATCGGCATTGCGCTTGGCAACGCCACGCTTGGCCAGCGTCACCAGCTTTTCCGACTCGGCGCGGATAGCATCAGCCTTGGCGCGCGTTGTGCGGATGCGTCCATGCCTAAAGAGCTGTGTCATCATTATGCGGCGCAGCGCCCTGCGCTGGGCCTCGTTGCGGCCCAACTGATGGCCGCTCACGCGATGTCTCATGTTACGCTAACCTCTCCGCTAAACCTGGGCAGCGGGGCTGCCGGATCATGCAATGTCAAACCCTTTGGGCAGGTAGCCCTTCTCCTCAAGCCTGGCGAGGAGCTCGTTGAGCGATTTCTCGCCAAAGTGACGAATGGCGAGCAGCTCATCTACGCCCTTGGCCATACGCTCAAGCACATCGCCCACACTGGTGACACCGGCGCGGCGCAGACAGTTATAGGCGCGCATCTGTAGCTCGAGCTCTTCGATAGGCACGTCATAGTACTCGCTGGCCACCGACGGCACACTCAGATCCTCAGCCACCAGATCGTCCTCTTCGCCGGTAAAGGCGGCCACAGGCGCGATATGGTCAATCAATGTCCGCGCTGCCTGAGCCAGCGCCTCGGCCGGCTCAATGGTGCCGTCGGTCCAGATCTCTAGCTTGAGCAAGTCATAGTTAGTGATCTGTTCGATACGAGCGGGCTCGACGTCATAGCCCACCTTGACGACCGGCGAAAAGATCGCATCAACAGGGATCTCGCCGATGGGCAGCTTTTTGCGGTCTTCAGAGGGCGAGTAGCCCATGCCCTTTTCCACCGTCAGCTCGATCTCGAGCTCCGAGTCAAGGGTGTCGAGCGTTAGCAGCTGCAGTTCAGGGTTGACAATGTCTACATCTGCCGGCGCTTCGATATCACCTGCGGTAACAACCGACTTGCCCCGCGCCGAGACTCGCATACGCACCGGATCTTCGCTATGCGATACCAGGCGAACCTGTTTGAGGTTCAGCAGGAGCATGGTCATATCTTCTTTTGCGCCCGGGATAACCATGAACTCTTCGAGCACGCCCGAGACGCGCACCGACGTGATGGCAGCGCCGCTTAGCGATGACAACAACACCCTACGCAGGGCAAGGCCTACGGTGAGGCCATAGCCCCGTGACATGGGGCCGATGGCAAACCGTCCATAGTTCTGCGTACTCGCTTCACATTCGATCTTGGGAAGCACCAGTTGAGGCAAATCAAGTCCTCCTTTGTCACAGGCTTGCCCTGCTTGGGCAAGGCAAGCCCGCTACCGCTGCACTCTGGCCAGCGACCACAGATCGAGACTAGCGCGAGTAGAACTCGACGATCAACTGCTCGTCGATCGGTACCTCGATCTGATCTCGCGTGGGCAGAGATGCGACGGTGCCGCTCATGGCAGATGGGTTCAGAACAAGCCACACCGGCACGTTCTGGTGCTCCAACACTTCGGTCAGCCCCTGAAAGTGGCCGTTGTTGCGGCTACGCTCGTTAATGCTGATCACATCGCCCGCTTCGACCAGTGAAGATGCGATGTCGCGACGTTTGCCGTTGACACTGATGTGCCCATGGGTCACCAGCTGGCGCGCCTGGGCGCGCGAATCTCCAAAGCCCAGCCGATAGACCACATTATCGAGTCTGCGCTCGAGGATCGTGAGCAGGTTGGCGCCCGTCTGCCCGCGCGAGCTCAGCGCCATCCCGTAATAGCGCCGGAACTGCTTTTCGAGCACGCCATAGATGCGGCGCAGACGCTGCTTCTCGCGGAGCTGCTGTCCATAGTCAGAGACCTGTCGCCTGAAATTGGCGGTGCGGCCATGAGCGCCAGGGGCGTAGGCGCGGCGCTCCATCGCGCACTTGGGCGACATGCAGCGCTCTCCCTTGAGAAACAGCTTCATGCCCTCGCGGCGGCACAGTTTACACACAGATTCGGTATGTCTAGCCATTTACCCTCCAAATTGCCGCTCGGCGCCGAGCACCGAGTCGGAAGCGGGTTTACGTCCTCTCGCTGGTGGGACCCCACACGCCAGTGACGTCTTCCCCGCGGTCCCATGAATACTGCTAGATGCGTCGCTTCTTTCGGGGACGGCATCCGTTGTGCGGAATCGGCGTCACGTCGGTGATCGAGCGCACCGCCAGGCCACTGGCCTGCAGTTGCCGCAGCGCGGCTTCGCGGCCGGGGCCGGGGCCCTTGACAAAGACGTCTACCGAGCGCATGCCCATGTCCATCGCCGATCGGCTCACGATGCTGGTGGCCGTCTGGGCGGCATAGGGTGTGCTCTTGCGCGACCCTTTAAAGCTCTGCCCTGCCGTCTGCCAGGCAAGCACATTGCCGTCTGGATCAGTAACGGTGATGATGGTGTTGTTGAACGTCGCCTGAACATACACGCGCCCAAACGGCACGTTGCGGCGTTCGCGGCGAGCCGCTCCCCGCCTGACTGCTCTTCTACGCCCCATTCTATCCTCCGAGGTTACTTCTTGGCCGCAGCGCGCTTCTTGCCAGCCACCGTACGGCGCGTGCCGCGGCGGGTGCGGGCGTTGGTCTTGGTGCGCTGTCCACGCACCGGTAGATTGCGACGATGGCGCAGGCCGCGATAGCAGCCGATGTCCATCAGGCGCTTGATGTTCATGCCGATCTCGCGTCGCAGGTCGCCCTCGACGACATACTCTGTTTCGATCACCTCGCGCAGTTGAGCCACTTCGGCTTCGGTGAGGTCCTTGCAGCGCGTATCCGGGTTGATGCCGGTGCGCGTGAGGATCTGCATGCTCGAGGTGTGACCGATCCCATAGATATAGGTCAGGCCATACTCGACGCGCTTTTCGTTAGGAATGTCAATACCAGCTATACGAGCCATCCTCGCTCCTCCGTCGAGCTACTGCTTAACCTTGACGTTGCTTGTGCCGCGGGTTCTCGCAGATCACCCGCACAACACCATGTCTCTTGATGATCTTGCACTTGTCACAGCGCTTTTTCACCGAGGACTTGACCTTCATCGCTCGCCTCCGTCACGTTTCGGCACTCGCCAGGGTGTCAGAATCTCTGCGCCCTCGCGCGTCACCACGATTGTATGCTCAAAGTGGGCTGAGCGGCTGCCATCAGCCGTCACCACCGTCCACCCATCATCCAGTGTGCGGGTCTGCCAGCCGCCCAGGGTGAGCATCGGCTCCAGACAAAAGGTCATGCCTGCCCGCAAACGGATGCCCTGCCCGGCAGGGCCCCAGTTGCTGATGTGCGGCGGTTCGTGCATGGTTGCGCCAATACCATGGCCACCATACTCGCGCACCACCTCACAGTTGCGCTCCAGCGCCGCCGCCTCGATGGCATGCGACACATCGCCCATACGGGCCCCATCTCTCACCGCGGCAATGCCCGCCATGAGCGCAAGCCGCGTGGCCTCTAGCAGACGCCAAACGTCATCGGCTACCTGGCCCACCGCGATGGTCAGCGCTGCATCTCCCTGGTACCCCTCCCAGATGGCGCCACAGTCGATACTGACGATGTCACCATCCTCGAGCACGCGCTTATTGGGTATACCGTGCACGATCTCTTCATTGACCGACGCACAAATGCTCGCCGGATAGCCCATATAGCCCTTGAACGAGGGCTCGGCCCCGACTCCGCGAATGTGAGCCTCTGCAGCCTCATCGAGCTCCCCGGTGCTGATGCCGGGCTTGACCAGGCTGACCATGAGATCTAGCGTGTCTGCCACGATGGCGCCTGCCCGCCTCATGCGCGCCAGCTCAGCCGTGCTCTTGCGTCGTACAACAGCCATCATCTATCAGAGCGCCTGCACGGCCGTCTTGATCTGTGCCTGCACGCCTTCAATGTCCTGTTCGCCGTCGATCTCGATCAACAGGCCCCGCGTACGATAGTAGGCCTCAAGAGGCGCGGTCTGCTCCTGATAGACATCGATGCGCCGCGCCTGCGTCTCTGGTGTATCATCCTCTCGCTGAAACAGCTTGGCGCCATCTACATCGCAGAGGCCCTTGTTCCTTTCAGGGTTAAAGACCTCATGATACACCGCCCCACAGCTCGGGCACGTCCACCGGCCTGCCAGCCGTTGCAGCAGGGTCTGGCGCGCCACCTGGATGAACAGAACCGCATCCAACCTGCGCCCCATCTCTCCCAACAGGCGATCGAGCGCCTCTGCCTGAGCCACCGTGCGCGGAAAGCCATCAAGGATGACCCCGGCGTCACAATCGGCCCGCTGCAGCCTCTCAGCCACCATGGCCACCGTGACATCATCTGGCACCAGTTCGCCCTTGTCCATATAGGCCTTGGCAGTCTGCCCCAAAGCGGTGTTGTTCGACAGGTTGTAGCGAAACAGGTCTCCGCTGGATACGCGCGGCACAGGCAGCCAGGCATTCATCAACTCTGCCTGAGTGCCTTTGCCCGCGCCCGGGGCGCCGAATAGCACGAGATTGGCCAACTGCCACCTACCTCATCTTCCGGATAAAGCCCTCGTAGTGACGCATCAAAAGTTGCGCCTCGAGCTGCTTCATCGTGTCCAACACAACGCCCACCACAATCAGCAGGCCTGTGCTCGTCAGCAACATCTGCGACTGAGCCCCGACCAGCGGGCGCACCAAGAACGGCAAGATAGCAATGATACCTAAAAACAGCGCGCCCACCAAAGTTATGCGCTGCACCACGCCGTGCAGATACTCTGCCGTGCGTGTGCCAGGTCTGATTCCGGGGATAAACCCGCCCTGTCGCTGCAGCGTCTCGGGCAGGTTCTGCTGCTGAAAGATCACGTCGGTGTAAAAGTAGGTGAACCCCACCACCAGCACAAAATAGAGCACCCAGTAAAACCACCCCTCAGACGAGAAGGCGTTGGTGATCCACGTGGCGGCCTGAGAAATCCACCCGACGTTCGATGCCACAAAGTAGCTCGAGATGACACCCGGAAGCATGATCAACGACACCGCAAAGATCAGCGGGATCATACCGGCCGAGTTCAGCTGCAATGGAATATGCGTGCTCTGCCCGCCAAAAACGCGGTTACCGCGCACTCGCTTGGCATACTGTACGGGGATGCGTCGCTGCGCCTCGTGCACCAACACGATGCCCACCACCGTGATGACGGTGACGACCGCGAACACAACCAGACTCCACGGGTTTGATACCCAGAGCTGACCGAGCCGCTGCGGGATGCCTGCCACGATGCCGCCAAAGATGATGATAGACATGCCGTTGCCGATGCCCTGCTCATCGATCAGTTGACCCAGCCAGATGGCGAACATGGTGCCAGCCGTCAATGTGGCCAGCGTGGCCAGCGTGGGCAGCCAGTTGCCGCCACTAAAGCCAAAGTTGGCCAGCACCGGGCCCACCGTCGTCGTAGCCTGCGTCAGCAGCGTGGCCTGCCCAAACCCGTTCAAGAAAGCCATCGGGATGGTGAGCAGGTGCGTGTACAGGTTCATGCGCTGGCGTCCCGCCTCACCCTCTTTGTTCAGCTGATCAAGAGCGGGGATAATGGGCGCCAGCAGCTGCAACACAATCTGCGCCGTGATGTACGGGTACACGCCCATGGCCATGACGGAAAAGTTGCTCATGGCGCCGCCAGAGAACATGTCTAGCAGGCCCAACAACTGATTCTGCCCAAAGACCTCGCGCAAAGCAGCGGCGTTCACACCAGGCAGGGGAACATGCGCCGCCAGCCGGTAGATCACCAGGATCAGCAGCGTAAAGACGATCTTCTTCCGCAGATCTGGCAGCTTGAACGCGTTGGCCACAGCTTGCAGCATGGGTTACTCCCGTTAGTAGCGAAACCTGACGCTAGCCGATCTCGACCGTGCCGCCTGCAGCCTCGATCTTGGCCTTGGCAGCCTCAGAAAAGGCATCAGCGCGCACCGTCAGGGCCCGGTCGAGTTCGCCCTCGCCCAGGATCTTGATCGGCTTTGAATCGTCCTTGACCAGCCCCATGGTGATGAGCGCCTCAGTGTCTACCACAGCGCCCACCTCAAAGTTGCCCAGGTCTAGCACGTTGACCACCGCGTATTCGACACGGTTGACGTTGCGAAAGCCTCGCTTGACGGCAAGGCGACGCACCAGCGGCAACTGGCCGCCCTCAAAGTACAGCTTGCCACCACGGCCGGCGCGAGAGCCGCTACCCTTGGTGCCAAAGCCACCCGTCTTGCCCTGGCCAGCCGCAATACCGCGCCCACGACGCTTGCGGGGCGTCTTGGCGCCAGCGGGCTGGCGAAGATCATGCAGTTTCATTGCTCTACCTCTTGCACCTGTACCAGGTGTGAGACCTTGTCAACCATACCCCGGATGACCGGTGTGTCATCTTGCTCTACCACGTCGCCCAGATTGCGAAGGCCCAGCGCCAGAACGGTCCGCTTCTGTTTGACGTTGTAGCCGATGGCGCTTCTAACATAGGTGATGCGTAACCTATTCGCCATTTGACGCATTCCTCCAGGCAGGCACCACATCTGAGAGCGCCTTCCCACGCACGCGCGCCACCTCTTCAAGGTTGCGCATCTGTTTCAGGCCCTCGAAAGTGGCCATAACCACGTTGAACACATTGTCGCTGCCCAGAGACTTGGACAGGATATCGCGTACACCAGCGGCCTCGACCACCGCGCGCACGCCGCCACCCGCGATAACGCCCGTACCGGGCGATGCAGGCTTCATCATCACCTTGGCCGCGCCATAGCGCACATTGACGTCGTGCGGCAGGGTGCGCCCAAAGAGCGGTACGGTCACCATATTCTTCTTGGCGCGTTCGACGCCCTTGCGGATAGCGCCCGGCACCTCACGAGCCTTGCCTACGCCCACGCCGACGCGGCCCTTGCCGTCGCCGACGACCACGAGCACGCGAAAGGCAAAGCGTCGGCCGCCCTTGACCACCTTGGCCACGCGCCCGATATGAACGACGCGCTCAATGAGCTCTTCGCCCTCGCCATAGTCGTCTCGATTGAACCTATCAGACATGCGTCTTCTCCCTCGCGCCCGCTAAAAGTCCAACCCGGCTTCACGGGCGGCGTCGGCCAGCGCCTTGACACGGCCGTGATACTGCACACCACCTCTGTCGAAAACAACCTTGCTCACGCCGGCGGCCAGGGCACGCTCGGCCACCACACGGCCAACCACCTTGGCTGCATCGGTCTTGGCCAGGCCATCAACCAACCCGCGCACCTCGCCGTCTAGCGTCGAGGCGGCAACGAGGGTATGCCCCACCGAATCATCGATCACCTGCGCGTAGATGTTGTCCAAGCTGCGGTACACCGAGAGGCGCGGCCGCTCGGGCGTTCCCACAACCTTGTTGCGCAACCGGCTATGCCGTCGCTCGCGCGCTTGATGCGTTCTCGCTGCGTTTGCCATTACTTGCCTCCAGCCCGGCCGGCCTTGCCAGCCTTGCGGCGGACCACCTCACCCTCGTAGGCAATACCCTTGCCCTTGTAGGGCTCGGGCTTGCGCACGCGACGGATGCGCGCGGCCGTCTCGCCGACAAGTTCCTTGTCATTGCCCTCAACGCTGATAAAGCGACCCGTACGGTCGACCTCATAGCGGATGCCCTCGGGCGCGGGCATTGTCACCGTGTGGCTATAGCCCACCTGAAGCACCAGGCCGCTATCTTGCACGTCGGCCCGGAAACCAACCCCCTCGATCACGAGGCGCTTGGTAAACCCGGCGCTCACGCCGGTGACCATGTTGGCCAGCAGCGCACGCGAGAGACCATGCAGAGCCTTGCTCTGGCGCGTGTCGTCAGGCCGCTTCACGTGAACCTGATTCTCTTCCACAGCGACGTCGATCTGCGAGGCAAACTCGCGCGATAGCTCGCCGCGAGGCCCCTTGACCGTCACCTTGTTGCCCTCGCGGCGCACTTGAACGCCCGCGGGCAGATCGATGGGCATGCGTCCTATTCTAGACACCGTCAGTACCTCCCAACTTGACCCGAGCAGCCTTTACCAGACTTCACACAGGACTTCGCCGCCCACACCGAGCTGACGAGCCTGCCGTCCCGATAGGACCCCACGCGGCGTCGAGAGGATGACCGTGCCGAGGCCGTATCTTACCCACGGAATTTCGTCTTTTTTGCTGTAAACGCGGCAGCCGGGTTTGCTGATTCGTTTGAGCCCCTGAATCACAGGGCTCTTGTCTTCAGTGTAGCGCAGGTAGAGCCGCAACGCCGGAAAGCGGCCCTCTTCGACCTTTTCCACACGGCTGATAAAGCCCTCTTGCACCAGAACCTGGCCGATGGCCTCTTTGATGCCCGAGTAGGGCATCAGCACAAAACGTCGGCCCACTGCCTGGCCATTACGGACGCGAGTGAGCATGTCAGCAATCGGATCGCTCATGGACATGTGTTGCAGCTCCTATTGACATCACGGAGCCATCGCATCGGATGCGAATCGGGCTCCCAGCGGCCTGACTCGTGCGATAGCGTCCGGTTGGCTGTTACCAGCTAGATTTCACCACACCCGGGATCTTGCCGTCCATAGCCAGCTCCCGAAAACAGATGCGGCATAGATCGAACCGACGCATGTAACCGCGCGGACGGCCACAGCGTGAGCAACGATTGACAACGCGCACCGGGTACTTGCGACGTGTTTCTCGCACGATAATCGACTTTTTGGCCACTGTGTCTTCCTCCCCAAATGCCCCTCAATAGCTTGCCTGCCTGAGGGCGCTAGGCGTCAGCTAGGCCGCCGCGAACGGCATCCCAAAGGCCTCGAGCAGATGTCGGGCCTCTTCATCGGTCTTGGCCGAGGTCACCATCACGATTTCCATACCGCGCACTTTATCGATGGCATCATAATCGATCTCGACAAAGATCAGTTGCTCGTGCAGGCCGAGCGAAAAGTTGCCACGGCCATCGAACGCCGTCCGCGACACCCCGCGAAAGTCTCGCTGGCGGGGCAAGGCGATGTTGATCAGGCGATCGAGAAACGCGTACATGCGTTCATTGCGTAACGTCACCTTGACGCCAATAGGGTTGCCCGCGCGCAGCCTAAAGTTAGCGATGGACTTGCGCGCTCGGGTCACCACAGGCTTTTGCCCGGTAATCACCGTTAGGTCGCGCGTGGCCGCTTCCAAGGCCTTGGGGTTCTGCAAAGCCTCACCCAGGCCGATATTGACCACGATCTTCTCGAGGCGCGGCACCTGCATGACGTTGTCATACCCGAACCGCTCCATCATCGCGGGCACTATGTCTTCCCGAAACCGATCTTCAAGTCTCGGCATGCTCCTCTACCTCACCTCTCTGCCTACTCGTGCGCCTAGTCGATGACTTCGCCGCACTTGCGGCACACACGCGACTTGGCGCCATCGGCGCCTAGTTGGTAACCAACGCGCGTGGGCTTGTTGCAGTGAGGGCAAACCAACGCCACGTTCTGGACGCGCACAGGCGCCTCACGTTCGATGATGCCGGCCTGCGTCCTCACGTTGCCCGTGCGGCGCTGGTGCTTTTTGATCATATTGACACCCGAGACGACCACGCGCCCTTCAGCGGGCATGGCCGTATGCACGGTGCCCCGCGCGCCCTTGTCGTCTCCGCTGATGACCTCTACGGTATCGCCCTTTTTTATCTTCATCACCCACTCCTGACTGTGTCTATCAGCGCGGCCCTAGAGGACCTCGGGCGAGAGAGACACAATCCGCATAAACCCGGCATCGCGCAACTCGCGCCCCACGGGACCAAAAATGCGTGTGCCACGCGGGTTCTTTTCCTGGTCCAGAATCACCGCAGCATTATCGTCAAAGCGCACGAAGGAGCCATCTGACCGCCCATAGCCCTTAGCAGTCCGCACCACCACCGCGCGCACCACGTCCTTTTTCTTAACCGAACCACCGGGTGCTGCCTCTTTGACCGCGGCGATGATAATATCGCCAACGCTCGCATAGCGACGACGCGTGCCACCAAGCACCTTGATGCACATAATCTCACGGGCGCCGGTGTTATCGGCCACCCTGAGTCGCGTGTATTCCTGAATCATTCCCTCACCTCAGCTTACGGATGGTTGCGTCGTCTGGGGCAGACAGGGCCGTTGGCCCCCTGCCGCGAGCGCTACGAGCGCACGACCTCAATCACACGCCACCGCTTGAGCCGGCTCATAGGTCGACTCTCTTCGATACGGACGACGTCGCCCTCTTGGCAGGCGCCTTCCTCGTCGTGCGCCATGTACTTGGTCGTACGACGCAAGACCTTGCCGTATAGCGGGTGACGTGAGCTACGAGTCACGCTGACCACCACGGTCTTTTGCATTTTGTTACTGACGACAACGCCTTCCATTACCCTACGCGGCATGGTCTACTGCTCCTCTGCTTGCAGTTCGCGCTCACGCAGCAGGTCGTCCTGCTCATCCAGCCACAGGCGCTGGCGCGGATCGTAATAGAGGAACTGGTAGCCACCTTCGAAGACGCGCAGGCCGTATTCGCGGAC
>ENA-UOUL01003737-UOUL01003737.1-bioreactor-metagenome-genome-assembly--contig:-NODE-3737-length-15100-cov-3.438528_pt1 | contig 15100 bp, 7 predicted proteins | sample MGYA00249838_ERZ747220 | MGnify/ENA primary metagenome ERZ747220 (study PRJEB28778, sample SAMN05720191) | bioreactor metagenome | isolation source: Anaerobic biogas reactor | place: USA:Washington...
GGTGCCGACCACGACAGAGAACTACGCCTATCTCAGCAGCGGTACGTGGAGCCTGATCGGCCTGGAAGTCAACGAGCCGGTGATCAACGACGCGGCGTATGAAGCCAACGCGACCAACGAGGGCGGCCTGGAGGGGACCTTCCGCCTGCTGCAAAACGTGATGGGCCTGTGGCTCCAGCAGGAGTGCCGCACTACATGGGCCGCGGCGGGCCGCTCGACCACCTACCAGGAGTTGATCCACGAGGCCGAGGCCGCGCCGCCGTTCCGCTCGCTGATCGATCCGAACGACGACAGCTTCTTCGCGCCGGGCGACATGCCTGCCCGCATCCGCGCCTACTGCCGCCGGACGAACCAGCCGGAGCCGGAGACGATCGGGCAGACCATCCGCGCCATTTACGAGAGCCTGGCCCTGCGCTACCGGGTCGTGCTCGACACGCTGATCGGCCTGACCGGGCGGACGGTCGACCGGCTGCACATTATCGGCGGCGGATCGCAGAACACCCTGTTGTGCCAGATGGCGGCGAACGCCATCGGGCGGACGGTGATCGCCGGGCCTGCCGAAGCGACGGCACTGGGCAACGGTATCGTGCAATATCTGGCGCTGGGCGATCTGGATTCGCTGGCCCAGGCGCGCGCGCTGCTGAGCCGCACGCTGGACCTGGCGACCTACGAACCGCAGGACACCGCGGCGTGGGACGAGGCGTACGGGCGCTACCAGGCGATGACGAGGGAGTAACCGGAACGGCTATTCCTCAGCCCGTTTGATCGCGCCATCGAACTCCGCGGGCCGCTGCTGCCCTCGCCGGCACCGGCGCGCTTGTGAATCGATCGTGCCGTGCTACAATCTGATCTATGCGCTTTGACGAATACTTCAGCCGCAACGGAGCCCGCCCGTGACGCCAACCGACCCCCCGCCCACCCAGCTCGCCCAGGAACTCGACCTGCTGCACGACCGGGTCTGCCGGGCGATCGATGATCCCAAGCGCCTGCTGATCCTCTACGCGCTCCACGAGCGTCCGCGCTACGTGGTCGAGCTGGCCGAGGAGCTGGGCTTTCCCCAGCCGACCATCTCGCGCCATCTCGCCGCGCTGCTTCACGGCGGCCTGGTGACGAAACAGCGGCAGGGGCAGACCGTGATCTATTCGCTGCGCGATGCGCGGATCATCAGCGTGCTAGACACCATGCGGGAGATGCTGCGCGATCTGGTGGAGGAGACGGCGCGGGTGACGTCGGCGGGGGCGGGCGCTGAAGAACGCGCCGGGCCGGACTCCGGCGCGTGACGCGGGGAAGATCATCGTTTCATACCGGCGCCAGGGAGCCAACGCGGATCTCCGGCGCCGTTTGGTTTGCCTAGGTCTTGCTTCCTTCTTCCAGCGTCAACACGTCGAAGAAATGGGCGGTGACCTGCCAGTCCGGCGCGGCCGGGTCCGGAGCAAAAACAGCGAAGGTTGGGATCGGCTCCCGCTGAGTCTGGTAGCGCTGGCGGCCCGCCCAATGGCGGCGGTCGGTCTGCGTGGCTGTGTAGCGAGCGCCCGGCCCGGGCTGTGGATTCCACAGCAGGACGCGCGGCGCCTCGAACGGGACGTCGAGACGGTGCATCCCCGCGCCGGTGATGACCTCGATCAGCGCGCGCCGCTGGGACGGCGTCATGTGCAAGGTGTATTCGGCCAGGATGTTGGGATCCGCGCTGATGTCGTCCAGCCGGGCCAACAGCACGTCCTTGAGCACCGTCAGCAGCTTGAAGCTGCGCAGCATCCGGACCAGCCGCTCCGCGGTCCGGTCGCGCCGTGCGCGCAGCGCGCCATCCGCCGCCGCCAGGACCAGCCGGGCGTGCTCGGTGACAGGCAGCGGCTCCAGCTCGACGATCCAGCTTTCCGCCGCGGAGTCGTAGGCGGCATGATGCGGCTGGTCGACGGTCAAGGACGCGTCGCCGCGCACGCCGTGCACGTACAGCCGCCAGCGCCGCCGTGCCGGGATCAGCGACCGGTCGCCCTCCGCCGCGCCGATCGTGATCGCCAGCCGGCCCGGCTCCCAAGCCTGGGCGATCTCGGTCCGGCAGGCGGCGCCATCCCGGTACGCCAGCGAGACGCCATCATCCTCGTATAGGACGAAGCAGTTGTCGGCTCCGGCAAACACGTGCACGTCCAGCTCGGCGGGATTGTCCACACCGCCCCAACCAGTCCGCGGGGCGAGGGGCACGATCGCGCCCGCCCGCGCGAACACGGGCGTCTCGTCCAGGCGGCCATATACGGCGTGCCACCCACCCGGCATCGACTCCCCGGTGAAGAAGTGGTACCAGTCGCCGTCCGGCAGCCAGACCACCTGGCGGCTCAGGCCCGTGTCAGGATCGCGCGGCGTGGTGAACGGCGCGGCGATCAGCTCGCTGCCGAAGGTGTACTGCTGCGGGCACAGGTAAGCTTCCTCGGCGCGCGGGTGCTCGTGATACATCGGGCGCACCGGCAGGACGTTTTCGGTATGGGCTCGCCAGGCCATCGTGTACAGGTACGGGATCAACCGGTGGCGGAGCTGCATCGCCTCGCGCGCCAATCGCAGCACCTCGGCATCGTCCCAGCCCCAGGGACGCCGCTCGTGGAAGGCGCTGCGCGTGCTGTGCAGCCGGAAGATCGGGCTGAAAACGCCGTACTGCACCCAGCGCGCGTAGAGCTCCGGCTCCTCGATGCCGCTGGCGTGCCCGCCGATGTCGTGGCTCCACCAGCCGTAACCGACGTTGGCCGCCGTCGCGGTGAAATAGGGCTGGAACCCGAGGCTGCCCCAGGTCACCCACGTGTCGCCGGAGAAGCCGATCGGGTAGCGGTGATTGCCCAGCCCGCCCCAGCGCGAAAAGATGAAGGGGCGCGTGCGCCCGTCGCGGCCCAGGTCCAGAAAGTGCAGGTGATTCAGCCACCACAGCGGGTCGAGTCCCTCCAGGCGTGTTTTGTCGCCCTGCTGCCAGTCCAGCCACCAGAAGTCGACGCCGCTCGCTTCCTGTGGGTGGTGCAGCACCTCGAAGTACGCCGCCGCGAAGGCCGGGTCGGTCAGGTCGTGGGGCACCGGCTCCCCGCTCGCCGGGTCGATGCCCAGCCGCCGGGCCATTTCCGGGTACGCCTCCTCGTGGGGATGGATGCCATCCGCCGGGTGCAGGTTGAGCGCGGTGTGCAGGCCCTGCTCGTGCAAGAAGCTCAGGAAGCCGGGTGGGTCCGGGAACAGCTCGCGGTTCCAGGTGTAGCCGGTCCAGCCGGAGCTGGCGTTGCCGGTCTGGGTGATGTGCCACTCCATGTCGATGATGCACACCGAGAGCGGGATCTCGTACGCTTTGAAGTCGAGCATCAGGCCGGCCAGCTCGTTCTGGGTATAGGGCCAATAGCGGCTCCACCAGTTGCCCAGCGCCCAGCGCGGTACCATCGGCACCGGCCCGGCGATCCGGCAGAAGTCGTCCAGCGCGGCCTGGTAGTCGTCCCCATAGGCGAAGAAATACAGGTCGAGCGCGCCGGGCGCGGCCCCGCGCGGCGCGATCCAGCCCGCCTCGTCGAGCACCAGCGACGCCGAATCGTCGACCAGCGTCCAGCCCGCGCGCGCGAGCAAGCCCGGCTCCAGCGGGACCGGCCCGGGAGCGCCGTCCAGCGTGCGCGCCGTGCCGCCCAGGTTCCGGTCAGCGGCGTCGCCGAAGCGCCACACCGCGCCGTTGGCTTTGACCGTCACGCTCAGGCTATCCGGTGTGAAGCCCTCGGCGGACGTGTCGTAAGTCAGCGTCAGGGCGGGTGTGTCGATGGTGATGATCCCGTTTGCGGTTGTCGCGGTGAAGTCCGGCACCGGCTGGCGGCGGAACCAGATCGCCTGGCTGGCGCGGTCCTCGAAGACGCCGTCAGGGCTGGTCTCCAGCCGGATCAGGCGCGGCGTGAGCACGGTGAAGCGGGCGCGCGGCCCGTGGATCACAGCCGCCGGGTCGGCGGCGGGTTCGGTATGGGGTGCGAGATGGGGAAGGGGGGCCATAAGTTTTCCAAAGGTAGTATGCGATCCGACACAGGCGCCCGCGTGGGGGCGCTGGCTGCCCATTCTAGCGCGTTCTGCGCGGAATTCACCCTGTATTTCCGGCGCGGGTTTGTGTAGAATGAGCGTTTCGTTCGATTTGCGCGGCGCGCCGTCCCACGGCGCGGACACTCCTTCGACCCGTTCGCCAACGTCATCGTTTGCCGGTAGCAGACCGGCCCCACCACCTCAGCGGGAGCCGTCTGCGCTCGTCCAGTCAGCGACCTAGATCACTCTGTTTCCGATCACAGTGAGGACTCTGACCATGATTGTCGGCATGGACTTCGGCACGACCAACTCCGGAATGGCCGCCTACGATGGGCGCGATCTGCGCCTGCTCCCGATCGATCCGTCCAGCCCGAATCCCCACGTGGCCCGCACGGCGCTGTATGTCACCAACCAGAAGCGCGTTTTCATCGGGCGCGGCGCGGTGGAGACCTACTACGCGCAGAACCTCAACCGCAAAGTCCGCTTCGAGCGGGTGTGGGTCGGCGAAGTGGTGATGAGCTTCGCCGAGCTGCCCGACTGGGTGCGCGACGTCTACATCGACAAGGACGTGCTCTCGCCGGGCCGCCTGTTCCTGTCGTTCAAGACCGGGCTATCGTCGCCCAGCTACGTCGGGACGACGGTCGGCAGCGAGTTCTACTTCATCGAGGACATCGTCGCGCTGTACCTGTACGTGGCGCGGCGGCGGGCCGAGCGCCTGCTGGGCCAGGACGTGACGCGCATCGTCCTGGGGCGGCCCGTGCGCTTCTCGACCGACCCGCAGATGGACGCGCTGGCCCAGGGGCGGCTGCTGCGCGCCGCCTTCCGCGCCGGGTACGACGAGATTTTCCTGCAGCCGGAGCCGATCGCGGCGGCCTATTTCTACGAGACGACCATCCGCCACCCGGAGAACGTGCTCATCTTCGACTTCGGCGGCGGCACGCTCGACATCAGCATCGCGCGCCTGGGCGAGCCGGGGCGCCGCGCGATCCTGGCGACGGGCGGCATCCCGATCGCGGGTGACGTGTTCGACCGCAAGCTGGTCCGCGCCAAGCTCCAGCGGCACTTCGGCGAGGAAACGACGTACCGCGCCGAAGACGGCTCGACGCGCCCGGTGCCGGGGCACTATTTCGAGGCGTTCTCGCACTGGCAGAACATGCTGGAGCTCAACACGCCGCATGAGCTGGACACGCTTGACCGCATCGCTGAGGCGGCTACCCACCGGCGGCGCATCCGGGCGCTGATCGGCCTGATTTCCAGCAGCTACGGGCTGAAAATGTTCGACGAGGTCGAGCGCGTCAAGCGCGAGCTGTCGGGCGCGCTCAGCGGGCTGATCCGGCTGGCCGGGCCGGGCTTCGACGTGACGCAGCTCGTCACGCGCGCCGAGTTCGAACGTCTGATCGAGGAAGACCGCGCCGCCATCGGGACGCTGCTGGATAATGTGCTGCGCGACGCGCAACTGCGCCCGGGCCAGATCGACGCCGTGATCCGCACCGGCGGCTCGTCGCAGATCCCGGCCTTCATCGCGCTGTTGCAGGAGCGCTTCGGATCGGAACGCGTGCGCAGCATCGACACGTTCAGCAGCGTGACGTCCGGCCTGGGCGTGATCGGGCATCACATCGAACGGGGCGAGCTGGACGTGACGCCGCACCGCCGAGCGGAGGGCGCGGGCGACGAGGGTGGGCGCTTCCGCCCGCAGGCGGGCCGGCCCTCTGCCGCGCCGCCGATCAACCTGGCGATCGTCAAGAAGTTCGTCGACTTGCAGGAGAGCGAGCCCGGCGAGGACGCGCCGCGCCTGGGGTTAGTCGCGTTGGTCGAGGGCGAGCCGCGGGCGGTCCTGTTCCCGGCTGGCGATGGGGCGATCGTGCGGCTCGACGGTACGCCGCTGGCCGGACTGGCGCCCGGGGCGGTGCTGATCGCGCCCGCCGGGGAGCGCGTCCTGCTGATGACGTCCGAGTACCGGTTCCTGCTCAAGACAGTGGGCGAGCTGGCCGACATGACCGCCATGGGGCTGCGGCTGGCCGATACCGACACGCTGTACATCGACCGCTTCGGCGCGGAGACGGTCGTTGCCCTGGCGCGGTGGTCCGCCCTGCAAGCGGCGCCGTACCTGGTCTTCGTGTCCGATGCGGGTTACGGGCGGCGGTTGCGCGCCGAGACGGTGCTCCCTCGCTTCGAGGCGGTCGAGCCGTTTCGCCTGGAACGGCTGCCGGGCTATCCGGCCGGGCTGGCCCCGCTCGACGAGGGCGCGGCGCTGATCCTGGCTAGCAGCGCGGGCAACGTCCTTCGTCTGAATCCGGCGGCGGTGGACCTCACCGACAGCCGCCTGATGCGCGTCGCGGGCGAGGGGCGCGTGATCGGCCTAGCCTGCGCGAGCGACGAGGCAGGGCTGGTCGTGGCCAACGGCAAGGGGCGCGGCAAGCGCCTCCGCGTGGGGATGTTGGTGGAGGGGACGCCGGGCGCCGCCGGGCAGAAGGTCCTGGCGCGCGACATGCGCGGCGTGACGTTCGCGGAGCGAGGGGCGGCGGCCTGGGCGATCACCTCGCGGCGGATCGCCCGCCTGGACCTCGATGGCCTGTGGAGTGGTGAGGGGAATGGCTCGGACTTGCGCGCCCTGCTGCGACTGGCGCAAGGCGAGACGCTGGCCGGCCTGGCGTCGCTCCCCCCGGACGATGAGTCGATCGAGCCGGTCGCCCGGTTGGATCGCGCCCGCGCGTGATGGTGGTCGCTCCCCAAAAAGGCGCCCCCCGCCAGCAGGTGACCGGCGAGGGGCGTTTCGATTCTCAGGAGGCTGACCGGCCTCAGCCGATCAGCTCGGGCGGCGCCGTTTCGAAGATCACGCCGAGGCTGTCCGTCTCGGTGACGGTGCCGTTAGGCTGCGTGGCGAACAGGGCCACGATATGCGCCCCAGCACCCGACTCGAACATGCCGGGCAGCAGTTCGGCCCGCCAGAAGCCGGTTTCCGGATCGGTAGGCGCGGTCTGCAGCGCCAGCACCTGCCCGTTCCAGTCGATCAGCGCGATGACGACCGTGAAGGTCGGCGCCTCGCGCGAGTACCCGGCCACTGAGATGACCTCGTTGGCGGGCAGCAGGGTGTTGGGCAGCGGGCTGACGATCGACACGTACGGCTCGTCCGCCGCCGGCGCGCCGAAGATCACGTCGATGCGCGCTTCAGCCGCCCGGCCCGCGCCCGCAGCCGAGGTCGCGTAGGCGACGATGCTGCCGCGCGTGCCCGCCGGGACGCTCACGGTCAACTCGGCGGTCCATTCGCCGATGCCGCCCACCTCGGACGTGCCAGCGGTGGCCGGGACCTGAACCAGGACGTTGCCCTGGGCGTCGAGTGCCTCGACCACGATCTCGCCCTCGAACACGCTCTCCGTGCTGCCGGTCACGGTGAATGTCGGCTCAGCCAGCGTGCTGTACGGTAGCGGGGTATCGATGAAGACGACCGGCACGGCTGTATCCGCGCCGTAGGCTACATTCACCGCCGCGCTCGCTGCCGGGGCGCCGTCCACTGCCGAGGGGCTGTAGGCGAAGATCGTGCCGCGCGCGCCCGATTCGATAGCGGCAGACAGCTCGACCTCGAACGGGCCTGCGTCCGCCAGATCGACCCGCTGCTCGTCCAGGACGTTGCCCATGTTGTCCAGCGCGCGTACGATGACTGTCCCCGCGCCCGCGATGGTCCCGCTGACCGTGCCCGGGAAGGGGAAGACCGCGCCCGCGGCGGGGCTGGTGATGGCCAGCTCGACCGGCAGCGGCTCCGGCGAGGCGGGCGGGTTGGGCACCCGGAGCTGTTGGCCGACGACGATCACGCTGGCGTTGGTCAGGCAGTTGGCCTGAGCCAGTTCGGTGATCGTGCTGCCGACCTGCTGCGCGATGCTGAACAGGTTATCGCCGGGGGCGACGCTGTAGAACGTGGTCCAATCCGTGCGCGGCGTGCAGTTGGCCTGGAAGGTCACGTTCACCTGATCGAAGGCGAGCACGCTGCCGTCCGCCGGTGAGGTCACCAAGGCGTAGATGTTGCCGGCCGTGTTAGCGGGCAGGATCACCCCCAGGGCGGCCTGCCAGGTGCCTTCGCCCTGCGCCGCGCTGCTGGTAACGGTCTGTTGGGCGAGGACGTTGTTGGCGGCGTCGCGCACCTGCACCACGACTTTCCCTTCCGGAATGTTGAGGCTGGTGCCGGTCACGGCGATGCCGTTAAGCGTGCCGACGAGCGTGCCAGCCGCCGGGCCGGTGATGCGGATCGCGCGCATGGGGGACTCGCCGTAGATCACGCTGACGGTGGCCTGGGCCACGACGCTGCCATCGTCCGCCGAGGTCGAGAAGGCGACGATCTTGCCGATGGTGCCCGCGGCGACGCTGACGGCGAGCGAGGCTTCCCAGTCGCCGGTCCCGCCCAGGGCGGCGCCTTCAGCGGTCGTCGATACTTCGGCCAACACGGCATCGGCGGCGCCGAGCGCCCGCACGGTTACCACACCTTCATGGACAGCGGTCGCCGTGCCGGTGGCGTTGATCGCGCCGTCGTTGGTGACGATGGCGCCGGCGGTGGGGCTGGTGATGGTGATGGCCGGCTGCGGTCCGGCGGTCCCGTAGGTGACGTTCACTTGGGCCTGGGCGACGACGCTGCCATCCTCAGCCGACACCGCGAACGCGTAGATGCTGCCCGCTGAGCCGGGTGCCACCTCGACGGACAGTGTGGTCGACCAGTCGCCGGTCTCGCCCATCTCAGCGGCGTCGGTGGTGACGGGCACTTCGGCCAGGATGCCGCCGGTCGAGTCCAGCGCGCGTACGGTCAGGCTGTTTTCGAACAGCGCGGTGCCGGTGCCCGACACGCTGATCGCGTCGAGATCCTCCAAAACCGCGCCCTCCGCAGGGCTGGTGATAGTGATGGCCGGGGTGGGAGTTTCATCCTGGGCCGCGACGCCGCCAAAGGGGATCGCCAGGGCCAGGATCAACAACATAGCTGCCATTCTTCGCATGGGATTGTCTCCTGACTAGAAAAGCATGAGGCTTGTAGCTATATAGTAAGATAATCTACAAAGTCCATTTTGGACAACCATGGCTACCCCATGACAGCGCAACGAAAAAGCGACGGCGCCCCACCGGACGCCGTCGCGTGTGTGCTCGAAACGGGCTGGCGTGCGCTTAGCCGCGCGCGGCCAGTTGCGCCTCCTGATCGATGGACCGCCAGTCGTAGTGCGGGCCGCCGAACAGGCCATCCGTCTCGAACGGGCCACTGTACCACGGCTTGAAGAGGAGCGGATCGACGCGCAGCATCAATGGGATCATCGGGTGCTCGCCTTCAGGGCCGAAGAACATTTCCTCGATGCGGTAGTACAGCTCGGTGCGGACAGCAGGGTCACTCTCGCGGGCGGCCTGCGCGATCAGGTCATCCACTTCGCTGCACGGACGCAGGTAGCGGTTCTCGGATTCGCAGCCCAGGCCGGAGTCGAAGACCCAGTTGTTGGCGTCGGGATAGTCCGGACCCCAGACCGCGGTCCAGATGTTCGGGCGATCCGCCGTCGGGACGTCGGGCTGGTAGGATTCGATCAGCACCGAGAACTCCATCAACTGGACGGAGAATTTGTTGGCGTCGCAGCCCAACTCGCGCTCCGCGGCAGCGGCCAGGAATTCGGCCCAGTCACCCGCCGAGTCGAACGAGTTGATCGTGATCTCCGGGATGCCTTCGCAGTTCGGGTAACCGGCCAACTCCATCTCCTGGCGCGCGTAGTCCGGATCGTAGCCCACGCCCACTTCATTGATGGGCGGCGCGCCAAACATGCCGGGCGGCGTGAAGTGGATCATCGGCACGCCGCGGTTGGTCTCCACCTCGGCGATGAACGCGTCGCGGCTGACCATCGCGCTGAACGCGCGGCGGGCGTGCACGTTATCGAACGGGGGTTTGTCGTGGGCGAACCCGAAGTAAAACACGCCCAGGTCCGAGACGTTGTACAACTGGTCGGCGTATGCCGGATCGTTCAGGATGGCCTGGACTTCTGCGCGCGGGATGGAGCCGCTGGATTCGACCTGGTTGTCCAGGTACAGCGCGAAACGGGTGCCCTGGTCCTCGACCACGGTGGTCACCACGCGCTCGACGTTGCCCGGGCCGCGCATGTCCGCCGGATAGTAGGGGTTGGTGACCAAAATGCGGCGCACGCCGCGCACGAACTCATCCAGCACGAATGGACCATTGGTGATGATGTTTTCCAGGTCGGTCCAGTCGTCGCCGAATTCTTCGATCGTTTCGCGCGGCACGGCGTTGAGCGTCCATAGCGCGGACATGCTGAAGAAATAGCCCGCCGGAAACTGCAGGTTGATCTCGAGCGTGGTGTCGTCCAGGGCGTGGACGTTCACCAGGTCGTAATCGGCGTCCGTCACGTCGTTGATGTCCATCAGGTTGATGGTGTTGCACCCGTCGATGATCTGGGCTATCACGGCGCCGTACAGCGAGCCGAGGCGCGGGTCGCACCCGCGCTTGATGCCGTACTCGAAGTCATGGGCGGTCACGTTGCGCAGCACTTCAGCCGTGTCGGCCGCCGGATCCCAGCGCACCCACGGGATGTCGTCGCGCAGCGTGAAGGTCCAGGTCAGGCCGTCTTCGCTGACGGTCCAGTCCGTGGCGGCTTCCGCGCGGATGCTGCCCGCCGCCATGGGATCGTAGTCGGTCAGGCCAGTGAACATGGCTTCGATCATGGTGATCGAGACGATGTCGGTCGCCCGCTGCGGGTCGAAGGTGCTAACCTGGCTACCGTTGGCGAGATACAGCGTCACCGGCTCGGTCTGGCGCATCACACTGGTGAGCGTGATGTCGGCGTCGCCAGCCGCGGCCAAGCTGGTCGGCACGATCGCGGCGATCAGTGCCAGCACGAGAACGAAGCGAAGGGGCGATTTTTGCATAGCTAGGCTTTCTCCTCTGGTTGTTTGGATAAATAACATTGAATGGCCGGGCCGGGGGGTGGGGAGTGCATATCTATGCGGCCCAGCCATCCTGTTTTTTATACGAAGGCCCGCTGAAGGTTTGTCAGTTAGCCGCCCCAGCCACTGAGGGAGCCGGGCATCGGGATCAAGATCGGGTATAATGGGATCGTGTAAGTGGTAAGACAAGTCCTGCAAAAAGGTAACCTCACCCGGCCCAGCCCAGACCATGACAACCGAACTCCGCATCTTCATCAGTTCCAAAATGACCGAACTCGGCGCCGAGCGCGGGGCCGTGCACCGGCTGCTGCCCGCTCTGGGGAGCGATCTGGTGGCGCTCAGGCCGTGGGTGTTCGAGGACGACGCTCCCGCCGCCGACGCCTCGATCCGCAGCGTCTACCTGGACGCGCTCAAGCGCTCCGCGCTGTACCTCGGCCTGTTCTGGAACGAATACGGTGAGTGGACGGTGGACGAGTTCGAGCGGGCGACCGAGTGGGGCATCGACCGGCACATCTATGTCAAGAACGTGGACGCCGGGCAGCGCGACCCCCGGCTGCAAGCCTTCCTCGACGAGCAGAGCAACGTGATCGCGGGCATTACGCCCAAGTGGTTCGAGTCGGTGGACGATCTGCTCGAGCAGGTGCGCAAGTCGATCGCCGTGTGGCTGCGCGACCGGCTGCTTCGGCGGCCCGGCGACACGAGCGCGGCGCTCATCACGGAGGGCGATGACGTGCCCGGCCTGCCGCACCGCCTGATCGGGCGCGACACGGCGCTCGGCGAGATCCGGCGGCTGCTGAACGAGGGCGGGCGCGTGCTGCTGCAAGGCTTCGGCGGGATGGGCAAGAGCGCGCTAGCCGCGGCGGCGGCGGCGGACTGGCTCGACGACGACCGGGGCGCGGTGCTGTGGCTGCGCGCCGGGAGCGACAGCGCCGACACCCTGTTCGAAGCGCTGGCCCGCCCGCTGGGCGCGCAGGCCGAGGTGGCCCAAGCGCCGCCGGACGACAAGGCCAAGACGGTCCGGAGACTGCTGGCCGAGGGCGCGATCTCGCTGCTGGTGCTGGACGATGTGTGGGACGGCGCGGCGCTCAGCCGGGTGCTCAAAGCCGTCCCGCGCCGGATGCCCGTCCTGGTCACGGCGCAGCAGCGCTACGCGCTCGATCACATCCTCGAGGTGGGCAAGCTGGCCGAGCCGGACGCGCTCACCCTGCTGGGCTATTACGCCGGGCAGGACGTCCGCGCCGACCCTGCCGCCCGCGAACTGTGCCAGCAGGTGGGCTATCACGCCTTCGCCCTGGAGATCGCCGGCAAGACGCTCAAAGTGGATCGCATCGCGCCCGGCGACCTACTGGCGCGCATCGCCGCCGCCCCGCACGATCTCGCCATGCCCGAAGACTTCGCCGAGGAGGGCCGCACCAGCACCACCGAACTGCTCACCGCCAGCCTCGTGGCGCTCGACGAGGGCGCGCGGCAGGCGTTCCTGGCGTTCGGCGGGATGTTCGCCCCGCAGGTCACGCCGGAGCTGCTGGCCCGCGCGATGGCCCGTGACGGGGCGGATGTGTCCGAGGCGCTGATCACGCTCCAGCGGCGCGGACTGGCCGACCGGGTACGCGAGTCCGACCGGTCGGCCGCGTTCTACCGGGTGCACGATCTGGCGCACAGCTACGCGCGGGCCGTGGCGGGCGAGGACGACGGGCGGCGGCGGGCCGCCCTGGCTGCGTGCCGGGCGTATGCGGAGGCGCACGAGAGCGATCTGCCCGCTCTGGACGCCGAGCTGCCCAACCTGTTGGGCGCGGCGGATGCTGCCCGCCAGGGCGGCGACGATGGCGTGCTGGTGGCGATCATGCGGGCGCTGGCCGGGCCGTATTTGCTGGCCTACGGGCACACGCCGCGCTTCCTCGATCTGCTGATGGCGGCGGTCGAGGCGGCGGCGCGGCTGGGGCCGGAGCACGACGAAACGCGCCATTTCATGCTGGGGCGCTGCGGCAACATCCACTACGACCGCGGCGATCTGCCGGGCGCGCTGGCCTGTTACCAGGGCGCGCTGGCGCTGGCTCGCGACCTGGGCCGGCGCGATCGCGAGGCGATGTTGCTCTGCGCGGTGGGCAAGGTGTTGGCCGACCAGGGCGCGGATGGCGCCGCAGATCACTTCGCCGAGGCGTACCAGATCGCGGCGGCGCTGGACGATGGCTTCCTGGTGGCGTTCGTGCTCGAGCACCAGGGCTATTACGCCCAGGTGCGGGGCGATTTCGCGGCGGCGCGGGCCATCTTCGCCGAAGAGGCCGAGCTGGCGGCGCGCATCAACGACGACGAGACGCGCTTCTTCGCCCTGCTCAACCTGGGCTCGGCGGAACACAAGCTCGACCGGCTGGACGAGGCGCTGGCCCAGCACCGCGCGGCCCTGGCGCTGGCCCAGGCGCAGGACAACCCGATCTGGCAGGCGCACGCGCTCCAGTCGATGGGCGAGGACCATCACCGGCTGGGCGACGCGGCCCAGGCTCGCCAGTGCCTGAGCCGGGCGCGGGCCCTGTTCCGCGAGAGCGGGATGCAGGCCAAAGTGGCCGAGGTCGAGACGTATATGCAATCATCTGATTACACGGTCGCACCCGACTAGTCCGATCAGGAGGACATCATGATACTCACCGCGCGATTGCTGCTGGTGGCTGCCGTTCTATCGTTGGCTTTCGGGCCATTCGCCTCAATCCCTGGCGCGCGCGCTCAGGGCCCCTACGCTGTTGTGATCCTGGTGGTGGACGACTTTGGGGAGACCGATCTGGCCGCTCTCGATCCTGGCGACTACGGGCCGGGCGCGACCTGCGCCGTCAGCCTGGAAGGGCAGGCTTTCGCCGTGCGGGGCGTCTCGGCAGACCCGATCGATGAGGCCCACGGCGATCTGGTGATGGCCCAGATCGAGGAAATGCTGGCCGATGCGGGCAGCCCGATCCCGCTCGTCCCGGTCGAGATCCAGGGACTGACCACCGATCAGGTCGCCGGCGCGCTGCTGGACGCGGTGGCCGCTCACCCGGCGGACGTGTACGTGATCAACATGAGCTTCGCGATCATCCCGTGCGAGCACATCCAGGCGTTCGCCGAGTTTGGCGGGCAGATGCTCAGCGCGCGTGACGCGAAAGACCTCAACCGCTATCGCGGGCTGTTCAAGCGGTCCGTGCTGTTCTACGACGACACGGTGTTCCCGGTGATGTCGCAGAAGGCCCAGAACGCCCAGGACCTGGATCCGCTGCAGACGGCGCTGGTGAGCCTGGGCGCCCAGGCGATCCCGGTGGCGGCGGCGGGCAACTTCGGCCTGGACTACCCATTCTGGCCGGGCGCGTGGGGCCAGGTGATCAGCGTCAGCGCCGCGCAGGGCGAGGGCTACGCCAGCCCGCCTTGGGAAAAGAAGAAAGACACGCCGCTGCTCACCGCTGAAACGGACAATCCCGGCAAACAGAATCGCATCTCGAACTACGGCGAGGTGATGCTGCCCGGCGAGTACAGCGCCGCTGCGGGCGTGCTGTCGGGTACGTCGTTCGCCGCCCCGCGCCTGAGCGTGGTACTGGCCCGCTACGCGGCTGCCGTCGGCCCGGCGGTCTGCCGGACGGGTGACGGGCGCCCGGCGCTGGCGACCGGCAACTGGGACAACCTGACGCTGGCTCAGGCCGCCCAGGCGCACTGCCCGGATCTGCTGCCGTTCGTGCCGTGAGATGATCCTGGCGCGGGTTGGTGGTTTTCGACAAACCGGCCCTTTGGGGTCTTGACTCCAGTGCCGAATGGGGTTAAGGTAGTTTGTGTTAGCCAAATTACCCTAACGGATGTTGTAGCATGTCGATCAGTAAGCAGCTCAAGGTGAAGAAGACGAGTCTCCCGTAAGACGGGTGGACGTCTGCTGCTTGCCCCGATCGAACAAGCGCCAACCAGAGCCACTCGTCAGCGAGTGGCTTTTTTGTTGAGACGGAGCCAACCCATGTCAGCCCATAGCCTGTTCGTCAAGAAGTCGAAGAAGGGTCCCCCCACCTAGCGGCGATGTGCCGGTAGCGTTCTTGTTGATAGATCCGAACACATTTATTTCAGAAATATAGTTCCAGTTGTCCAGCGCGTTACCATTACAAACCAACTTTAAAAAGGAATATTCGTTATCAGACCTGTTTGCCGGGAAATCAAAAACCTGATTAGCTCCTGA
>ENA-UOUL01003739-UOUL01003739.1-bioreactor-metagenome-genome-assembly--contig:-NODE-3739-length-15097-cov-3.153129_pt1 | contig 15097 bp, 10 predicted proteins | sample MGYA00249838_ERZ747220 | MGnify/ENA primary metagenome ERZ747220 (study PRJEB28778, sample SAMN05720191) | bioreactor metagenome | isolation source: Anaerobic biogas reactor | place: USA:Washington...
CGAGCCCCCCGAAGCGCCGGCCCGCCGCTCCGGCCCGTCGTCGCGGCCCAAGCTCTTCCTCTACGCGGCCGACGCCGGCATCTTCGTCTCCACCTCGGCCGGCAACTCCGGCGACACGGTGGGCGAGTCCTCGGTGGCGCACAACGCCCCCTGGACGATGACCGTCGCGGCCAGCACGCACAACCGTGGTGCGGCCAAGACCCTCACCCTCGGCTCCGACCTGGAGCGCTGGGGCGGCGACGACCGCTACGAGACCGCCGCGCTGGTGTCGGAGAAGTTCACCGGTGACACGAGCACGGTCTACATCGCCACGGGCGACGAGTTCGCCGACGCCCTGACCGGGTCGTCGGCCGCCGCCCAGGGCATGGCGCCGAGCATCGCCCCGGCCGACGCGCTCGCCGCGGCCCCGGTGCTGCTGTCCCGCCCGGACCACCTGCCGGCTGCCACCGCGGCCGCGCTGGAGGCCCTGGCCCCCGACAACATCGTCCTGCTGGGTGGCAACAGCGCCATCGACGAGGAGACCGCCGAGGAGATCGGCGCCTACGGCACCGTCTCCCGCGTGGCCGGTGAGAACCGCTACGAGACCGCCGTGTCCATCGCCGAGATGTACGGCGAGGTCGACAAGGTCTTCGTCGCCAGCGGCCAGAACTTCCCGGACGCCCTGACCGGCGCCGCGCTGGCCGGCACCGAGGGCTACCCCGTCCTGCTGACCAAGGGCGACGCGGTCCCGGCCGTGCTGGCTGACTACCTGGCGGACACCTCGCCGTCCGAGGTCGTCGTGCTGGGTGGCCCGGACGCCGTCTCCGAGGCCGTCTACGCCGCTGTGGGCGGCACCGAGCGTCTGGCCGGCGAGGACCGCTACGACACCGCGGTCGAGGTCTCCAAGGCCTTCGGTGTCACCGAGCCGGAGACCACCCTGGTGGCCAGCGGCGTCAACTGGCCGGACGCCCTCGCGGGCGGTGCCTACGCCGCGAGCGTCGGTGTCCCGGTCCAGCTGACCAAGCCGGAGGACCTGCCCAACGTCGTCGACGGCGAGCTCACCCGTCTGCAGGCGCAGACCGGTGTCCTGCTGGGTGGCCTGAGCGCCATCGGCGCGGCCGCCGAGACCGAGATCGCCGCGCACTTCCCCGGCGACGAGACCTTCGACGGCATCGGTGTCGGCGAGGGCGTCTCCGGTGTGGTCGTGGACTCCGAGACCATCCCGGCGGAGGGCTTCACCGCGGCCGACTCCAAGCTGTGCCTGCTCGGCTCGGTCGACGACGCCGCGGCGGCCGGCAAGATCGTGCTCTGCACCCGCGGCTCCAACGCCCGCGTGGAGAAGAGCCAGGAGGTCGCCGAGTCCGGCGGCATCGGCATGATCCAGATCAACAACACGGACGCCGAGTCGCTCAACGCCGACTTCCACTTCGTGCCCTCGATCCACCTCAACGGCACCGACGGTGCCGTCGTCAAGGCGTGGGTCGCGGCCAACCCGGAGACCGCCGTCACCATCTCGGCCCAGTCCACCGACCCGGTGAACGCGCCCGAGATGGCCGGCTTCTCGTCATACGGCCCGGCCCTGGCCGGTGGTGGTGACCTGCTCAAGCCGGACATCACCGCTCCCGGTGTCGACATCGCGGCGGCCTACCACGCCGACCACGCCGACCCCGGCACGCCGACGTTCAACCAGATCTCCGGCACCTCCATGTCGGCCCCGCACATCGCGGGTCTGGCGGCGCTGATGAAGCAGGAGTTCCCGGAGTGGAGCCCGGCGGCCATCAAGTCGGCCATGATGACCACGGCCCGCGACACCCAGGACAGCGGCGACCCGATCCAGCGCTCCGGCGCGGACGCCAGCCCGCTGGACTTCGGTGCCGGTGAGGTGCAGCCTGGCCCGTCCTACAACCCGGGTCTGGTCTACGACGCGGGCTGGAACGACTGGCTGAACTACGCGTGCGCTATCGGTCAGAACAGCGGGTGCACCGAGGACATCGACCCGAGTGACCTCAACTACCCGAGCATCTCGATCGGCGACCTGGCTGGCGCGCAGACGGTGACCCGCACGGTCACCGACGTCACCGGCGAGGGCGGCACCTACAACGTCGAGGTGGAGGCGCCCGCGGGGATCACCGTCGACGTCCCGGCGTCGATCGAGGTTCCGGCCAACGGTTCCGCGTCCTTCGAGGTCGGCTTCACCGTCACCAGCGCCGAGCCGAACGCCTGGCACTTCGGCCAGCTGCGCCTGGTCAACGGTGACATCACGGTGGAGAGCCCGATCGCGCTGCGTCCGCTGGCGATTGCCGGCCCGGACGAGGTCAGTGGTGAGGGCACGGATGGCACGCTCGACTACTCCATCACCACCGGCTTCTCCGGCGAGGTGACGGCCGACGTCGACGGGCTCATCCCCGCCGACTCGGAGGTGCTCGCGGTGACGTCCGACGGTCCGTCCGGTGGCGGCGGCTTCCAGGACCTGGTCGTGCCGGTCGAGGTCCCGGCAGGCACTAGCGTCCTGCGGCTGTCGATCTTCCAGGATGAGATCACGCCCGCCGGTGTTGACATGGACATCTTCCTGATCAACCCGGAGTACACGGCCGTCATCGCCCAGAGCGCGGCCGGCGGGTCGGACGAGAGCATCACGCTGCAGGATGTCCCGGCCGGCACCTACTTCCTGGCGCTGGACTACTGGGATGGCGCCGAAGGTGCGGTGGCCAACGTGCCGCTCCACGTGTGGGCCGTCACCGACGCCGACGCGGGCAACCTCACCGTCACGCCGTCCAGCTTCCCGGCTGGCGTCGGCACCGCGGTGGACCTGACCCTCGACTGGACCGGTCTGGAGACTGGCACCCGCTACCTCGGTGCGGTCAACTTCTCTGACGGGACCGACGTGGTCGGCCGGACCCTGGTCTCCATCGACGGTGGAGGCTTGACCGCCACCGAGTGATGACCAGGTGATCTGATCACAGGACGGGCCCATCCCCTCACGGGGGTGGGCCCGTTCCGCGTACCCAGAGAGGTGCGCAAAACCGCTACGAGAAGGCGTGGAGAGCCCGCAGAACCACGATCAAAATTGGTGGGCGAGGAGGAGAAAGCTGACCAGCCAGTGGGTGGCCATGAAGTCGCCGCCGGTGACCGCGGGCAGGACGGCCGCCACCTGGGTGTCGGCGGACCGCTGGAGTATGCCGGCACGCGCGTCGGGCAGTGACCTCGCCAGGGCGCGGAGCTGCCAGGCGCGGGAGAGGGCGAGGCCGAGCAGGTGGGCGCCCTGCCCGTCGGTGGGGTCCAGGACGGTCGGCGGCTCGAGCAGGTGCTGGTGCCCGCCCTCGCCCAGGCCGGGCAGGAAGCGCTCCAGCCAGGGACCGAAGTCCCCCGGGTCCAGTACCGCCTGCATGAGCGCGGCCTCGGTGAGCGCCGGGGAGAGGAAGTCGCTGCCGGACGGTTCGTCGGCCGTGCTGGCCGGCCCGTCGGCCGCGAACCAGTCGCGGGCCCGCATGGTGACCGCGGTGACCACGTCGTCCCGTCCCAGCGCCCCGAAGGCCCGGTGGAAGAGCAGCAGCGCGAAGGCGTCGTTCTGGTGCTTACCGTGCCGGATCGGATAGGCCTGGCGCGGCAGCCACCCCACCACGTGGTCGGCGATCACGTCGACCAGCGGCGCCATCGCGCCCGACCACGTCGCCTCGTCCCGGACCGCGGCGCCCAGCATCGCCGCCCACGCCCAGCCGTAGGGCCGCTCGAACGACGGACGGGCCCGCAGGTATGCCGTCTCCACCGCCAGGCGGTCAGCCGTGAGGCGGGCGTCCAGCAGTTCCCGAGCGGCCCGAGCCTCGGAGGTATCCGGCGCATCCGTCTGCCCGAGCAGCTGCACCAGGGACCACTGCATGTGCACCGACGAGTGCCAGTCGAGAGCCCCATGAAAGGCCGGGTGGAGCCGCTGCGGGGTGATGTCCGTGTCGTCCGGGCCCCTGGCGACGTGCCCCGAGACGTAGGGATAGGGCGTGGTGAGGACGTCCACCGCGACCTTCAGCAGGTGGCGGTCCAGCGCGGGCTGACTCATGACGCCATCCTGCTGTGCGCGAGCAGCAAAACCACTACGAAGTTCCGGGGGAGACGTGCAAAACCCCTGAACTTTTGTGTGGGGGCGTGCGAAACCCCTGAACTTTTGTGTGGGGGGCGTGCGAAACCCCTATATTTTTGGGGGTGTGACGAGGGTCACACTTGATCTGTGCAACGGTCGGGGGGCTGGTGACGTCTGTTGAAGTGAGGGCCAAGGGCAAGGCCCGCAGGGTGCTGGGGACCTCCTCGGAGGGAGCACCCAGGGGATCAAGGGACGGGGCGCCGGCGCAGGGGGCCGGCGCCCCTCTCCCTTGTCTTTAGAGGCCGCAGTCCGGAACGGATCGGGACGGGTGCGCGTCATACACTCGGGACCCGACGAGAGGTGACAGACAATGACGATCTCCCGACTGCGCACGACGGCGCCGCTGCTGGCGCTGACCATCGCCCTGGGACTGGGGGCCTGCGGCACCGAGACAGACACGACGGACCCGGGGGCCACGACGACCAGCGACGCCGCGCCCACCACGGACGACGGCACGGCGACCGACGACGCCCCCACGACCGAGGAGCCCAGCGTGACCCCACTGCCCACCGACCCGGCCGACCCGACCAACGGCACCGCGCTGCCCACCGGACCAGTCTCCGACGACGTGATCGCCCGCGACGACGTGCAGGCGGCGATCGCCGACCTGGCCGAGCGGGAGGGCGTCGACGCCGCCCAGGTGAGCGTCGCCGGCTTCCACAGCGTCACCTGGAACGACGGCAGCATCGGCTGCCCGCAGCCGGGGATGATGTACACCCAGGCGCTGGTGCCCGGTCACCTGCTCGTCCTCGAGCTCGACGGACAGCTGTTCAGCTACCATTCCGCGGACCGCGGCGAGAACCCGGGTGTCTTCAACTACTGCGCCGACCCGAAGCTGCCCGCGATGGGCAGCGGCACCAGCTGAGCGGCGCCACCCCCTCCTGTGGACTGACAGCCACGTAGTCCTGCAGGCTGACCCGGCACCAAAACCGCACGTCAGGCATGGGTAAAAGTACGCATAGACCGGCCGACGACGGGACGGCAGCCTAGGGGCAGGCACCGGCGGGCAGCAAAGACGGGACACACCCGACGACCGCTGGGCGCTCACCTGGAGGGAACCATGGCGCCACGCGTAGCCGAACCACTCACCACCTCACCAGCCCGACGCAGATGGGGCTCACTCGCGGCCATGGGGGCCGCGGGTGCGCTCGCCATCGGCGCCGCCGGGGCCGCCTCGGCGGTCACGGTGGAGCCGGACTGGGAGATCACCGGCATCCAGTTCGTCAACGATGACTGCTCCCGCAACGAGTATGTCGTGGACGCCACCTTCACCGGCACCACCGACGACGTCGGGGGCTTCGACAAGGTGCGCGTCGAGGTGTGGGACGACGGCGAGCTGAAGGACTACCGGCTGCTCGAGATCCCGGTCGGCTCGACCGTCGACACCACCTCGTTCCTGTCGTTCGTCGGCCTCTACCTCAGCGGCGCGCCGGGTGTCGGGATCGTGCTCGAGGACGCCGACGCCGCCGGTGACCCCATCGGGACCGTCGACTGGGTCGACCCCTTCTTCCCCACGGACCAGGAAGGCCCCTGCGACTTCGACGTGGAGCGGATCGGCGGACCCGACCGGATCGCGACCGCGGCCCTGCTGGCCCAGCGGTTCATCATGGCCGACACCGTCGTGGTCGCCACGTCCCAGGACTACCCGGACGCCCTGTCCGCGGCCCCGCTGGCCGACCAGGAGTCCGGCCCGCTGCTGCTGACCCGTCCGACCCACCTGCCGGCGGCGACCGCCGGTGAGCTGACCCGCCTGCAGCCGACGAGCATCATCGTCGTCGGTGGCACGAGCTCGGTCGGCGCCGGTGTCGTGGACGACATGCAGGACCTGGTGCCCGGCGCAACGGTGACCCGGATCGCCGGTCCCGACCGCTACGCCACGGCGGCCCTGGTGGCCGCCGAGATCACCCAGGACAGCACCGCGCAGGTCTACCTGGCCACCGGTGAGGGCTTCCCGGACGCACTCGTCCTGAGCGCCCTCGCGGCCCGCGAGAACGGCCCGCTGGTGCTCGCCAAGGCCGACCGGCTGCCGCTGGCGACCCAGGCCTTCCTGGGGGCGGCCAGCTTCGACGACCTCTACGCCGCGGGCGGCACCACCGTTCTCAGTGACGACGTCGTGAACGACGCCGCAGCGCTGGGTGGCGCGACCGCGACCCGCTTCGCCGGGGCCGACCGCTACGAGACCGCCGCGCTGGTGCTGGCCGAGTTCCCGGCCGAGGGCAAGGTCATGGTCGCCACCGGCGAGGAGTTCGCCGACGCGCTCACCGCCGTCCCGGTGGCGGGTCGCACGGGAGCCGGCATCGCCCTGTCCCGCACGGACAACGTGCCGGCGAGCGTGATGGCCGAGATCGAGCGGCTCACCGACGGGTTCTCCTTCCCGCTGATCAGCATCGTCGGCGGCGAGGCGGCTCTGAGCTCGGACGTCTACGACCAGCTGCTGGCCCTGTTCGAGACCGCTGCCGAACCGCCGGCACCGGCCGCACCGGGCAGCCTGGACAGCAACCTGCCCCAGGACTGACCCTGGTCCCCTGAACCGCGCTCCCCGAGCGCACCCGACCCGCGACCCCCGGCAACCGACCAGCCGGGGGTCGCGGTCTGCCCGGGACCACTCGGCATACTGACCCGAACTCACCTGACCTCAGATGTGTTGCGGCACAGCAGATCACTCTTGACACGCCCACCCCCGACCGGCACCCTGTGAGCACGCGCCGCGGGTCCCGTGACGGGAGATCTCCCGAAACCCGAGGCGTGACTTGGAGGGAAGCAATGGCGCTTCGTCGCACCCGTCTGTCAGGAACACCACCCACCACTCCCCCGGGCCACCGATGGGGCCCGCTCGCCGCGTTCGGCGCGGCAGGTCTGCTGGCCGTCGCGGCCGCCGTCCCCGCCTCGGCCGTCACCGTCGATGACTGGGACGTCACCGGCATCCAGTTCGTCAACGCGGACTGCTCCCGCAACGAGTATGTCGTGAACCTCACCGTCGCCGGCACCAGTGACGACGGCGGCGGCTTCGACAAGATGCGCGTCACGCTGTGGGACGACGGCGAGATCATGGACACCCGGCTGCTGGAGATCCCCGTCGGGCAGACCGTGAACCGGACGGCCTTCCTGTCCTTCGTCGGCCTCTACGGCACCGGCGCACCGGGCGTCGGGATCACCCTCTACGAGGCCGACGCCGCCGGGGTCGCGGGTGCCACCATCGACTCGAAAGACCCGTTCATCCCCGAGGACCAGGAAGGCCCCTGCGAGTTCAACGTCGAGCGGATCGGCGGCCCGGACCGGATCGCCACCGCGGCCCTGCTCGCCCAGCGGTTCATCGTGGCCGACACCGTCGTCATCGCCACGTCCACGGACTACCCGGACGCGCTCACCGCGGCCCCGCTGGCCGAGCAGGAGGCCGGACCGCTCCTGCTCACCCGGCCGACGCACCTGCCGTCGGCCACGCGCGGCGAGATCACCCGCCTGCAGCCGGCGAACGTCATCGTGGTCGGCGGCACCGCGTCGATCAGCAACGGCGTGGTCGACGACATCCAGGACCTCGTGCCGGGCGCGACCGTCACCCGGCTCGCCGGTGCCGACCGCTACGCCACGGCGGCGGCGGTCGCGGCGGAGATCGACCAGGACAGCACGCCAGAGATGTTCCTGGCCACCGGTGAGGGCTTCCCGGACGCCCTCGTCCTGAGCGCCCTGGCGTCGCGGGAGAACGCGCCGCTGGTGCTGGCCAAGGCGGGCCACCTCCCGTCGGCGACGCGGGCCTTCCTGGAGACGGCCTCCTACGACAACCTGCGGGTCGCGGGCGGCACCACCGTGCTCAGCGACGCCGTGGTCGACGAGGCCGCCGCCATCGACGGAGCCACCGCGACGCGGTACGCCGGGGCGGACCGCTACGAGACGGCCGCCCAGGTGCTGGCGCAGTTCCCGGCCGAGGGCAAGGTCATGGTCGCCACCGGCGAGGAGTTCGCCGACGCCCTGACCGCCGTCCCGGTGGCAGGCCGCACGGGCGCGGGCATCGCGCTGTCCCGAACGGACTCCGTGCCGGGGAGCGTCATGACCGAGGTCGAGCGGCTCACGGGCGGCTTCGGCAGCCCGCTGGTCAGCATCGTCGGCGGCGAGGCCGCGCTGAGCTCCAACGTCTACGACCAGCTGCTGGCGCTGTTCCCGACCACCGCTCCGGCCGAGCCGGCGGCACCGGGCAGTATGACGAGCAACGCACCTCAGGAGGACTGACCCTGGTCACCTGAACCACGCGCACCGAGCGCGCACACTGCGGCCCCCGGTCATCGACCGGGGGCCGTGGTCGTTCAGTTCCTTCTGACTTCGTCAGTTCCTTCTGAACCTGGGGGCCGCGAGCTGCCTGGACGAGGCCGCGAACTCGCGCTCCCAGTCGGTCATCGGCGGCTCGTCGGAGAACGCCAGGCCCAAGCCCAGCGACTCCTCACAGCTCAGCTCCACGATCGCGGCGTGCTCGAAGCACAGCAGCGTCCCACCACACCAGGTCGCCCCCGACTCTGAACACCCCTGGGTCATGCAGCGATGCATGGTCAACCCTTCCCTCTATGTGCCCGAGGACTTCACGATGTGGGAACCGGCGCGAAGGAACTAAGCATCTTGCGGAGCCTTGACCGGCACCACAACGAACTCAGCAGCTCGTGGCCGGTGACCAGTCAGTTCTCCGCTGCGATGGCGGCGATGCCTGCCTGGTCGACCCGAACGCTGACCCGGTTCCCCGCACGGACGGTCTCGTGCTGTTCCGCCAGCGCCTCCACCACACCAACCCCATCCACCTCAAGATCAACACGGACCGCGTCGCTGATCGCGGCCGCCGACAGCACCGTGCCTTCGAGCGGTCCGGCCGGGTCGAGTCGCAGGGCGGAGCGACGGAGCGCCAGCACTTGACCTTCCGCCACTGAGTCCTCAGATATCCCTGCAGCAGCCAGGACCCGATGGGCCGGCTCACCTTCCAGGAAGGTCCCGAACCCGATGAACTCCGCCACCTGCCGGGTCGCGGGGTGGGTCCACACCTCCTGCGTCGGGCCGTGCTGCACGATCCGGCCGTCAAACATCAGGGCCATCCGGTCGGCCAGGGTGAAGGCCTCGTCGTGGTCGTGCGTCACCAGGAGCGCAGTGGTGCCGGTGCCGGTGAGGATGTCGCGCAGATCCCCGGCGAGTCGCTCCCGCAGACTCCGGTCCAGCGCCGACAACGGCTCGTCGAGCAGCAGGAGCCGGGGCTCTGCCGCGAGCGCCCGTGCGAGCGCGACCCGCTGTTGCTCGCCGCCGGAGAGCGTGGAGACCTCGCGGCCTGCGTAGTCGCGCAGTCCGACTGTCTCGAGGAGTTCCCCCACCCGGGCGGCCCGGTCGCGGGCAGCCACACCACGGAGCGCAAGCGGGTAGGCGACGTTGCCCGCCACGTCGAGGTGTCGGAAGAGCTGGCCGTCCTGGAACATCAGCGCAAAGCCCCGACGGTGCGTCGGCACGGCGGACAGGTCCGCGCCATCCATCGACACCGTGCCGGAGGTCAGGTCCTCCAGGCCTGCGATGGCCCGGAGCAGAGTGGACTTGCCGCACCCCGACGGACCGAGCACGGCGAGCACCTCGCCCTCGGGCACAGCCAGAGTCACGTCGTCGACTGCGACCTTCTCACCGAAGCGGACGCTGACATCCTTGAGCTCGAGCATCAGAAGGCCCCCACGCTTCCGACCCGGAGGCGTTCCACCAGGCCCATGACGGTGACGGTCAGCAGCGAGAGCACGACCGAGGCAGCGAGCGCCATGCCGAGGTTGTCAGCGCCCGGGCGGCTGATGAGTTGATAGATGACGACGGGGACCGTGGGCCGGTCCGGCCGGGAGAGGAAGCTCGTCGCGCCGAACTCACCCAGCGAGATCGCGAAGGCGAAGCCGACAGCGGCCAGCAGCGGACGCAGGAGCACGGGGCCCTCCGCCGTCCACGCCGCCCGCAGCGGTCCGGCCCCCAGAGCGGCAGCCGCCTGGCGCAGCCGCGGGTCCACCGAGCGGAGGACCGGCGCGATCGTGCGGACCACGAGCGGGAGAGCAACGAGCGCCTGCGCGATCGGCACGAGGACCGCCGAGGTCCGCAGGTCCAGCGGCGGCCGGTCGAGGGTGATGAGGAAGCCGAAGCCGACGGTGACCGCCGAGATGCCCAGCGGCAGCATGAACGTCCCGTCCAGCGCGCTCACCACCCGTCGTCCCGCCGCGCCACGAGGACGCCGGGAGACCACGATCGCCACGCACAGTCCCAGCACCACAGCCAGCACCGTGGCATCGATCGCCGTCCGGAGAGAGTTCTCCACGGCCTCCATGATGCTGACCCGCAGCGCCGGCGAGGCCGACGGGTCGGCGAGCAGGTGGTAGTTGTCAAGGGTCCACCCGCTCGCATCACGCAGCGACCGCCACACGAGCGTCAGCACGGGCAGGAGGATGAATCCCACGACGAGCCCGGCGACAACCAACAGAGGCGCATCCGAACGCCGCGGTGCCCGGGCCGCGCCCCGCGTGCGGGTCAGGCTCTGCTCGGTGCGTGCCCTCCCCCGGGCCGCGAGCGCCAGCATCACGACCACCGCCAGCAACTGGATCACCGACAGCACGGCGGCCGCCTGCAGGTCCAGGAACTCGGTGGTCAGCAGGTAGATCTCGCTCTCGATCGTGCCGTAGCGCAGACCACCCAGCGTCAGCACGACACCGAACGCCGTCGAGCAGAAGAGGAAGACCAGCGTCCCCGCCGAGATGATCGAGGGCATCAGCGCGGGCAGCGTCACAGTGCGGAAGACCCGGCCCGGCGAGGCGCCCAACGCCGCCGCGGCGTCCTCGGCCCGGCGGTCCAGCCCCTCCCACAGCCCGCCCACGGTGCGCACTACCACCGCCAGGTTGAAGAAGACGTAGGCGAGCAGGATCGCGACCCAGCTCCCGTCCCAGCCGAGGAAGCCCAGCGGCCCCCCGCTGGAGAGCAGCGCCCGGAACATCACACCGACGACCACGGTCGGGAGCACGAAGGGCATCACCACGACCGCGCGCAGCACCGCCCGGCCGGGGAACCGCAGGCGATAGAGCGCAAAGGCCAGGGGCAGCCCCAGCAGCAGCGTCAGCGCCGTGCCGGCCGCCGCCATGCCGACCGTGAACCACAGCACCCGCGCGGTGCGGGGACGCCCCAGCACCTCGGCCACCCCGGAGAAGTCCCACGCGCCGTCGGGATGGAAGCCGCGCAGCAGCATGCCGCCCACGGGCAGCACGAAGAAGACCGCCAGGAACGCCAGCGGCACCAGGGCCAGGAGACCGACCCCGAGACTTGGGATCAGCCGGTCGCGATGTCGGCCCACTCGCGCACCCACTCCTCGCGGTGCTCCTCGATCAGCGCCGGGTCCACCTGGATCGGCGCGGGGGCGACGTCCGCCCACTGCGACCACAGGTCGGGCAGCTCGACGTCGGTGACGGGGTAGACGTACATCGAGTCCGGGATCGCCGCCTGCACCTCGTCACTGAGCAGGTAGTCCACGAGCGCCTGCGCCCCCTCGGGGTTGGCGGCGCCCTCGAGGACCCCGGCGTACTCCACCTGCCGGAAGCAGGTGTCCAGCAGTGTGCTGGTGGTCGGCTCGTCTTCCCCTTCGGGAATCGTGAAGGGCGGGCTCGACGCATAGCTCAGGACGATCGGCCGGTCACCGCCGCTGAAGGTGAAGTCCACCCCGTAGGCGTCGGACCACCCGGAGGTGACGCGGGCACCGTTCGCCATCAGGTCCTGCCAGTAGGCCTGCCACCCGTCCTCCCCGAACTCGCCGATGGTGGCCAGCAGGAAGGCCAGGCCGGGGCTGGACGAGCTCGCGCCGGGGGTGACGAACAGGTCCTGGTAGGCCGGGTCGGTGAGGTCCTCCAGCGTCCGCGGCGGGGTGAGGCCCTCGGCCGCGAACCACGCGTCGTCGACGTTGACGCAGACGTCGCCGTAGTCGACCGGGGTCAGGTGGTCGGCCGCGTCCCCCGGCAGCGCGTGGACGGTCACCTCCGCGGGCAGGTCGGAGGGGGAGTATGCCGCGAGCACGCCCTCCGAGACCGCTCGCGTAGCGAAGGTGTTGTCGATGCCGAAGACGGCATCGCCGATCGGGCTGTCCTTGGTGAGGACCAGCTGGTTGGTCAGGCTGCCGGCGTCGCCGGAGGCGCGGACGACCAGCTCGTAGCCGGTCTGCTCGGTGAAGCCCTCGAGGACCTCGTCCGGCAGGGTGAACGAGTCGTGGGTGACCAGCACGACCTCCCCATTTTTCGCAGGGGTTCCGTCGGTCGACCCCGCATTTTCCGAGTGGTTCTGCTGGTCGTCGGTCGGCGGCTCGGACCCGGAGTCGTCGCCCATCAGCGTGCACCCGCTCAAGGCCAGCACAAGACCCAGCCCCGCGGCCACGAGAGATCGGCGGGAACGGGACGTGTCGGCATACAGCATGTGAGATTCCTCCTCAGACTGCAGGAGGGGCGGTGGAGTGATCCACCAGAGACTCGACTTCCTCCACCGGTGCTAACCGGATCAGGTTCGAGGGTCTGCGGCCTGGTGCCGCACTCTCAGCGCTCGTGCGCTCCCCTGTCGTGTCATCAAGCCTATCTGACCGGGCCTCCGCCATGGCAGGCTGACCCGCATGGGCGCCGACGACGGTGGAGCGAGGAGGCGGGCACTCGCGCTCGGGACCGTGTCCAGGAGCCTGTCGCTGCAGTCCCCGCGGATGTGGGAGGTCCTCGCCGTCGAGGGCTTCGACCTCACCTTCGCGGCAGCACGCGACACCTGGACCGACGGGCTGCTGGAGCAGGGTGGCAACGCGCGGTTCACCGACCTGCCCACCAGGCGATCGCTCAACCCGGGCACCCTGCTGACCACCTGGCGGGCGTTGCGCGCCCTGGCGCGGGAGGACTGGGACTTCGTCCAGGTCCAGACCCCCATCGTCGCCGCGTTGTGGCGGGGCACGGCCCCGAAGCGGCTGCGCCGGCGCACGCTCTACGTCGCGCACGGGTTCCACTTCCAGCCCGGCGACCGCGGCGTGAAGCCACTGGTCTTCCGTGTCGTCGAGGGACTCCTCGCCCACCGGGTGCTGGGGGTCGCAACGGTGAACGAAGCCGACGCCGTCTTCGTCACGGGCCTGCCAGAGCGGCTCAGGCCGCGGATCGCCTGGCAGCTGCCCGGGGCCGGCGTCGACACCACGGCGTTCGCGGCCGTCGCGGGGGCGGCCAGGGCCGACCGTTCCCCCGACGCCACGCCGTCCGCTCTGTTCGTCGGTGATCTCAACGCCAACAAGAATCCGTTGTTCTGCGTGGACGTCGTCCGGGAGGTGCGCAGGGCCGGGGTGCCGATGGGGCTCACGATCATCGGGGAAGGCCCCCTGGCCGGTCGGGTCCATGCATTGGCCGAGTCGCTCGACTGGTTGACCTACATCCGCGTGACCCACGACATCGCGACCCATCTGTCGGCCGCTCACGTGCTCCTGGCCCCGAGCGCCCGCGAGGGCCTGCCACGGGTGATCATCGAGTCCCTCGCCTGCGGCGTGCCGGTGGTGGCCCGCAGCAACCGGGGCAGCCGACAACTGCTGGCGACCGGTGGTGGGGTGCTCCACGACGACCTCGCCGCCGCGTCCTGGGCAGGGTCGGTGCGGGAGCTGCTGACCGATCCCCCCGACCCGGCGGCCCTGGTGCACATCGCGTCGGCCTACGACGTGGAGGCCTTCACCGACAGCTACACGGCCCTGGTCCAGGCGTGCCTCGCGGTGGCGGACCGCGCCGATCACGGCCAATCGGGTTAGGCTTCCCGACCGGAGCACACCCCCGACGGGAAGGGCAGACAGCCCCCATGGTGACCGGATCGCACGACGACGAGCACGGTGTCGTCACCGAGGCTGACCACCTCGGTCAGTCCCTGCGGGTCGCCGCAGACGCACGTCGGTCCCGCCGCACCCAGCGACTGCGCAAGTTCGTGCTGAGCCTGGCCGTGCTGCTCGTCGCGCTCGGGGTGTGGTGGGCCATCACCGCCCTCGAGCTGGTGCAGCCGCTCTACCTCCCCTCGCCCGCCGCGGTCTGGCAGGCGTTCGTGGAGTCCAACACCTGCCGCGAGCTGGACAGCGGCCGGAGAGTGTGCGGGGAGCAGAACTACTACATGTGGGAGCACCTGATCGCCTCGATGCAGCGCATCGCGGTGTGGGTCGGGGTGGCGGTGGTCCTCGGGCCGCTCGTCGGGTTCCTGATGGCCAGCATCGGGTGGCTCAACACCGCCCTGGAGCCCTACCTGAACTTCCTGCGGGCGCTGCCGCCGCTGGGCTACATCGGTCTGCTCATCGTGTGGTTCGGCATCGGCAACACCAGCAAGTACTGGCTGTTGTTCCTGGCTGCGTTCCCTCCGATCGTCATCGCCACGATCAACGGGGTCCGGGGCGTGCGCGAGGACAGCATCCACGCCGCCCGCTCCATGGGGGCCAGCCAGTGGCAGGTCGGGCGGCACGTGGTCCTGCCGGCGACCCTGCCGGAGGTGATCGGGGGCATCCGGATCGCCGTCGGCTTCGCGTGGACCACAGTCGTCGCGGCCGAGCTGAACGCCGGCATCCCCGGCATCGGCGGTCTCGCCTACGTCTCGGGGCAACAGCTCCAGACCGCCCTGACCATCGCCTGCATCATCGTCATCGGCCTGGCGGCCGTGGCACTCGACGCCCTGCTCAAGCACCTCGGCACGATCCTCGTGCCCTGGTACGGCCGGGCCTGACAAGGAGTAGACATGACCCAGCACCGTTCCCGCGCCACAGGCGCCGCCCTGGCCGCCGTGGCCGCGCTCCTGCTCGCCGGGTGCGTCGACGAGGGTCGGACCAGCAACCCCGACGAGGAGCAGGGCAACGGGGGGGCCGGTGGCACGGCGGAGTGCCCGGTCGAGGTCAACGAGGACGTCGACGTCGCGGTCCGCGTCGGCTATCAGCCGATCCCCAACGGCGACCTCGTGGTGCGGGACCTGGGGTGGCTCGAGAGCTGC
>ENA-UOUL01003745-UOUL01003745.1-bioreactor-metagenome-genome-assembly--contig:-NODE-3745-length-15089-cov-3.901212_pt1 | contig 15089 bp, 9 predicted proteins | sample MGYA00249838_ERZ747220 | MGnify/ENA primary metagenome ERZ747220 (study PRJEB28778, sample SAMN05720191) | bioreactor metagenome | isolation source: Anaerobic biogas reactor | place: USA:Washington...
ATCGAGCCGACGACGCAAGTCGAACCGACAACACCCGTCGAGCCGACGACGCAAGTCGTCGGGTTCCTCCGCCGTCCGAGTTACGCCCCTCGTAACCCGCACGACCGACCGCGTTTGTGGTAGACTACCGCCAGTTATGATTCCCCAGTGGCTCTGGACAGCTTTGACGCTCGCGCTGGAAGTGCCCGCCCTGGTGGCCATCGTCTATCTGCTGCGTCGGCCGCGGGAGCCACGGGCCATGCTCGCCTGGATTCTCGCTTTGATCTTCCTGCCGGGCGTGGGGCTGCTCTTATTCCTGCTGTTCGGCGAGCCGCGGCGGCGTTGGCATCGGCGGCGACGGCGACGTACCCACCGGCGGCTCAAGACGGCCGCCTTCGGCGCAACCATCGACTGGCGACCCGAGGACTTCACCTACTGTGCCCGCGACGCCCGGCCCGAGCTGCGCCCGCTCATCGGCCTGACCGAACGGCTCGACTCCTACTCGCCCACGCACGGCAACCACGTCACCGTCTGCCACGATGCCGAGCGAACCTTCCAGACCATCCAGCAGGCCGTCGCCAATGCCACCGACCACGTGCACCTCGAATACTACATCTTCCAGCCCGACCAGACCGGCCAGGCCGTCCGCGACCTGCTCATCGCCAAAGCCCGCGAGGGCATCCCCTGCCGTCTGCTCCTCGACTACGTCGGCTGCCTGCGCCTGCCCCGCCGCTTCGTGCGCCCCATGGAAGAGGCCGGCGTCCACGTCGCCTTCTCCATGCCCATCGTCCCCTGGCACGGCCGGTGGCGGGTCAACTACCGCAACCACCGCAAAATCGCCGTCATCGACGGGCAGATCGGCTTCACCGGCAGTCAAAACATCGGCGACGAGTACCGCGGCCGACTGGCCAAGTTCGGCCCCTGGCGGGATACCCACCTGCGCATCGCCGGCCCCGCCGTCCAGCAGTTGCAGGATGTCTTCGTCCACGACTGGTACTACAGCACCCAGCAAGCCCTGACCGACCGCCGCTACTTCCCCAAGCCGACCAACGCCGGCGACCATGTGGTACAGCTCGTGCCCTCCGGGCCGGACCTGCCCGCCCCGGTCATGCACCAGCTCCTCTTCGCCGCCGTCAGTGCCGCCCGCTCCTCGATCCGCTTCATCACCCCCTACTTCGTGCCCGACACCGCCATGATCCTGGCCCTGCAATCGGCGGCCCTGCGCGGCGTACGCGTCCAGCTCGTCATCCCCACCTGCTCCGATCACCGCATCGTGCTCTGGGCCGGCCGGAGCTTCTACCCCGAGCTCACCCAGGCCGGCGTCGAGATCTACGAGCACGACGAAACCATGCTCCACTCCAAGGTCGTCATCGTCGACCAGACCTGGGCCATGGTCGGGTCCGCCAACATGGACGAACGCAGCTTCCGCATCAACTTCGAGCTCACCGCCATCCTCTACAGCCAGGAGTTGGCCGAGGAGCTCCACCGAGATTTCGAGATCCAGATCACCCGCTCGCGGCGGATCCACACCTCCGACGCCGACAAACTCTCCGCCGCCCACTCGATTGCCCTCGGCCTCGCCCGGCTCGCCTCCACACTGCTGTGACCCCACCGCTCGCGACGCCGAACGACAATCGGACGACGCGGCGGGTATGTGAGATGCCTTCTCAGACCCACGGCCGACAGGAAGCGGTCACTCGCTGCCGAGAAGAACCGCTCCCTTATGGTCGCGCCTCTGATGTGCCTCGCTCATCTTCCACGGCCTCTCAAGGGTGAACCACGAAAACTGCCGATTCCTTCTATTCGCGAAAGTCTCCGCAACTTGCACTCCGCGCCGCGCATATATGATGGTGTCGGCTTGCGGTGGTTCCGCCGTACGATCCACGGCCGCATTCGATCCCCGAACGGAAGCGACTCCCGTGGCACCTGCCTGTTCTACTGCTTCTATTGCCCCCCGTCCCCGATCAGCCCGACTGCGCCCGCGCACTTTCTGCGCCGCCCTATGCCTGGCGGCAGCCTTCGCATCCAGCATCGGACCCGACGGCCGCAGCCCAATCGCCCCACTCGGCCCCGACGGCCAGGAAATGATCGCTTCCGACCAAGCCACCCAGCGGCTTCGCCGGGAGGCTGAGCTGCGGACCTTCTGGACTGAGCACGTCGAGCCACACCTGACCGCCGCAGACGCCCGAACCCAACTGGCCGGCCGCCAAAGCATCGAGGCCATCCGACAGTGGTTCACCGACCGCAAGGAGGGTTCCAAGCCCTTCGCCGAGTCCGCCCTCAGTCTGCGAAGCAAATGGAACCTCGCCCGCAGCAAGTTGCCCGGCCCACTCGGCGGCAAATCCAACGCACACCGCGATTACCTCAACCGGCAGTTCGCGGAGCATGTCTTCTCCCCCGACGAGTTCCGCAAAGCCATCGAAGCCGCCGCCGCCTTCTACGCCGACCAAGTCCAAGCCACGGAAAACGACCTGCTCGTAGCCCTCCGTGCGGACCTCGACGATTTCCCGCTGGAGGATCTGCCCGGCCTGAGGTCCGCCCTGTTGTCCCACGATCAGTTCGAGCGGGTCATCCGTGAGGTCACGCCCGCCGTCGCCCGCGACCTCGGCCTGGATTGCGTCCGCGAGGTCACCAGCTTCGCCGTCTCCGAGGTAGCCGCGGTCGTGCTCACCGCCGCGGTGACCCGGCTCGGCGTGTCCACGGGCATCCTCGCCGCCGGTGCCGGCACGTCGTGGGCAACCTTGGGCGTATCGCTTGTGGCTGCCGTAGCCATCGATCACGTCGTCGGTCGGGTGATCGACTACGTCCGCGACCCGACAGGCCAGCTCGCCCGGCAAATCGACACCCTGCTGGACGAGTTCGGCGGGCTGGTCATCGAAGGTGATCCCGCGACTCCCGGCCTGCGGAGCGCCCTGTCCAAATTCGACGCCACACGCAGCCACCTCCGGCACGAGGCCCTGCGCCGACTAATCCTCGACACAAGCGAGCCCCAGCATCACGCCGACCAATCCCTGACCCTACTTGCCCATGGGGAGTAACCGATGAGCCGCCAACCGCACCACGCCAGCCTGCCCGAGAAGAACGAAGCCCAAAATCAGCCGCCGCATGCCACACATGGTCGGCCCTGTGCCGCCGTCATGGGCGCCGTGGTCGTATGCTTGCTCACCGTCGCCGCCCCCGCCCCAGCCGCCCCAGCCGGGCGCGCCGTGCAGGAGGCTGCCGAGTACGTCTGCCGTCGCTTCGCCAGCGAGGTCGGGCAGGAAGCATCCCAGAGTCTGGCCCGACGACTCACACGCCTGACCGCCGCTCACGGCGATGACGCGATCGTCGCCTTCCGCAAGGTCGGCCCGCGGACCTTCCACTACGCGGCCGCCGCCGGCGAGCACGGCACCAAGGCCGTCCGGCTCATGGCCCGCCACGGCACCGACGCACTCTGGGTCGTCAACGACCCCAAACGCCTCGCCCTCTTCGCCCGGTTCGGCGATGACGCCGCCGAAGTCATGATCCGTCACAAGGGCGTTGCCGAGCCCCTGCTCAGCGAGTACGGCCAAGCGGGGGCGTCAGCCCTCAGAGCCATCGACACACGCAACGCCCGCCGGCTGCGGATGCTCACCGACAGCGGAGAACTCGCCCGCACCGGTCGCGCCGACGCCGTGCTTGATGTCGTCGCCCGTTACGGAGATCGTCACCGCGACCTGGTCGGTCTCGTTGATCTGCTCGAGCCGGTCGGCGAAGGAGCTCTGCACCAGGCCGGGCTCGGCGAACATGTCGTTGGTGACGATCTGGTTGATCGCCAGGTCCCCGATCGCCACCTTGCCGGCGATGTCGTCGAAGGTCCGGATGGCGTTCTCCGGGAAGAACTTCTTCGGGATCTCGGACTCGACGATCAGCTTCTGGGTCTCGGCCTCCTCGCCGTAGGTCCCTCGGGTGACGGTCGTCTCGACGACGAAGACCTTCACGCGCTCGGCGTCGGCGAAGGCCTCGTCCTTGACCGAGCCGACATAGCCGTAGATCAGGAAGACGGCGATGGCGCCAACCGCCACGGCCGCGATGGTGATGAGGGTTCGGCGAGAGCCCACGGGTAGCCCCTTCGGTTCGGTGCTGGTCATCCCCGCCCGGCCACTTGCCAGGCGTGAGATGACCTGTCGGCTGTTGCAGCCGAACCGACAGGGGTTTGCCCCGAGAAACTGTCGTCGGGGCGCCTTCAGGGGCGTCCCCGGCCCGGATCAGGCCTGGTCAGCGCCCTCGGCCGGGGCGGCGTCGGCGGTGCCGTCGTCCAGCAGGGCACGCGCTTCGCGGTTAAAGGGCTTTAGCAGCTGATACAGCGCGCTGTTGGCCAGACCCGGCGCGCTCAACGCGGGCAGCTGGGCGCGTAAACGCGCCACCTGGCGCAACAGCCGGGCATCCTCCAGACCGATCTGCAGCCGGCTGCACAGCTCTGCGATCATTGCTTCGTCCATCCCACCCGTTAAGAGCGCCAAATATGCCGTCTCCGGCTTGAGCGCCGCTGCGTGGGCCATCAGCTCGCGCAGTTCGGCCATCCTGTCCGCTTTGGCTTCATCAAAGGCCAGTGCCGGATGCAGCTGTGCCAGAACACCGAGATCCTGCAAACGCTGCAGCCCCTTTTCAGGATACACCTCTTGCAGCAAGAGGTAGAGCTCATGACGCAGGCGTTCACCGCTGACATGCTCCAGCAGCCCAACCGCGTCATCTACCAACTCGGCGGTGCGCGCTTCGATCTGAAAACCCAGGCGCTGTTCAAAGCGCACCGCGCGCAGGATGCGGGTGGGATCCTCGATAAACGACAGGTTGTGCAGCACGCGGATGGTGCCGCTAGCCAGGTCGGCTTCGCCGCCGTAATAATCGAGCAACTCCCCAAAACGGTTCGCCGAGAGGCAGATCGCCATGGTATTGATGGTAAAGTCGCGGCGATACAGGTCCTGGCGGATCGAGCCCCACTCGACCTGCGGCAGCACCGAAGGCGACTCGTAAAACTCGCTGCGCGCCGTTACCAGGTCGATAGCAGCCGGAGTACCTTCGGGAGGATCGTCAAAGGTGACCTTGGCTGTGCCGAATCGCGTGTGGCTCGTCACTTTGCCATGGCGCACGCGCACCAGACGGCGCGCCACGGCGATGGCATCGCCCTCTACTACCAGGTCGATATCCAGGTTGGGCTGATGCAAGAGCAGGTCGCGCACAAAGCCGCCCACCAGGTAAAGCAGATCGCCCTCAGCCTGGGCGGCATCGCGGATATCAGCCATCAGCGCCATCAGATTCGGTGAGAGGGCTTGCTGTAGCAGCCCTGTGACTCGGCGCCGTTCGGTGTGTGTCTGGCCCAGTTTGATCAGGTCGGTGCGCGTGACAATCCCCACCAGGCGGCCCTCCTGCACCACCGGCACCTGCCCAAGATGGCTGGCCAGCATCACCTGACGCACGGCCTCGATGGGCTCGTCGGGGGTAACGGTCACCGCTCCGGTATGCAACAGTGAACGGATCGGCTGGTCACCGCGCCGATGATGCAGGGCACGGTCGACATCGCTGCGAGTGAGCATGCCCAAGAGGCGGTCATCCTGATCGACCACCGGGAAGCCCTCGTGCCCCCAGCGGCGCATCAGCACTTCGGCCTCGGCGGCGCTCTGGTCAAAATGCAGGCGATGCACCTGGGTGGCCATCAGGTCGCGCACCAGGGTCGGCGGCAGTATGTGCGCATGGCACGTCTCCAAGATCCACGCCGCCAGCCCGGACAGGGTACGCTCGTGCACCAGCACTGCAGCGGCTCGCGCGTGACCGCCCCCCCCCAGGGGCGAGAGGATTGAGGCCACATCCACTGCCTGTGTCACCGAGCGCGCAATCACCTGGATCTCGTCATCACAGGCAACCAGCACAAAACACGCCGAAGGCTCATAGAGCTGCATCACCTGATGCACCAACCCCGCCAGCTCGTCGACGCTTTCCTCGAGCCGCACGCTCGCCAGGCACACATCGTGCCCCTGGATGCTGTGGACCTCAGCATTAGCAAGCAGGCTGGCGAGCACAGCACGCTGCTGCGCGGTCAGTGGTACATTCAGGTATTGCGCGGCCAGCTCCAGGTCGGCGCCGGCTTCGAGCAGCCAGGCGACAATACGCACATCGCGGGCTGTGGTCGTCAGGTATGATAGCGACCCGGTATCCTCATAAATGCCAGCCAACAGCAGGGTGGCCTGCAGTTTGGTCAACTGGATACCCCGCTCCGCCAGTTCTTCCGCCAGGATGGTGGTAGTAGCGCCAACCGGCTCGAGGCGCAGGTCGACAGCCTTTGGGTGGTCCTTGCTATCGGGGTGGTGGTCGATGATCCGTACGAGGGTATCAGCTGTCAGGCCGCGCAGGGAGGCGATCGCCTGTGTATCCACCAGCAAGAGCTCGCTGATGCCATCACGCGGAAGATCGCGCACCGTCAGGCTGGGGAGTTCAGCGGGGTAGTCCACCAGCACGCTGCGTACATTGGCATTGAGCTTGACAGGTAGCACCACCCGATAGCCCGGATAGAGCCAACTGGCGGCATACATAGCCGCCAGAGCATCCAGGTCGGCGCGCTCATGAGTGGTGATAACTTTCATGGTATTGCCCAACTGCCTAACCAGCAGAGTCTACGGCAGCGCAACCTCAGCCGAAGGCGTCGCCCTCGCCCTCCGGGCGCTCGCGCATCACATCCTGTGCCTTTTTGCCCTCCAGCAAGTCCGCTACCCAGGGGATATCGAGCTCTTCGAGCTTGATGCGCGTGGGCGCGGCGGTAACGGGATCCCAGCCCATCATGGCATACAGCTTGACGAGCGCTTCGGCAAAGACTTCGCGAGGGATGACCTTGCCGGCCACGGCGCCCTCTGGCAGCGGCTCCATGACGCGCTCGGGCAGTCGGTCGTCAGCAGCGCTCAGCCCCGCCAAGGTATTAAAGGCCCTGGCCATATTATAGGCGCGTTCGGAAGCCTGCCACAGCTCCAGAGCGGAGGTGCTCCAGCCGGTAACAGCATTGATCAGGTCGACCTTTTGCTGCACCGTCCAGCTATGAAACATGCAGATGCCCGTCAGGTTGTCGAGCGTACGCCAAATGATGACCTGGCGCACCATACGCACCTTGGCCGGTGAAAGATCGTCAAACGGCAGAGGCTCAATGACCCCCAGCGGCTCGATTTCAGCAAGCCCGCCGACGGTCTGGTAGGCGTTATCGTGCAAGGAGTGCATGTGGTCGGCACCCGTGGGCGAGACGGCAATCCCCAGCCCATGGCCATATTTGATCCTGGGATCGTGCATCGCCAGGTCCTGCTTTTTAATGGTAACAGTATAGCGCTCGGCGCCCTGGCCGATCCATTCAGCCAGCCTGGCAGAGCCCTCCGCCAGCACATGCCCCAAACCCTCGCGGCGCGCGGTGCGGTGGATGAGCTCAATGACGGCATCGGCATTGCCGAACACTAGCTCAAGCCCGTCGGTCTGTTCGCGCGTCAGCAAACCGCGCTCATAACATTCCATAGCCACGGCAATGACTGAACCCATGCCGATCGTATCCAGGCCATAGGCATTGCACAGCTCGTTGGCATGGCAGGTCACATAGTTGTTATCAATGCCGCACAGCGAGCCAAACGAGCCGGTGGTCTCGTATTCCGGGCCGCCATATTCGGGTCGCACCGGGTATTTGTCATCCTCGATCTTGACAACCCATTTGCAGCGGATCGGACAGCCAAAGCAGGTATCGCGCCCGACTGTGACAGTCTCGAGCTGGTGCTCGGCGGAGAGCTTTTCAAAGCCCTCAAAGACGCCCTCCTGAAAGTTGCGCGTGGGCAGACCGCCAAAGTTGTTGTTGTTGCGCACCATGCGCAGGGTCGCAAGGGTAGAAAAGACTGCCGAACCGGTCTCTTTGTAGTGGTCGCGGAACCACTTGCCAAGCTCAGAGATACGTTCGGGGTCGGCGGTGCTGGGACGCTGCTTGCCACGCACCGCGATAGCCTTCAGGCGTTTGGAGCCCATCAGCGCGCCCATGCCGGTGCGTCCGACAGCACGGTTGAGGTCGTGAATGATGTTGGCGATGCGTGCCAGGCGCTCGCCAGCCGGCCCGATCTGCGCCACGCGGACGAGGCGGTCGCCCAATTCGTCGCGAATCTGTTGCTCGGTCTCGAGCGCCTCATGCCCCCATAAATGCTCAGCTGGTCGCAGCTCAGCCTGTCCATCATGTACCCACAGGTAAACAGGTGTGGGCGAAATGCCCTCAAAGACGATGCTGGTGAACCCGGCACGCTTTAGTTCCGCGCCAAAGAATCCGCCGCATTCGCCGGCTCCGAATCCGCCGGTGAGGGGCGACTTGCCGCCGATCATGTGGCGCCCGCCGCCCGCCAGGGGCTGGCCCGTCATAATTCCGCTGGTGACGATCAGCTTGTTTTCCGGCCCCAGCGGATCACATTGCGGAGGCACTTCACGCAGCAGGTGATAGCCGATCAGCCCCCAGCCGCCCAGGTAACGGCGCATCAGGATCGATGAGTAGGTCTCGGTTGTCAACTGGCCGGTGGTCAGGTTGACCCGCAGACACACGCCGGTAAACTCTTCAGCCACTGGGCGCCTCCAGACTGGGTCGGTTGAGCCAGGCAAAGGTGACCGCGCCTTCGGCAAACATCACCAGAGAGCTCGATCCGGCATCGATAGCAAAGCGCAGGTAGTCGTAGCTGGTCCAGTCGAGTCCCAGCCAGCTGAGCAGGCACAGGTTGATCACATCCGGATGGCTGACCAAGGCGACGCGCTGGATGCCATAGGTGGCAGCATAGATCTCGATGCGCGCCAATGCGCCAACCAACCTGACCCACAGCCTCTCCATACCGTAGCGGAATTGCTCGGGGCTCCAGCGCGCGGGATGCGAGCTAAAGACGACCTGCCCTTCCATATCGTCGATGGTCAGCAATTCGAGCTCTTTGAGGTCCCAGCGCAGCACCTGTACGGCGGCTTCAACGGCATCGGCGGTCTGTTCGGCGCGCACCGCTGTGCTGGCGCAGATGAACTGCACCCCGCGGTATTGGCACAGGTTTGCCAGGGCTTTAGCCTGACGGCGCCCGCGCTCCGTCAGAGATGCAGCATACGGATCCAACGCGGCGGCCTCGTTGGCTTCGCCGTGACACAGGAGGTAATACTCCATAAAGGCTGCTCAGCGTGCCCGGCTCTGTGCCTGCGCGGCACGCACGATAGTGACGAAATCGGCTGCCTTGAGGCTGGCACCGCCCACCAGGGCACCATCGATGTTGGGCTTGGCAAGCAGTTCGGCAGCATTACCGGCATTGACGCTTCCGCCATACTGCACGCGAATCTGCTCTGCCACACCGCTGCCATAGAGCTCGGTCAGGGTAGCACGCACGACCTGGCCGCAGACGCGCTCAGCCTCTTCGGCGGTAGCTGCCAAACCAGTGCCGATCGCCCAGATCGGCTCGTAGGCGATCACAATGCCGATAGCCTGCTCGACGCTGATGCCCTCAAAGGCGCCGTGCAGCTGACCAATGATCCACGATTCGGTCTTTTCAGCCTGACGCAGCTCGAGGCTCTCGCCCACGCACACAATCGGCACCAGGCCCGCTGCCAGGGCGCCCTTGATCTTACTGTTCACGGATTGATCGGTCTCGCCGAAATACTCTCGGCGCTCCGAGTGGCCGATGATGGCATACTGACAGAACTCGGCCGCCATCACCGCAGCGACCTCACCGGTAAAGGCACCGGATTCCTTCCAGTAGACGTCCTGGCAACCGACCGCCACCGTAGAGTCCACCAACAGACGCGCCACATCCGGCACCGCCAGATAGGGCGGGCAGACCACGCATTCGACGCCTTCAGCAGCTTCCAGGTCGCTGCGCATTTCAGCGACGAGATCAACAGCCTGAGCGGCGGTTTTGTTCATCTTCCAGTTGCCGGCGATAATCGGAGTACGCATCAATAGCACCTCTCTGCGGGTTTGCTCAGCATGTTAACACCAAGGCACAGCAGGTGCAAACATTGTTTTAGCTCGATTATCGCTTGCAGAACAACTGTGCTAGACTGCGCGTGGAGGCAGGATGAACGCGCTCGAGCTGTACGACGATTACATCAGCGACTGGTTCGTCACGCGTTACAGCAAGCCGACCCCGCCGCAGGCGCAGGGCTGGCCGGCGATCAGCCGCGGCGAGCACGTGCTGATCTTTGCCCCCACCGGCTCGGGCAAGACCCTCTCTGCCTTTTTATGGGGCATCCAGAGCATCTATCGCAACCTGGCTTCTCCCGAGCCGATCCCGGGCGTGCAGCTGCTCTACATTTCACCGCTCAAGGCGCTCAACAATGATATCGAGCGTAACCTGCGCGAACCGCTGCACGGCATCCAGGCAGCCGCCGCCGCGCGCGGGCTGGAGCTGCCCAGGCTGCGCACCGCCGTGCGCACCGGCGACACCACCTCTTCCGCCAAGCAGCAGCAGGTCAAGCGCCCACCGCAGATCCTCATCACCACGCCCGAATCGCTCTACCTGATCCTGACCAGCCCTAACGCCAGCGAGATGCTCGCACACGTGCGCACGGTGATCGTGGATGAGATCCACACCCTCAACGGCAACAAGCGCGGTGTGCATCTGGGCATCTCGCTCGAACGCCTGGTCGAACGCGCCGGCGAGTTTCAGCGCATCGGCCTTTCTGCCACCCAACGGCCGCTCGATGAGGTGGCGCGCTATCTGGGCGGTCAGCATTGGGTGGGCGACCAGCTCATCCCGCGTCCGGTGACGATCATCGATCCGGGCATGAAAAAGGAACTCGACCTGCAGGTGGTTACACCGGTGCCGGATCTGCGCCGTCTGCCGGGCAAGACCATCTGGCCGTCGCTGACGCCCATGCTGCTCGAGGAAGTGCGCAAACACCGCTCGACGCTGATCTATACCAATTCGCGGCGCGGCGCCGAACGCACGGTCGACCGCCTCAACGAGCAGATCGCCATGGAAGAGGAGGGCCTCATCGATGCCGGCTCGCCTTCGGCGCTCTACCGCGAGGGGGTCACGATCGCCAATGGCATGTTCGGTACCGGACGTGCCGGCGGGCCTTTTCAGGCACATCACGGTTCGGTCTCCAAAGAGCTACGGTTGCGTATGGAGCAGCAGCTCAAGGATGGCAAGCTGCCGGCACTGGTGGGCACCAGCTCACTCGAGCTGGGCATCGATATCGGCGCAGTCGATGCCGCGTTGCAGATCCAGTCGCCGCATGCCGTCTCGCGCGGGCTGCAGCGCATCGGGCGCGCCGGACATCAGGTGGGGCAAACCAGCTATGGACGCATCTATGCCACCTTCCGAGAGGATCTGTTGGATGCTGCCGCCGTGGCGCGCGGCATGCTGACGGGGGATATCGAGCCATCCCACACCCCGCACAACTGCCTCGACCTGGTGGCTCAGCAGGTGGTGGCAATGGTCGCCAACCAGGCCATGCCGCTCGGGCAGATTCACCGCATCTTGCGGCGCGCCTATGGCTATGAGGGGCTGACCGAGAGCACCCTGCGCGCCGTACTGGATATGCTCTGCGGGCACTATCCTAGCGAGATGATCAAGAACCTGCGCGCGCACCTGAGCTGGGACCGTACCACCGATATGATCCATCCCCTGCCCGGCAGCCGGATCCTGGCGATCCGCAACGGCGGTACGATCGCCGATACCGGCGAGTACCGCGTATATCTGTCGGATGGCAAGACCTCGCTGGGCACCCTGGACGAAGAGTTTGTCAACGAGACCCGCACCGGCGACGTGATCAGCCTGGGCAGCAACACCTGGCGGGTGATCAAGCTCGAAGAGGGCAAAGTACTGGTGGCGGAATCTGGCGGGATGATGCCGCGCATGCCCTTCTGGAACGGCGAGGCGCCGCGGCGCGACTATCACCTGGGGGTACTGCTGGGCAGGCTGCGCGCCGGACTGGCCGAACGGGTGGCGGATATCGCGCCCCTGCCGGATGACCTTGAAGAGATTTGGCCCGAAGACGCTGAAGCCGTCTGCACCTGGCTGCGACAGGAATACGCCATGGACGCGGCTTCTGCACGCAACGCGGTACACTATGTGCGCCATCAACTGGACGCCATAGGCGCGATCTCGTCGCACCGCACCATCGTGCTTGAACACTTTTCGGATCCCATCGGAGACCAGCGCCTGGTAATCCACTCCTGTTTCGGCAGCCGGGTAAACTCGGCCTGGGCGATCGCCCTGGTGCAAGCGCTGGAGGAGCGCTGGCGCGTGGTGCCCGAAGTGGGCGTCAACAACGACGGCATCCTGCTGCGCTACCCCGATGCCGACCGCGACCCGCCCTTTGACCTGATCCGTTCGCTGCACGCCGAGGAGGCGCGCGAACGCATCCTGATCAACCTGCCCAACACCGCCATCTTTGGCACGGCCTTTCGCATCAACGCTCAGCGCGCGCTGCTCTTGCCGAGGGTGCAGGGCTCCAAACACACGCCCTTCTGGCTGCAGCGTCTGCGCGCGCGCGACCTACTGGCCGCCCTGCGCGGCTTCCCGGATTTCCCGCTCCTGGTTGAAACCTACCGCGACTGTCTGCGCGACATCCTGGATGTCGAACACCTGGCTGAGGTACTGGATGGCATCCAACAGGGCAAGATACGCATGGTCGAGGCGCACACTGTGATTCCCTCGCCGGTGGCGTCCGGCATCCTGTACGACTTTAACCAGGATGGCGTTTATGTCACCGACGACCCCAAGGCGCAGCAGGATGAGCGCGCCCTGGCCGTCAACCGCGAGCTGCTCGGGCAGCTCCTGGAAGCCGGCGCGATCCCTGACCTGATCAAGCCCGGGGTGTTAGAGGCAGCCCAGGCTGAGATGCAGCACACCGCGGATGGCTACCGCGTCCGCAGCCGCGAGGAGCTGGCGGTGATTTTGGAAGAGCTCGGTGACCTGACGGGCGAAGAGCTGCTCGCACGCGCCGGTGCCGAAGGACCTTGCTGGCTGGACGAACTCATCGCCGTCGGACGGATTGTGCGCGTGCCCGGCACCGAGTTGTTCGCCATCCCCGAGCACCAAGCCGAGCTGGCTCTGGCGTTGGATACCGCCGAGACGGAGGCGGGCGACGCCGCCCTTGAGCGTATCCTGCAGCGCTACGCCGCGCGGCATGTGCCCTTTGACCTGTGCGATCTGCATTCCCGCTATGGCGTGGCAGAGGAGCGCCTGCAACGCATCCTGGAGGATCTCACGGCGCGCGGCATGCTGGTGTACGGCCGTATGCAGCAGCAGGCCGAACCGCAGTGGAGCGACCGGCACGTGCTTGAGCAGCTGCATCGCCGCAGCCTGAGCCAGATGCGCCAGCAGGTCAAGCCGGTACCGCTGGCAGCCTGGCAGGATTTCCGCCTGCGCTGGCAGGGGCTGCATCCAGACGCACGCCACGCCGAACCGCATGGGCTGACGGGTATTCTGCAGCAGCTGCGCGGCCTGAGCGCGCCGGTTGTATTGTGGGAGCGCGATATCCTGCCGCTGCGTGTGGTGCGCATGTCTTCGCGCGAGCTTGACGACCTGGTGGCAGATGGCGAGCTCGTCTGGCAGCTCTCCGGAACCGACGCGAACCGCGTCAGCTGCCGGTGGCTTTTGCAGGGCGACGCCGAATTGTTCGGCAGCCCGCTCCTCGAACCGCTTGCGCTCAGTGCACCTGCCGAACAGCTGCTGGCGATTTTACGCGCTGGCGGCGCCCAGTATGCCCTCGAGTTGCAGAATGCGGCTCACCTGAGCGCTCACGAACTGGACCGCGCACTGCGCGAGCTCGCACTGGCGGGGCTGATCACCAACGATCGCCTGCGCACCCTCGATCTGCTGCGCGACGAGAGTACCGCAACCACTGGCAGCCAACGCATGACCTCCAGCTTGAGCCAGCTGCTTTCCGACTGGCGTCGTTCACAGCCGCTTACGCCGGGCAAGCGCCCCTCGCGCGCCGCCTTCCAGCAAGCTCAGGAGCGTGCCATGCAGCGCATAGCGCCGGGTGCCCGCTGGCCGGGGCGCTGGGCCACGCTGAGCGTGCCTCAGCCCCTCACCCGCGAGCAGATTGAGCAGACCGCGCTTTTACTCTTGCAGCGCCACGGCGTGCTGACGCGCGACTGTCTATCCGGCGAGGAGCTGGGCTGCACCTGGAGCGAGCTTTACGAGGTGCTGCAAACACTCGAGCTGCGCGGACAGATCCGGCGCGGCTATTTCGTGCGCGGGCTGGCGGGCGCCCAGTTCGCCCTGCCGGATGCCTATGATACCCTGCGCAACACAGAGCTGGCGCTCGAGCTCGAAACTAGCCTGGTGCTGGCGAACGCCTGCGATCCAGCCCTGGTCCCCGGCGTGGCACCCGAGGTGGGCTTGCCCGCCCTGCCGCGCCTGGCTGGCAACTATGCCGTGTTTTTCCGAGGTGCGATCGTGCTGACCTACCAGCACGGTGCCAGCGAGTGGCAGTTCGATGCTGCCCAGGGCGAAGGCATCGCCGCGCGCGCGGTCGAGCTGCTGCGCGAGCACCTCACCGCCGAGGGCGGCTTGTGCAGTCAGCCGCGTCGGTTGCGCATCGCCCAATGGAACGGCGCCCCGCCACTGGACCAGCCCATCCAGCTGGTGCTTGAGACGCTCGGGTTCCGGCGTGATACCCCGGCGATGGTCTGGGACGGGCGCTGACCGCACCCGATTTTCGGCACGCAACGCGAGAGTACTATAAGGAGAAAGCCTCATCATGAAAGGTATGCGTGTTACACCTGCCGACACACTAGACAGTGGATGGAAGCTGGTTCACGATCCTGACAACATCGGAAGGGAAAAGGAATGGTACCTGGGCATACCAGAAGATCGCGCTGTTGAAGCCGCAGTTCCCTGCTTTGTGCATCAGTATCTGCCCGACTGTCCAGGGATTGCCTGGTATCAATGTGATTTCTCAACCGCAATCACGCCTGATAGCGACCACGCAGTGTTCATTAACTTTGAGATGGCGGATTTTCTTTGTGAAGTATGGCTGAATGGCAAAAGATTGGGCACCCACAGGGGAACAGAAAACCCGTTTTCTTTTGACGCATCGAAATACCTGCTTCCATCAGAAAAGAACCGACTGAGCGTACGCGTATCGAAACCATATACGGAAGCAGTAGATGG
>ENA-UOUL01003746-UOUL01003746.1-bioreactor-metagenome-genome-assembly--contig:-NODE-3746-length-15089-cov-3.895683_pt1 | contig 15089 bp, 10 predicted proteins | sample MGYA00249838_ERZ747220 | MGnify/ENA primary metagenome ERZ747220 (study PRJEB28778, sample SAMN05720191) | bioreactor metagenome | isolation source: Anaerobic biogas reactor | place: USA:Washington...
TATTTAAATAATATTTTCAAGAATACATTATGTGTTTTTGACGTTAAGGTTCTTCAGCTATTTTGATTATTTTGATTGGACTCGACAATTATTCTCTAATTTGGTGAAAAAATGCATACAACAACAAATGGATGCCATCGGGCAGAACCGAAGACATCCAATATTTTGATAGATAAATGACCATTTTCATACCCCACTTCGTCAGAAGTATGACTTTCTCGATCTCTAGATTTCTGAGAAATTCGAATGAATCAATTTTGAAGTTGATGAAAGCAGACAAAATTAACCTGAGCAGGTATAACGACTTCTTTCGAAAGACATCAAATATGAACGTTATTTCTTAATGCCTTCATCACATCAGAAAATTCTCACTGGCGATTCTGAAGGAATCTTTACAATGTTCTGATTCAATAATGGCTAACTTAAATATTTCCTCGTGCAACAGCACAAATTATTACGTCTCGTGCTGCCCTATCATGTTCGCAATTCAAATAATTATTTCTGGACAAACGCCAGAATCGTTGCGCCGGGCGCTTCCCCACCCTTTGGCACAAGGACAATCTTAATGGATTCCAGTCTGTAACTGTATCCGGCGGTTCCGGCAGACCCACCGTTCTTGGCCCAGTCGAGCCATCCGGTATCCTGCGCATGAACGCAATAGTATATGTCGTAGGCATCCGCCGCGGCACCTGTCAGGCGGATGCGAATGGCTTCAAGGCGCTTGGATTGGGCGCTCGTGCCGCTCATCGCATCGTTGGCTACATAGTTCATCCATCCGATATCCTGGACATGCGTGCTGTACTCGACGCCACCGTCAATATTCTGCAACTTGATTTGAATGCTCTCCATGCGCTTGGAATGTCCGCTCGTACCTGCCGACTCTCCGTTACTATAATAAGGTTGCCAGCCGATATCCTGAATATGCGTCTTATATACGACCGCCTGTGCGTTGGGATCCAGAGGCGCAGGTGTCGGAATCGGCGGCAGCGTCGGGGTCGGAGTCGGAGTCGGTGTCGCGATGGGCACTGGGGTCGGCGTCGGCTCTGGCGCGTAGCGATCAATAAAAGTTCCTGTGGTCGATCCCGGCGCCGGTCCGCCTTTGGTAACCAATCGAATCTCAATGGCTTCGAGTCGATACGAATACCCTGCGGTTCCGGAGGCTTCCCCGTTTTTCGCCCAGCCCATCCAGCCGTTATTTTGGGCATGGACGCGATAGTAAATATCGTAGAGATTCGACGCTTCTCCGGTCAGTCGAATTTGAATGGCCTCCACGCGTTTTGACTCTCCGCTCGTCCCGCTGAGTGTGCTGTCGGAAACCCAGTTCTGCCAACCGTAATCCTGCACATGTGTGCGATATTCGATGCCACCGGCAACATTATTCAGAAATATGCGGATGGCCTCCAAACGCTTGGACTGTCCGCTGGTCCCGGACTGTTCGCCGTTGGTCATCCAGTTCTGCCAACCCGTATTTTCGATGTGTGTCTGATAGACCACCGCAGTCTCATCAACCGGCATGACAGGTTTCGGCGGCAAAGGAATACCGACCGAAATTGTTCTGGTCAGTTTTTGTATGGAACCGTCATCGCTGACCGCTTCAATTCGGACCGTGTGGCTCCCCGGACTCAGATAACCCTTATCAAAGGTATATGAAAACCCGTTGTTCAAACCATTCCTATACTTCCCGTCAGCATTGTATACTTGATTGACGTCGTCTCTTGGCGTTAATTGGTCTATAGAAGCCGCTAAAGGTCCATCATCAAAATAGATATTCACGCACGAAACACCGGAGCGGCTGATCGCCCAGCCTTGAATGAGTATATTCTCATATATTTTCTCCTGGCTGGACGGATAATCAAGCATCATTTTGGAAGGCGGCCCGACTAAAAATGTGAGCAATGACCAGGACGCAACACCGTTAGCAATAACCCGCGCAATTCGAAGCGTATGCCAACCCGGAGTGAATTCGTACGAATTAAAACTAAAAGTGAACGAATTATTGAAAACCGGCACGGATCCCATCCCTGTGTAATCTTCCCTGTAAATGTCAACTCTTGTGGCAGCGTAACCGGCCGGAACCGAACCGCTGAGTACAAATGTAGTGTTGGATCTGTCGAGAGAAACAGTACCTTTTTCCGCTACCATGCGATCCAAAAACATCTGCGTCTGCGTGCAAAATTCCGCCCAACGGTCCGTATCGCGAATAGTGATCGGGCAATTTTTCCCAAAGGAACTAAAATTGTGATGTTGAAAAAGGTAATTCTCCGTCGTATAGACACCATGTCTGAATAAAATGTCCGCCGCCAGGTATTCCGCGTTGGCCATCGCCTGATCGAAATTACCATCATCATTGTAATCACATATCTCAATCGCAATGGTTCGGGCGTTACCGGTACCATAATTCTTGTCACCGGCATGCCACGCTTTCTCAGACTCGGGAATGCTTTGGTAAGCAATTTTACTGTCGACACTATAGTGCCAGCTGACTTCATAATTCTGACCGGCATTCCGAAGATACATCGCATGGCTTCGCGCATTGGAACCGGTGGCCCAATTCGACGTCTCATGAATCGTCACGCCGGCAAAATCGTCGAGCATCTGCGTGGAACGACACAGAGTCCCCGCCGGCGCCAAATAGTCCCTGTTCAGCGAAAAGCCGGGGGCGACATCTAATCTTCGTCCCAATGCCCCCTTGGTATAGTATGCAGAAACCAGCTCAGCCGGAATAATCGAAACGAGAAAACTCGCGGATACCACAACTGCCGCCAAACCCAGAATGATTCGCTTAATATTTACGGTCCCTGTATTTCTCATCATAAATTCCCCTTCAAACGATCCGATAATTCATTATCTATGCTGATGCTTGTCGAAAAGGTATATCCATCGGTCCGGGCGCAGCGCCACCCTTGGGAACCAGAACAATCTTAATCGCTTCCAGCCGATACCCGAATCCGGCCGTCCCGGCGGAGTCACCGTTCTTGGCCCAATCGAGCCAGCCCGTATTCTGGGCATGAACACAGTAGTATACGTCATAGGCATCCGCCGCCGCGCCGGTCAGTCGAATCTTTATCGCCTCAAGTCGCTTCGATTGACCGCTTGTACCGCTCATCGCGTCGTTCGCGACAAATTCTTGCCAACCGATATCCTGAATATGCGTGCTATACTCGATACCGCCGTCAATGTTTTGAAGATTGATCTTAATACCCTCAAGCCGCTTGGACTGGCCACTGGTGCCGGAAATAGTTCCGCCGCCGACATACGCTTGCCACCCAATGTCTTGAACATGCGTCGCGTATACAACCGTCTGAGCGCTTGGGTCAATCGGAACCGGGGTTGGAATCGGCGTGGGCACAGGGCACTCTACATACGTTCTTGATGTCGGCCCCGGCGCCGGCCCATTCTTCAGAACCAACTTGACCTCAATCGCCTCCAGGCGATAGGAATAGCCGGCGGTGCCCGAAGATTCACCGTTTTTCGCCCAGTCAAGCCAACCGTTATTCTCGGCATGCACGCGATAATAGACATCGTATGCATCGGCGGCCGCTCCGGTCAAGCGAATCTGAATCGCCTCAAGCCGCTTAGATTGACCGCTCGTGCCGCTCAAAGCACCATCGGAAACCCAATCCATCCATCCGATGTCTTGGACATGAGTGCGATATTCAATGCTGCCATCCATGTCAATAAGTTGAAAACGCATGGCCTCAAGGCGCTTCGATTCACCACTCGTACCGGAAGAGACGCCGTCTCTCACCCAGCCTTGCCAACCGATATCCTGGACATGGCTCTGGTATTCGACTTGACCATAAGTAAAGTCAGAGTTATACCAGTTGACCGTGCCGTTTCTGTTAATCACTGCCACCCGCAACGTGTGCTTCCCGTTCGAAAAGAACCCGCCGGGCACACTCAACGAAAAACCGCTGTGCAAACCGTCATTATAACGACCATTGGCGTTCATAGCCGCCTGCACATCCGGACGTTCAAAAATATTGCCGGTAGAGCCCACCCATACAAAATCATCAACATAAACGTCGACTCGCGACACTCCGGAATGGCTTAACGCCCATCCGGTGATTGACACACCACCACCGATCGTCTCTGTTTTTGACGGAGAATCCAGTGAATACAATGCCGTCGGCGTGCTCAGAAAAATATTATCCGTCGCCGTGTTAAGATCCAGATGTCCCGACACCGAACTGGGAACAGACGACAAAGTGCCCTTCGACGTGTATTGCCACATATCCCAACGCGGCCAGCACCACGAGCTCTCCGGCATCCATGTCGACGAAATGCCGGACATCGGCGCAGGCACATCGTAATGCGCAATCCACAACTTATACCGCGACCATTGAAAAGACGTATCAAAGTTATTCTTTATAAAATTCGGAAAACTGTAAATCATCACATCAAATCCGCTGAGCGCCTTAAACTCATCCGCAAACGCCTTAACGGAAGCCGCCAACTGTGCCTTACTCAAATGCTCCGGATTAGGCTGTCCATTCTCGTCAAGAGCAGGCGGATTATACTCAACATCCAAAACCGGAACACAACTGTACGCATAATTTTTCACAAAATCGTAAAACATTCTGGCTTGCTGCTTCGAATCTTCAAGATCATCCTTTTTCGGCATGTAATAATAGTAGAATCCATACTTCAAATTCACTTCCTGTGCCGACCGCGCAAAATTGACCGCCTGATAGTCCACGTATGCCGAAGTATCATTGCGCCCATAAGAACGAATGTACACCGCATCCACTTGCGTTTTCAAAAGCTCAAAATTTATATCGTCCGAACTCGTTGTCACCGAATCATTCCACTGCGAAATATCGACCACAGTATAATTCGCTTGACCGGCCGAAGGCATATAACTGGCGCCCGCAGCAAATACCGGAATCCGAAGTAAAGACAAGAACCCAAAAATTGTTGCAACCACCAAGAGCATTGAAATTAATGGCTTTATGTAAAATCTATTACGCATTATTACCTCATTGTACAGAAAATCCGACACGTCTTATGGTCTTCGTATTTTAGCATAATCATATGCATATCGTAACCGTATTATCACTTCTCTTATATCCTCAATAACTCGATATTTCGATCGTCCGAATATGTCGGAAACAGTGTCTTCCGAATACAATAACCTCAGTGGCTTCGGCATTGACATAAGGAAGTATATCTGCAGCGCATATGGAAGAAATAGAGTATCTCTTTGTATCCGCACCTAATTGATGTATTTCTAGTTGAACGGCAAAAAACAGCACAGGTTATTCGCCTGTGCTGCATTGAAATATCGCCGATCTCAGATAGTGCTGATTCCAGCTCACATAGTGTTGATTCCTATCGAAAACGGAACCTAGCCCTGAACAAAGGCCCTCGCAGTCGGTCCCGGCGCCGGTCCGCCCTTGGCGACCAACACAATCTTGATGGCTTCCAGGCGATAACTGAAACCTGCGGTACCTGCGGATTCGCCGTTTTGCGCCCAGTCGAGCCAGCCGATGTTCTGTGCATGAACGCAGTAGTAGACATCGTAAAGTATCGCGGCTTCACCGGTCAAGCGAATCTTAATGGCCTCCAGTCGCTTCGACTGTCCGCTCGTCCCGCTCATCGCGTCGTTCGCGACAAAACCCTGCCAGCCGATATCCTGAATATGCGTGCTGTACTCAATACCGCCCGCAATATTCTGAAGCTTAATCTGTATCCCCTCCAGTCGCTTCGACTGTGCACTCGTGCCGGAAACGGCACCGTTGCCGACATATCCTTGCCAGCCGATGTCCTGGACGTGGGTCTTGTACAATACTTCAGAAGGTAAAACCGGAGCCGTGTTCTGAATAAATGGTCTCGCCGTGGCGCCCGGTGCCGCGCCGCCTTTAGCGACGAGCTTAATCTCAATAGCCTCGAGTCGTCTGGAATATGCAGCAGTTCCTGCCGGCTCTCCGTTCTTTGCCCAATCGAGCCAGCCGGTATCTTGCGCGTGAACACGGTAGTAGACATCGTAAAGTGTCGCAGCTTCACCGGTCAAGCGAATTTCAATGGCCTCCAGTCTTTTGCCTAGGGCACTGGTGCCGCTCAAGGCATCGTTGGCCACCCAACCCTGCCATCCGATATCCTGGACGTGGGTACGGTACTCAATGCCGCCGGAAATACCTTCAAGCTTGATGTTAATCGCCTCAAGTCGCTTCGATTGTGCACTCGTGCCGGAAGAGGCTCCGTTGCCCACATAGGCTTGCCAGCCAATATCCTGAATATGCGTCCGGTAATAAACACCGTGCGAAAAAGTTGCCGTATGATAGCCGTTCCAAGGATTAGTAAAGCCCGTTTTCTCACTTAAATACTTCACTTCAAACGAAGCCGAAGCGCCACCAAAAACTCTTACACCCATTGTTGGCGCATTACCATAGAAAAAGGCGTTCTTCAAACTATAGCAACCGTGAAAAGCCTCTTCACCCACATATGTAACCGTACTTGGAATATTGACATTCGAAATCCTGTGACAGTTCTTAAAGGCATAATTCCCAATAAAAGTCAAACCTTGTGGGAGCGAAATGCTCTTTAATTCGCTGCAATTCATAAACGCAGAACCGCGGATACTCGTCATGCCCACCGGAAAACTGACGCTCGATATTTTCGTGCATCTTGAAAGCGCGCCCGAATCCATACCCGTCACGCCGGCAGGTATGTCGATTGCGCCGGACTTATTTTCCGGGCAACGGATTAGTTGTGTCCCCGACTTAGAATAAAGCACTCCCGAGACACTCTTATAACTCGAATTAGAAGCGTGAACACTGATGGAAGAAAGACTTGGGCAATTGTCGAACGCACCGGTTCCGATATTTGTCACACCTTGAGGAATGGTTATTCCGGACAAATTCTCACAACCGTTAAACGCATAATTGCCGATGCTCGTTACTGAATCCGAAAGCTCAATGCTACTCAACGAACAAAACTGAAAAGCGCCATCACCGATACTTGTTACGATATTCGGAACAGACACACTCGTAATACTCGAGTTCTGATGAAAGGCCATTCTCGCTATACTCGTTACCGGATAACCTCCCAGCCAAGACGGAATATCCAGAGCCCCATTAAATCCTGCGGGCGCAGAAAAACCGGTAATCGTCGTCTTGCTGTCAGCCACGCTGTAAATAAGTCCCGTCGTCGAATCTGTATCCGCTGATACGTTCTGCTTGTTTATGGCAACCACTCCAATGGCAACACACAAACTCATGATGACACACCACATACGTATGAGTCTAGAATTCTTCATTTTTCCCTCCATACCACAGAATTACATATCGAAATATAAGCCAAATACTAATGGGTAAGCTGTCGAGTTGTAAATTGTTTTTAATTTTTTACTAGAATACTACTGAGACAACTCAATGTCCAGACCAATTCTCTCTCAAAACAGAACGAAACGTTACGAAAAAAATGAAAATCTGCACCGGCGGATCAGCGATACAGCAGAACTACCGGGATTGATCCTACGTGCCGGTATTTTCACCTTCTCGGCGAGGCGGGGCGAGGAGGATGGCTTTGAGCGAAACATCTAGCGATATAGAGATACCGGCAAAACTTAGGGGATCGAGTATTTTTGCCGGTAGATTCTCCTTCGGGCGTGAGCGACGCGAAAAGGATGACGTCGAGCGAAACGTCTCTCGATATAAAGATACCGGCAAAACCTAGTGGATCGAGTATTTTTGCCGGTAGGTTCTCCTTCGGGCGTGAGCGACGCAAAAAGGATGACGTCGAGCGAAACGTCTCTCGATATAAAGATACCGGCAAAACCTAGTGGATTGGGAGGTCAATGTTGTAATAAATCACAATTACATACGAAACAACTCAAACTCAACCATTTCGTATGTATTAAAATGTAACAAAACGTTTCGCGCTAGCCTGAATAGCAAAAATTGTACATACGAAACCGCACTTTAACAACAGTTTTGTATGTATTAGAATATGGCAAAACGTTTCGCGCTGGCATAAATAGGCAAAGCGGTTATGTTGCACGATAGAATAACACTTATCGACGTTCACCCTCCTCCGAGAGTTTGCCGCGACAAGAATTTGCCGGCAAAACCTAGGGGATCGGGCATTTTTGCCGGTAGATTCTCCTTCGGGCGTGCTCCGGTGCAACCCAATTACCGGGAAACTACCGAGAAAATACCGAGAAAATACCGGAAAAAGAAATTACCGCCAAAAGTTACCAAACATCCGAATTTGGCGGTAAATATCGAGATATTGCTTCATCGAAGACAGCGCAGAAGTATGAAATTACCGCCAAAAGTTACCAAACATCCGAATTTGGCGGTAAATATCGAGAAATCACTTCATCGAAGACAGTGCAGAAATATGAAATTACCGCCAAAAGTTACCAAACATCCGAATTTGGCGGTAAATCTCGAGATATTGCTTCATCGAAGACAGCGCAGAAGTATATTGCAAACAGGGCAGCGAGCGGCGAGCCCGGGAGTACAGCCTAAACCCTTCCGCCCCCCCTTCGTCAGACTGCATTTTCGAGCGCTTCGAAGCTTTGGGCGAGCTGAACTACTGCCTGAGAGATCAAAAGTTGGCGGTTATCGGTTACTATTTTGGGGCGCAGTGAAGCTTTGGGCGGGCTGATCCGTTACGACTTAATCCGAATCACCCTCGACGAAACGCATCAGGTGGGCGTACCCCTCCTGCTCCATTTTTTCGTAAGGGATGAAGCGCAGCGACGCGCTATTCATGCAATACCGGACACCTTGCGGCGACGTCGGCTCACCATAAAAAACATGGCCAAGGTGCGAATCGCCGGACCTGCTCCGGACCTCGACACGCTCCATACCGAATTTTCGATCCGTCACAAGCACAAACGCCTGATCATTGATGCCTCGCGAAAAACTTGGCCACCCTGTACCGCTGTCGAACTTTTCCCTTGATGAAAAAAGCGGCTCACCGGTCACGACATCGACGTAAATACCTTTTTCGTGATTGTCCCAATATGCGTTGCGAAACGGCGGTTCGGTTCCTGATTGTTGGGTAACATGATACTGCTCGGGAGTTAGGGACGCCTTGATCTCATCGTCCGAGGGGCGCGGGTACTTTTCGAGACTAAAATCCGGATTATCCATGAAAATGACTCCTTTCGAGTTCTCCTATGCGCGGCTCAACTTCATTGATTGTTGTGGGCGGTGGGGAGCTGAGGCCAGGGGCAAGAGTATCATACGAAGTTTGGCACATTTCTTTCATCCCCTTTTCGATCGCAAGCTACGGGAGTTGCGTCATCACACCATCAGTATGCCGATTTTTTCATTTTCATTCAAGAACGCTTAGAAAGTGATCTTTGGGCGTCGAGAAGGCATGATCAACTTCTTGTCCGGCGTCGTATGAGTATCTCGACCGATCGGACAAACAAGAATCATTCTAAATGTTGGAGATACCAGCAAAAGTGCCATGCGGGAGGGGTTTTGCCGGTAGTTTTCGATTTCCGTAGCGAGCGGCGAGCAGCAAAGTCGGAGACTAGGCTGAGAAATACCGGCAAAAGTGCCTTGGGAGAGGGGTTTTGCCGGTAATTTTCGATTTTGAAGATTTTCGCGACGCGCGAGATACCGGCAAAAGTGCCTTGCGAGAAAGGTTTTGCCGGTAGTTTTTCAATTTCGAAGATTTTCGCGGCGCGCGGGATACCGGCAATAGTGGATGTTGGGGCGACGGGTCGAGTTCGCCTGCTATTCTCGCGATTCTCCCTCGTCATCCCTGTCATACTTACGAATGATCCGTTTAATTTTTTCGAGCGGAAAGGGCACCTCTTCTTTTGAGAAGTATTCGATGTCTTCGATTTCAACGATGGCTGTTCCGCCGGCGCTCCCGACCGGCACGATGACTTGATCCCCGACGTCGAGCGTGGCATCATCCGTCAAGTAGTAATAGGATTTTTCACTATCTTGAAAAACAACACTGCAAAATATGTAATCGCTTTCTCTCCGCCGAGCCTTTCCAAAGACGAGTGGATGAATGATTTCACCCATGCCGTAATAGGCCATGAATTTGCGTATGTCTTCCGCCCACTCCGAAAAATCTTCGGGCAGGCCGTTTTTGTCAAAGGTTCCGAAAACGACCAGCGGGTCGGCGTCCCGGTATTCCACGGTGATGATGTAATCTTTGAAGTCACTTAGGTCGTCTACCGCGTCCGGGGGGTTGCCTTTGGTTTGCGAAAAGAGCCGTGTCGAGTGGTGGTCGTCTAGAAATTCCGATACGCCGGGATCGACATAGTAGCTGCGAACCACTCGGCATCTTGGTCCGAATATTTGGATATATGCCAATGTCTCCGTGTCTCGATCTAGCAGAATTTTTTCGGAATAGACCCATTTTAACTCTTCCGTATCGGGATCTGTCGGATCATCGAGCTTGATCGTGGTCACCCGGCGATAATCGATAGTAACTTTTTCGATGCGGTCCTCAAACGCGGCGCCGTCGAAAATGTACAATCCCGGCATGTCCAATTCTGCGCGGATTTTCGAAGAGAGGTGGATCAGCGCTTCGTCCGAGCATGGCATCGGGCCGGAAGAGGCAAATTTTTCGCCTGCGGAGTTCGTTAATGACATGGTCCAAGTGCCGATATCCGTCGCAACCTGAATCGACGCTTCCTCAGCGAAAAACTGTCCGACCTCATTCAGAATCTGCGCCGCGTTTTCCGGGGCGATCCTCAAGCGTCGCGACTCGCTTTTCACAAGGCTTTTTCCATCGCCAAAAAGATACGCCGTGAAAAACACCCGCCCGTCCGCCGTGACGGTGAGTCGCTGTTCGACTTCTTCGTCCGGCATCGGTTTCGGCCCAAAACCTAAGTTGTTGGATATGATTTGAACCCTTTTCGCGATGCCGCGAAACGTATTATGGCGCTCCTCAAAAGGTTGCTTCGTTGTGTCGTCTTTCATGCGTTCCTCCGTATCGTAGGAGTTTCACTTTTTAATTCTAGGGCTCACCCGTTTCGGCTGATTGATTTCATTATACTTTCTCTGTGCTTATGTTATCTCTGGCAAAAGGAGTGAATGATGTATATATCTGATCGAAAAACGTACTCTGCCCGCCTTCGCTCAGATATGTTTCAACGTCGTGATTACCGTCCACGTTTACGATTTTTCCGTCTGTCTCGTTTAAATGCGTGACCATAAGCGAAATCACCGCACGATCGCATATCTTCGAATTTTCCGAATGGCTCGCCTCCGGCTCCTCCGAAAAGGATTTTTGAAGCTCCCCGACCGGATAGATATTGCTCACCAGATCCGCCGCGACGGCTCGAACGAACTCGCTCGCTTCCGGGTGCCGGGCAAAACGAAGTGATTCTTGCCATTGATTTTCCACATTGGTCTTGTCATAGATGTCGTTCGAAATTTCCGATCGCTCACATTCATGCGGAAGATGCCCTGCACCGTGCCGGGTCACATAGGATCGCGTCACGTAGCACACTTCTGTATTCGACCGTTCTTGTGGAATTCCGCAAGTTCGAAGTAATTCAAACGGATTTTTGCAGCCCGTATCCGATGGCGTCAGATGTGGCCAGTAATTCAAGTTGTTTCGATCCAGAAGGAGGCCTTGAGCGCCTTCGAAAACAAGATTATCCGCACTTTGAATGATCGATTTCGCGTCGCGAATCGTCGAATAATATCCGGCAGCTGCCTTCATCGCTTCCGCCGCGTTCCAGGCGATATTTTGGTCCTGAAGCAGGTCGCACCAATCATTACCGTCTCGAATCTTCATGGATAATTGACTAAGTCGAATCGGGACATATTCCGTCCGGATCTTCTGCAGAAAAAGCCCGGCCTCACGTGTCGAAAATGACTCGAATTCGGCAAGCGAAAGTGCATACTTCGGATTTTCATTGCGAATGATAGTCTCGTTGATGCCCATTCCGCAGCTGCCGTGATGCGAACCGTCTCCGGCTCTCACGCTCTCGGCGAATGCATTGATTACGACGTCGAAGACCGTCGTCAGCCGGCATTTTTCATCGATAAATATCGGTGGTATTTTTCCCGCAACCTTGCTAAAATCCTCAGCCTCTTCACGTAGCTTAAGCAGATCCGGAAGATATGTGGCGGAGTGATATGTCTTCGCATCGTTAAACGACCCGGAGGATAGCTGATGAAAGACAAATCGTCGATCTGGGCGGTCAACAGTATGGCCTGCCTGCGCACCGCCGTTGTGCTTAATGACCAGCGTATCGGACGATCGACCCGAAAAGAAATCGGTCGCGAGCCCTTTTCCTTCATCGCCAAAATTCTTGCCGACGACAACCGTTATTTTTCGGCTCATCAGAACTTAAAAAATCCTTTTTTTTGATCTGCGAGATCAAGTCTTCCCAGCGCGTCCGCAACGATTACTTGAGCACCTTGATCCTTCCACTGCGCAACAATGTCTTTCTTGTTCCCGCCCTCCGTCAATTGCATGACGGATACGAACAGCTCCGCAAGATACTTCAGTTGTTCCGGTTCAAGCTCAATGACCCGTCCGGGAATCAGTTTTTCCCACGCTTCACCGCTCTTTTGGTTCTTGTATGAGCCGGCCTTCATTACGATATGAAAGATATTGTATTTGTTCGATGCGGACTTGAATAATTCCTTGGCGGTAAGATCACGCTCCACGTCGTCGCCAAAAACGCGCTTGATCTCCTGTCGAGTCAGCTTTTCATGGCAACACTCATCACCGATCGTAAAAATATAGCCTTTCTTCTGTCGTTTGTTAAAGCAGTCGATGTCCGTGCGTGTATCAGCAAAGTACCACGAGAGGCAATAAGACTCTCCGCCGTTTCCGCCTCCGCCACCTTCGAAATAGACGTCAAGCAGTTGCTCGGCAATGCGGATGTCCGCCTCGAACTGGGTGGCCTGGAGCGGAGCGCGATCTGACTTGCTGTCACCGATCGCCTGAAACATGATATGCGGATTTGTGACCGGCTCTTTGTCGTAGATCTCGAGCATTGTTTTGTTGAGAGAATTTTTCGCAATTTCCTCAGACAGATATCCCATGGAACCGGTGACATCCAATCCGACGATGATCGCCGTTGATAAGGGGTTATCTGCAGAATCGCGGGACTCCCGGACCTTGATCTTCAATGGATCGTATGCCTCTTTCAACCCTCTGGATTGATAGAGATCACTGACCGTCGATGCCGAATTGATGTTGCGGCTGTTTCTAAGGTTTGCCCAATCACTGCTCTTGTAACTCCCGTGTCCCATAATCAATTTCCTTTCTCATGCTTAAAGCGATATATAGTTCTCTCGTTATGGTTTGGCGGCTCATAATAACGCGCGCTTTTCGCGCTTACAAAATTATGACAATGTACTATCTTCTATTCCTAATTTGCGAAATACCCGCTTGCCGTATGCAAGCGTCAACGAGACATCCCACCACGAGAAATCCGCGAATGCGTCTTCTTTCGGTTTTTCGCTAAGGAATGTATAAAAATCGTCCGGTATTGTACCTCGAATTTCTTCGATGGCGCTATAGCCCATCGCCTCAGCAGCGATTCGACGCACGGCAAGCAACTCAGCTTCATAAGAGTTCCCGTGCAATGGAATCTTCGGTGTTCGGCTCGCTCGCCAAAGTCCGCCGTAAAGGCACGCCTGGTGCGTTTCCGGGTTGATATAAATATCCCGGATATCTATATCCGACAAGGACAGGTGATTAAACTCAAGCAAACAGCAGAGATTTTCCAGCCTGCTGATGACCCAGGCAGCGTGTACGTCCGGCAGTTTTTGAAAAGAAACGAGCGGATATTCATGTCGTCCACGATGGATCACAACAAGAACCTTACGGTCCTGAAGAACAAATTGATGTGTTACTTCCGGCAAAAACTGCTTCATCGAATATTTGTCATCAGGAGGATATTGCATCGTCGACACCATATCGACATATCGGGCCGCGTCACCGGAATCGGAAAACAGCAGAAAAACATTCGTCCTTCCCATGAATATTGAAGTATTTCCGGAGACCGCATGATGAATATATGAGATCTCCACGACAGAGCCATCCTCAGCGACAAACGTAATGGTCTGCGCATGATGCTTCCAATACTCATCCATGTTGAGTTCTTCCATCTTGCGCTTGAGAAAAACGCCGGCCGCCTCTCCGCGAAACATCTCAGCGAGCAAGCCGGAGGTCGTCATGTCTACGCCAAGATCATTAGGCGACAAGGTGACTGTGATACCACAGAATTTGCATTGAGCGGTCAATAGATTGTGTTCCGGTTCAAGAGCAGCTCCGCAACTCGGACAACGAACAGTCTGCATAATTAACCTCTACGTACTTTTTCGTTAATTATATCACTTCAAGCATCCGGGAGATGAGAGTATCGATCGAAAATTATATCACTTCAAGCATCCGGGAGACGGGCGTATTGATCGATTTTCGCCCAGATTATACGCGTCGAAAAATTTTTCGTGGCTGTGGAGAATAAGCCGGACGTGGCGTCTGCAAACCTTTGGATGCTTATACCGGCATAACCTCATAAATCATTTGTCGCAAAATTCCATGAGAAATATGACCCACTTAGTGATATTATTCCTTTGTATCAAAGCTTGACAGCGAATTCTTGATCGAGACATTCAATATGGGGGAGCAATATGAAGCAAACACGTAAAGCACCTGTGGTTTTGGCACTCATTCTATCGATTTCGATGGCTTTGAGCGCTTGCGGTCTTTTCAATGCCGGCGAAAAAATCAATAAAGAGGACGACATCGATGAGGTTGTTTCGGACTTTTTCGATTCTTTGACGGATGGGTCATATGCTGCTGATGACTATGAGTCTGACCTTACGACTGATGATAGTTTTTCGAAATTTGAATTTACATATCCTGAGGCGGAAGAATTGATGATTCTTTCTCTCGAAAAGAGTGATTTCGAGATCGATGAAATAGATGTTGACGATGATGAAGCGACTTGCGATATGACGGTGACCACCGTGGACTTGGGTGAGATATTAGTCAAACTCGGAGACGAATATGATTTTATCGATATCCAATATGAGATTGAGGACAGAGGTGCGCCGACAGAGGATTTCGAAGTGTCATTGGAGCTCGAATACGATGATGAAGAATGGCTGATTACAGATCTTTCGGATCTGGCT
>ENA-UOUL01003747-UOUL01003747.1-bioreactor-metagenome-genome-assembly--contig:-NODE-3747-length-15087-cov-3.663025_pt1 | contig 15087 bp, 12 predicted proteins | sample MGYA00249838_ERZ747220 | MGnify/ENA primary metagenome ERZ747220 (study PRJEB28778, sample SAMN05720191) | bioreactor metagenome | isolation source: Anaerobic biogas reactor | place: USA:Washington...
CACCGTTTTGGCGAAGGCCTTGATCTTGTCGTCGCAGAACGGATAGCTCATGCCCAGCTTGAGGTACGAGGCGTCGGGATAGACGTCCTTGAGGTACTGGTATGAGACACTGGAGGTGATGAACCCAAGCTTGCCGTCGCCCGGTTCGATCCGATTGAACCTCGTCCGCTCGGCCAGGGCCTTGAGCTTGCCGAGCCGCTTCTCGACGAAGATATGCCGCTGGTAGGCGTGCCCCGGCACCATGACATACTTGGCGGCGTTCCGCTCGAACGCCGGCCTTGGTGGGACCTGGCGCTCGCCCAGGGCAACATCCTCCTTCGTGTGGGAGACGCGCGTGGTCATGCGCACCATCACGGGGGTGTCGAAGCGCTCGCTGATGCGGAACGCCTCCTGGATGTACTCCTTGGCCTCTGCGGGGCTTGATGGCTCCAGCAGGGGCATCTTCGAGTAGATCGCCACCCACCGCGTGTCCTGCTCGTTCTGCGACGAGTGCATGCCCGGATCGTCGGCTACCACGATAACGAACCCGGCGTTGACCCCCGTATAGGAGGAGGTCATCAGCGGGTCCATCGCCACGTTGAGCCCCACGTGCTTGCACGCGAACAGGCTGCGAACGCCGGACACGGCGGCACCGAGCGCCACCTCGTAGGCCACCTTCTCATTGACCGACCACTGGACATCGATTTCTTGGAACCCGGCGAGCGTCTCGATGATTTCGGTCGAGGGCGTCCCGGGATACGCGCAGGCGACCCCCAAGCCGACCTCGTAGGCCCCACGGGCCAACGCTTCATTGCCTGAGAGCAGCGATTTCTCTGGTTTCTTCGTCTTTGCCATATGGGCTTAATTATAGCAGTCCATGCCCTCCATTCAACGAAAAAGGGGCCCCATGACACATAGGGCCCCCCTTTTTCAACGATCGTGACAACAACACTGCCTTAGAAGGTGTACTCCAGGTTGAACCGTAGCCACAGGGCCTCATCGTTGTTGACCTTCTCATAGTAGTCGCCGGGGAAGAAGTACTCGCCGAGCAGGTGCCCCTTCAGTTGTTTGCCAAAGGTGTAATTGGCCCAGCAGGTGAACAAATGGCCCCGGAAGTTGCTGTCGTCATCTAGTGTCAGGCGGCCCCTCCATGGGGCGCCGGTCTCGTCGGCCCAGAGCGCATGGTAGTCGGTGGAAATCCGCCAGTTCTTGTGCGGCTGGAACTTGTGGCCCACGTTGAGGCGGATCAGGTTTGTGCAATCGGCGATCATCGTCTCTTCGGTGTAGGTATAGATGTACAACTCGCTCCAACGCGGCCATTTGGCCCAGAGCAGATCGAACTGCTCGTTGCGCCGTGTGTCCGGGTCGTCGCCGGAGGCGTACTCGCCGCCGACGTGCAGACTGTTGTCCAGTGAATCCTTGAAGGAGTATTCCAGATTGGCCAGCGCACCATAGGCCTGAAGGTCCTGCATCTCCCCGGTGGAGAAATTGGGTGTGATGTCCGATTTCTCACCTGTCTGGATGGCGCCTTCGATCCGGTACTTCCAGTGTTCGGTCGGTGTTCCGGCGATCGCGCCGCCGAAGGTGAAGATCTCCGCCTTCCGGGTCCAGTGCGGGGGCAGTTCCTCGACCGACGTCGTGTTCACCGGGTTGTCGTTCTTGTACATGAGGAAACCTTCGAGCTGGGTCCTCGCTATCGACTTGTTCGTCAGGTAGAGGATTAGGCCCCGCTCGTCCGCCGCCGTCAAGGCCCGGTTTTCGTCACTGATGGGCTTGAGCCACCGGTCCGATTCGACACCGTGGTCCACATAGGCCAGATCCAGCTTTGTGTTCTGTTCGGCCCAGTCGAAGGTGAAGCGGGCCGCATCCAGGAAGAACGTCCGTGAGCCGTCCAGCGGTGTGCCGTCCATTACCAGCCACCCGACGCCGAACGCCATCAGCATGTCCTGTCGGCCGATGGTTGCCGTCAACGGCAGACCAAACAGGTTCTTCGCTGTCACGTAGAAGTTGTCGAACAGGGCCTCATCGAAATCGACGTCCTGCGGCTTGCGCGGCGGATCGTCCCACGTGCGGAACTCCCAGGTCAAACGCGTGTGGAAGCTCACGTCCTCTCCAAGAAGCCACTTCGTCATCCAGCGCGTCCGATAGCGCTGAAAGTCGAATCGATTCTGGTCACTGCCTTTGTTGAGCGTGTCGATGTTCTCGGCGTAGATCGTCCGGAAGCGGTGATCCAGTCCCATCTGAAGCCAGGGCGTAGGATGGTGGAATGTGTCCCAGAACTGACCCCACGCGCTCGAAGCAGGTTCGGGGGGCGGCGCTGCGCCTTGGGCGACCACAGAGGACGCCGCAGCGGCCCAAACAAGAATTCCCGCCACAGTTGCCAACACGATTCTTCTTTGCCTCATCTGAATCTCCCTTCAACCATCCCCATGTGCCCAAACCAGTTCTTCTGTCATGCTGTGTCCCATCGAGGCTATCGACCAAAACACCGATCGAGGCGATCCTTTTCCAACGGCTTGGTCATGAAGGTCACAATCAATGCGACCAGAAAGGAAATCGGCAGCGCTACGAGAATCGGATCGACGACCGGCCAGTTCGGATGGTTTGCCAGAATGCTGCGCTGCCCGCCGGTGAGTTTCTGAACCAGACCGATATCCCCCGCTTCGGCCGCCTTGACGAAGAGCAACCAAAACGCAGTAATGACAAAGCCCGTCAGCATTGAGGCGATCGCCGCCGGTCGGGTCATTCGCTTCCAGAACAGCCCTCCCACAAACGCCGGAAGAAACGCGGACGCACACAGACCGAAGAAGATCGCTGTGGCGCGGGCGATGATGTAACCGCCTCGTGCATAGTAGCTCCAGAGCATCGCGATCAGGATGCCCAGGATGATCCCGGCGCGGTTGACATTGATGCTCCGGCCATGCCGACCGGTAAGCTGCTCATAAACGTCGCGACCGATGCTCGTCCCCACCGTATGGAACTGGCTTGACAGCGTGCTCATCGCCGCCGCCAGGAGCGTCAGCAGGAACAGCAGCCCGAACCACTTCGGCATGGCGCTGGTGATGTATGCGGGGATGATCTGATCCGGATTGCCCCCGGCATTGACGATTGCGATGCTGCGCCCGGATACCACCTCCGTCTGTCCGACACCTTCGACGGGCTCGCCGGTCAATTTCACCGGCGCGACCTTGCCTTCGACATCGGCCCAGGCGCCGGCCTCGTTCGGCGCCATGATCTGCAGGACGGCGAGACCCTCTTCCTGGTCCAGCACCTTGACCACACGTCCTTTGAGCAGCGGACCGAACTGGGCGAAATACGCATTGGAGAGACTGCCGACCGTAAAGGCCACACCGGTCATGATCAGGATGAACACGCCTCCGATGGCGACGGCCCGGTTCAACTCCCGCGTACTTTTGACCGTCATGAAACGGACCACCAGTTGCGGCTGCGCCAGGACGCCGATTCCCACGCCCAGCGTGATGGTCGAGATCACAATCCACCAGAGATCGTACTGGGCGTCGCCGAAACCGAACTTGGGCATGGCCGTCCAGCCTTGGTGCCCAATGGCCTGCAGCGAGCCCGGCACCAGCGGCGCCAGGTCGGTCAGGGCGTCATGCGCCTTGGTCAGGCCGCCCAGCCGACTGTAGGTGAACAACAGCAGAGTCAGCATACCGACGAACATGATCGATCCCTGCAGCGCGTCGCTGTACATGACCCCCTTGAGGCCGCCCATGACGACGTAGGCTGCGATGATGACGCTGAAGACCAGAAGCGCCACATTGTAGTCGATGCCGAACTGCGTCGAGATGAACTCACAGCCCCCGATCAGAACAGCGGCGGCATACAACGGAATGAACAGAAAGATGACCAGCCCCGCGAAGACCTGGATGAATCGGCTGTCGAAGCGACGCGCCAGCAACTCAGGAAATGTGTGCGCATCGAGCCGATGACCCATGCGCCTGGCCGCGGGCGCCAGAAGAACGAAGGCAATGAAGATGCCAACGAAAATGTTGCAGAACGTCAGCCAGAGCACGCTCATGCCGAACAGCCCGGCGACCCCGCCGAATCCGACAATTGCACTGGTCGAAATGAATGTGGCCCCATAGCTCATGGCCATGACGAACGGATGCGTCTTGCGCCCCGCCACGAGGTAGTCCGCCGCCGTCTTTGTTCGCGTGTACCCGAGCCACCCCAAGAACACGACGAGAAGAAGGTAGAGCAGAACGACCAGGATCTCGGCGAGTCCAACGGCCTGTGCCAACAGCATTTTGCAGTCCTCCAAGTGAAAGCCTACAACGATCTACGCTCGATTCCTTCCTCGGCGGTGGCGCGGAATGGGCAGGAGGCCGCGAAGGAAGGTCCAGACAACGGATGCACCACAGGAACCACTGGAAAAGACCAAGTCCGTCGGCTCTCGCCCCGCCGTCGGATCAGACTGCCCCGTTGCTTGCATCTGTCTTCTCCCCTTGCCATAACCGCCCCGTCCCACGTGAACCACGCCGACCCGACGCCGGGTCACAGTTCGTCTTCCACCCGCTTTTCCTGCTCGGCCCACTGCACGTCCTCTGCACGGGGTTTGTCCTCTCCGCGATTCCAATTGATCAGGCCGTACACGACACAGAGGGCGGAACTGGCGATGCAGAGCAGATACACGGCGGAAACGCCCTTGTCCTCGATTCCGAACATAGCTGAAGCTCCCGACAGTTCTTCGATAAACGGCAACCAATGTGCATAGTACTCTAATCGGATAAGGATACCCGGAAACAGCAGAAAAACCAAGCGTTTTTCCGGACAACACCATAAAATCTGCTATATACGGCCGTCCTGCCATCCTGCCCAAAATGCGTCGACGGCGTCTATGGGCCGCCCTTCAGGCCCCTCCGGACGGCCGGATATCAATCACACTTGACAAACAGGTCAGGCCTCGCTCAGCAGATCGCGGGCGTTCAGGCAGAGGATGCGCGACAGCCTTGGCTCGCCCAGATCCAGGGCCCTCAGTTGCGACAGAGTGGCCGCCTGATCGGTCCAGGGGCTGTCCGTCCCGAACAGCAGATACTCGGCCGGGTGGGCCATGAGCATTTGCCGCGACATCGCCGGCCCGAGGTCTTCCATGGCCATGGAGATCTCCATATAGACGGGTCGGCCCAGAAGATGCTGCCGTACCTCATCCCACTGCTGCCAGGCCCCCAGGTGTGTTACGACGAGCTTCAGCGATGGGTACTGCTCGCTCACCTGCCGCAGCGCCCTGGGGTCGGCGCGTCGCTGGCGAGGGAAGGCAATGTCGAACCCGGTATGGACCACCAGCAGAAGGCCCCGTTCGCTCACCCGCTGGTAGTACTCGGCCATCGAGTCCTGGGCGACATAGAAATCCTGGTAGTACGGATGCAGCTTGACGCCGAGAAACCCGTCGTCCGCAATTCTGTCGATTCGCTCGATTCTCTTCGGATCGGCCGGATGAACCGATGGAAATGGAATCAGACGCTCCGAACGAATCTCCCGGCACCAGTCAAGGATCGGGTCGAACTGCTCGATCTTCGTCGCAATACAGCAGACCACGCTGCTGTCGATTCCGGCCCGGTCCATCGACCCCAGCAGCGATCCGAGAGTGCCGTCGAGATAGGCCCGGATCCCAGGGGCCTCTGCCAGGAGGGCTTTCATTGCACGAGGCGCCAGCGCATCGGGAAAGGCATGGGAGTGAAAGTCGATGATTTGCTGCGACACGGTTTCGTATTCTCCCAGAGATCGCGACATACTTGTACGGCACACGCCGCCGCACCGGATCGGACCATCTTAGCCGTCCCAACGCACGCCCATCAATCATTTTTGCGACTTGTGCGCTATCGAGAGCAACATTGATCGACGAGGCGTCATCCGGTAGTATCCCGGTGTACGGGGGCATACTGCCCCATGGCCGCGTTTCTGTCTGGAGGTATGTCATGCGTGCGATCAAGGAGTTCTTCAAGAACGACCGGTTTGCCGAGCACAGCGGAATTGAGCTTCTGGAGGTCGGAGAGGGACGAGCCAGAGCCCGGATGAAGATCGAAGACCGTCACCTCAACGGTGTCAACGTGGTCCACGGAGGCGCCATCTTCACGCTGGCCGACCTGGCCTTCGCCGCGGCCTCCAACTCACATGGGACAGTCGCCGTCGCCATCAACGCCAGCATCTGGTATGTCAAGGCCGGGCTCGCGGGGACCCTCTTCGCCGACGCACGCGAGGTCTCGCTGAACCCGAAACTCGCCACCTATTCGATCGAAGTGACCGACGATGCCGGCGAGATCATCGCGGTCTTCGAGGGCATGGTCTACCGCAAGAAGCAGACGATCTCCCCCGACGCCTGTTGATTGAGCTTGGCCATGGCCGACAAACCCATGCAGAGCAAGCTGTCGCCGTCGACGATCCGACGCCCCTTGCTTCGATGGTTCGACAGAGAGGCTCGTGATCTGCCCTGGCGAAGGACCCGCGATCCCTACGCCATCTGGGTCTCGGAGATCATGCTCCAGCAGACCCGCGTCCAGGCCGCCGTGCCCTACTACGAGCGATTCATGCGACGCTTTCCTACGGTACAGAAGCTGGCCGCCGCAAGGATCGATTCGATTCTGAAGCTCTGGGAGGGACTCGGCTACTACTGCCGGGCCCGGAACCTGCATAAGGCCGCCCAGGAGATCGTCACTCGATTCGGCGGCCAACTCCCCGGAACACGATCGGAGTTGCTCTCGCTGCCGGGGATCGGTGCCTACACAGCCGGCGCCGTTTCCAGCATTGCCTTTGGCCAAAGGGAACCTCTCGTCGATGGCAACGTAACGCGCGTGCTGTGCCGGGTCTTTTGCGTTCGCAGGAACCCCAAAGAGGCGGCGGTGCAGAAGAAGCTCTGGTCGCTTGCCGAGGAGCTGCTGCCTGCCACCCGGCCGGGCGACTTCAACCAGGCCCTGATGGAACTGGGGTCCGAAATCTGCCTGCCGAAGAATCCGCGGTGCGAGGTGTGCCCGCTCCGCAAAGTCTGTCTGGCCAGGCTCCACGGCGAACAGGCCCGCTTGCCCGTCCGCTGGCGGAAGAAGCCCATACCCTGCCATACGGTAGTCGTGGGCGTCATCGAGCGGGACGGCCGAGTCCTGATCGACAAACGCCCCAGCGGAGGATTGCTGGGCGGCCTCTGGGAGTTTCCCGGAGGCAAGAAACAACCGGGCGAATCACTCGAAGAGGCACTGCGTCGCGAGGTGCTTGAGGAGATCGGTATCGGCATCCGTGTGGGCGAGCTCATCGCGACCGTCGATCACGCCTATTCGCACTTTCGCATCCGTCTGCATGCCTTCCGCTGCACGTACGCGTCGGGAACGCCCCATTGCCTCGGCTGCGACGCGATCAAATGGGTCCGGCCGGACAGTCTGGGGCGATACGCCTTCCCGGCTGCGAACAAGAAGATCATCCGAGCCCTGTTGGATGAAAAGTGAGCCGGACGCGAATGGTCTTGACGACATTCGGTCTTGTCTGCAGTATTCGATCCCACTATCATGGGGCTGATCGACACCTGTCCACCGCAAAGGAGGCTGCTATGATACGCCAAAGAAATACCGCACTTATCCTTATCATTTCGCTTCCACTGATCGCCGCGACCGTCTGGGCTCAGGACGTTCCCGGAGTCGTCATCAACCACATTCCCGCCTCGTCGCAGATCTACATCGGTTCGCCCGGCATCGCCGTTCTTCCCAACGGCGACTACATCGCCAAGCACGACCAATTCGGCCCCCGCTCGACCGAGCACGGCCGGGCCGTTACCGAAGTCTTCGGGTCCTCTGATCGAGGCGCCTCGTGGTCGCGGCGGGCTGTCGTACAGGACATGTACTGGGCCAGTGTGTTCACCCACAAGGACGCCCTGTATCTTCTCGGCACCAGCAAGAACCACGGCGACGTGGTGATCCGCCGTTCGACGGATGGGGGCCGGACCTGGACCGAGGCCAAAGACAAACGGTCAGGCCTGCTGATCGACGGCGGCAAGTATCACTGCGCCCCGGTGCCCGTGCTGCTGCACAACGGCCGGCTCTGGCGGGCAATGGAGGACGCAATGGGGCAAGGCGGCTGGGGCCGGCACTTCAACGCATTCATGATGTCCGTCCCCGCAGATGCCGATTTGCTCAACGCCGACAACTGGATTGTCAGCAATCGTATCGGCCGTGACCCTACATGGCTCGACAGCACGTTCGGCGGCTGGCTCGAAGGCAACGCCGTCGCGACGCCTGAGGGGCGGATCGTCAACATCCTGCGCGTGGAGACCAAACCCGACGGCGGAAAGGCAGCGGTCATTCAGATCAGCCCCGATGGCAGGACGGCCGCGTTTGCCCCTGAGTCGGGGTTCATCGACTTGCCCGGCGGTGCCAAGAAGTTCACGATCCGCTTCGATCCGGCATCGAAGCTCTACTGGACCCTGTCCAACCCGGTCCTGCCCCGACACAAGGACTCCAATCCCGGTCGCGTCCGCAACGCCCTGGCGCTGATGTCCAGCAAGGACCTGCGGCATTGGACCATCCGCTGCATCCTGCTGTACCACCCCGACATCGAGAAACACGGGTTCCAGTATGTCGATTGGCTTTTCGAGGGGGACGACATCATCGCCGCCTCTCGGACCGCCCACGGCCAGGGAGCCAACGCCGCACACAACCAGCACGACGCCAACTACCTGACCTTCCATCGGTTCGGCGACTTCCGTACGCTCACGATGGCGGATTCCGCACCGGACGCCCGGGCGGGTGAAGCCTCCTGGCAGCCGCCCGATACGGATTAGCCGCCCCTGCCAACTGACCAAGAGTTCCGAGGCGGACGCTCTGTCGGCTCCTACCGGGTGCGCGTCGTTGCCATTGGCGACGCAGGCCACAGTCGGATGCGGTCGATGTACAACGTATCGCGATCGTCATCCGGTTGGCTCGAGTCCATCCCATCCCCGACACCGATCGTCAAGGCCGCGACAGCCGTCAGATCGACACCGGCGCCGGTCAAGTCGGACAGAGAAATCTCCCACGTACGCCAAGGCTCGGACTGGACGGCGTAGGCATACGGATGCATGATCGTCGCCTCATTACCCGCTGCATCCACAACCCTGACATACATCGACTGCTCCAGATTGTCGCGTCGGCCACGGAAAGTGATCGAGAGCGTCGTCGGGCTGACGAGGGTCCAGTCCTGCGGCTGCTCGAACGTTCGCGTGGCCTCCGTGAGGAATGGCTCATATTGATTCTGATACTCGAATCGCATCGCTTTGGCGCCCTGATTCACCGTTGCGGTCTCCAGGAAGATGTAGCTGAAGTCCTCGCCGATGTTGTGCGTCCAGGTCGCGGCGATAGCATCGCCGCCGGCATAGAACTCGAAATCGTCGACCGGGACCGAGTCGCCCGTGGTGAAGTGCCATGTATGGCCCTCCACAACGCCGGCGGGACCGATCTGGTCCACGCGCCACTCATACGTGGACCCTGGCTCAAGTCTCCCAGGATCGTAGGTCGTGCCCTCCGGCGCTGGATCGACGGCCTGCATCTGGCCGGCAAGGCCAAACCACAACTGGCGTCCTGTGGCAAAGGCCGCTTCCACCCACTGAAGTTCCCCGAGTACCGAGACGTCGGTGGCGCCATCGGCCGGGTTGATCGCGACCGCCGACGGGCCGTCGGAAACGGACGAAATGTCGTCAAACGTGGTGTAGAACCCCGCCGGTTCGGCTCGCTCATTCTGCGCAAAGATGCCGCTGACACCCGTCTTGAAGACCTCATCCCGCTCGTTCGCGTCCTCCCAGGGGTCGTTGCCGTTCGTGTCGACCATCGTACTCGTCTGGGCCACCAGGGGTCCGCCCTGGTACTCGTACAGCCGGCCCGTGACGTATACCGGCCCTGCGCCGACGGCCTCCAGCTCGGCGTAGTAGCTCCGTGCGTTGCCCAGATTGGGAACGACGACGTCGAAATCTGTTCGCATGATGTTCTGGAGATTCACCACCTTTTCGATGTCGATAGCAAGGTTGGCCGGGCCGTTTTCCCAGTTGACGTGCATCACGTACCCGCTGGCCACCAGTCCCGGGGCCGGGGTGGTGGTGCCGTCACTCATAAGGTACGACATCCGAACTCCGAGGCCGTGATAGTTGTGTGAGGCATCACCGGCCACATTGACTACCGCCCCCATGCGGACATCGGCGAACACCTCGGTCGAGCCGAACCCGGCGCCGAACGCCGCGCCTCCTTTGGACACGGAACTCGTCTCACCCAGGACGAGATAGCTGTTGCCATCGTCGCCGGGCAAGAAAGCCTGGGCAAATGTACCAGCCACTTGGGGATAGGAAAGGAACTGCCATGTCCCCAGGCCGAACTGGCCGTCGTCAAACGTGTCCGCCCAGTTGGCATAGCCCGCTTGCGCCAAGAAGAAAACCAGTAGGGTTGCCGCGATCGCTTTGTTTGGCGTGCTCATGTCCTGTCTCCTCTTCCAGAATGCGTACCAGACACACAGAACAGCGACCCCGCCGGCTGCTGGACTGCCAATCGTCGGAACGACACATCAATCCTCCTTTTCCGCTCGCACGTGAGACTCCATGTTCCATTATACCCGGGCGAGGCTCCTCGTACAAGGCGGAAAGATGGCCTTTTCGGGGCGACATGGACCTGTCGGCCCGAACGCTCCGACCAGACGCTGCACAGGGCCTTCCGGCCGGCAGGTTTGTCATGTGGCGTTGAGGAAGAAGAAACGGCTGGACTACGGAACGACGTTCGGCTCAGAGGGCACCGGCTCCAGGGTCCGTTCGCCCGCCGATGGCGGTGGCGAAAGTCCCTCGGCATCGGGCCTCGGCCTTCGCATTCGTCTGCCTTCGTTGGGATCGGCCCCTTCCGGTCGCGGTCTCCACGGTCGATCTCCTCCGTCGGGCTCGAATCGATCGGGTCTTCGCGGCCAGTCGCCGCGCCCGCGTGGTCCGTCTCCCGGCCGCCCCGGCCCGCCCGGATCACCGTGGCCTCGGCGCATCCCGCGACGGAACTCCATGTCGAGCCGGTCGGTCAGCCTTTGCCAGTCGGCTCGCTGCTGCTCGGTCAGTATCGCGCTGATCTGATTCTTCATGTCCTGGAGCACTCGCTCGATTTTGGGACGCGCCTCCGCCCGCAATGCCTCCAATTGCTGAAAATGGTCGCGCAGAACCGTCTCAATCTGTTCCACCTGTTCGTCGCTCAGGTTCAGCTCCCCACGGAACCGCATCAGCATCATGACGACGGCGTTATCGATGTCCGGGGGCCGGGGTTCGTTTGGCTTGACCACAAGAAGGGTCCCCGCTACGCCCAGCGTCATGCCGGCCACCAGGATCACGAGACCCGATATCGCCATGCGAAAGCGGTGCGTGCGGCGCAGAGCTGCTGTCGGATTGGCACTTGGATCGAGCTGTTCCATTACATCGCCCACGAAATGCTGTTCACGATTTCCCGTAGCGGTCCCATACTGGCGTTGTAGGCCGAAACCGCGACAACCGCCGCCGGAACCGCGACGGCCGAGGCGCCCGCCGCCAGCCACATCCAGAGATTCTCCGCTACGGTCAGAGGCTCGGGCCGACCGCTGGTCAGCAGCGTCAGGACCTCCGGCGCCACGTTGACATGCGGGATCTCCTCGGCTCGTGCACGAGCGGCCAACAACATGAACTTCTCTTCCCAGTTCATCAGATCAACTCCATACCACTACGTTCCACCAGCTTTCTCAACTTCTCCCGAGCCCGCAGGGCCTGGACCTTGACCATGGTCTTGGTCCAGCCCGTCCGGCGTGCGGTTTCGGCCACATCGTATCCTTCGAGGTACCGCAGCATCAGGACCAAGCGATCGCGCGGCGGCAATTGTTCGAGCAGGCGATGCAGAAGGCTCGCCGCCTGATTCGCATCGAGTTGCTCCACCGTGTTGCGGTCATCGGCGATCTGGTCCCACTCGGCCAGACTGAACGCTTCGGCCTCTTTCTGCCGGGCCTTTTCCTTCCAGTAGCGATAGCCGACCCGTGTGGCGATGCGAGCCAGCCAATGGCTCAACGGCGCGTTGCCGCGAAACGTGTTGAGGCTCAAGTAGGCTTCCACAAAGACATCCTGCACCAGTTCCTCATGCACGCTCCGATCCCGGCTGAAACGCCAGAGAATCTTCGCGACATGGACCTGATGCCGTTCGATGAGCCGACGATATGCGTCCGGGTCTCCCTGCCGTGTCAGGCGGATGTCTTCGGCATCGACCACGTCCGGTTCGACGCCTGGGACGTCCGCATCCAGCGGGTCAGCCGCGGAACACGACACCACGCCCAAAAGCATCCCCGAGCGCGTTGTTAAGCCCAGAATAGACCGGATCGTACCATTCATATGTGAAAGAATATGGGAACCTCGGGCCACCCGGCAAGGCAATTCCAGAGCCACGGCACCACGGAGGTCGCACGCCCAAGGCGCTCGGCCCTGCTGCTGCCGCACGTCCGCGTTCCGCCAATGGCACCTGCTCATACCCACACGCCGCCTTCAATGCCGATTCCGTTCGTTTGTCGGTTTCCCAAGGCCTTCAATCGGACAGTGTGAGGCGGGCGTACAATGGTTACACCCATAGGAATATATGCAACTGGTCCAGCCGTACACAGCCGAGAAGGCCACCTTGGGACGAATGCTCTGCCCGATTTCGGGCTCGTCGGGAAGGCAGGGGGCTCATTCTGTCTTGGGTACACCCATCAGGTGTCAGGGCCGGCCGGACCGTTCATGTCGAACAGCCCCATCATCGCCGCGCGACGCAGTAGTTCGACAATGTTGCTGGCTCCCAACTTGTGCATGATATGGCTGCGATGGACCTCGATCGTCCGGGCAGAACGGTGCAATGCCGAAGAGATCTCGCGGTTGTTCTTGCCCTCCAGGATCAACTGGAGAATCCGCATTTCAGTCTTCGTCAAGGCAGGACCGGGCCCCGAGACCGCCGGATGATTCTGTGTCAGCAGCGTCTGAACGGTTTGAAGAAACACCTCCCGGTCGAGGGGTTTTTCGATGAAGTCGGCCGCCCCCAGCTTCAGGGCCTTGACCGCCATGGGCACGTCGCCAAAACCCGTGACCACCAGCACGCGAAGCCAAGGTACCCTCTCTCTGGCGATTTTCAGCAGTTCGATCCCGTCCTTTCCCGCCATCTTCACATCGGTGATCAGCAGATCGCACGGGGCCGAATCCAGACAGGCCAGACAATCATCGGCACAGGCGAAACACGCCACGTCCACTCCGACGCGTTCGAGTGTCTTGCGAACGGCCGTTCGCACCTGCGGCTCGTCATCGACGAAAAAGACACGATCCAGCGCTCTGTTCTGCATCGGCGAATCCTCTCCATGACGACTTCACGGTTCTTTGATTGGCAGGAACACGCAAAAGGTGGTGCCCTGACCATGATCGCTGTTCACGCTGATTCTGCCACACGCCTGAGAAACGACTTGCTGTGCGATGCACAGCCCCAGCCCCGTTCCCCGGCCTGCGGGTTTCGTTGTGAAGAATGGCTCGAACACCCGATCGAGATGCTCCGGCGCGATCCCCCCACAGTCATCGCTAAACTGCAACTCAATCCAGTCTCCACGGCAGTCTCCCGCAATCATGAAGTGGTGCCTCGTCCCCCCGTCCGCCGCCTGAATGGCGTTCTGAGCGACCGCAAAAACCAACTGTTCCAGGTCCTTTTCGTGCATGTACAGAGGCGGCAACGCCTCGAGTCCCCTCGTCTCCAAAACGATGTTCGCCTCCCTGGCGCTCTGCCGCAACAGATTCATCACCTTGTGGGCCGTCTGGGCGATGGCGATTCTCCCGACCGCCTTCTCCGATGCCCGTCGTGCAAAGTCGCGAAATCGCTCGGCGATCCCTGCGACACAGGCCACCTCGCCAAGACCGTCCTTCAGATCCTCGATCACCCTTGGCGAGCAGGGGGCCCCATCGAGGTCTTTCAGGGCGTTCTGAATCGACAGTCGGATCACCGTCAACGGCTGCGTCAATTCGTGAGCCAGGGTTGCACTCAGCGTTCCCAGAGAAGCGAGTTGCTCGGCTCGGATCATCCGCTCGCGGTGTGCTTCGAGTTCATCCTGGGCCTTCTTGAGTTCGTGAATGTCTCGCGCAATGACAACGGCAGCGGTGATACGACCTTCACCGTCTCGCAGGGGCTGAATTGCCGTGTTGTACCACCGCATCTCGCCCCCAACACACGACAGACTCACCGTATTGTGTCCTTCGCCGGTTCGGATCACTTCCCGGACGTCAGCCACCTGAAAGTCTGCCACGTTCGCGGGGAACACGTCCCGCATCGTCTTGCCAATGAAATCCGCCGGCTGACCGCCGAGTTGCTTGGCCGCCGTGCCATTCATAAAGAGAAACGTGCCATGTTTGTCAATCGTCGCGATCGTCTCCCCGGCGCTCTCCACGAGCATACGATACCGTTCTTCACTGGCCTTCAGTTCTCGTTCGAGCCGTTTGCGGTGTGTGATGTCCCACGCGATGGCGCGTCCTCCCACGATGTGTCCGTTCTCGATGAGGGGAGCTGCACGGTATTCGACGGGAATCGACTGGTCGTCGTGATCCGCCAGGACGGTCTCTGATTGGACGCTATGGCCCCTCAGGACACACTCGAACTGAGATGTAACGGGCTCTCGGTATTCGGTGACAACGAGATCGACGATGTGCCTGCCGATCACCCGCATCGGATCGAGTCCGAGCATCGTCCTGGCGGCACTGTTCACCGAAAGCACGTTGCCATCCAGATCGAAGGTGATGATGAGATCCGCCACCGTCTCGACAATCTCTCGGTATCGGCGTTCGCTCTGGATCAGAGCATATTCAGCTTCCGTCAGGCCGCTGACCTGTCGCACCACGGCCCCCACATGCGACGGCTCACCCGACGCACCTCGCAGTAGCACCAGATCGACCTGCACGGCAAGCGGAGAACCGTCCGGATGCAATCCGATAGTCTGCACCTCCCGGACCACCCCTTCGGTCAGCAGTTGCGGCATCACCTGCCTGTGGACGGCATAGAACTGCCCGGCCTCCACCACACCGGTCTCAGGAAAACTTTTCCCGAGAACCTGTTCGGCGATCAGGCCGGCGCCCCTGAGAAACGCATGGTTGACATAGCAGAT
>ENA-UOUL01003748-UOUL01003748.1-bioreactor-metagenome-genome-assembly--contig:-NODE-3748-length-15083-cov-10.835399_pt1 | contig 15083 bp, 19 predicted proteins | sample MGYA00249838_ERZ747220 | MGnify/ENA primary metagenome ERZ747220 (study PRJEB28778, sample SAMN05720191) | bioreactor metagenome | isolation source: Anaerobic biogas reactor | place: USA:Washington...
AAAAGCTTCACGGTGGATTTTCTCACCAAAACCACCAAAGTCAACGAGGGTGAGGTTCCTCAATACTATGTGCAGAATAGCCATCCCGCCATTATTGAGCCGGACGAATTTGATGCGGTGCAGCTTGAAATGGAACGGCGTAAAAAACTTGGTAGGCCAGTCAGTTGCCACAGCCCATTTTCGGCTAAAATCGTTTGCGGTGAGTGCGGCGGTTTTTACGGTTCCAAGGTCTGGGGTTCAAATACAAAATACCGGCGCACGGTATGGCGGTGCAATGATAAGTACAAAAACGATAAACCTTGTTCCACGCCTCATCTTACAGAAGATGAGATTAAGCAGCGCTTTCTGAAGGCATTTAACATATTGATGGGTGATCGGGATGAGGTTCTTAGCAACAGCCGCCTTGCCCAAGAAGTCTTATGCGATTGTTCGGCAATTGAAACAGAACTTGCAGAACTGCACCGCGAAATTGAGGTTGTTTCCGAACTCACGAGAAAATCCATTTATGAAAATGCCCGCTTTGCCATTAATCAGGATGAGTTTAACGAACGGCACCAGGGATACATGGAGCGGCACCGGATAGCAACAGAGCGGGTTGCTGAATTAGAGGATCAGCGGCGAAACCGCCAAAACAAATTACTGATACTGGACAGGTTTATCCGAGAAATCAAAACCCGCCCGTTTGTGGTCGAGGAGTTTGATGAGAGGCTGTGGTTGGCAGCAGTTGAAAAGGTTACTATCCACCGAGATGGTCACCTGGAATTTGTTTTTAAAGATAGAACTTGTGTACATGTGTAGACGATAAAATTGCTGCATAGCCCGCTAAGCCGGTAATGGCTGGTTGCGGGCTTATTATTTTAAGAGTTGCTTTCTACGGATATTCGAATAAGGTGGGATGGTATACACATACTTGCTGCCGTCAATAAATTGCAGTATTATTTGCCGATCTCGTATTATGTCTGCTCGTTCGATGATTACGCGCCAGGCGGTTGTACTAAAAGGTACCTCATTAGGCGAAGCATCCAGAAACTCCGAAATATAATCTACAATCATCTGCTTGCGCTCTGCTTTGGATACGGATTTGGCTGCCCGAATAGACGAAAGAACAAGTTTGCAGCATAATTCTACCAGCGAGGGATTGTTCCTCAATTGCCACAGAGCTGCTTTATTGAAGGCGTGAGCGATAACCTCTTCATACAAATAGGGAGTCTGGCATTTTTCAGCGTGATCATACCTGCGGTTACATTTCCAAACAGCATGGCGGTACTTTTTATTGTCGCGATAACTGCCAACGATTTTTCTGCCATACTTGCCCCCGCAATCACCACAGAACAGTTTGTTAGCAAAGGTGTTGTGACTGGGATTCTCCTTGGTTGGCAGGCTTAATCTACGCTGAACCTCATCGAACACTTCCTTGCTGACGATTGGTTCATGATCGCTTTCGATGTAGTATTGCGGCAATTCGCCTTTATTTTTACGCCACTTCTTGGTCATGAAGTCTTCAGTATATGTTTTCTGCAATAAGGCCGCGCCGTAGTATTTCTCGTTGGTCAGAATACTTATCACCGTGGCTACCTGCCACGTTCGCTTGCCAGCGGGCGAAGGGACGGATTCGGCTTTAAGGATAGCGGCGATGTTGGATGGTGTCCGGCCTTCCAGGAACAGTCTGTATATACGCCGGATGATTTTGGCTTCATCTTCTACAATTACGGGTTAACTATCGTCACCCTTCTTGTAACCGAGAAAATGCTTGTAAGGCAATGAGTAATTTCCATCGGCCATTCTCTTGCGGCAGCCCCACTTCACGTTTTCAGAAATGGAACGGCTTTCCTCCTGGGCTATGCTGGATAGGATCGTGAGCATGAGTTCCCCTTTGCTGTCAAAGGTAAAGATATGTTCTTTCTCAAAATAGACCTCGATGCCTTTTTCCTTCAGCATTCGGATAGTGGTAAGGGTATCCACAGTGTTCCTGGCAAAGCGGGAGATCGACTTGGTTATAATAAGGTCAAATCTGCCGTCCAGTGCGTCCTTGATCATGCTATTGAACCCTGCGCGGTTCTTAGAGGAGACACCGGAAATACCCTCGTCTACGTATAGTCCGGCAAATTCCCAGTTTGGATGGGCATGGATATATTTTTCATAGTAGTCTTTCTGGGCTTCAAAGCTGACGAGCTGTTCATCGCTTGAGGTTGATACACGGGCATAGGCTGCTACCCGGCGCTTAATGAAATGCTCTGCGGTATTTGCCGTAAGTAACGGCCGCGCGGCAATCTTAATTACTTTCCTTTCCATAAGCGTTCCTTTTTAGTCCAACTGACCAATCAGTGGTTTAACCTTGTTGATTAGCTTTTTCAGAACTGTTTCTTTTTCTGAGACACTGATTAGACCTTCCGCTTCCATGGCCTCAAGCATGATCTTGATAAGGCGGTATTTCATTTCGTTTCCTGCCTGCTGCTTGTTCATATCGTTCTCCTCGGATTTTTAACCGTAGTTATGTCTCCAAAGAAAAAATAAGTCAAGTAAATATGAGGTATACATGTTGAAACCAAGACTCGACAGTTGTTTTAAGAAAAAAGAATGGAAAATGTTTGATATTATTGTAGCGTTGCGTTACAATAATATCAAACATTTATGGGAGGGTCCTCTATGGACATTAAAGAAAAGCTATTCCGAGAGAATTATTTATTTACACGGGAAGATATTTTAAAGTCATTAGAGTTATTTGTTGAACACGAAAGGTTAAATGAAGAGCCCGCCTATTCAAGTGAAGTTGTAAAAAACAGAGTTAAACTATGCGAAGAATTTATTGCAGCAGTAAAGAAATGCAAACTTCCGGTTTTGACAGAACTTTGGTGGTACTATGAATATCAGTTTTTAGGGAACAGTATGGATCTGAATTTATGCCAGGCTACTGAGATTGAAGTTGAAAATGATGAGATTAGTGGCATGACCTCAACCGTGGAACACACATTAATAAAGGTTGAATGCGACTACCTAACAGTTGAACAATATGCCGCTTTGCATGAAGTCGAGCCTGTTACAGTAAGACAATGGATACGGCGCGGAAAATTAAGGCATGCAAAAAAGAATGGACGCGACTGGTTGATTCCTGACACTGAGGATAAGCCCCGCCGTGGATTTACCAGTGTTCAGTATATTGTAGAAAATGAAGCACATATTGAAAGTGATGAATTTCCGATGTTATCGGCAAGTGATTTAATAACCATTTTACAGGATCAAGATAACAAAAACAAATTCATTTGTTACCTCAATGATTCTAAAAATAAATTCAACAGCAAGCTTGAACTGACAAGAAGCGAAGTTGAACGGCTGGAACATACAATTATTGAATCGGGCAAAGCAAGAGTTGAGGGGAGTATACAATACATCCCTCACATTAATAGAGATACAGTATATTGATTTATCTGCACATTAAGGAGATGTGATTTTTTTGAAATGTAAAGCGGGGAAAAATTGGGGGCGAAATATATATAAATGTTGCCAGTGTGGTAAGACACAGCAGTTAAATACTAATGAGGATGTATTGCAAATATGTTCATGTGGTAATGATGAGTTCGATTCAACCATTGTCTTTGAAAGAAGTTATAATGGTAATAAAGAGAAATTGCTTGAAATAATTAGGATACTTGAGATAAGCATATTTTTGTGTGAAGCACTAAACCTTGATGCTTTTTACAATGTAATTGCAGTCCAACTTAGGATATTACTTTGTGATCCTAACCGGATTCTAAGGTCAAAAATACAAAAGCCAATGCTGCACCCTCATACAGGTCAAAGATTTAAGGGTGCTTCTGATTTTGAAACAATTCTATACACAAATTTATTTGATAAAACAAAAGAAAAGATAAAACTGGAAAAATGGTTAAGGCAAGAAGTTGTTTGGAGTACGCATTGGGAGCCAATTACTATCCGAGAAGTAATTAATGCTTGGGCAAATAAAAATGGTGGTGCCCATGTTGATCCCAAAATCCCAGAGAGAGAGATGTTTGTTATTGCTGTTTCTGGAAAGGATTATTTATTGGCAATTGCGAAGTATGTTATAGAATTACTTGGATATGATTTAAATAATGATATTGTGGAATATCTTCTTAAGCCGTATAATCAGCTATTAAGGTCTTGATTGTTGCAGCTGAGTAAGTGCTTTATATATTGCAAGAGTGAGGTTACTTGTTAAAAAGTAGCGGTGCTTGGGAGGGTGCAAAATGCACACCCCTCCATTAAAATCGTTAAAAGATTGCTCTGGGGGTGTGCATTGTATCATTTGATAGTAGATTAGCCAAGAAGAATCAAGATCACTCAGTCTCAACGTCCAATGGGGCCAGCGCAAGCGGTTTGCGGATGGCAAGGTAAGCCTTCCCTACAAACGGTTTCTAGGTTATGAAAAGGGTGAGGACGGACTGCCCCAAATTATCGAAGCCGAAGCCAAGACGATACGGCTGATTTACAAGATGTTCTTAGAAGGCAAAACCCCGTCAGGAATAGCCAGCTATCTTACCCAAAAAGCCATACCAACGCCGTCCGGCAAGCAACAATGGCAGCCCAGCACGGTTAAAAGCATTTTGACTAATGAAAAATACAAGGGGGATGCTATTCTTCAGAAACGATTTACTGTGGATTTTCTTACCAAGAAGATGAAAATCAACGAGGGTGAAATACCTCAATATTATGTGGAGAACAGCCACCCCGCCATTATACCGCCGGAGACTTTCGAACTGGTGCAGGATGAGTTTCGGAGACGCAAAGCCGGAGGGAGATATATCAGCGGTATAAGCTGCTTTGCCAGCCGTATTGTATGTGGCGACTGCGGCAGTTTTTACGGTCGTAAAGTATGGCAATCAAACAGCAAATATGCTCGCACCGTCTGGCAGTGCAACCGGAAATTCAAAGAGCAAGAATTCTGTACCACTCCCCACCTGAAAGAAGAAAACATAAAGAAAGCATTTATGGAGGCATTCAACAGCCTTATAGATAACAAAGATGAGATACTGGCGAACTACGATGAAATTATAGCCCAGATAACTGACTGCCGGCGGCAGGAAAGAGAAATTGCCAAGATCGACGAAGATTGTGCATCCATTGAAGTGTTGATACAAAAGCTCATTGCCGAGAATGCGCGCTCAGTCTTAGAGCAAAGCGAATACAACCGCAAGTACAGCGGATATGTGACCAGGTACAATGAACTGCAAACCAGGCGGCAGGAATTAAACACAGATATAACCATGCGCCAGGCCCGACGCAGCCAAATGAAAGCCTTTATTAAACAATTGACCAAGCAGGACCAGCTGCTAACTGAGTTTGACGAGGGGCTGTGGTCGGCCACACTTAATGCAATGGTTGTCAAATCAGAGCAGGAGGTAGTATTTCAGTTTAAAGACGGAACCGAACTGCCCTGGAGACTGGAATCAAAATGAAAAACATCACCGAAGTCACACACCGACCAAAATCCCTTTTCCTCACTGCCAGACTCAAAGTCTGCGCCTATGTCAGAGTCTCTACCGACCACCGGGAGCAACTGGATTCACTTCAAAATCAAACCCAGTATTATGAACGCTTAATATCATCCAATCCAGACTATGAATACTGCGGTATATTCTCAGATGCCGGCATATCCGGGGCCAAAGAAAACCGCCCCGGATTTTTAGCCATGATTGACAAAGCCCGGAGCGGTGAGATAGACATTGTCGTCACCAAATCAATATCCCGTTTTGCCAGGAATACCTTAATGCTGCTCAAATATGTGCGAGAGTTAAGGGATATGGGAGTAGGGATCATATTTGAAGAAGAAAGGGTCAACACCCTAAAGTCTGAAGGAGAGCTTCTGATTACTGTTCTGGCCGCGATCGCCGAGGAAGAGCGGAAGTCAGTACGCAGCAATGTGCAGTGGGCTATGCAGAATAAGTGTAAGCGCGGCGAAGTGATGGTTGATACCAAACGACTGCTGGGCTATGACAAGGATGCCAAAGGCAATCTGGTGATAAACGAGGCCTAGGCTTCGATTGTAAGGTGTATCTACCAGATGTACCTTTAGGGTATCCTTGTTACAATTTTAGGAAAATTTTTCCGATAAAAACGTATGCCGCAGAACTTGTTTAATCGACGTTGGCCTCAAGGTTTTTGTTGCATTCATTTATATTTTTACTTAATTTTGAAGAGGTTTAACATTTTTCTTCTGCTTCTCATAATATATTTGTTTGAACAAGAAAACTAGAACTGTAATGGCAAAAAGAATTAAGAGTCCAGTGACAAATTTTTGGGCGCCTCCCGTTAGCATCCCGCCGGTGTAAGAGTAAACTATGGTTGCCGGAAGTTGGCCAATTCCTGTGGCAATAAAAAACCCCCAAAAACCCATGGCAGTCAGGCCTGCTGCATAGCTGATAAAGTCAAAGGAAACAAAGGGAAGAAGTCGGCAAATGAGGATGGTTCTTTTGCCGTACTTTTCAAAAAAAATGTCTACGTGGCTCATGGCAAATTTGCTTGTTAGCTTTTCAACGGCATCTCTTCCCAGTATTCTGGCAATGAAAAAACAGACTGCCGCGCCAGCCATTGCACTAGACCAGGAAAGAATTGCTCCCTGCCACCAACCAAAAATGGCAGCGTTGGCAAAAGTAATTAAAAATGCCGGAAGAGGAGCGGCCACAGATTGAAAAACCATTAACAAGAAGGAAACCAGCATAGCATAGATTCCGAAAGAGCGGATGTATGCAACGACTGTAATGACACTCATTGAACTAAACAGCCTGTAAAGGCTGTTTAGCGTAAGTTTAAATGACGGAAAAACAAAGTAAGCTCCAATTGTCGCAATTAATATGGTAATTAAGCCGATCTTTAAATATTTTTTATAATTATTCATTATTTTTCAACTTCTTCCGCGACACACCATCTGTTATAGGACTCATCATAGTTTTTCACGTTGTTAAAGCCGCACATTTCCAAAATTAATTGGAAATAGGCAGAACGAATACCGGTTGTACAATAGGTAATAATTTTATCTTCCTTATTAAATCCAGCATCATTAAGCATTTTTGTAATTTCTTCATTGGATTTTAGCATATTTTGAGAGTCAAACAGATTAACAAAGTCGATATTAATAGAGTTGGGTAAACGTCCACCCCTGGCTTCTCCGTAATAAACGCCCCCGTTGTATTCTTTGGGAGCACGAACATCGAGTATTTTATAAGCACTGTAATTAGCTTTTAATTCTTCAGTATTGATCACGCGAGTCATATCGATACTCTCTACTACCACAGGCGTTGCTGCAGGGGTTGGTGCTACACCGCCTCGAACAATCGGCAGACCTGCGACAACCAATGCATCATACCCACCATTTACCATTTTTACGTTTTTAAAGCCTGCTGAAATAAGCTCCCAGGCAATACGTCCATCGTCGCCCCAGCCGTTTTTACCTGCAGCAAAGAGGATAATTTCCTTATCCTTTGTTAACCCAAGGTTAGTCAGCGATTGTGAAAGCACTTTTGGCTCTTGGATTGTTGCCCACATCGGTTCTCCTTTTTTAGGAACCATGTTGGCAATTAACTGCCATGTCATTGGCATCGCACCTTCAACCGTACCGGCTTTGGCAGCCTCTTCACCACGGGCGTCAACTAAAAGAACATTGCTATTTTTCAAGTTATTTTTCACATAATCTGCAGTTACAATGTATTTACCTGTGAAAGAGGGAGTTTCTGAAGTTTTTGGCTCAGTTGTTTTTTGGTTTGTGGTAGGCGCGCAGCCGGACAAAAGCAAAGTAGCGGATAATAAGACCATTAACAGTAGAATTGCAAACTTTTTCATTTCATCACCTCATAAATTGTATTTGATTTAGCTTAATATTCACTGAATTAGAAAAAACTACCCTCCTCTCTGATTCAAGCATTGTATTTTAGCGTTGAAAAAACTTGGACGGACCATCTAAGACCTGACAGTCAGCCTCTACTAGAATTTCTCTGCATTTTTTTACATCAAAGCCACGGTTATTCTCGGTATTCGCCACAGTATCACGGGGATTAGAACCAATTTCCGCCCAGAGCAGGTTAGCCCCGGCAATAACACCGGACACATTGGGCTCATGGGTACAATTGCCCGGCACAGAGTACCCAGTAGCCAGCCGTACCACCGCCACTATCTGCGCCATACGAGCTTCACTAACTTTTCCAAGTTCACTCAGTTCTGTTTCCGGGATGGGAATACGGCGGGCTGCCCCACTAAAAACGGCCTGTGCTTCACGGGTTATGAGTATTTTTTCCACCAGTTCATCCAGGCTGTGTTCAGGCCCCACCGGTTCCAAACAGGTTCCCAGTCGTAAGCCGGCCCGGTGAGCAGCCTGCATCGTTTCCAGACGTTTATGCGGCGCAATCCTGGTCACCACCCCTTCGCCGAGACGCAATGCATGGTATACCCCATTAAATCCTGCCTCTTTTAAAGCCAGAGCCTCCTGGTATTGAAAGTCACCGGTATTGGCCACCAATATGGTTGATTCATCCAGGTGCCTGCGCACTTCGGCCCCTATCTGAATATAGGCGGGAAAATCCATGTTGGCTGTGGCCATCAAGTATATGGCGTTGGCACCGGCTGATTCCATGCTTTTACACTGCTCCACAATGTCGGTCAGTTTCTGCACTTGTTGTCCTCTAAAAATCTTATTAGAGGCAGCAAATGAACAAAAAGCACAATTGCACGGACAGGCAGAGGTGTTTACACCCACCTGTCCGTGGATCTCTGCTTCCCCACAGCCCTCGTTCATCTTGCGGGCTGCGTATTGAAGATAAAAGCTTTCTTCAGACAGAACCGGATAGGACAATAATTCTTTTATTTCTGCCGCTTCCAGCTGTTTGCCGCTCATAGCCTTGTCCAACAGAACTTTAGGCTTACCTGGCATTATCTATTCCTCCCTTGATGCTTAAATGGTGTTCCATGATTTTCAATACTATTCGGTACGAGTGTAAATCCCGAGTTTCTATATCTTGCTGCCCCCGCAGATAGTATTCTTTTATATCTTTCCAGGTATCGATATCACGTTTCCGAGCCAGAAGCGAAGTGCTTAAACCGTTTTTTTGTATCCTGTTTAAAGTCTCTGCCAGAACCTCGCTGCTGCCCCAGGAAATATTGTCAAAGAGGAATGAATGAGCCTTTTTAATTCCCAGAAGATAATAACCCCCATCTTCTGCCGGACCAAGCACTACATCATTCGATACCAATAGCTCCGCTGCTTCTTCTAAAATGCAACCCGGCAAATCAGGCAGGTCACTACCCAAAAACAGAACCGATCTCTGCTCGGCAGTTATCTCTTGAGCTGCGTTGTACATTCGCTCCCCCAGGTCTTTGCCAATCTGGGGATACATTTCAATACACGCATATAGATTATTGTCTAATCCCCACCAATTGTTGTCCCGGAAATCAAACCCATTTTCATATTCATTAGGAATGGGGGCATAGTATAAAAATAATGGCAAATCCAGATCGCTGACAGTATGAACAATATCGTTCAAACAGGCCCGGTGAAACTCAACACACTCCTGGGAGGTAAGTTCCGGCATCAAGCGGGTTTTAGTATGGCCGGGGAGAGGTATTTTGCTCATAATAACAATCGCTGTATTCACAACTTTCCCCCTGCGTTTATCGGTACATCCTGTAGAGTCGTTCCGGCTTAACTCCCAAAAAATATAACAGTTTGATAATCTGCATTTTTAAGACAATTCTCCATGGCCCTCCAGACCGGAAGCGACGGGAACTGCTAATCACTGTGGCAGCTACTAAAAAAGCTCTCTGCCGTCGTCGGGCTGTATGAGAAAAAGCTAAATCCTCAAGAAAAATGGTTTCCGGAAATTTACCGTTTTCAAGAAAGAAATCCTTCTGGCAAAATATAGCCTGATCGCCATAGCAACTACTGAACCAGCCGGCCCTCAAATTGGAAACAAATGCCAGCCACCTATAGAACCAGGCAGGATCAGGATCATCAAAGGCTATACGCGCACATCCCCAGAGTCGCCCTTTGCCTACAGCTTCAATTACCTGCTCAATCAACTCTGCTGGTATATGAGAATCAGCATGTAAAAAAACCAGAATTTCAGCCCGGGCTGCTTCTGCTCCACGGTTTAACTGTGCCCCGCGTCCCGCCAGGCCGGTACATACATTCACAGAAAAGCGGGAGCATATTTGTATTGTATCGTCGGTACTTCCGCCGTCACTGACGATGATTTCAACCCCCGATAATACCTGCAATGCTTGGAGCAGACCTTTAATATTATCCGCTTCATTCAGAGTGGGTATTATAATCGATACCAGGGGATTCTGCTCCATTATCAATCCTCTCCCACTGTTTAACCAACAATGCGGCTGTCTTACCAGTTAACTCCACGCAAGCCCGATTACCTATTCTATCCAGCACACTTCGTTTTTTCTTTATAGCTCTGCAGCAGGTAGCCCCAAATTCATGCTTGAACTGGTCATGCAATTCCTTAACCAATTTGGAGCCCCGGGGATGTTCATCGTATTGTTGACGTATCCCTACGGCCATAACCATTCCCGCCAAGGCGCCACAGGTACAGCCACTGCCCATTCCCTCCCCAAACTGATTAGCGGCAGCCAGTATATCATCCCCAATTGGTATATTCCATACCTTGCCGGCAGCCAGCAAAACAGATTGACAGCAATTCTTACCCGATTTCATGACCTCCATGGCTATTTTGGATGCCTGTTGGTCCTGCATCTAAACTATCCCCTTTTCTACGGTGAACCATAAAGATCCATCCATCATAAATGTACTTAGATATCGATATCAGCAATATGAGCCAGTACGAGGGAAGACCGACCGGTGCAAAAATATTTCATATGAACCATAATCCCGTTCTGTAAAACGAATCATCCAGAACAAACCGGCATCCGGATACCGCTTAGTATTGATTTACTCTGCCAGCTTCATCCTGTTTCTGCAAAACCCTGGACTGCAACTCTTCGAATGTAAATCTCCTTTTAAATATGATTGATACAATCACCATTAATGACAGTATGCCAACAGCCCATAAAAAATCAGGGGAGCTTACATCCAAAGCCTTGTCCCCAAGGTTTGTGAAAACCAGAACCCCGGGAATAATTCCAAGCATTGTAGCGAGCATATAGTCGATATATTTGATCCTGGTAAGTCCGGCTCCATAGCTTATTACGTTAAAAGGTATAATAGGAATGAGCCTCAGGATTAATATGAGGAGAAAACCGCCCTTTTCAATCCCATCCTCAATTCTCAGCATTTTGCCTTTAACGATTTTTTCAACCACACCTCTACCTAGCAGTTTGGAAATATAAAAGGCAACTGTTGCCCCAATTATTGCCCCGATTATGGTATACAGGGTTCCTAAATACATTCCAAAAGCCATTCCCCCTGCAATTGCAATAACCGAACCTGCTGGTATTACTGAAAACATTGTCATATAAACAACCGGTCCAAAAACACCAAAAGAGGCTATGTATTCCTTTAATCCCTCCGCCGTTGGATTATCAAACATTCCAGATAATTTAGAAAAGTAAAATACCGTTCCTAGAATCATGACAAAGGCTGTTGTAACCATATTCTTTTTACTTAACCATTTCATTCAACAGACCTCCGTTGAACTGTCACCAGCTTACAAACCATTATAGTACTGCCCGCTGCAGCCACAAGAATGCCAAAAAATCTGAACCGATAAGAGTTTCAAATTCAAAACTTCGCTCCTGTAAATGAATACATAGATATTTTATCGATATAATTGTTATTAATCAAATAACCTAATGTTATACTTGGGGGTGAGTCTCTGAGGTATATGAGTCTTCAGTGATTTTACAAAAAAGAATTGACGGTATATTTATTTAGTAATAATAAATGGATATACGCATAAGCATATTAAATGAGGAGGAAAAAAATGAAAATTGGAATTTTACCATGTCAAGGAGCATGTAATGTTTGGTGTTATGACAAACAAAGTTGCACTTAGACTCGTTGACAACGAAACAATTAACATGGTGTGTCCTTTAGGACTTCCATTAGGGATCAAAAGTATCATTGATATGGCAAATAAGAATGATAAGCATCTTGCATTGAATGGCTGCCCTATTAAATGTGGGTCCAAAGCTTTGGATGCGGCAGGGATTAATGAGTATGCAGAAATCACGTTGACAACTGATTTTGACATACCTAAGAATAAAAACTTTAAGGATGAAACAAATATCAATAACGTTGAGGAAAAAGTCAAAGGTATTATTGATCAGTTCCTCTTGGCTCAGAGGGGCTGATGATGTTTGATGCCGCGGAATTTCTAAAGGCATTATCAGATGAGACAAGACTTCGAATAATGTGTTTGCTTTACCAGAACGAGATGTGCGTATGTGAAATCTGTGACATCACGGGGGAATCCCAGCCAAAGGTCTCGAGACATTTGGCTAAGCTAAGAGATGCGAATTTAGTCCGAGATGAAAGGCAAAGTCAATGGGTATTTTACTACATCAATTTGAATAATAAGATGGCCACCGAGATTATGGATGCAATTAAAAACAATATTGATAAAAGCCCCATCCTAAAAAGCGATAGTGAAAAAATGATTTTCAAAGTCAATCAAAATAAAATGTGCAAAAGAGAGGTAAAAATCAAATGAACAACATGATCGAATTAAGCAGCAAGGTTAAAGGCATTTTAGGCTTGGAGCGTGAGCCTGTGGGGGTTAAATTTGCCAAGGAAAACGATTTATCGAAACTTAACGACCAGTATGATAGTTCCACTAAAATGAGATACTGCCAAGCACTGATGAGGGCCGGTAAAGGCGAAAAAATTATGATTAAGGCTGACAACATTGCATGTCCCGCATCTGCAGCTGCATTTGGCTTGAAGCCCTTGCCCGAGATGCTGTCATCCGGACGGATGTTACATAACATGGGCCTTTTTGCAACGCCTGAAGCCGGAGCTAAAGCCATGTCTGGAATGACCAGGTTGTCTCAAGGTGAGTATAGTGCTGTAATACTGAGCCCTTTAGCTACGATGGAAATGGAGCCAGATGTAGTGGTCATCGAATCAAAACCAGAACACTTAATGTGGTTGTCTTTAGCGTCCATTTACGAAACCGGTGAGAGATTGGAATTCAACTCAGCAATTTTTCAAGCGACCTGCGTTGATTCAACAGTGGTTCCCTTCAAATCAGGGAAATTGAATTCGACTCTGGGTTGTTATGGTTGCAGAGAAGCCACAGACGTTTCTGAAGATGAGAATCTTCTGGGAATCCCTTATGGAGAACTTAAGAAGACTACGGATAATCTTGAAAAGCTATCAGAAAAGCCAATGAAAAGAGCGAGAGCTAAAGAAGCCTTTAGTGCCTTTAGCGGTTGTGGAGAAAATTAACAGAAGGGACTCGGAGGCATAATTTGGGGGCTGTGTATAAAAACAATAGAATTTATTGCTCTTGGGGCTGCCATTGGTGGTAAATTATAAACATTATTTGGAATGGTATTTTCAAAATTGCGTTGAATTGGTGAAGGCCTCCAAGAGCTAGGACGATGATTGAAGAGGATTTATCACATGGTTAATCCAATAGCATTTGAAATAGGCTTTTTACAGGTCAGGTGGTACGGTATTATTTTCACCCTCGCCATTATAACCGGAACTTATATTGCATACCGTTTGGCAGCCCGGACCGAACTTGATCCCGATCATATTTTAGATATGGTTATTTTTATAATACCAGCAGCTTTAATAGGTGCCAGGCTTTACTACGTGGCCTTTCAATGGGCGGAATATAAATATGATCCATTAAGCATTTTAGCTGTCTGGCACGGAGGACTTGCTGTTCACGGCGGAATTATATTTGGAATGTTAGCTTTGCTGTGGTATGTAAAAAGATACGGTCTTTCCCTTTGGAATACGGCGGATGTCCTGGCCCCGGGCCTTGTCCTGGGACAATCGATCGGCAGGTGGGGCAATTTTTTCAATCAGGAAGCGCATGGGGGAATTGTATCTAAGGAATTCATATCGTCCTTCCCGGTTTTTATTCAGCAGCAGATGTACATTGCCGGCCAGTTTTATAATCCTACCTTTTTGTACGAGTCTACATGGGATTTTATAGTTTTTGGTGTCCTGATGTATTGCTGGGGCAGGCGCAGGGTTCCAGGAGACATTACCCTGCTATACTTTGTCTTGTATTCAATTGGACGTTTTTTTATAGAGGGACTCAGGACGGACAGCCTCATGCTGGGTCCGTTTAGGGTTGCCCAGACAATTAGCCTTGTTTTGGTAATTGCCGGAATTGTGATTATATGCCAAAGAAGGTTAATCAAAAAGACATCCACGTAAGACTATAATGCGCCCATAGGGGGAGATGATGTGCACTCCATGGCAAGGACATTTTGAATTGTACAATTGATTTTTGTTTGGGTTGGTAGGATAGCAATGATATAATCATGCCAAGGATAGAGCAGCGAGGGAGTAGAATTAATGGAATCAAAACCCAGAGTAGCTTTTATATGCGTGCATAATTCATGTCGTTCCCAGATGGCCGAGGCGCTCGGGAAGCATTTTGCCAAAGACGTTTTTGAGAGCTATTCTGCTGGAACTGAGACCAAGCCGCAGATAAATCAGGATGCGGTTCGGATCATCAAGCAACTATACAGCATTGACATGGAAAAAGAACAATACTCAAAAGTTTTAACGGACATTCCTCAAGTTGATATAGTCATTACGATGGGCTGCAATGTGGAGTGCCCTTACCTACCTAGTAAATACCGAGAGGATTGGGGACTCGATGATCCAACCGGAAAAAATGATGAAGAGTTCATTAAGACCACCAAAATGATTGAGGAAAAGGTTCTGGATCTTAAGGATAGGGTAATAAGTAATGAAATACCTCTAAGGACAAATGCCTAGATAACGGCAATAAATCCTATTTTGCACACCCCTCCAGGAAAATGCACACCCCTGACACTTACCCTCAACAAATCGTTAAATTGTATTAAAGATTGAGTCATTAGACATGCAAATCCACAACAATGTGGTTGTTTTATTGATATACAAGGGCCTCTTCATTATGAAGAGGCCCTTGTATATCCTATTT
>ENA-UOUL01003751-UOUL01003751.1-bioreactor-metagenome-genome-assembly--contig:-NODE-3751-length-15067-cov-16.402735_pt1 | contig 15067 bp, 10 predicted proteins | sample MGYA00249838_ERZ747220 | MGnify/ENA primary metagenome ERZ747220 (study PRJEB28778, sample SAMN05720191) | bioreactor metagenome | isolation source: Anaerobic biogas reactor | place: USA:Washington...
TATTTAACGATGGACGTAGAGTAATGATAGTAGGATACAGGGCGGCTACGAAATTACAGCATTTTCGGGACACTACCCCGCATCCATCGAAACTGCGGCAACGATGATGAACGGTACAGGACAGGGGCCTGAATCAATCGATTCTAATCTAGAAACGGGCTTTGTTGAGTCAGGTCCTTTGCCGATGAATGCTGCAAGTCTGTTCTCTGCAGAGCCTGCAGCCGCGTTATCCATAAGTGGCATGGTTTTTAATGATTTGAAAGGCGAAGGACCAAGGACGAAGGAAAAAAATGGAATAGCAGGCTGGACATTGATTCTAAAGTCAGAGGGAAAAGAGGATCTGCAAACTGTTAGCGATGAGATGGGACAATACTCCTTTGAGAACTTGACTCCAGGGAAATATGCATTGACCCAAGTAACTCAGAAAGGATGGAATCAGACTTCTCCTCTTGAAGGAAGCTATGAGATAGAGCTTGTTGATATAAACGCCCAGGGTTATGATTTTGGAAATCATTTTGGACCCGTCCCCATTGTTGAGCGCACTTATCGTGGGCTTTCCTTTGAGCAGATGGAACAAATGAGCCAACATGAGATGAGTCTTCCTCAGGCACCCACTGGTCCAGAGGCTATGAAAGAACCCATGTCTTATCCTTCATCTTTCAGCCTATTGAGCCACGTGCCAAATTACAATAGCAGAGACCAAGGGGACTGCGGCAACTGCTGGGTTTGGGGCTGCACAGCGGTTATGGAAATCGCGCATCACATTCAGGACGGCATATTCAGCCGGCTATCCATTCAATACCTCAATTCCAATCATAATGGTGGAACAGGATCATGGGCCTGTTGTGGTGGGAGTCCAATTGATTTTTCCAGCTTCTACAATTCCAAAGACAAATTCATCCCCTGGTCAAATGCTAATGCCAATTTTCGCGACGGCTGCCAGGTATGCTCAGAATCTACAACCATGCCGGCAGGTTCTATAAGCACAACGCCCAACTATCCCATATCCTCTCTTACTCAATACTACATAAGCACACATTCTGGTCAGGAAGCAGCCATCAACAGCATAAAGTACATTTTAAACCAGAATAAGGGTGTAACATTCCGCTTTGGTGCACCTAATGAAGCTGCATGGTCTTCCTTTGTTAGCTATTGGAATACCAATTCCGGCACATTCGACTTTGCTGCATGGCAAGGACAGACTGTAGACTCTGGGTATTGTGGTCATGAAGTTACATGTGTGGGATATGACGACTCATCCGACTCCTGGATCATGCTCAATAGCTGGGGCACTAATGCTGCCCATCCAGATGGGACATTTAAAGTGAAGATGCATACTAATTATGACCTCACATTCAGCTCGGGCGGTTATCAACTGTTCTTTGGAACATTCGATGTGGCATTTACTCAATCCGCACCTGCCTGGACTGGCCTGGGAGGATACACCACATATAAGCACACAGCTATAACGGACAACCAGGGCAGAAGGCATGTATTCGTCGTAGGAGGGGATAACGCTCTGTGGGACAACGTGGATGGTTCCTGGGTTTACATAGGTGGATCTATTACCTCAACGCCCTATCCCGCCAAAGACAAATTCGGCAGAATACATATTGTGGTTCGCGGTGCAGACTATGCTCTCTGGGACTTTGTATTCGATACTGCAAGCTGGAATGGTGGATGGAGTGGATTGGGCGGTTATCTCTCCTCATTGGCTACTGCAGCTATGGAGCCGACCTATGGAAATTACATGAAGATCGTGGCAAGAGGCGGAGACAATTCCCTCTGGATTTGCGATTTTGATGTCAATGACCTGTCCTCCTATTATTGGACTGGCTTAGGCGGGAACCTGAATAGCTGGCCATTTATCATATTCGATTCCAACAGCCGCATGCATATCCTAGCACGGGGTGGAGACAATGGTCTGTGGGATAACCGAGGTGTTTTATCATCCGAATCATATGAGCATAGTTGGCATGGCCTCGGCGGCATCATTACAGAAGCGCCTTTTGCCATACTTGAGCCGAGCTGGGCTAGTTTCATTGCAGCAATGGTCCGAGGAGCAGATAATTCGCTCTGGATGGCCGATATCAATGTTTTAAGCAATCCAGAGACATGCACATGGCATAGTTTGGGCGGTGCCATTTCCTCGGAGGCGTTTTCAGCCACCGATAGCGCCAATAGTATTCATACCTTTGTCCGTGGCAGCGATGGGGCTATGTGGGAGAATGTATTCAGCAGCTCACCCTGGAATCCCTCTGGAGCACATTGGATAAGTCATGGAGGGTCCATAACCGACTGGTCCCCGCAGGCATTGATCAGCAGCCAGACTTATGCCTATGTATTGGGAGGAGACAATGCAATATGGCACAAGGTCTATGCCACATCATCTGCTCTAGCGGCATCTTCAGAGGCAGAAGCCTTCGGGAAGTCTGACAGCCCGGTGCAATCGGAGGAAGTAGTAGCAGGGGGTACCGGAGCATCAATTCCCATGAGCTGAATAAGAAAAGGGCGGGGGAAGGATATTCCCTCTAGCCCTTATATTACGCATGAGAGACTCTCCTGAACCTAGAACGGGGACTTGACCCCCATCATGTTCCTTAGAAGCTATGCATTACTGCTCCTTGGTTTTTCCTGATCTTCCTCCTGAGATCTTTTGGAGACTGTCTTCTGTAGTTTCCAAGTTTTTGATTTTGCATACGCAATGCAGTAAAGAGGTAAAGCAAATATTATTAAATAGCATGATATTAGCACAAAAAGGATATCTATTACTGGTCAATTATGTGGGAATTGGATTCAGTTTATAAAGTTGGTGGTTGAAATGAAAAACTTGGAAAGTACAGGACTGTCTTGTCAGAACCTATCAATTGTATCTGCCGACTTTGAATACCTTTCCTGCATGTGATCCGCAGCTAATACATTCATCTATGCTATTGAGCAACCTATTTAGCAGCCAATAGATATTTAAGTATCTTCCTTACTAAGCTGACCTAAATTAGAGGGGGATAGTGCTTTCAAATGCCCGGTGACGATCAGAAAAACGCTATGAGAGATTGCTCTAGGTCTATCATTATTCCTGCATATAATGAAGAAAAAAGAATAAAATTCACCATTAAAAACTTATTGATGGAATTTCCGGGTCAAGAGATCATTGTAGTTTGCGATGGGCAAGATCATTCCGTAGATATTGTTAATAATTTATCTTTCGAATACCCGAATATTATGCTTTTAAGTTCTAAAAATAGACTCGGCAAAGGTGGGGCACTTGTTCAGGGCTTCAGAGCTGCAAATGGGCGGGAAGTATGTTTTGTTGATGCAGATGAGTCCGTTAGCACTATCGATTTAAAAAGGATGTTTTTGGCTCTAAATGATGCGGATGGAGTGATAGCTTCAAGAAGAATAGCTGGATCAAAAATTTTAGCAGAGCAACCTTTGATGAGAAGAATTGCCAGTAGAGCGTTTAATATATTTGTAAGATTGCTTTTTAATTTACCATTTAAAGATACTCAATGTGGTGCAAAAATATTTAAGAGGGAAGCATTATTTAATATCCTGGATGAAATTAAAACGACCGGATTTGAGATCGATGTCGAACTTCTTTGGAGAATGAAAAATAAAGGATATATAATAAAAGAATATCCTATAACTTGGAAACATACCGAAGGATCAAAATTTAAATTATCACATTCCAATGGCATGTTTATTTCCTTGCTCAAGACGAGATTCAATAGGTGATGACCAAATGGAACATGATCATATGGATGGACTATATAAATCCAGTAATCCTTTTGTCAAACACATTCACAATAAAAGGCTAAAAATTATAAAAAGTTTAGTGGGCACGAATGAAGAAAGGCTTCTGGATTGTGGTTGTGGAGAGGGGCATCTCCTGGCAGTTTTGGAAGGCATTAAATATGGGATTGACCTCTCTGAGGGATCTCTTAGAAGAGCAAAAGAGCGAAATCCAGGCGCAAAGATAATTGAGGCGAACTTAGCCAACCTTCCATTTGAGGACAATTTTTTTGCCATAACCACTTGCTCAGAAGTATTGGAACATATACCAGATTATAGGAAAGCCATATCAGAGATAGTTAGGGTTACCAAGGTTGGTGGAAGGATAATAATCTCTGTGCCAAATGAGAGAAATTGGACCATAGGACGGCTGGCGACATTGCGTTTTCCTATCAAGCTAAAGGATCATGTGAATAACTTTAAATATGAGGATTTGGTTAGGGCTTTTGGATTTGAACCAAAGAGAGTAATTTATATTCCCCTCAATCGGACCTATCAACTAGCTTTGACCCAAGTCTTTGAGTTTGAGAAACCTCAGGTGAATCGATGAAGGATGGTCGGTCTGTGTTTGCCATAACTTTGGTATTGATATGTGTCTTAGTGGGTGCATTTGGACAAATCATATGGAAGCAGGGCATGTCCAGTATAGATAAGATAAATGGATTCGATGATCTTTTAAAATTTAAGACTATCTCAAATATAGTTATAAATAAATATATATTTCTAGGTGTTTTGCTTTACGGTTTTGCGTTCATATTATGGCTTGCTGCTATGTCCACACTTGACATCAGCTTTATGTATCCTATGTTAAGCTTAGCATATGTCGCTACGGCTTTTATGGCGATTATCTTCTTGGGAGAGCACGTGTCAATGTTCAGATGGATGGGAATTATAATGGTGATTTTAGGGTGTTTTTTTATATCAAGAAGCTGAAAAGCTTAGAGAGCTACTATTCGATCATAATGATAATCCTAGCTTCGTATGTAATCATAATGTTCTTGCGAAAAACCATAGTAATGATATCAAAAGACAGACACCTTAACAAGAATCTGCAAAATAGAATAAAATCAGATAAAAATTTTAAGTGGCTGGTTTTATTTCCTAGAGTACTAATTTCTTTTGTTTCGGATATTTTTTTAAGTTGCTCTAGAGTTTTCGTTACATATAGAGCTTCATGGACGGATAGATATGTTTGGTTCTTGCTGCAGTTCGTATGGAATAAAAAGACAGCTATAAACCAAATTTGTACTTATTATAGTAATAATTTATTGTATCCTAAAAGCTTCAGGATTGGAGGCTATCTATGAAATTGCAGCGATTAAAGCATTCTCCATCAATTTTTGCTCATCTTATCGCCATCGCATCGTGTTTAATTATATTGACTTGGATTATGAAATTATGGTGTGCAGATCTTAAAATACCATTTTGCTACGTTGGAGATGCAATGCTATTTAATGCCTTGGCCAAAGGCATAATTGATAATGGGTGGTGTTTGCATAATCCATATCTTGGAATGCCTATAGGCCATGATATGTATGATTTCCCTCTATCTCAACCTATTGACTTCATGCTTATTAGGCTGATCTCTATTTTTGCGCATGACTATGCAATGACTGTGAATCTATACTTCTTAATCACATTTCCCTTGACAACTCTTACTACAATGCTCGTATTCAGACATTTTAAGGTATCCTTTGCGGCTTCGATTCTTGGGAGCTTGCTTTTCTCATTTATGCCCTATCACTTTTTGAGAGGAGTAGCGCATCTAAACTTATCTGCATATTATATGATACCTCCCATGGTCATGGTCATCTTGTGGGTGTTTGTTGAACCGTCTCTTCTCTTCAGAGATAAAGATATTGATAAAAATAGATTATTAAATAAGAAATTTGCTATTAGCGCTCTGATTTGTCTATTAATGTCGTTTACATTTATCTATTATCCATTTTTTTCCTGCTTCCTGCTTCTTATTGCGGGCATGTCTTCATGCATATCTCATAGAAATAAGTATCCTTTATTAAACTCATTTATTTTGATATCAATTATTTTAGTAGGAGTATTGGCAAATATGTCTCCTACGCTTATCTATCAACATGAAAACGGAAAAAATTTGCAGGTGCTAGATCGCATTCCAGCCGAGTCAGAAATCTTTGGCTTAAAGATTATCCAGCTTATCAAGCCTGTTGATGGACATAGGATCGCTTCATTGGCTAAATTATCTGACTCCTATTCTCGAACAGCACCTCTTGTTAATGAAAATAATATGGCATCTCTTGGCTTGATTGGTAGCATAGGATTTTTAATATTGATCTCATGGGCTTTTTATAGAATCTCTGATAAATTAAAATATAATATCCATGATATATTAGATTACCTATGCGTATTGAATTTATCATCGGTACTATTGGCAACAATCGGAGGCTTAGGGACTATCTTTGCCTACATGATATTTCCCAAAATTAGATGTTATAATCGAATTAGCATCTTTATAGCATTCTTCTCGCTTTTTGCTATAGTCTTAATTTTAAGTGTATTTGCTCTGAGATTTGAAAGAAGCAAAAAATCAATAATAGTATCTAGCATTATTATGTGCATTGTATTGCCCGTAGGAATAATTGATCAAACCACCGTATTGTTTATGCCTCCATATGACTCCTTGAAAGAAGAATATATGAGTGACAAATTTTTTGTAAATAGCATTGAAGCGATCATGCCGAATAATGCAATGATATTTCAATTGCCCTACGTGCCTTTTCCAGAATATCCTCCTATTAATAATATGATTGAATTTTCTCATCTTCGAGGATATTTGCATTCGAATAACTTGCGCTGGAGTTATGGAGCGATGAAAGGCCGTTCAGGGGACGATTGGCAAAGAGCAGTTGCAGGTATGTCTATGGAGAACATGCTCAAGACACTCTCTCAAACTGGTTTTCAAGGCATTTATATAGATTGCTATGGCTTTGAGGATGGCGGAGCCAATATGATATCGGCTTTGAAACAAAATCTAAAAGTAGAGCCTTTGATAAGCGATAATGGGAGATTATATTTTTTCGATATGACTGAATTTAATAAAAAAATAAGAGCTAGCTATTCAGAAATTGATGCCATACCAATAACCTTTAATTCTGGCTGTTACGGCACAGAAGACTGGTCCGGGATCCCTACCTGTTGGATGCATTCCGATGGCACTTTAGCAGCGTTCTCTCCAAGAAATCTAACTGCGAATATTAGTCTAAATGCGCTCAGCTTCTATCGCAATAGAACCCTTGAGGTCTATTCTGGAGACAATCTGGTTGCGCGTGTGAATGTACCAACGAGTTTTTCGAATGTCAGCGCACCTGTCACTCTCGAGGAAGGCTTGAACATACTGCGCCTGCATGTGCCCGAAGGCTGCGAGAGGCCATGCGATATAAAGGAGTTGAACAACCCTGATTCGAGATGTCTGAGCATTGCAATGCAAAATGTCACAGTCACATGATTATATAGCTCAAGATCAAACTTTTTTATACCATGGCAATGAGCCAGAAGACGCAAAGTCTATAAATATGAGCTATCGTGAACTAAAACGCGTCAGGAGTAACCAGATGAAGGGCAAAAGCTTTTATCACGCTTTCGAGGATCGTTTTCGGGGATCGAGAGAGTTGATAAAATCCCGACTGCGCATTTATCTACCTTTTGTAATCCCACTGAAGGCCATCTATGATGATTGCAGGGTGATCGATCTCGGCTGTGGCCGGGGCGAATGGCTAGAATTGATGGTTGAGGAAGAATTTGAGGCACAAGGTGTTGACCTCGACGAATCCATGCTGGCGATCTCCAATGCTGCTGGTCTCTCAGTCGTAAAATCTGATATCATAGAGTATTTGCAAAAAATTCAAGACAATAGTGTCGAAATAGTATCAGGATTTCATATCATTGAACATATTTCATCAGATTCGCTCCAGATCCTTGTCAAGGAGGCATTTCGCGTTCTTAAACCAGGTGGATTATTGATCCTGGAGACGCCAAATCCGGAGAACCTTCTGGTCAGCACTACCGAGTTCTATCTGGATCCAACCCATAATAAACCCATACCGCCAAAATTATTATATTTTTTGGCAGAATATAACGGTTTTGCCAGGATAAAATTGCTGCGGATGCAGGAGTCGCAGTCTATCTCCAGCTTGGCAGATGATATAGATGTGACTGATATATTCTTTGCAGTCAGCCCGGATTATGCTGTCGTCGCTCAGAAGAGGGCACCCGATGAGCAGATGAATTTGTTTGATCAAGCATTCAATAGAGACTATGGACTGACTATCGACGATCTGGCCTTGCTTTATGCAAAAAAAGATCAACAGCTGGCCGCATACGAGCATGATCGATGGCAATGGCTTGAGAGCGAATGGAATACAGCGAAGGTCAGGATCGATCAGCAGGCTGGCGAGATCTTTGCCTTGAGAGACCAAGCGACTCAGCTTGAGGCTCAGCTATCAGAGAAATCTCAAGCTCTTGATGATGAGCGTAAGAAGGCGAATTGGCTGGAGAGCGAATGGAATGCAGCAAAGGTCAGAATAGAATACCTCAATCTCGAACTTCAGTCCGTCTATTCAAGCCGCTGTTGGCGGATCACCGCACCGCTTCGGGCAGGCTTCGATCTGCTGCTCAGAATAAAAGGGACCTTTGTCGGAATTTCTCACATCTTAAGGCGCAAAATTGGCTCAATTGCAGGACCCTTGCTTGATAGAATGGTCCGCTTCGCCATAGCCCATCCATCGCTGAAGGCTCGGGCCTTGACACTGGTCCATATGTGTCCGCGCCTTGATGCATGGCTGTACAGCTTTGCCCAATCTCGCGGATTGGTTGCTGATAGCGGATCACCTCAGACCACTTCAGAAGCACCGGTTCCCTTGGAGCTCTGGGACCTTTCACCTGACGCTCGCCGCATCTATCTCGATCTTAAGGCATCAATGGAGCGGAATAGGAGACATAACTGATGCGCATAGTTATAGACCTCCAGGGAGCGCAGACAGAATCCCGCTTTCGCGGCATCGGCCGCTACACCCTTGCGCTGGCCAAAGCCATCGTTCGCAACCGTGGCAACCACGAGGTCTTGATCGCTATAAGTGGCCTCTTTCCTGAGACCATAGAGCCCATACGTGCCGCCTTCGACGGTCTTCTGCCACAGGAGAACATTCGCGTATGGTATGCTTCTGGTCCCGTTAAGGAAGGCCAGCCAGAAAATAACTGGCGCCGAGAGGCTGCAGAACACATCCGTGAAGCCTTCTTAGCCAGTCTGGAGCCTGACGTTATATTTATAACCAGCCTCTTTGAGGGATTCTTTGATGATGCCGTCACCAGTATAGGAATCTTTGATAATCTGACTCCCGTTGTGGTTATGCTCTATGACTTGATCCCTCTACGTGATTCAGAGCATTATCTGCGCCACAATCCGTTGTACGAGCAGCACTACCTGATGAAATTAAAATATTTCAAGAGAGCTTGTGCGTGGCTTGCCATATCAGAAGCATCGGCAAAGGATGGAATTGATATAGGCCTGGATGCAAGCCAGGTGATCAATATATCTGCCGCATGTGACGATTGCTTCAAGCCCATTGAGATTTCGCCTGAGACAAAAATGGAGGTGCTGAACAGGTACGGGATTGTCAGGCCATTCATGCTACACTCTGGGGGAGGGGATAGCCGAAAGAACCTTCACCGTCTGATCCGCGCTTATGCGAGACTCTCTCCAGACCTGCGAAGCTCGCATCAGCTTGTACTGGCTGGCAGAATTCATGACGCTGAAGTGAAGGCCCTGCAGAGAACTGCCACTTCAGCGGGGCTGTACAGTAACGAGTTGGTCCTTACTGGTTACATCCCTGATGGAGAGCTTGTGGTGCTATACAACCTTTGCAGGTTGCTCGTCTTCCCTTCCTGGTATGAAGGATTTGGACTGCCAGTCCTCGAGGCGATGTCCTGTGGTGCACCTGTGATCGCTGGCAATGTATCCAGCATTCCTGAGGTGGTCGGGCGGGAGGATGCTCTCTTTGATCCCTTCTCAGAAGAATCAATCGCTTCCAAGATCGCAGATGTGCTGAAAAATGAGGAATTCCGCGAGGAGCTAATCCGCCATGGCCTACAGCAGGCAAGAAGGTTTTCATGGGATAAGAGTGCAAGGCTAGCGATATCAGCTTGTGAGCGCCTTGCGGATCAACACCAAAGCCAGAAGAGAGCTTTGCTGCCCCACAGGCGACCAAAGCTTGCCTATATCTCCCCACTGCCGCCTGAGCGAAGCGGAATATCAGATTACAGCGCAAAACTCTTGCCAGAGCTGGCCCGTCACTATGATATCGAGGTTATAGTCGCTCAGCCATATGTATCAGACCGCTGGATCCGTGCATGCCTGCCCATACGTTCTGTTGATTATTTCATGAAAAATGCAGATCACTTTGATCGTGTGTTGTATCACTTCGGTAACTCAACCTTTCATCAACACATGTTTGATCTGCTGGATCGCTTTGCTGGCGTGGTTGTACTGCATGACTTCTATCTTGGACATGTTCATGAATGGATGGAGCAAATTTTTCCCGGAATCTGGGCCCGTGAGCTTTATAATTCGCATGGCTACAGAGCGTTATGGGATAAATTTAATGAAAACTATGCCAACGAGGTTGTGTTCAAATACCCATGCAACTTCTGCGTTTTAGAGAAGGCATTAGGTATAATCGTGCACTCAAATTATTCACTCGCGCTTGCGGAGCAATGGTACGGGGACTCAACGATAAAACACTTTGTAGCTATTCCTATGTTGCGCAGTCCTACAAAGAAGGTTGAAAGGCATGAAGCCCGAAGAAAACTAGGCCTTCATGCAGATGATTTCGTGGTATGCAGTTTTGGCGTTCTTGGTCCCATCAAACAAAACCATCGTCTCCTGAAGGCCTTTCTGAATTCTGAGATGTCAAAAGATCCTCGCTGTAAACTAATCTTTGTCGGCGAAAATGATGTGGGGGAATATGGCAGGGAATTAATTGAAACTATAAGCAAGCCTAAACTTAAGGAACGCATTATCATTACCGGCTGGGTAGATGAAGATATATTTTATAATTATTTAAGAGCAGCAGACCTAGCAGTTCAGCTGAGAACCATCTCACGAGGTGAGAGCTCAGCAGCAGTCTTCGATTGCATGAATAATGCCCTACCTACGATCGTCAACTCCAACGGTTCTCTTTCGGAGCTACCATCTGATGCAGTCTGGAAATTGCCTGATAAATTCGAGTGTGATGAGCTGATAAGGGCATTGGAATCACTTTGGCATAATCCAGATATGCGTTTTGAACTGGGAACAAGAGCATACGAGAAAATCTCGACGGAACACTCACCCCGCCTGTGTGCGGACATGTATGCAAAGGCCATCGAAGCATTCCATAATGGCCCGAAGAATTGCAGATCGTCGCTGATCGGTGAGTTAGGCAGATCAGATGACTTGCCCGCAGAAGACGGTTCGTTAGCTATCTTAGCTTCCTCTATCGCCCAGAGTCTGCCTTCTGGACGCTCAGCTCATCAGATCCTGGTAGATATCTCAGCGCTCGCCCAAATAGACCTCAAGACGGGTATTCAACGAGTTACAAGAAGCATTCTCCGAGAGCTCCTTCTCAACCAGCCCGCAGGGTATAGGGTCGAGCCAGTCTATTCAAGCCCTGGCCAACATTGCTATCGTTACGCGCGTGAGTTCACTCTACGCTTTCTTAACCTTCCTGTTAGTGGTCTGAGGGATGATCCAATATGCACAAATCCAGGTGATATCTTCCTTGGGCTAGATCTGCATCAAAATGCTATCTTGGCACAAGTGAGCTATCTTCAGTCGCTAAGAAATGCAGGTGTCAGGATATTTTTTATCGTATATGACATATTACCTATTCTGAAGCCAGAAGCATTCCCTCCCGCAATCGAGGAAATTCATAAAAATTGGCTGAATTCGATATGCGGTCTCTCAGATGGAGTTATATGCATTTCTCAGACTGTTGCTGATGGTGTTACAGAATGGCTGAAAACAAGTGAGCAGAGAAGACTTCGACCTTTGATGGTCGACTGGTTCCATATAGGCGCAGATATCGAGAACTCAGTGCCAACCCAGGGCCTGCCAGACGATTCATCTCTGGTACTCAAGTTGCTATCTGCTCGTCCCAGCTTTCTGATGGTTGGCACAATAGAGCCGCGAAAGGGATACCTACAGACCATAGCAGCCTTTGAACAGCTTTGGGATAGCGGAGTGGATGCCAATCTCGTCATCGTTGGGAAGGAGGGCTGGAAGGACTTTCCGGAAGAATTGCGCCGCACAATTCCTGAGATTGTAAGCAGGCTGCGTCATCATCCGGAGCTTGGACGCCGGCTCTTCTGGCTCGAAGGCATCAGCGACGAGTACCTGGAGAAGATCTATGCAACCTGTACCTGCCTGATAGCAGCCTCCGAGGGTGAGGGCTTTGGGCTGCCCCTGATCGAAGCTGCACAGCATAAGCTGCCAATAATCGCCCGTGACATCCCTGTATTTAGAGAAGTTGCGGGTAATCACGCCTTCTATTTCAGCGGCAAGGAGCCGTTGGATCTAGCAAGAGGGATAAAAGAATGGTTGGCGCTGCACCGATTCGGAAAGTATCCTAAATCCGATGGCATGACTTGGCTGACCTGGAAAGAAAGTGCAGAAAGACTTAAGGACATAATCATTAACGATCGATGGTATATCAAGTGGATGTGGGATGTAGATAAGAGATAGCCTGCTACCAAGAGATGAAATTGACAGTGGCAAGATGTTGTTCTGGCTTTTTAAGTTTCCGCCATTTTTTTAATATTCAATTTATTTGCCTCTTTAAATTTTTAACTCTAGACCCTTAACCCATCAACGAATCAATCAGAAAAATGCGGATAGGATTGAACCTATCCATTTTACCCTTTGATTCTAGTTCTTAGGCTATGCCAAATTCTTTTATGCTCTAGAATAATTAATGTCCTCCGACTCTTATGAGCCAATTTATTGGAAGTGTCTGGTTGTTTCTTAATGGCAACCCATAAGAGTAAAGCTTGCCCGTTACCTTATCGAAGAGATAGGTGTTACCTGTTGCGTTCTGAAGCTCGGCCGCAAGTCCGAGGGATGTATAGCCGTAAAAGCAAACGAAGAAATCTTCACTCACGAGTATGTCGGGCAATTCTATACCACTCAGTCCGATCCCGCGACTATTAGTGAAGTATGGTAACTGAGTGTCTGCAAAGTGATATAGCAGCTTTAGGTCCGCATCGCGTATTTCAATAGCGAAGGGCAAGGGACTCGGCAACTTGTTGCTGCTCGCGTTCCAACCATCGGTGGCCATAATCAATACTGCATTAAGCTTCCAGCCTGATTTTGGTGCGGTGAACTTTACGGTCTGCGCTGTCCCGTAAGTAGGTGAAACAGCAAAGGTAAGATTCATTTTAGAGATATTGTTCCCGCTATCTTGCATCAATATGGTAATACTTTCTTGTTGTACTGGTGCCTGCGTATTGCCAGAGTTCGCCGATTGTTTTGCTGCAGGAGCATTGATAACGGATTCGGGTTGTTTAATCTGATTTAGCCCCAATGATGCTGCGGATTGCGGACTTGCAGCAAAGCAACTAAAGCAGAGAATTGCACAACATAGCAGCGCTATCATTAAGATTGTTTTCATAAATTTTTCACCCAACCGTGTTTGAAGCTCATTATTATATAGGTTGCGAAAGGTGCATGATCGCCTCCAGACGTCTTGCGCCAAGATTTTGCTCTTTGTGGACCCGGATGATTAATCCACCGAGGCCTCATCGAATTCCCTTTTCTTTCGTCCAAATTTACATATGTTTAGCAGGGTCTTGGTCTTGATCCAGTACATCCAGACTCGGTTTACTGTTGATTCGCTAATTTTGAGATCTTTAACGATTGATTTATTGAACTTGAGGCGAAATCTATATCAAGATAGGTGGAATACATATTTAAGGATGATGTGATATAGGAAGCCCTGCCCCTTCAGGGGCACGATAGAGGTCACCATGCAAATTAATATAATTGTGAGATACGAATGCCCAAATTTGTGAAAATATCCTGATTTGCTTAATATATTCCTTGAATTTAAGACAGGGTGATGATTATTGAATACTAGTAAACCAATATTTTTGGTTTTGTTCAAATTTGCCTCGATTCTTGTTCTGGCAGCCATTATTTGGTTATCATATAACCCAATAGCGGGCTCAATCGAAGGATTTATTGAAAAAAGCACTGCTAAACTGGACAAGAGTGATGAATTTGAGCACATGCTAGTGCCTATTAGTGATGTTTCCAGCTCGGATTTATTGCTAGATATCAGCATAAACTCAACGAATCACATCCAGGATTCTATCTTAATTCCATATACTGATTTCATGATCAATGGGGGCTTTAAGCCTCTTCCAGATCTCATCCAGATCTTGAGTGATGCGGGGATATGTATGAACGACTCAATAGTGATCTATGGCGAATGCATGCCCTGCGGTGGTGGACCCGCGCCTGCAACTTATATCTACTTTATGATGAAGTGCCTTGGACATGAGAACATCAAGGTGCTGGACGGTACTGTTGAGGATTGGATTGGTGCCGGGCTTCCTACCACCAACAAATCTAAGATAAATCCTAAATCTAATTACATTCCGATGTTTTCCTCAGATTTGATTTCCACCTATGATTACGTGATGAGCGGCAAGGCTGAGATTATAGATGCAAGATCGTTTAACGAATTCAATGTAGGTTCTATACCGGGGGCTATTAATATACCATCTGATCGCGTAATATATAATGGCAAAATTAAGAACGAGACAGCTCTTAATGAAGTCTTTGGCGCCGTAAGCAAAGATAAGCCTGTTGTAGTATTCACAAACAATGGAATTAAAGCCTCTTTAGTGTGGTTCGCCCTGAAAATGCTGGACTATGATGCGAAGCTTTATACCTGGCGGGACTGGGTGGCTAACCACGCTAGACATGGCATTTCTGTAGAGAAGCCAGAGGAGCTTTGATTGGCATCCTTTTTTTTAAGTTGCCAGAACTCAATTAGGTGGACCATGAATTTATCCGGATCCGGAGGATTCTAAACGACATCCAGGGAGATCTGGTTGTGTACGCACATTACTGAATTGGCATCCTGAAAGTCATTAACTCCTTGATAGTCCAGACATGATCGGTTAGTCCTTCTGCCATCGCAGGTGTTCTTTTCATCCATTTTTTCCTTCCCAGATCAACTCTTATCCGAAGTGACTTGTGAGG
>ENA-UOUL01003759-UOUL01003759.1-bioreactor-metagenome-genome-assembly--contig:-NODE-3759-length-15038-cov-12.682642_pt1 | contig 15038 bp, 11 predicted proteins | sample MGYA00249838_ERZ747220 | MGnify/ENA primary metagenome ERZ747220 (study PRJEB28778, sample SAMN05720191) | bioreactor metagenome | isolation source: Anaerobic biogas reactor | place: USA:Washington...
CCCGACAAGGTGACGTGGCAAGCGCCCGGCCTCAATCACAACATCTGGCTGACGCACTTCTACTATGAAGGGCAGGATGCTTACCCCATTCTGGATCAGTGGATCGACGACAACATTGAGCAGTACTGGGTCGATCACAAGGACACCGGCGTCTCGGCGCAGTGGTCGCCCGCGGCGATTCACCAGTACAAGCTATATGGGCTGTTCCCTATCGGCGATACACCGCGCACCGGCGGCTGGTGGTATCACACCGATCTGGAGACGCGCGCACGTTGGTACGGCGCGGGCGGCGGCGGCGATACGCCGGAAGGCCGCGCCCGCATCCTGCGCGAGAAAGAAGAAAAGTACGCCCAGATGAAGGCCGCTGCCTACGACCCGCAAGTGCGCCCGATCACGATGTTCGGCAGCACCAAGACATCCGAGCAGCACATTCCGATCATCGACGCGCTGGTGAACGATAACGAATACCGCGCCCAGGTCAATGTGCTGAACAACGGCGCGCTCCCCGGTTTGCCCGATGATGTGGCGGTGGAAGTACCCGCCGTCGTCAACCGGATGGGTATCCAACCGATCCGCGTGGAGCCGCTGCCCAACAAGGTGATGCTGGAGTGCATCTATCCCGATTGGTTGGAGATGGAGCGCACGCTCGAAGCGCTGCTGAGCGGTGACAAGTCGATGCTGCTGTTCGGCGTTCTGCAAAGCCACCAGACGCGCTCCTATGATCAGGCTGTGGACGTGTTCAACGCTTTGTTCGACATCGAACCCAACGAGCCGATGGCTTACATCGAGGACATTCACGACCATTACGTGTGGCCGGAAAACTGGGATTTGTAAGTAGACGGTAGCCGGTAGACAGTAGACGGGATATGAGGAGGCGAGGCAGTGCTCCCTTGCCTCTCCAATCTAATCCCAATTGAGGAAGACATGAAGGCGACCTTTGCCTTGCTCGCCGATCTCGACGTCTCGAACTTTGTGCGAAAACTGGCCTGGGACATACATCGGAAGTATTGCACCGGAACCAGCATTTGTCGCCTGCTGCCCCATGTCTCGCTCAAACAGCTTTTTGAGATTGAGGATTTGGCCCGGCTCGAAGCCTATATGCACGAGTTCGCGCAGACAATTCAGCCTTTTCCCATAAAGTGTACGGAACTTCAGCTTGTGCCCACGATTTTGGAGGGGATGGAAACCGGCATTCTATGGTTGGATGTTGAAGAATCGGTTTACCTGCGCCGGTTGCACGACCGGCTCAACCGGGAGTTGGCGCAGCGTTTGGCGAATACTCAGGCGCCTTTCGATGGGTCGGAGTATCATTTCCACATGACGGTGATGATGGGTGGGCAACCTATCGAGGTGTACCGCACGGTGTACGCTGAAATCGCCGAGCGGACGGTCGATTTGGGATTCACGGTGAATACACTCGCTATGTTCGTGTACGATGAACCTTTGTGCTTGAATGGGAACTATATGACGTACAAAATTTTGCCTATTGGAGGGTAGACGGCAGACAGTAGACAGTAGACAGGGGAAGCGTTTACCGGTTATTGTTTGCACAGAGCTTTATGGATATTCCTTGTATCACAACCGAACGGCTTTTGTTGCGCGCGTTTTCCGAGCAGGATGTGGACCCGCTGTTCGACATTCTACAGCAGTCGGGGATTCTGCGTTACTATCCGAACTCTGCTCCTCCGCCGCGCGAAACCGCTGCACGGATCGTGGCGCGGCAACTAGCGCATTGGGAGGAGCACGGCTACGGTTGGTGGGCTGTCGAATTCCGCGACGATCCCCGCCTGCTCGGCTGGGCGGGCTTGACCTATCTACCCGAAACTGGCGAGACGGAGGTCGCCTATCTACTGCGACCAGAGGTGTGGCGGCGCGGGTTGGCGACCGAGGCGGCGAAAGCAGCGTTAGGTTTTGGTTTCGACCGGTTCGATTTCCCCTTCATCATCGGCCTGACGCACCCGGAGAATATCGCGTCGCAGCGGGTGCTTGAAAAGAGCGGTCTGTGCTTTGTGGAAGAGGCTGTCTACTTTGAGATGAATTGTTATCGCTACATACGTTACCGAGATGAGGAGCCGGTGTTGTGAAACCGGTCATTGTCACGCCGCTCCACGATCCTGAGAGCCTGGTCTTCCCGCACCTGTTCATCGTCGAACCGTACCTCAAGAGTGTTTTCGGACAGGTGTTGGTGGGGATCACGCCGCCGACTTGGGCAGCACAACCGGAGGCTGTAGAGCATCTGAAAGCGGATGCTTTTTACCGGGTGACCTTCCGCGAACCGGGGATGGGGGTGGGGGAGCAGTTTCATGCGCTATATGCACACGCTGCTGCTGTCTACGACGCGGATCAGGTCTTGCACCTCTGTTTTATGGATCGCGTCGCTTTCGCTTTGCAAGATGGCTACCGCCAGGCATTTATCGCCGACATGCAAAGCGTCGAGGCCGCCGGTACACCGTTGATGTTTCACCGTTCCGAGACGGCGTGGCGCACGCATCCGCAGAACTACTACGACATCGAGAGGATGGCAACGCGGGTGGGGGAACTGCTGTTCGGCAAAACGCTTGACTTCGCCTGGTGCCACCTTGTGATTCGCGCTGGGCTGCTGCGGGAGATCATGCCCGGTGTAAAAAACGCCGACATCAGCATGTTGTCCGAAATGACGCTACTTTTACGTGACAAACTCGTATCAAAAGATGTGGATTGGCTGGCCTGGGAGGATCCGTTTTCGTTTGGATGCGATGCAGCGCAACTCAAAATCGAGCGCGAGCATAGCCCGCAGGAAACGCAGAAACGTCTGGCCTACATCGCGCCGACATTGCAGGCCATTGCAGACGCGACAAAATGACCATGAGACTACCAGACTACCAAACTAACGACTATTTGGCTATCCAAGGAGGTTATGACTTATGGCAAATGCATTGGCAGTAGCAGGACCAAACTCGAAGTTCCAACAACCCGAGGCGAAACCGGCGGGTTTTTGGGCCGGATTGTGGCACGGGATCATTCTGCCGATCACGTTCATCATCCGCCTGTTCAATCCCAACGTCGGCATCTACGAGATTAATAACAACGGCAGGTGGTATGACTTCGGTTTCTTCCTTGGCGTTTCCGGGTCAGTTAGCGGTGGAACGCGGACGGTAACCGTTTACCAGTAGCTTCTGGTGTATATGCATCTTCAATAGTCTGTGATGAACCACAGGAGCGTTCATTCCTGGTGGTGAGGGGGTGTGTTATGTTTGAACAAACAATACTCATCATCGGCGCGGGCATGGCCGGGCTTTCGGCCGGCTGTTACGCGCAGATGAACGGTTATCGCTCGCAGATTTTCGAGCTGCACACGATTCCGGGCGGGCTATGTACGTCGTGGCGGAGAAAGGACTACGTCTTCGATGGCAGCGTCCGCTATCTTAGCGGCACCGATCCGCAGACGAAGATTCACGAATTGTGGATGGAGTTGGGCCTGCTGGAAGGCCGAGAATTCCACTATTACGACGAATTCATTCGTTACGAAGGAGAAGACGGGCGCGTCTTCAAGCTCTATACCAACATCGACCGGCTTGAGCAGCATATGCTGGAGCTTTCACCGGATGACGCAACCGTCATCGCTGAGTTCGTCAGGGCGCTGCGCCAGTTCACCAAAATGGAAATGCCCCTCGATCTCACACCGTCCGAGCCGTTGGAAGCGTTGGAGCTGGGTAAGGAGATGATGCCTGTGCTGTGGCCTGCGCTGCGCTGGCGCAGCGTGAGCGTGCGCCAGTTTGCCGAGCGGTTCAGGGATCCACTGCTGCGCGCCGCGCTGCCGGAATTTTTCCAGTTTTCGCCGCCCGACTTCCCGATGATGCTGCTTCTGACCACCGTCGCGATGATGAACGACCGCGAGGCTGGGTACCCGATCGGCGGGTCGCTGCGCTTCGCGCAAGATTTGGCGAAGCGCTATCTGGCCCTCGGCGGCGAGATTCGCTATAAATCGCGGGTGACGAGCATTCTCGTTGAGAACGATCGCGCGGTGGGTGTCCGGCTGGCCGATGGCAGCGAGCATCGTGCAGACATCGTCATCTCGGCGGCAGACGGGCATAGCACGATTTTCGATCTTCTGGGTGGTCGCTACCTGGATAACAAAGTCCGTTCGTATTACCGCGATATGACAGTGGCGAAATCCATTCTTCAAATTTCCCTGGGCGTGAGCAGAGATTTCTCTGCTGAATGTCCGTTCATCAATTTCCCACTGGCGCAGCCGGTCTACCTGGGCAACGTGCGGCACGAGCGGTTGGTGGTTAAGCATTACTGCTTCGACCCGACGATGGCGCCGCCAGGCAAGTCTGTGTTGAGCGTGTGGTGTGAGGCCGACTACGACTACTGGAAGAGCATGCGCGCGCATCCTCGTTACTACCGCGCCGCCAAAGATCTGGTCGCGCAGCAGGTCATCGCCGCGTTGGATGAACGCTTCCCCGGCCTGAGCGATGCCGTCGAAGTGGTCGATGTGGCGACGCCGGTGACCTACGAGCGCTACACCGCCAACTGGCGCGGCGCGTTCGCCGGCTGGGCGCTCACCACCCGCAAGATGAGCATGATGATGGGTGGCGGGATGAAGAAGACCTTGCCCGGCCTGGACAATTTCTACATGATTGGGCAGTGGGTGGAGCCGGGCGGCAACGTCGAACTGTCGGTTGCTTCCGGTCGGGATGTGATGAAGGACATTTGCACGGCAAAAGGAAAGCCGTTTGAAACCACAGCCACGAGCATTAATTCTCTTTCAGCAGATTGAGCTGATTAAGCAGATAGGCTGTCTCGCCCAAAAGTCTGCTAAATCCGCTTAATCTGCTGACTCAAAAAGGAAAACCGATGCAGCCCTTACCCCTCATGGACAAACTTTGGGTATCGAGGTAGACTTAATGGCCTGGACGTTCAAAGAACTCATAAGTTCATACAGCCTATGCACAAGGAAAAGCGAATGGACACACAAACAACAACGGAAAAACCACAATCCCGCCCCTGGTTTTGGCGCCCCAATCTGATCGTCTTTATCTCCAGTGGCTGCATTATGATCTTGGAACTGGTCGCCGGGCGCATTATCGCGCCGAGCGTTGGCGTGTCGCTGTACACGTGGACGAGCGTGATCGGCGTGATCCTGGCGGGCATCAGCGTGGGTAATTACATCGGCGGGCGCTTGGCCGACCGTTGGGCGTCACCGCGTTTGCTGGGACTGATGTTCTTCCTGGCCGGGCTGACGGCCCTGGGCGTGCTGGCCATTGACCAGCTTAATCCTATGGATTACGTTGAATGGCCGCTCATTCTGGAAATCCTGGCGCTCATCGCCGCACTCTTTTTGATCCCCTGCTCGATTCTGGGCACAGTGTCGCCGATTGTGGTCAAGCTGGCCATGCGCGATCTGGCGCGCGCGGGGCGCACGGTGGGGCAAATTTACGCCTTTGGCTCTGTGGGCAGCATCGTCGGGACGTTCCTCACAGGCTTTTGGCTGATCTCGCAGTTTGGGACGTATATGATTGTCCTCGGTGTGGCGATCTTGCTGCTATTGCTGGGGCTGCTCTTTCTCCTGGGCCGTCGCTGGTGGGCTGCGGCGCTGGCCTTGCCGCTTCTGGTCGGCGGTGGGGTGTGGGCCAATCAACAGGGCTGGCTCGAAGGGCCGTGTCTGTATGAGACCAACTACTTCTGCATCAAAGTGAAGGAAGAAGACAAGGGCGGCGAGACTGTGCGCACGTTGATTCTCGACCGTCTTGTTCACAGTTACACCTCCCTGGATAATCCGACCAAACTGGTTTACGGCTACGAGAAGGTCTACGCCGAATTGACGGCGCATCAGGCCACCGGTCACGAGGCCCTGCGCGCATTGTTCATCGGCGGGGGCGGATACACGTTCCCTAAGTACATGGAAACGATCTATCCCGATAGCATCCTCGACGTGATCGAGATCGACCCCGGCGTGACGGAGGTGGCCTACAATCACCTGGGACTCTCGCGCGACACGCACATCGCCAGCTACAATGAGGATGCGCGGATGTTCCTGTATCGTGAACCGACCGAGCGTTACGACTTGATTATGGGTGATGCCTTCAACGATTTTTCCGTCCCTTACCACCTCACAACGCAAGAGTTCAACGAGCGTGTCCATGCATGGTTGGAACCCGATGGCCTCTACCTAGTCAATATCATCGACGGGACATACGGGAACTTCCTGCGCGCTTACGTGCACACACTGCGACAAACTTTCGTCCATGTCTATGTTGCACCGACGAGTGCGGATTGGCGTGCGGCATCACGCAATACCATCGTCGTTGTGGGAACGGATACTCCACTGGACATCGACGCCTTTGCTGCAGGTTCGTATTGGCGGCAGTGGCTTTTACCTGAGGAAGAGGTAGAAGCGGTGCTGGTTGAAGATATCGCCGTGTTGCTGACCGACCGCTACGCTCCCGTTGAGCAGATGCTGGCCCCTGTTTTCCTTGGCAAGGGACCAGAAGAGAATTAGAAATTAGAAGTGCGAAGTAAACGGGTGCGATTCGCTCATTCGCTAAATCTTTAGGAGAACATATGATTGGTGATACGTGGCCGTCGGAAATGCGTGAATTCAAGGATGTGAAGACCGGGCGGACAATCCGGCAATTGACCGCAATCGGTAACAACGTCCATCTCTACTTTACGGAGAATTCATTCGATAGCATCAAGAACGAGATCGTTTTCGTGTCGGACCGTGCGTCGGGTGAGGATAAGCGTCCGGAGGACTCGCCACACTACAACATTTTCCGCATGGATTTGGGCACGGGCCTTATCACGCAGTTGACCGACGAGCCGCGCTCTGTCGGCGGTGTGGCCAAGACACCGGACAGCCGGTTGATTGTCTACACGATTGGCAACCAGATCAAACTGTTTGACACGGCGACTGGCACGATTACCGTCGTCTACGAAGAAACCGGTAATTTCAGCGTGGGTGCGCCATCGATTGCGGCCAACCGGCGCTACATCGCCTTTACCCGCAATGAGAAAGTGGACGCCCCGCGCGGGCCGAACTACACCGGTTTCAAGGAAAGCTTCTACCGTGTCAAGGATGGGCGGGTGACGCTGGTCTACTTGAGTGGCGGTGGCGCCTTCGATGTGTATAAAGACACCCACTGGCTTGGCCATTTCCAGTTCTGTCCCGACGATAGCACGCTGGCGACCTTCTGCCACGAAGGGCCGTGGAACCTGGTCACGCAACGCATCTGGATTCTCGATTTCGTCTCGCGGGAAGCCAAACCGTGCTACCGCCAGGAAGAGTACGACTCCATCGGGCACGAGTTTTGGACACAGAACAGCTACATATTTTTCGATGACCGCGGGCCGGGCCACGATGGTACCATCACCTCCAGCCGTACGCAGGCGGTGGCGACCGAGGTGCCGGTCAATGACAACGTTATGATCCCCTTCGTCGGGCTGGCCGACCGGCACGGAAACGTCGTTCGCCGGATCGATATGCCCTTCTACTGCAATCACTATCACGCCAACCCTGACAACACGCTCCTGGTCGGCGACGACGTAGACGACCTGGTCCTGATCGACATCTCTGGAGATGAGGCTAAACTTGTCGTGTTGTGTCACCACAAAACCTCGTGGCACACCCAGAGCAGCCATTGTCATCCCACGTGGAGTTGGGACGGAATGCGTATCCTCTACGCCTCGGACAACGGTGGCAGGGTGAATATCTATCTGGTCGAGCCGTGAGCAAAACGGAAGCTAGGACGCGAAAATCCGCGCAACGTTCTCAAAAGCGCATTCTCTCCCGTCGCACGGATATGCTTTGGCGTTTGGGCGCTCTGGCGGTACTGTGGGTGGTTGTGTTCGGGCGGAGTTGCGTCTTTCGCCCACAATCAACCTATCCCGGCGCGCATTTCAACCGGGGGACCAATACAGCCTGGCTCGCCGTCGAATGGGTGAGCCAGCCGCATCGCGCCGACGAGATACTGACCCTCTCGCTGGACCTGGCGGAGCGACAGATCACCACCATCTACGTCTACACGAGTTATTACAAGCCGGAAGGCAATTTCAACCCCACCTATGCTCATGCGAAAGAATTTGTCACTGTGATGAAGGGTTTTGCGCCCGACCTTATCGTGCAGGCGTGGATTGGATTGCCGCTCGACACGATGAATCTCGGTAGTCGCGCTGTCCGGCGTGATGTGGTGGATTTCTGTGTTACGCTGATGCAGAACGTTGGCTTCGACGGCCTGCATATCGACCCCGAACCGGTCGAAGATGGCGATAAGTCGATGTTGGCGTTGCTCGATGAAATGCGTCAGGCACTTAATCCCGAGGCCATACTCTCCATCGCCGGGCGGCGTATCTGGCCGATCTTTCCTACCATACGCTGGCCGTTCGTGGGGCGATGGTGTTGGGGGACATCCTATTACCAAAAGGTCGCTCGCCACGTGGATGAAATCGCCGTGATGGTCTATGACAGCGCGCTGCCTACCTCTGGCCTATATCGTTATTGGACGAAATTCCAGGTTATTGCGCTCAGCCGTGCATTGGCCTACAGTGATGTGCGCCTTTTCATCGGAATCCCAACGTCTGAAGAGACCACGTCTACGCACAAACCCGCCGCAGAGAACATGCGTAGCGGCCTACGGGGAACGATCGATGGCCTTAACGATTGGGCAACATGGACGAATGTGGTCACCGGTATTGCGATTTATCCCTATTGGGAAACGGATGCTCGCGAGTGGGAAACCTACCGGAGTCTCTGGTTAGGGGAATAACAGAAAAGCCCCGGCTTTTGTCGAGACCGGAGCTTATTGCCGTCATTGTCCTTCGATCAGGGGAAAGCCTCTGCAACACGTTGGTACAGTGCTGAAATTTGTGAGCCAAGTAGTGTGATTGCAGCTACCACAACAATCGCAATCAAAACCAGAATCAAGCCATATTCAGCCAGCCCTTGTCCCTCTTCTCCCGGTAAATAAACCACATCTGCACCTCCTGGTATATACTCCTATCGTTATTCTAACCTTTTTGGACGGTAAATGCAATAGGAGGCTAGTACTATTATGTGGATAGTTTTGGCTACAATCAATCGGGAGTCCTGTGCATTTCCATCGCTATACCACTTTATGTGCATTTATTCATGAGCTGGGCAAGGTTTTCAGTGAATGGCGGGTAAACGACACTACGCTCGGTGATAATCGCCGTGATGTACGCCGCGGGTGTCACGTCAAAAGCCGGATTGGTCGCGGACGCGCCTTCGGGTGCGATTTGGCATGTTTCGAAGCGCGTGACTTCGTCAGCAGACCGCTGCTCGATGGCAATCTCGTCGCCGCTTGCCAGTGCCATGTCGATGGTGCTGGTCGGGCCGACGACGTAGAATGGCACATTGTGCGCCTTCGCTGCCAGCGCCAGACTGTATGTCCCGATCTTGTTGGCTGTGTCACCGTTGGCAGCGATTCGGTCACAGCCGACTACGCACAGGTCGATGCCCACCGTACGCATGATGTGCGCGGCGGCCCCATCAACGATGATAGTGTAGGGTACGCCCCATTGCTCCAATTCCCAGGCGGTGAGGCGTGCGCCTTGCAGCCGGGGGCGGGTCTCATCGATGTAGGCGAACACGCCTTTTCCGGCTTCGTGCGCGGCGGTGATGACTCGCAGCGCCGTGCCGTATTCGCCGGTGGCCAATGGCCCGGTATTGCAGTGATGGATGATACGCGCATGCTCTGGCACCAACGGTAGCGCGTTCCGCCCAATGCTGAGGTTGGAGGCTTCCTCGAAAGCATAAATCGCGTGTGCCTCCGCCAACACAGCCTCACGAATAGCTGTGATCGAGTCCAGCGTCGGGTCTGTAGCCCGTTGTAGCATGCGCTCTAAGGCCCAAAAGAGATTGACGGCAGTAGGCCGTGCTGCGCGCAGCACGGCCTCGGCAGCATGCAGGTCGGCGTGGAGTGCAGCCATGCTTGTGGCTGAACTGTGCAGGACCGCCAGCGCCATTCCGTAACCCGCCGTGATCCCAATGGCAGGCGCACCGCGCACCACCATCTTGCGGATGGCGACCGCGACCTCGTGGTAGTCCGTATAATCGCAGTAAACCAACTTTTGCGGTAGCCGGCGCTGATCGATCAAGCGCAGTTTACCCTCTGCCAACCATTCTATCGCATGATATGTACTCATCGATACTCCTTTCAGGCTATTTTAAAGCGTAAGAGAGTTCTTCACGTTTTACGCATTATGTTTCATGTTTTGTGTTATCGTGTTATAATGTCGCCATTGCCCCTGTAGTTCAATTGGATAGAACGCAGGTTTCCTAAACCTGTTATCAAGGTTCAAGTCCTTGCAGGGGTACTTGCAATCCTCTGCAAACTGTAGAATTGTATCCATCACAAAAAGTATAGCTATTCCCCTCATTGCGTCAAATACCCATCCAATACCCACTAAAAAGCCACTTTAGCGACAAAGTGACGCGCAAATGTCTCTCAGTTCCTGAGAATGACAAGATCCTACAAGTGGACCCGTGGGTCATTCCTGACGTAGGCACATTGATTAAACGAGAATCTGTCATTCAAATCAGACAGCGTATCAGTTCGTGGCACGCACGCCCAGAGACGTGCAAACGCTAATGTGATGCTCAATTGACAGATTTAGAATTGACTTGACAAGAAAGCGACCCGTGGTAGAATCCAGCCCTGTGTGAGGAGGCAGCCCTGGTTGTTTCCGGAGCACACAAAAGTAACTTGACAAAAAGTCAAAATTGTAGTAAACTGTAGCTTACAAAGTCATCAATAGACAGAGGCAAGACTGGCGGGGGACTGCCAAGTTGTCGGGGCCGATGCAGGGGTGCGGAGGGCACAGCATCGGCTTTACTGTCGGTGGACCTTAACAATTGCAGAGTGACAGGAAGGACGGAAGCGGGAAACGGTCAATAAAGAATCCGTAGCCGAGAGGCTGCGGAATTACTGACGGAGAGTTTGATCGTGGCTCAGGATGAACGCTAGCGGCGCGCCTAATGCATGTAAGTCGAGCGATGAGTTTCTTCGGAGACATCAGCGGCAGACGGGTGAGTAACACGTGGATGACCTGCCCTCAAGTCTGGGATAACGGGTGGAAACACACGCTAATACCGGATAGACTGCTGGGGTCGCAACCAGCAGTAAAGCGGTAGTGCTTGAGGAGGGGTCCGCGGCCCATCAGCTAGTTGGTAGGGTAAAGGCCTACCAAGGCGAAGACGGGTAGGGGGTGTGAGAGCACGACCCCCCACAATGGGACTGAGAGACGGCCCATACTCCTACGGGAGGCAGCAGCAGGGAATATTGCACAATGGACGGAAGTCTGATGCAGCGACGCCGCGTGGATGAAGGAGGCCTTCGGGTTGTAAAATCCTTTTCGGGGGGAAGAGGAAGGACGGTACCCCCGGAATAAGCGTCGGCTAACTACGTGCCAGCAGCCGCGGTAATACGTAGGACGCGAGCGTTATCCGGATTTACTGGGCGTAAAGCGTCTGTAGGCGGACTTGTAAGTTGGACGTGAAAGCTCCGGGCTTAACCCGGAGAGGCCGTTCAATACTGCGAGACTAGAGGGCGTGAGAGGGGAGCGGAATTCCCGGTGTAGCGGTAAAATGCGCAGATATCGGGAGGAACACCAGTGGCGCAGGCGGCTCCCTGGTACGCACCTGACGCTGAGAGACGAAAGCTAGGGGAGCGAACAGGATTAGAGACCCTGGTAGTCCTAGCCCTAAACGCTGGATGCTAGGTGTGGGGCCGAACAGGCTCTGTGCCGCAGCTAACGCGCTAAGCATCCCGCCTGGGGAGTACGGCCGCAAGGCTAAAACTCAAACGAATTGACGGGGCCCCGCACAAGCAGCGGAGCGTGTGGTTTAATTCGATGTTACACGAAGAACCTTACCTGGGATTGACATGGAGGTGGTAGGGAAGCGAAAGCGGACCGACTCTTCGGAGAGCCTTCACAGGTGCTGCATGGCTGTCGTCAGCTCGTGCCGTGAGGTGTCGGGTTAAGTCCCGTAACGAGCGCAACCCTTGCCCTTAGTTACAAGTGTCTAGGGGGACTGCCGGCGGGAAGCCGGAGGAAGGTGGGGATGACGTCAAGTCAGCATGGCCCTTATGTCCAGGGCTACACACACGCTACAATGGATGGTACAAAGGGCAGCGAAGCCGCGAGGCGGAGCGAATCCCGGCAAAGCCATCCGTAGTACGGATAGCAGGCTGCAACTCGCCTGCTTGAAGCTGGAGTTGCTAGTAACCGCGCGTCAGCGATAGTGCGGTGAATACGTTCCCGGGGCTTGTACACACCGCCCGTCACGTCATGGGAGTCGGTAACGCCTGAAGCCGGTAGCCTAACGCGCAAGCGGGGGCGCTGTCGAAGGCGGGGCTGGCGACTGGGACGAAGTCGTAACAAGGTAGCGGTACCGGAAGGTGCGGCTGGATCACCTCCTTTCTAAAGGGAACGAGGCAAGCGCGAGCTTGACCTCAAACAAACCTCGTCTTCCCCTTTCCTGTCACTCTTCAGTTGTTAAGGGTATCCTTAAGGGCCTGTAGCTCAGTTGGTTAGAGCACACCTCTGATAAGGGTGGGGTCCGTGGTTCGAATCCACGCAGGCCCACAGTGTTGGTGCGGGGATGTAGCTCAGGTGGGAGAGCGCCTCCCTTGCACGGAGGAGGCCAGGGGTTCGAATCCCCTCATCTCCACCTGTTCTTTTGGGCTGTGTGAGGTGCATTTGACCATTTTTGTGGTGCGTTTGGACAGCTAGTAAGTGCTGGTATTCGGGTGGTGTAAAACCGACCTGTGTGCCAGGCCGGTTTTTTGTTGCTCTTTAAGTGATCAGGTGGACAGCTGGCGGTTGGTGCGCGACAGTGTGATGCGCTTCAACCGCCAGGGGTTGACCTTGGAAGAGGATGTCTGCGTCCTCAGTACATTAACAGATGAATAGGCACAAGAGCAAGAAGACGAAGAGAGTAAGGAAGTGAGAGCATCAAGGTCTCCGTATCACGGAGAAGCGAATAAGGGCGCTTGGAGGATGCCTAGGCGACAAGAGCCGAAGAAGGGCGCGGTACACTGCGAAAAGCCTCGGTAAGCCGTGTGCAGGCGAAGAGCCGGGGGTACCCGAATGGGGAAACCCCCCTGGAGAGGTCCAGGGACCCAGCACTGAACACATAGGTGCTGAGGAGGGAACGCGGGGAACTGAAACATCTTAGTACCCGCAGGAGAAGAGAAGATTCCCCGAGTAGTGGCGAGCGAAAGGGGAGCAGCCCAAACCCGACCTGTGGAATAGCCTGTCAGCGTTGCAGGGCGGGGGTAGTAGGAGCTGGGGGCGTCGTGACAGCGACGCACAGGAGTGAGAAAGGGAGCGGCTAATCGAAGGACACTGGAAAGGTCCGCCAGAGACGGTGACAGCCCGGTAGATGAAAGCGGGTCCCCTCCTGCCAGGATCCTGAGTACCACGGGGCACGAGGAACCTTGTGGGAAGCAGGGCCGACCACGGCCCAAGGCTAAATACTCTTGACGACCGATAGAGAACCAGTACCGTGAGGGAAAGGTGAAAAGAACCCCGGTGAGGGGAGTGAAAGAGAATCTGAAACCAAGCGTCTACAAGCGGTCGGAGCACGATACCCCATAGGGGTTAGTGCGACGGCGTGCCTTTTGGAGAATGAACCAGCGAGTTACTCTTGGTTGCGAGGTTAAGGCAGAGACAGCCGGAGCCGTAGGGAAACCGAGTCTGAATAGGGCGCGGGCCATAGCGATATGGTCGAAGTAGTCAGGAGTAGACACGAAACCAGGTGAGCTACCCATGTCCAGGCTGAAGCGAGGCTAAACCCTCGTGGAGGGCCGAACCTTTCACCGTTGCAAAGGTGTGGGATGAGGTGTGGGTAGGGGTGATATGCCAAACGAACCTGGAGATAGCTTGTTCTCCCCGAAATAGCTTTAGGGCTAGCCTCGCGGGATGAATGTTGGAGGTAGAGCACTGGATGGGCTAGGGGGCGCAAGCCTACCGAACCCAACCAAACTCCGAATGCCAACATTAGAGAACGCGGGAGTCGGACGGCGAATGATGAGATCCGTCGTCGAGAGGGAAAGAACCCAGACCGTCGGCTAAGGTCCCGAAGTGCCAGCTAAGTGGGAAACGTTGTGGGATTGCCGAGACAGCCAGGAGGTTGGCTTAGAAGCAGCCACCCTTTAAAGAGTGCGTAATAGCTCACTGGTCGAGGGGTCCTGCGCGGAAAATATAACGGGGCTCAAGCTGGTCACCGAAGCCGCGGGGGTGCACGTGAGTGCATCTGGTAGGGGAGCGTTGTGTACGTGATGAAGCTGTACCGGAAGGAGCAGTGGAGTGTACAGAAGTGAGAATGCTGGTATGAGTAGCGAAAAATATGTGAGAACCATATTCACCGAAAGCCCAAGGATTCCGACGGAAGGCCAGTCCGCGTCGGGTTAGTCGGGCCTAAGCCGAGGCCGGCAGGCGTAGGCGATGGACATCCGGTTAATATTCCGGAACCACAGCGCGAGAGTGAAGGGGTGACGCAATGCGGGAAGTCAACCTGGAGGATGGCAGAGCCAGGCCAAACGTGTAGGCCGTAGAGGGGGGTAGGGAAAACCGCTCCCGGAGGTCGAGGCGTGAAGGGGAGCCGCAAGGCGGAAGTGACCGTACCGGGTTGCCGAGAAAAGCCTCTAAACGGTGAAGGCGCTGTGCCCGTACCGCAAACCGACACAGGTGGGTGGGTAGAGAATACCAAGGTGAACGAGGAAACCTTCGTCAAGGAATTAGGCAAATTAACCCCGTAACTTCGGGAGAAGGGGTGCCCCTGATCGTGAAGGATGCACATTTGGAGCGATTGGGGGTCGCAGTGAAAGGGCTCTAGCGACTGGTTACCAAAACCACAGGTCTCTGCGAACGCGCAAGCGGAAGTATAGGGGCTGACACCTGCCCAGTGCCGGAAGGTTAAGGGGAGGGGTTAGGCGCAAGCCGAAGCTCAGAACCGAAGCCCCGGTGAACGGCGGCCGTAACTATAACGGTCCTAAGGTAGCGAAATTCCTTGTCGGGTAAGTTCCGACCCG
>ENA-UOUL01003760-UOUL01003760.1-bioreactor-metagenome-genome-assembly--contig:-NODE-3760-length-15038-cov-3.821269_pt1 | contig 15038 bp, 10 predicted proteins | sample MGYA00249838_ERZ747220 | MGnify/ENA primary metagenome ERZ747220 (study PRJEB28778, sample SAMN05720191) | bioreactor metagenome | isolation source: Anaerobic biogas reactor | place: USA:Washington...
TGGACAAACGGGGCCGTTGGAAGCTCAAACATGCATTTTTCAGGCATGGCAGGGCAACTGAATGGGTCAGGATTCGGCTCCCCAATCACGTCTGGAAAGAAATAAGCGGAGTTGGCGTAGATGATGCACCGTCGTCGCCAACGTCAGCCGGGTTTGTACTACGGTTGATTCTATCAAGTCCAGGCCGACGCGTTCTTCGCCAACGCGCGGGCATGCATCCCCATTATTGCAGGCACTCGACCTGCCGGCAAGTCGGAGTGCCGTAGCGCCACGTCAGCCCCATGCCGGTATACCACACGGCCACGGCGGCTTCCGTGTGGTCGCCGAACTGGTCGGTGGCCTTGAAAAGACCGCCGACAAACAGGTCGAGGTCGAGGCTGGGGAACAAGAATCCCTGACATCCGACGCCGCCGGTCAACCGGTGTTGGTTGAAAACCCCTGTACTCGACGCCTGCAGGAACTGGATGGCGTCTTGAAGCACGGGGTGCCCGTTGAGTTGGCTGCCGACGTTGTGGTTAATCGGGTTGCTGTTGTACGAGTAACCGCAGCGGTATTTGAGCCGCCCGCGTGTCAATTGCGTTCCGACGGCAAACGCCCATTGGTTGACGAAGATGTCTTCGTAGAAATCCGCCTCTTCCCACAGCTTGTAGTAGACATCGGCGGCGATCAGCAGGTTGCCGTTGAGGAAAGCGCGGTTGGCATAGCCGAATCCAAATGTTTCGGGCTGGTCCATGCGGAGGTTGGAGTAGGTGCCGTCGAGCGGATTGAGGAAGGCGTTGGGATAATTGAATCCCAACTCAGTCTGATAAAAGACGCTGACCGTGCTGCACGGGGTCAGATCGTAATCGACACCGAAGTTCCCTCGCAGCGCGTAATCGTGAACCATCGCGCTGGTCTGGACCGTTCCAAGCTGCTCGAAACCGGTGCCCAGCGTGACGGTGATCCCTGCCGAGAGCCGGTCGGTGAGTTCGAGCCCGACTCCCATGTTCATTCCGAGCACGAGATATTCGCTGCTGAAGTTGTTGGCGATGCTCCCCTCGGGCGCTTTGCCGCGGTATTCCGCGCCCAGTCCGCTCGTGCCGGCCAGCCCGATTCCCATCGTGCCGGCAACTCCCAGCGATCGGAGATCCTGCGTGACCGCGATGCTCGGCACCACCATGCCTTGGGTGCCCGAGGTCGTGGTGTAATTCGCATTGGGATCGTCGAAGCCGAAACGGGTTACGGTCGGATAGCCCTCGACCCAACCGCCGCCCAGTGTGAACTGGGTTCCGTGGAATTGTGCCAGAGTCGCCGGGTTTCCAAAGACCGCGGACGGGACATCTTGGGGCTGAGCAACGCTCACGCCCGCCATGCCGCCCGATGCCGGCATCATCACATTCTGCGTATCGGTGCCGTAGCCTTGGCCCCAGGCTGTCGAAATGCCGCCACCGAGAACCAATGACACCCTGATAATCATCAGCCCGAATCTACGGTTCATGGCACACTCCATTACGCGATGCCGGCATCCTGAACTTGAAGGCAAGAATCCCTGAGAGGGGACTGGAACATCGATTGCATCGGCGGGTACGGTAAAGGGCCTTGGTCCAAATATCCGGCCCAAGACGATTGCAACACAGGGATTCTCGCCACGTCCGGTACAGCCGGCAGAATTCCACGCCGTGTTACTGCGGTCGCCCTGAGAACCTGACGATTACAGTGACTTTCCCGACGAGGTTTATGGCGAAGGCCTGTTGAGTGTTGTCGCAAACGTCATTTTGGTCGGTCTCCCGGCGTCACCACACCTAAAGAGTCGTCAAGGTGTCGTTGAACCGCAGGCCCCGCGTCGAGCGCGGAGGAGGTCTAGGTGTCAGTCGGAACGCCGCGCGAGAGGGCTGCACCCAGGCCCTTATCGGCGCGCGGCCCATTGGGCCTGCGGTGCAACGAATTGATTCACTCGCTAACCTTGTTGTTGCGCTGCGCCGCCTGCAGTTTCTTGATGTCGTCGGGCGACAGTTCCGGCCGGTCGACCTTGATCGTCAGCTTGTTGAGCTTGCCGGTGAAGGGAAACGGCGGCTTGTAGTCGGCGTCGTTCACCCCCGTAAGAGTGTCGGAGCCGATGTCGAAGCTTTCGTCCCATTGGAGGATCATGGGCAGGGTCCGCTTCATGGTGATCGTCTGGACCGCCTTGCCGTCCACTTTGAGCGTGCCGGTGCCCCCGCGGGCGAGACCGCCCATGTTATTGAACGCAAGCGTACCCACGCCCAGGCCGTCATACTGGAAGATGGCGCGGATAATCTCGGCAAAGCCCAGGGTGGCGATGGCCAGGTAGTCGCTTTTGAGACGCAGGACCGGCCATCCGATCAGGAAGGCAAACAGGGCGGCCGCCAGCCCGGCCAGCGCGATGGACAGCAGGGCGGGCAGCTGAAATTGGATAATGCCGCCCGCATAGTATTGGTATACCTGCGCGCGGCTTTGGGTTTCAATGCTGAAAATGGCATAGGTGTAGGCGCCAATGAGCATAAAGCCTGCCTGTCCCAGGGAAAACAGCCCGGTGAAGCCGTTGAGCAGGTTCATGCTGACGGCGATCAAGGCGTAGATGGCGCCTTTTTTGAGCACTGTCATCAGCATGGAGTTTGCGCCAGCGATGTTTTCCATAATATAGACGCCCACATACAACACGGTGATCAGAATGGCCGGCAGCACCAGTTTGCGGACCTTGCTGCTCCGGTCAAGCGCGTGGGCGATCAGGCCTGCGGCGGCCACCGCGAGGAAGAGGGCCAGGGCCAGCATGGACGGTCCGTTCCTGAAGAAGAACAGGTCGTAGCCCACCCTGCCACTCAGCGTCAGCTGCGCAGAAAACCCGTTGATATAGCGATCCAGGCTGCGCTGCGCCCGCTCCGGGTTGTTCTCAGACAGCGCGGTGGTCACGCGGTCCTTGGCTTTCTGCATGGCCGCGTCATGCGCTGCCAGATTCTCCGGATCCATCCGCTCAAGCAGGGCCGGCAGGATGTCGCGCGTTGTGAGCGCGGAGGCTGTGATGACCAGGGCAAGGATGACCAGAAGGGCGGCCAGGATGATCTTGAACACTTTCATTTGTTGGCCTCCCTACACTTTTTCATGGATAGCCTCACCGAACAGGCCGGTGGGCTTGAAGATGAGGATGACGATCAGCAAGGCAAAGGTAAAGGCGTCCGAAAACGCTGTCCAGCCAAGAGCCTTGATGATGTTTTCCGCGATGCCGATGATGAAGGCGCCGATGACCGCGCCGGGGATGGATCCGATGCCCCCAAACACCGCGGCTACGAAGGCTTTCAGCCCGGGCATTGCGCCGGCAGTGGGCGTGACTGCCGTGTAGTTGCTGAAATACAGCATGGAGCCAACCGCTGCCAGAAACGAGCCGATCGCAAAGGTGACCGAGATGACCCTGTTGATTTTGATGCCCATAAGCCTGGAGGTTTCAAAATCCCTGCTCACCGCGCGCATCGCCATGCCGATCTTGGTATGCTTGATCAACTGCACAAGCAGCACTACCAACACCAGCGTGAGCACCGGGGTGACAAGGGTGACCATTTTGGTGGTCGCGGTATAAATGCTGATGGTGCTGGAAATCCACGGGATGGTGGGATATTGCTGGGCCAGGCCGCCGGTCACGTACCACATCAGGTTTTGCAGCAGATAGCTGACTCCGATGGCCGAAATCATGATGGACATGCGCGGCGCATCGCGCAGGGGCTTGTACGCCACACGCTCCACCGCAAGGCCCAGGACCACCGTAAACACGATGGTCAGCGGCAGGGAGATATACAGCGGCATGGTCGCGTTCATATACACCATGCAGTAAGCGGCTACGGTAAAGATGTCGCCGTGCGCGAAGTTGATCAGCCGCAGGATGCCATAGACCATCGTGTAGCCAATGGCAATCAGGGCATACTGTCCGCCCACGGAGATGCCGGCCAAGAGGTAGGGCAGGTTGGCGCTGATGAATTCAGTCATAATGTATCCTTTGAAAAAGGGGGCCGACTGCTCGGCCCCCAGCCAGGTCAGAACGGGGGGATGCTGCCTGCCTCTTACTCGGCAACGCTCTGCACCTTGACAAACTGCCAGGCGCCCAGCTCATTGTCGCTTTTGATGATGAAGGCCTGGTTGCGCACGGCATCGCCGTTCTCGCCAAAGACGATCTTGCCGGTGACGCCATCAAAGGTCACATCAGCCATGATGTCCGCGATGTCGTCACGCTCACCGGAGTCTGCCAGCTTCAGGGCTTCCAGCGCTACCATGTAGGCATCGTAGCCCAGGGCGGACACCGCGGCTACGATGTCTGTGCCGCCGTTGTTGGCCAGTTTCTCCGGGTTTTGATTCAGCCAGGCTTTGAAACCCGTGACAAACTCCGCTGCCAGGGAGGAGGTGTCGCCCTCATCAAAGAAGGTGGACACGCTGACCGCAAGGTCAGTGCCCTTGGCGGCTTCCAGGATGACCGGGGAATCCCAGGTATCGCCGGCCAGGATGGGCAGTTTGATGCCATTGGCTGCGGCCTGGGTGATGATCTGCGCCGCGAACTCGGTAGAGGTGGGCGCGAAGATGACCTGGGCGCCCTCGTTGACGGCCTTGGTCAGGTAGGCGGTAAAGTCGCTGGTGCCCAGCGGGAAGGTTTCACCGGTGACCTCGCCCCCGCGGGCCTTGAAAGCTTCGGTGAAATAGTGCGCCAGGCCGACATCATAGTCATTGCCCAGCTGGGCCAGGGTATAAGCCTTTTTGGCGCTGAACTCGTCAATGGCGAAGTTGGCCAGCACCGTGCCCTGGAAGGGATCCAGATAGCAAATACGGTAGTACAGGGGATTGCCGGCGGTCACCTGCGGGTTGGTGCAGGAAACGCCAATGGCAACCACGCCCGCAGCGTCAAAGGTGGGCGCGGCAGCGATGGAAACGCCGGACCCGTAGGAGCCAAGCACGATGGACGCTCCGGCTGAAACCAGCTGCGTCGCTGCGGAGACCGCTTTGTCATTGGAGGACTGGTTGTCGACCTCCACCAGTTTGACGGTATAGATGCCATCGGACAGTTTTACCGTGGGCGCGACAGCGTTGGCGTAATAGATGCCCAGGGTTTCCTGCTTGCCGCCGGCGCCGTTAATTCCGGAAGCTGGCTCGTAAATGCCAATGACAATCTCTCCGGCGACGCCCTCGCCCAGGGCCACTACAGGAAGGAACAGCATCAGGGACAAGACCAGTGCGATCAGTTTCTTCATTGGGTGAACCTCCTTTTGATTTTGTCCATTGTAAGCGTCAGTCATGTATTTGTATACAGATTATACAACTGTCTGCATTAAAATGCAAACAAAAACCAAAGACGAGTCTCTTTGCCATCATTGGGCACGGCAGCAGTTTTAGCCGGACTTGCCCTGGCGGAAGCTCCTGGCGGTCATAAACCATACCAGGGCAGCCAGGTAGAGCAGGCACAGTCCGATGGTGACAAAGAGCATGGCGGTGGAGTTGGGGGCTAAACCGATCAGGATCAGCATGGGCGCGCCAAACAGGATGCCCGTGCCGCTGCCCACCACCAGCTGGTCTGCCGCCGGGGTTTTAAACTCAGGGTCGATCTGACGCAACGGCAGGATGCCCGAGCTGATGGTGCCTGTCAGCATCCCGAACATCGCTATAAAGCTTTCATCCGCATAGTCAGGAGACAGCTTGGGCACGATCCATTTCAGGTAGAAGTAGGTCACCACGCCGCCAATGACCGCCATCAGCAGGAAGGGCGCCCACAGGCCCTGCAGGTCCGCAATGTCAATGGAAGCGATGCCGGCCACGATCATCAGGTCAAAGGCGAGGCCGCTGATGCGGTTGAGCAGGTAGTTGTTCTGATACTGCCTTGTCATGATACCGGCATCGCGCAGCTTGCCCATCAACCCGCGCGCGCCCATGGCCACCAGGGAACCGGTGATAAAGTTGAAGCCCCAGAACAGAGGCGTCAGCGTTTTTCCCGCGCCCGGTGCAAGCGCTGCGATTCCCTGAGTGATCAGGTGTGTAACCAGGTAGGTGATATAGTAGGTGATCAGGACCAGCGCGATTTGCAGGGAGAGCCTGTCCACAGATTCGGACAGCGGCACCTCGCCGGCCTCCTGGAAGGTTTCTGTCATGACTGAGCCGGAGACAGGCTTGACGTTCTCCCGGTTCAAGCCGCGCTTCCTGAGCACGCGGCCGGTGTACCAGATGCCCACCAGGCAGGCGACCAGGTAGCCTGTGGCAGCCAGCGACAGCCCGAAGGACCGCCCGCCCGCAAAGCCCAGCGCCTCATAGGTGGAGCCCACATTGTTGGCTTGCCCGGGGCCCTGGCCATAGGCCATGGGCAGAAGAATGCCCGAGGCTGGAAAGAGGGTGGGCATCAGCGTAAAATACAGTGTCACCGAAATAAGCAGCCCGACTACTGCCTGCACCAGGTAGGTGGACACGATCAGGGCGCCGGACTGGAAAGCAAAGACGCCCTTGATTTCCGTTTTGGTGGTGCGCAGCGACAGCGCAATAAAACCAATCGCGATGCCATGGTAGGTGACCATCTCCAGCAAGTCCGGCGGGAACTTGAGAAGGCCTGTCGCGCGCAGCGCAAGCAGAATAAATCCTGCCAGGGCAGCGACGGGCATCAGGCTTTTGCGGACAAATGCCACCTTGCGCGTGAGGATATTGGCTACCAGCAGCAGCGCGGCGATGACGCCTCCCCAGACGAAGATATCCCACAGGCTGTGATTGGCGCTTGAAAAATCCATATCATTCCCTCGATTCCTTGATAATTTCCCACAGGTCCCTGTACTTAAGGGCATTAAAGCCCGTGCATTTAGCGGTTTGGAAATGTCGTCCGTCTGACAGGGTGAACTGGATGATGTTTTTACGATATATCTCAAAACCGGTAATGTCAACAAGGCCGGTGCGCCATTCGCCTACAGCGAAGGTCTCCGCCCCCATCGTCATCGGCCCCGCAGCCTGCTCGCGCAGCCTGCCCCCCTCATCCAGCAGCAGCTGTTGCCGCTCATCCCGGATGACAGGCTGCCCTGCAGCAGCGTGCAATGCCCGCGCAAGTTGTTCACGCTGCCATATCGTCCATGACAGGATGGTTCTGTGCGGAAAGTCTCCCGCAAGGATGCCATCCTCGCGGTAAGTCGCTTGTGCCCTGCAGTAGGTGCAGCGCAGCCGATCTCCCTCGCCCCTGAGCATGTTTTGGGACTGGCAGCAAGGGCACAGGTACAAGGCATGTTCCAGACCTTGCGCCCTGTTCCGACCCCGGTAAGGGACAGGGGTGAGGGCCTGGCGCTCATAGGCATCCTCCCACAGGTCCCGTGTAAGAAGCTTGTTGATCTCCTGAGCGCTCATTCTTTCCAGCGTTTCCCGGGAATAGGTGTTGATTACCCGGCAGGCTGTGCGCCCGGTACGGATGCCCTTTCCCCAGCGCGGCAGGGCAAAATAAGCGCCCTCGATCCTGCAGGTCACCAGCCCCGCGCGCATGCTGCGCAGCAGGCTGCCGGTCGCCGGGTTGATCGGACCGGTCTGTCCGCTGAAGGTGGTGTTGCCTTCGGCAAACAGACAGACATTGCGCCCGGATTGCAGCCTGCGCAGGATGCCCAGCGTAGTGCGTGCGTCTGTTGTGCTCTTTTGCTTGGTAATGACTCCGGCCAGGCGCAGCAGCACAAAAGCCAGCAGACGGTTTTGCATGAGGCCGTGGCCCACCACAAAGCTGAGCGGTGTCTTAAAAACCTTGGCTACAAGAATAAAATCCAGCTCCGTTACATGGTTGGCGATCACCATATAAGGCCCTGGAAAATCCGGTTCCGGGTCGGCAGTCAGCGCAAAGCGCCGGCTGAAAAAGAACAGGGCGACAGAACGCGCCAGACGGTAAAACAGATTTTGCAATGTTTTGTTGCTTTTTACGCGTTGTGTCATTATTACGCTCCGCCCTCACAAGCTGTTAAAATTGTGCGTCGGGACAGGCTGCCCAACTCGCCGGCTTGTGTCAGGCGGTGTAAGCTCATGGCTGCGCGCAGGCCATCCACCGCCGCGGACATGATGCCGCCTGCGCGCCCGGCACCCTCGCCTGCCGGGAACAGGCCGGACAGATTGGATTGCCCGTTCTGATCCCGCTGGGTTTGCACCGGGCAGGAGGAGCGCGTCTCCACACCGGTGAGCACGGCTTCTTCCATGACAAAGCCATGGAGTTGCCGGTCAAAGGCCAAAAGAGCCTCCCGGATGCCTGTGTGCGCGTACTCCGGCAAGGCTTCGCGCAAATCGGCCGGGCTGACCCCTGGTCTGTAGCTGGGGATGACCGCACCAAAGCCGGTGGAGGGGCGCCCGGACAGAAAATCACCCACTGTCTGGGCGGGCGCCTTCATTTGTCCGCCGCCCAGCTGGAAGGCCAGCCGCTCATAGTGGCGTTGGTATGCGAAGCCGCTGAGGGGATGGTTGTGTTGAAGGTAATCCGCTGGTCGCACTTCTACCAGGATGGCAGCGTTGGCATTGGGCCCGTCCCGGCGAGAGTTGCTCATGCCGTTGGTACAGACCATCCCCTGCTCGCTGGCGCAAGGCAGCACCCTGCCGCCCGGGCACATGCAAAAGGTATATGCCCCGCGCCCGGAGGACAGCCGGCGGGACAGATGATACTCGGCGCTGGGCAAGAGGCTGTGATCGACCAGGTTGCCGTACTGCGCCAGGTTGATGAGCGACTGGGGATGCTCCACACGCAGGCCGATGGAGAAAGGCTTGGGGGTCATGCGCAGTCCCTGGTCATACAGGGTTTGCATGGTATCCCGAGCGGAATGCCCGATGGCCAATACCGCGGCATCACAGCTCAATTCATGCAGCTGACCGTCTGCGGCATACCGTATGCCGCGCAGCGCGTTGCCATCCAGGTGCAAGTTTTCAAGCCGCGCGCCAAACAGCACCCTGCCGCCCAGCGCTTCAATCGATCGCCGCATGGCGGAAACTACCTTGGGTAGACGGTCCGTGCCGATGTGGGGTCTTGCTGTATAGAGAATTTCTTTTTGAGCGCCGTATTCCACCAGGGTGCGCAGCACCTCCTGCACCAGGTGATCCTTGATGCCGGTGGTCAGTTTGCCGTCGGAAAACGCGCCTGCGCCGCCTTCTCCGAACTGGAAATTGCTTTGAGTATCCAACAGGCCGCTTCGCATCAGGCGGTTGACTGAGAAGGCCCGCTGCTCCATCGGCAGGCCTCGCTCCAGCACGGTCACCCTGTGACCGGCGCGCACCAGGTACATTGCGGCAAACAACCCGCAGGGTCCCAGACCGATGACTGCAATGTCAAGGGTTTTTTTGGCACGGGGAATCTCAAACCGCTGGCTTTTTGGCGCTTTGCTTACCCCTTGCCCGGCGTACCGCTTTACAATGGCTTGCTCGTTTGAAGACAGCTGGAGGTCCAGGGCATAGATCAGACGGACCCGTTTCTTGTCCCTGGCGTCAATGCTTTTTTTTACAATACTTGAAGACAGCACCTGTTCAGGTGTCAGGCGCAGACGTTTGAGCGCCAGTCGCAGCGCATCCTGATCGTCCTGCCCGGGCAGTACAGCCAGGTTGCCCACACGGATCACGTCCTCACCGCCCCTGTAACATGTTTGCGCCCGGCGCCTGCGCGCCGCTGCTGAACATATCATAACCGATTTGAGCGAGTCTTAGCCAGTGGTTTACACAAAAGGGCTGTTCAGTTGCCCAGTTCCACACTGATTTGTGTAAACAGCCCAAGCACGTCCTCCAGCCTGGTAGCGGCCTTGTCTTTATCCGCAACGTCCAGCACGATGTCGCCCTGGTGGAGCATCAGCAGCCTGTTACCATATTCAATGGCATAGCGCAGGTTATGCGTGACCATCAGCGCTGTCAGGCTGTGCTCGCGCACCACGCGCTGAGTCAATTCCATAATGATGTCACTGGTCTTCGGGTCAAGCGCTGCGGTGTGCTCATCCAATATAAGAAAATCCAGGGGCGTCATCACGCTCATGACCATTGCCAGCGCCTGGCGCTGACCGCCGGAAAGCGTGCCCGCGCGGGCGTTCATCATATTTTCCAGCCCCAGCCCCAGGGGACGCAGCAAGTCCCGGTAGCGCTCAATCTGTTTTTTGTCGATGCCCGGCATCAGGTTCATCCGCTTGGGCTTGTTGTCGGCCAGCGCCATGTTCTCCAGGATGCTCATGCCAGAACAGCTGCCCAGAGCCGGGTTTTGGTGGATGCGCCCGATCCGTTTGAGACGCTTGTGCTCGCTCATTTTTGTAATATCCTGGCCGTCCATGAATATTTGTCCGGCGTCAGGCAGGATGCTGCCGCATAGCAGGTTCATCAGGCTGGACTTGCCTGAACCGTTGGAGCCCACGATGGACACAAACTGCCCCTGCGGCACCATGAGGTTGAAGTCCTCAAACAGACACAGCGCCCGTACCGTGCCGGGGTTGTAGATCTTGCGGATATTTCTCATCTCAAGCATCGTGTGTCACTCTCCGCGGCTTGAAAATCCAAGCTGATAAAATACCTAAAAACAACAGCGCCGTCACCAGCTTCATGTCCCCGGGACGCAGCCCCAGGCTAATGGCCAGGCTGTAGCAGGCCTTATAGACCAGGGTGCCGATGATGGTTTTGGTGGTTGGACGCAGCCATTCAAAACGCTTCAGCGAGTTGACGCCGATAATGACCGAAGCCAGCGCCAGCACCATGGCGCCAGTACCCATGGATATTTCAAACAGGCGCTGCTGCTGGGTGAGCACGCCGCCGCACAGCGCCACCAGGCCATTGGCGATGATCAGGCCCGCGATTTTCATGTTGCCCTTGTTGCGCGCCAGGGCGGTCACCACCTGCTCATTGTCGCCGGTTGCGCGCAACAGCAGTCCGAAGCGGGTCTGAAGCATCAGGTCAATGATGATCTTCACCATGACGACCAGGATAAGAGAGATAATCAGGATCTGGGTGTCTTGTGGCAACAATCTCACCAGCGCGTTGTTGCGAAACAGGGTCACGCTGGTGCGTGGGATGGACAGCAAGGAGCTGCCCCCGGCGATGCGCAGGTTAATGGAGTACAGCGCGGTCATCATGATAATGCCGGAAAACAGCGCGCGGATTTTGAGCTTCACATGAATGAGTCCGGTGCACAGCCCGGCCGCCATGCCGCTGGCAGTGGCTGCCAGCAGCGCGAGCGCGGGGGAGACTCCTTGCAGAATCAGCGCGGTGCTGACGGCTCCTCCCAACGGGAAGGAGCCGTCCACCGTCAGGTCGGGGAAATCAAGAATCAGGTAGGTAATCATCACGCCCAGCGCCAGCAGGGCGTAGATCAGGCCCTGTTCAAGGGTGGAAGGCAAGGCAAGATAGAAAGCGTACAGGCTGGAGGCCATGTGATATCCTTTCAGTCAACTGGCAGTCAGTAATTTTATAAAGCGTCGGACACCTCGGATAGAAGCGGAAGAAGCTCCTCCGGAACGCTTAAGCTCATCCGCGTCAGGACCTCCTGATTATAAAACAGGTCAAATTCACTGAGGACCTCAAAGGGGATGCTGTCGGCGCTCTCGCCCTGCAGTACGCGTACGGCGATCAGGCCGGTTTTGCGGCCCAGTTCCAGGTAATCAATGCCGACTGCGGCCACGCAGCCGTTTTTGACCTGTTCTATCTCGCTGCCATACACAGGCAGACCGGCGGCATCGGTCTGGTCAAGCACCAGATCCAGGTGCTGCACCACGGTGTTGTCAGTCAGCATGGAGATGCAATCGACCTGGCTGATCAGCTTGGGAAGCGCCAACGGAATGTCTGCAGCGGTGGTAATGGTGCTCTCCACGATCTCAAATCCGTAATCCGCGGCTGCCTCCCGGTACAGCGAGGCTTGAACCTGTGAGTTGATTTCTCCTATGGTATACAGCAGCCCGATGGTTTTAGCCTGTGGCTGCAGTGCGCGGATCAACGCCAGCTGATCATGCACGGGCAACTGGTCGCTGGTGCCTGTGGCATTGCCGTCAAAGGGGCGGTCCGCATATGCCAACTCAGATGCTACAGGCGCAGACACAGCGGTGTAAATCACCGGGATCCTGCCATCCGCCGTGGTGACTGCGATCACTGCCATTGGGGTGGCGATGGCGCACACCAGATTTATCCCGCTGCTGACAAAGGTGTTGGCAATGATGGCTGCCAGCCCTATGTCGCCCTGGGCGTTCTGGTAGTCTACCTCGAGGTTCTGCCCCTGAATATAGCCGCCCATGGCGAGGCCTTCCAGAAAGCCCTCACGGCAGTTATCTAGGGAAGGATGGTCGGCATACTGCGCGATGCCTATGCGCACCGTATCTGCCAAAGCGGTGCCACACGGCGTCATCAGGGAAAACAGGCAGATTGCCAACAGCAGGGAAGTCATTTTTTTCATGGGGGGGTTCTCCTTTCTTTTGCGGGGGATTCAGGTGCTGTCGGCAGCCTGATTGTTTTTGATGAGCGCCCTGTACCCGTAAACGAAACCGCCTCAAGAATTTTCTTGAGGCGGTGTGATCCGCGGTACCACTCAACTTGGCCAAAGGCCCACTCTGTTCGTATGCCGACACATACGACGCCGGTATAACGGGCGCGTTTCCCGTCCTCACCTACTGGGTTTCCCGTTCGGCTGGCCCTCAGCAGTCCATTCACCGGGTGCCTGCACCGCGTTACACCATCCCGCGGCTCTCTGTGGCGGAGCAATCCCGTCTACTCGTCTGCTTCACAGGTTTAATAAGAAGTTTAATGCCGAAAGCGCATTTTGTCAAGATGTGCAATGACTTGACAGGTTCAGGAACAAATTGATAGAATGCGCTTATGAATTTTCGCTGTTTTTTGGGCTTTGAGACACGCCTGGGTGCTTTGCTTCTTGTCTTTATTCTGTGTTTGCCGCTGGTGATTCCTGCAGAGGGGGGCACCAGCGTTGTGATGACGTTCACGGGGGATTGTACCCTGGGAAGCGAGGATCGCCTGGCCAGCCGGGAGGATTCCTTTGTCGGACATGTCAAGCGTTACGGTTTTGAGTATCCTTTTGCCAAAATGAAGGACTTCTTTGAAGAAGATGACCTGACTGTCATCAACCTGGAAAACGTGTTTTTTGACAAGACCACCAACAAGGCGAACAAGCGCTACCTGTTCCGCGCCCCCACCAGTTTCGCGCAGATCCTCAAGGAGGGCAGCGTTGAACTGGCTTTTATTGCCAACAACCATATCCTTGACTATGGAAAGAACGGATTGCTGAGCACCATCTTCGCAGTGGAGGCGCTTGACATCGGGGTTTTTGGCAGCAATCATACTGTTTCTTTGGGATATATCTATGAAAAAAACGGCATTAAAATCGGTTTCTTGGGCACCTATCAGGCCTATTGGTATGTAGGCCGGGATGCCCTGAGCAAGCTGTTGAATTTCTTCAGGGAAGCCGGTTGCCACGCTGTGGTCGGCATCATCCATGACGGCACCGAGTATGCCCGCAACCGCAACAAAAAACAGCAGCAAATGGCCGACTGGCTGGTCAAGCAGGGCGTGAACCTGGTGGTGGGCCACCATCCGCATGTCCCCCAGGGCGTGGATATTCTGGGCGGTGCGACAGTCCTGTATTCCCTGGGCAATTTTTCCTTTGGCGGCAACCGTCTGCTGGACATCACCCGCCGGCCGGGCGTGCGGGCTGATAAAGCCATCGTAGCGCGCGTGGAAATGCGCTTTGACGCGCAAAAAAACTATCTGGGTCATCAGGTCAATCTGATCCCGATCTCCCCTTCCGGTTCTTCGGAATACAACAACTACCAGCCGGTTTTCCTTACAGGGGAGGAAGCGCTGGCTGCGATGGAGCTGGTGCAGTATGACACCGGCTTTACCCTGGCGCCTTATCGGGAAGGCATTGGCGCGCTGCAGCCCTTTGTGCCTGCGCAGGATGTTGAAAATCCGCAGCCTTGACAGGCTGTGGGCAAGCCGTGTTTTGCCTTCTCGTTCAGACCAGATAATACAAATACGGTATCTGCTCTGATTTCTTAATAAAATCATATCAAAACAATGCATTTCTCCGCCGTTTGCAAGGCGGTTTTCATTTACTTTTTTACCGTTTTATGCTATGCTGTAGAAGGATGAAAATGCAGTTCCTTGCTGCGTTTACCCAAGTACTGCAACGAGGTAAGTCAATGACCAGGGACAACCATCAGGACGTTGCGGCCATGACCACCCATGTGGATGCCGCCTATGACGAAAAGCAAATCCAGGTGCTGGAAGGGCTGGAGGCCGTGCGCAAGCGGCCCGGCATGTACATCGGCTCAACCGATCAAAACGGCCTGCATCACCTGGTATATGAAATCGTGGACAATTCCGTTGACGAGGCTCTGGCCGGTTATTGCGATCATATCCAGGTGCGGCTGCACGCGGATGGTTCTGTTTCGGTAGAGGATAACGGGCGCGGCTTCCCGATCGGGCTGCATCCCAAGCTCAAGCGCCCGGCAGTGGAGGTTTGTTTGACTGTGCTGCACGCCGGCGGCAAGTTTGGCGGGGACGGATACAAGGTTTCAGGCGGCCTGCACGGCGTGGGCGCTTCAGTAGTCAACGCGCTCAGCGAGCATATGGAAGTGCTGGTCTACCAGGGCGGGCAGGTTTACCAGCAGGAGTACAAGCGCGGCAAGATCGAATATGATCTGCGCGCTGTCGGACGGACAGAGCGCACCGGCACCAAGGTTCGCTTCTGGCCCGATACCAAGAGCGATCAAAATCCTGAGGGGATCTTTGATGCGGACGCGTCCTTCCGCTTTGAGGTGCTTCAAAGCCGTATGCGTGAGATGGCCTTCCTCAACAAGGGCATCCGCATTGACATCACAGACGAGCGTGTAACGCCCGAGGATGCCCGCAGCTATCATTACGAGGGCGGCATCGTGGAGTTTGTCAAGTACATCAACAAAAACCGCAGCCCTCTTTTTTCCGAACCCATTTATATCGAAGGCCTGCGGAATGACGTGGCTGTTGAGGTGGCGCTCCAGTATAACGATTCCTACCAGGAAAACACTTTTGCCTTTGCCAACAATGTTCGCACGCCGGAGGGCGGCACGCACCTTGTGGGCTTT
>ENA-UOUL01003761-UOUL01003761.1-bioreactor-metagenome-genome-assembly--contig:-NODE-3761-length-15032-cov-4.921297_pt1 | contig 15032 bp, 14 predicted proteins | sample MGYA00249838_ERZ747220 | MGnify/ENA primary metagenome ERZ747220 (study PRJEB28778, sample SAMN05720191) | bioreactor metagenome | isolation source: Anaerobic biogas reactor | place: USA:Washington...
CTGGCACCGCCCATTGTACCACATTTGAGAATGGTGCCCTGTGGCACTCTCCCACAGGAACGGGGAACGATAAGAGCATCGGGCACTATCAACCGCTCGGTCTGAAACATTATACGGGGTCGCAATCATGGGCATAATCATCGCAGTCCTGGCGGGCTTTGTGCTGGCTCTCTTCGCGCCAGCGCTCTATCGCGCCGGGCGCGGGGCTACCGGATGGCTCCTGGCTCTGCTGCCAGCGGGGTTGACCGTCTATTTTGCCAGTTACTTCCCCAAACTGACGGGCAACGAGCCCATCGTAATAGCCTACGCCTGGGTTCCCAGCCTGGGAGTGGACCTCTCGTTCTATATTGATGGTCTCAGCCTGTTATTCGCTCTGCTTATCAGCGGCATCGGCGCGCTGGTCGTGATCTATGCGGGGGGCTATCTGGCGGGACAACCCCGGCTTTCCCGCTTCTACGCGTTGGTCCTGATGTTCATGGCTTCGATGTTGGGCGTGGTCCTTGCGGGGAACCTGATCACCCTGTTCGTGTTCTGGGAGTTGACCGGTGTGACCTCGTACCTGCTGATCGGCATGGACCACGACCGGGCCGCAGCCCGAGCAGCAGCACTGCAGGCACTGCTGGTGACCACCGCGGGGGGTCTGGCGCTCATGGCCGGGCTGCTGTTGTTGGGGCAAGCGGGCGGCAGCCTGGACCTCGCGATGCTGCTGGCGAACGGTGCGGCGTTGCAGGACCATCCGCTCTACCTGCCCGCTCTGCTGTTGATCCTACTGGGTGCCTTCACCAAATCGGCCCAGGCTCCCTTCCATTTCTGGCTTCCGAACGCCATGGAAGCGCCCACCCCTGTCAGCGCCTATCTCCACTCCGCGACAATGGTCAAGGCCGGGGTGTATCTTCTCGCGCGGCTCAGTCCGGTGTTGGGTGGCACGGAAGCCTGGCATCTGTGGGTGACCGGCGTGGGAGTGGTGACCATGCTGCTGGGCGCGATTCTGGCCCTGGCGCAGACCGACTTCAAGCGCATCCTGGCCTACTCAACGATCAGCACGCTCGGCTGCCTGGTTTTGCTGTTGGGGATCGGCACACCTCTCGCGGTCCAGGCGGCAATGCTGTTCCTGGTGGTGCACGCGCTGTACAAGGGCGCATTGTTCCTGGTGGCGGGCGCCGTGGATCATGAGACCGGCACCCGCGATGCCACGCGGCTGGGCGGCCTGGCCAAAGCCATGCCGGTGACGGCGGCGGCGGCGGGCCTGGCCGCGCTCTCCATGGCGGGATTGCCGCCCCTGTTGGGTTTCGTCAACAAGGAACTCCTCTACGAGGCCAACCTGCACGCGCCACGCGCCGCGGGCTGGCTGACCGGTGCAGGCGTAACAAGCAACGTTCTGCTGGTGGCCGTAGCGGGAATCGTCGGCCTCCGTCCCTTCGTTGGCCAGGCAACCGCAACTCCCCGCAAGCCCCACGAAGCACCTGTGGCCCTGTGGCTTGGGCCGGTCATCCTGGCGGGACTGAGTCTCCTGGGCGGTCTCCTTCCCCATGGCATTCCCAGCTTCCTGGCGTCGGCTGCCGCCAGCGCAGTGCGTGCCGAGCCTGTCGTGGCAGAGCTGAAGCTGTGGCACGGAGTCACCCCGGTGCTGGGGCTCAGCGTCCTGACAATCGTCCTTGGCGCCGCTCTCTACATGGGCGGCAACGCCCTCGGTCGCATTGTGCAGCGCGGCGCGCCCCAGGTCGGGACTTTCTTGCGGGCTCTGGGCGGTTGGGGGCCGGAGCGCGGCTACCACGTCATCCTGCGCGGCATCAACCGGATCGCAGAGGTGCAGACGCGGCTATTCCAGAGCGGATATCTGAACCACTACCTCATCACCATCGTGGCGACCGCGGTCGGGCTGGCCGGCTATGCGATGATCAGCCACGGCGGGCCCAGCCTGTCGTTGGAAGGGCTCATGGATATCCGGCTCTATGAGGTATTCCTGTGCATGTGGATTATCGCGGCCGCACTGATGGCAGTGGTTGCTTCCTCTCGGCTGGCTGCGGTCGCCGCGCTGGGTGCGGTGGGGTACGGCGTCGCGCTGATCTTCGCCCTGTTCAGTGCGCCGGACCTCGCCATGACGCAGTTTGCTGTCGAGACCCTCACGGTCTTCGTCATGGTGCTCGTGCTCTATCGCTTGCCGCGCTTCACCACCTTGTCAAGCCGGGCAGTGCGCATCCGCGATGTCGCGGTGGCCTCGGCTGCCGGCGTGCTCATGACCCTCCTGGTGCTGGTGGCCAACTCGACGCCGCTGGACTCGAAGCTGGCGTCCTTCTTCACCGAGAACAGTCTGACGCTCGGCAAGGGCCGCAACATCGTCAACGTGATCCTGGTGGACTTCCGCGGCTTCGACACGATGGGCGAGATCACGGTGCTGGCGGCTGCGGCGATCGGCGTGGCCACGCTGCTCAGGCTGCGGGCGGACAAATAAGGTAATGACGCCATGAGTTCATTGATCTTATCGACGGCCATACGGTTTCTGTTGCCGCTCCTGATGCTCTTTTCGGTCTTCACGATGCTGCGCGGCCACAACGAACCCGGGGGCGGCTTCGTCGGCGGACTCGTAGCGGCCGCGGCCTTCGCCCTCTACACGCTGGCGTTCGGCGTGCCAAGAGCGCGGCGGGCACTGGGGATCGATCCGCGCATCCTGATCGGCGCCGGCCTGCTGATTGCAGTCGGCAGCGGCCTGGCAAGCATGCTCATCGGGCAACCGTTTCTGACGGCCCTGTGGGGAGACCGGGCCGTGCCCCTGCTGGGCAAGCCGGGCACCCCCTTGTTCTTCGATATAGGCGTCTATGTAACGGTCATCGGGGTGGCGCTGACCATGATCTTTGCGCTGGCGGAGGAATAGGATGGAGATGCTGCTGGCCATCATCATCGGCGGGCTGTTCGCGGCGGCGATCTACATGCTTCTGCGCCGCAGCCTGGTCAAGGTAATCATCGGGTTGTCCCTGTTGGGTCACGCGGGCAATCTGCTGATCTTCACGCTGGGGCGCCTGGTGCGCGGCCGGCCTGCACTGATCCCCGTCGGCAGCGAGGTTCCCGCCACACCCGTCGCTGACCCGGTGCCACAGGCATTGATCCTGACCGCCATCGTCATCGGGTTTGGCGTCCAGGCCTTTGCGACCGTGCTGATCAAGCGCGCCTACCACGTCGTAGGCACCGATGACATGAATGAAATGAACACCTCTGACATGCCGTACCCCAGCGCGTGAGGAAGACGGAGCCAGGCAAACCATGCGTCAATTCCTGATACTGCCAATCATCATCCCGCTGCTGACAGCCATCGCCACGATCCTGGCGCGGCAGTCGCGCACGACGCTCCGCTGGCTCAACCTGTTCGGCGCGCTCGGCCTGCTGGGATCAGCACTCTCCCTCCTGATTTTGACCGACCGCAACGGCATCCAGGTTGTACAGATTGGCAACTGGCCCGCGCCCTTCGGCATCAGCCTGGTCGTGGACCTGTTCAGCGCTATCATGCTCGTGATGGCGGGCCTGATCGGCTTGGCTGTGGCGGTCTACTCGCTGGCAGCGATAGATGTGGCACGTGAGACGCACGGCTACTACACGCTCCTCCAGGTTCTGCTGATGGGCGTGTGCGGTGCCTTCATGACGGGCGACCTCTTCAATCTATACGTGTGGTTCGAGGTGATGCTGGTTGCCTCCTTCGTGCTCCTCGCGCTGGGCGGCGAAAGGGCGCAACTCGAAGGTTCGATCAAGTATGTGACCATCAATCTGATCTCGTCGGCCATCTTCCTGGCGGCCGTGGGCATCCTCTACAGCGTCACGGGGACGCTGAATATGGCGGACCTCTCGCGCCAGATTCACTTCGTGGCGCAGCCAGGACTGGTGTCGACAGTGGCAATGCTATTCATGATTTCCTTCGGCATCAAGGCCGCAATCTTCCCGCTCTTCTTCTGGCTGCCCGCCTCATACCACACGCCGCCCGCGCCGGTTGCGGCCATCTTCGCCGGGCTCCTGACCAAGGTGGGCGTCTATGCCCTCATCCGCACCTTCACGCTGATCTTTGTTCTGGATGTCGGCTTCACGCACACCGTGATCCTGATCCTGGCCGGACTGACCATGGTGGTGGGCGTGCTCGGCGCCGTGGCGCAGCGGAGTATCCGGCGCATCCTGTCGTTCAACCTGGTCAGCCATATCGGCTACATGCTGATGGGGCTCGGATTGTTCACCCCGCTCGCGCTGGCCGGCACTATCTTCTACACGATCCATCACATCATCGTCAAGACGACGCTGTTTCTCATCAGCGGCATCGTGGAGCGGCTGCAGGGCAGCGATGAGCTGGCGAAGCTGGGCGGGCTCTACACCAAACTGCCGGGATTTGCCGTGCTGTTCCTGATCGCGGCCTTCTCACTGTCAGGCATCCCCCCGCTGTCGGGCTTCTGGGCCAAGCTGGCGCTCATCCGGGCGGGCCTGGACGCGCGGCAATACGTGATCGTGGCCGTGGCGCTGGGAGCCAGCCTACTCACGCTCTACACGATGACCAGGATCTGGGATGAAGCCTTCTGGAAGCCCGCGCCGGACACCACGGTGATGAGCGTTCCCGTGTCTGGCCGCCGCAGCCTGCGTCTCGCGGCGTGGCTGGGGCCGGTCGTCGTGCTGGCATTGCTGACGGTCATCATCGGGCTGGCGGCCGAGCCGGTCCTGGCGCTGAGCTTGCGCGCGGCAGACCAACTGGCGAATCCCGCCCGCTATGTTCAGGCCGTTCTGGGAGGTTAGTCAAAGTGCTACTGCTGAATGTCCTGCTTGCCCTGGTGTGGATGGCGCTGACGGGACAGTTCACGCCGCCAAATTTCGCCGTCGGGTTCGTGCTGAGCTACCTGCTCCTTTGGCTTGTCCAGGAAGACGCCTCGAGATCGAGCTACTTCCGCAAGGCGCGCCAGGTGATCGGCTTCGTCTTTTTCGTCCTCCGCGAGCTCGTCAAGGCAAATGTGCAGGTCGCTTCCGAGGTGCTCACCATCCGCAAGAAGATGCACCCGGGCGTGGTCGCCATCCCACTGGATGCGCGCACCGAGGTTGAGATCACGGTGCTGTCGAACCTGGTCACTCTGACGCCCGGCTCCCTGAGCCTGGACGTCTCCGCTGACCGCCGCGTGCTCTACCTGCACACCATGTACGGGGGCGATGATCCGGATCGACTTCGGGAGGAGATCAAGACGAAGTTCGAGCGCCGGGTCCTGGAGGTGCTGCGATGACACTGCAAAGCCTGGCGCTCTTCGTGGCGCTGCCGATATTGGTGCTGGCCGTCCTGCTGGCCGTTGTCCGGCTCGTCCGTGGACCGAGCGTGCCGGACAGGGTGGTGGCGCTGGACTTGATCGCCACGCTCGTGATGGGCATCATGGCGATCTACGCCATCGCGACCGACGCAGCGGTCCTCCTGGACCTGGTGGTGGTCCTTGCGCTGGTTTCCTTCATGGGAACCGTGGCATTCGCCCGCTACGTGGAAAGAGGAGCCTGAGCATGCGCGAGATCCTCAGCGGAGCGCTGCTGGTCATCGGGACCACGTTCATGTTCCTGGCGGCGGTCGGCCTGGTGCGGCAGCCCGATATCTACCTGCGGATGTCAGCTACGTCGAAGGCCACCTCATTGGGGGTCGGCTCGGTGCTGTTGGCCGCAGCCATCTACTTCGGAGACTTCGCGATCACCGCGCGGGCCATGGCAGCCATCGTCTTCATCATGATCTGCACGCCGGTGGCTGCGCACATGATCGGACGCGCCGCGTATTTCACCGGCACGCCGCTCTGGGAGGGCACGTTGATCGACGAGTTGCGCGGCCAGTACGACCCCCGCACCCACGAATTGGAGTCTGTTTCCTTCCCGGAGCTGGACACCCATCTGCCCGATATAGAGATGCGCAAGTTCACGCTGCCAGTTGGCTCGGACCTGGAAGGGTTGACGCTGGCGGAGATCGATCTGAGGCGCAAGTACGACATCACGCTGCTGGCGATCCGGCGCGGCGCCGAGGTGATCTCCAACCCCGGCGGCGACATAGCCATCCTGGCCGGCGACGAGCTGGTCATCATGGGACATCCGGAGAGGCTCAGCGGCGTGAGGGCGCGCATCCGGCGTATCAGAAAAGCAGCAGTACCGGCGAACCCGGACGGATAGGACCGCAGTCCCGATGACGAGAGACGATCGCGGCGCCGGCCGCGCTCAGTGCGAAGGTGCGGCAGCCGTCGATCACCGGAGGCGCCATGGATGAACTGCCTCTGCTGATCAACATCGCCATGGCATTGGCCCTGGCCTTCCTGGGTGGGCTGCTCGCCCGGCGGGTGGGACTGCCGACCATCGTAGGCTACCTGTTTGCCGGCATCGCCATCGGCCCCTTCACACCCGGGTTTGTCGGCGATGTGAGCACCATCCGGCAGTTGGCCGAGCTGGGTGTCATCTTCCTCATGTTTGGCGTGGGCCTCCACTTCTCCTTCCGCGACCTCTGGCGCGTGCGCGACATCGCAGTTCCGGGCGCGATCGGGCAGACGCTGCTTGTTGCCATCCTCGGCGTCGGTCTCGGGCAACTGTGGGGCTGGCCGCTGTCCACGAGCATCATCGTGGGCCTTGCCCTATCGGTTGCCAGCACCGTGGTGCTCCTGCGAAGCCTCATGGATACGTCGCTCCTGAACACGACTGCCGGCCAGGCTGCCGTGGGCTGGTTGGTGATGGAGGATCTGCTTACCGTGGTCATCCTGATCCTGCTGCCCGCTCTGGCGCCGGCCGAAGGCGGATTCAGCCCTGTAAGCCTGGGCATCACCCTGCTCAAGGCCGCGGCATTTGTCGGCCTGGTTGCGTTCGTCGGCCGCTGGTTGATCCCCTGGCTGTTGCTGCGCATTGCGCGCACGCGCTCGCACGAGCTCTTCATCCTGGCGACCCTGGCCATCGCCCTCGGTACAGCGATCGGCGCCGCTGAGCTGTTCGGCGCATCCTTGGCGCTCGGTGCATTCGTTGCCGGCGCGGTCGTCAGCGAGTCTCCGCTGAGCCACCAGGTGGGCGCGGATGTACTGCCGTTCCGCGAGGCTTTCTCTGTGCTCTTCTTTGTCTCCGTCGGCATGCTCGTCAACCCCGTCTTCCTTCTGCACAATATCGGCCCGGTGCTGACTATCACCGCCATCATCATGATCGCCAAGCCGCTGATTGTGCTGCTGATGGGCTTCTTCGTTTCTCACTCCGCCTTCACGATGCTGGTCATCGCGGCAGGGCGAAGTCAAATCGGCGAGTTCTCGTTCATCCTGGGACAGGCGGGGCTGTCGCTCGGTCTTCTGGAGCAGGAGCACTACTCGCTCCTGCTGGCTGGCGCGCTCCTGTCGATCACGCTGAACCCGATGATGTTCCGGCTCATCAAGCCCCTGACGCGCCTGCTGCAACACTTTCCTCGGCTGTGGCGTCTTTTGGACCGCCACGGTCCGGCGCCGGCGCTGCCTGAGGAAGGAGCGTTCGGGCACGTGGTCATCGTCGGATACGGCCGCGTGGGCGAGCAGGTAGTGGCGGTGGCGCGGGCGCTGAACATACCGCATCTGGTCATCGAGTCGGACGTCGAGCGTGTTGACCGGCTCAACAAGATGGGAACCGCCACGCTCTATGGGGATGCGGCCAACTCGGAGGTGCTGACCCACGCCGGGCTCTCGCGGGCGCGCGCGCTGGTCTCGACCGTGCCGGAGGATGCGACGGGCGAGATGATCGTCGCCGCCACCCGGGATCTGGCCCCCCATCTGCCGATCATTGTCCGGACTTCCACCGAAGCCGGCGTCCGGACGCTGGCGGACCTGGGCGCCCAGGTTGTGATCGAGCCCGAGCTCGAGGGCGGCCTCGAGATGGTGCGGCACACGCTTCTGCAGCTGGGCTTTCCCCTTCGCGAGGTGTTCGAGTACACCGACGCGGTGCGCCACGATCACTACGACATTGCCGTCAACTCCGATGAAGAGCACCGCCTGCTACACGACCTGCTGGACGCGGCGAACAACATCGAAATCAACTGGCTTCGGCTCGATGACGGCAGTCCCCTCGCCGAACGAAGCCTGGCCGAGGCCAATATCAGGGCGCTCACCGGGGCCTCAGTGGTGGCCCTGATACGGGACAAGCAGTTGTTCGCCAACCCCAAATCCTCCACGGTCTTCCACGTGGGCGACCGCATCGGCCTCGTGGGCGATCCGCAGCAGCTTGCAGCCGCGGCCGCGATGATCACCCCGCTGCGCACACCTGTCAGCCCAGGCGGGTGACGGGCGGCGCGGTCCTTTGCACTAACCGGCTCGCCGCGGTAGAATCAGCCATCTTCCGGAGATGGGCCCATGAGCATCGAAACAACTTCACTTCCCGGCGTACTGATCTTCACCTCGCGCGTATTCAAGGACGCGCGGGGTTTCTTCTTCGAGAGTTATAAGGACGTGGTCTGGCAGGCCGCGGGCATCGAGACAGTCTACGTCCAGGACAACCAATCGCGGTCGGTGCGAGATACCGTGCGCGGGCTGCATTTCCAGTTGCCGCCGGCCCAGCAGGTCAAGCTCGTCCGGGTGGTGCGCGGCGCAGTATGGGATGTGGCGGTGGACATTCGGTTGGGTTCACCCACCTGCGGCCAGTGGGCCGGCGTGGAGTTGAGCGAGGATAACTTCAAGCAGATCTATATCCCCGCGGGGTTTGCGCACGGCTTCTGCGTGCTGAGCGATGAGGCAGACGTGCTCTATAAGACGAGCCACATCTACAGCCCATCGCACGAACAGGGCATTGCATGGAACGACCCGGATATCGGCATCCCCTGGCCGGCAAGCGAACCGCTGCTCTCGGACCGCGATCGCACCGCGCAGTCGCTGCAGCAATACCTTGCGGGGACGCCGTTCGTGTACCGGCCCTGAGGGCCGAAATCCATTTGACAAACCCTCCGCCGCCCGTTATCCTTCGCCTCAACACGTCGCATGGAGCGTATGCATGGCCAATCCGATCATCGAGCTGGACCCCGTAACACGCATCACCGCGGGCGCGATAGGCAAACCGGGCCAGCGCGTATTTTTCATCCAGGCCGAAAAGGGCCTGGAGCAGATCACCCTGGTTTGTGAGAAGGAGCAGGTAGAGGCGCTGGCCGATGCCATCGATGAGATGGTGCAGAACCTCGAGCAGGAATTCGGGCTGGCACGGCACGAGGGTCTCAAGGCGCAGGAAGACGACATGCGCGTGAGAGAGCCGGTTGACCCCCTGTTCCGTATCGGCGCGATGGGCCTGGGGTACGACGCGAATCGCGACAAGATCCTGCTGGTGGCGCAGGAAGCGCTGGACGAAGGGGATGAGCGCGACCCGCGCGAGGTGCGCCTCTTCGCCACCCGCGCCCAGATGCAGGTCGTCAGCATCTACGCGCGCGATGTCGTCGGCCGTGGCCGATCGACCGACCAGGTGGCTTTGCAGGCCGAGGTGCATTTCCGCCGGAACGGGCACGGCGACTGATAGACGCGGCAATCCAGGGATGAGGAGGGGCTTCGCCCCTTAGGGGCTTCCTGTAAGGGAAGCTCCTTTTATTTTGCGCGTTGGATGATAGACTCCCCACGACAAGATAAAGACGGAGCACGTCACACTATGTGTAGATGCAACGCATCTATCATATTCTGTAGAGACGTAGCATGCTACGTCTCTACAACTGGCATTTAATGCAACGTCACGACCGGAGGGACCGTTCATGGCCGACCACGCGCGTAACGCCGAACCCAACCGGCTGATCCACGAGACCAGCCCCTATCTCCTGCAACATGCTTACAACCCGGTGGACTGGCACCCCTGGGGGCCTGAGGCACTCAGCCGCGCAGCAGCCGAGGACAAGCCGATCCTCCTGAGCGTCGGTTACTCTGCGTGCCACTGGTGCCATGTCATGGCGCATGAGTCGTTCGAAGACCCCGAGATCGCAGCGCTCATGAACGAGTTGTTCATCAATATCAAGGTCGACCGCGAGGAGCGGCCCGATATCGACGCGATCTACATGGAGGCCGTGCAGGCGCTGACCGGCGGCGGCGGATGGCCGATGACCGTGTTTCTCACCCCGGAGGGCAAGCCCTTTTACGGCGGCACCTACTTCCCGCCCGTCTCGCGCTACAACATGCCCGGCTTCCCCCAGCTCCTCATGGCGATCTCGGAGGCATGGCAGAACCGGCGCAAGGAGCTGCTCTCCGCGGGCGAACGACTGGCCGAAGCGCTCAACCGCACCGCGGACCTGCGGCCCAGCGACGCGCCCCTGGACCGCGGCCTGCTGGACCGCGCGGTGCAGGGCATGCTCCGCGCTTTGGACAAGGTGGAGGGCGGCTTCGGCGGCGCGCCCAAGTTTCCGCAGCCGATGAACGTGGACTTCCTGCTGGGGCGGTATGTGCAGTCCATGCAGCCTTCGACTCCATTGCTCCATGCGGCGACCTTCACCCTGACCAGGATGGCGCGCGGGGGCATGTACGACCAGCTCGGCGGCGGCTTCCATCGCTACAGCACCGACAGCGAGTGGCTCACGCCCCACTTCGAGAAGATGCTCTACGATAACGCGCAGCTTGCACGCGCCTACCTGCACGCGTGGCAGGTGACCGGCGACCCCCTCTTCCGCCGCATCGTCGAGGAGACGCTGGACTACGTTCTGCGGGAAATGACCTCCCCCGAAGGTGGATTCTACAGCGCGCAGGACGCAGACAGCGAGGGAAAGGAAGGCAAGTTCTTCGTGTGGACCCCGGCGGAGATCAACGACCTTCTCGGGCCGGAGGATGGCCGGCTCTTCTGCGAGTACTTCGGCGTCACACCGCGCGGCAATTTCCATGAGGCCGGCGGGGCCGCAAGCATCCTGCACGCGCGGCGTGAGCTCGACGTGGTCGCGGCGGACCTGGGGGTCACGCCGGAACGGCTGCGGGAGGCGGTCGAGCGTGGGCGGAAGATCCTGTTCGAGGACCGCGAGCGGCGCGTCCACCCCGGCCGCGACGACAAAGTGCTGGCCGAATGGAACGGGCTGATGCTGCACGCGTTCGCGGAGGCAGGCGCGGTCCTGGGCCGGGAGGATTACGTCTCTGCCGCGCGGCGCAACGCCGATTTCCTGCTCTCGGCCATGCGTGCGGAGGGGGATGACGACCACCTGCGTCTCTACCGCACCTGGAAGGATGGCCGGGCGCATCTGAACGCCTACCTGGAGGATTATGCAGCCGTTGCCCTGGGCATGCTGGCGCTCTACGAGGTCACGTTTGAGCTGCGCTGGCTCCGCGCGGGCCTTGACCTGGCCCGGACCATCCTCGACCGCTTCCACGATGGAGCGGGGGGCGGCTTCTTCCAGACCGCGGCCGATCACGAGAAGCTCGTCGCGCGGCGCAAGGACTTCGTCGACAGCGCGATCCCTGCGGGCAACTCACTGGCCGCGGACCTGCTCCAGCGTCTAGCCAGGCTGCTGGACCGCCCGGAACTCGCGCAACATGTGGCCGGTGTGCTGGCCCTGATGGCAGAAGCCCTGGGCGAACAGCCCCTCGCCTTCGGCCGCCTGCTGGGCGTTCTTGATTTTTATGTCAATCCAGGCTTTGAAATCGCGATAGTTGGCGATCCTGCGGGCGATGACACGGCCGCGCTGCTGGCGGAGGTCCGCCGCCGCTTCATGCCCAATACCGTGCTGGCCGCGGGCCTGCCGGGCGGCGAAGCCGCGACCGAGATCCCCCTGCTCGCGGGCCGCGAGATGCGCGATGGCCGCGCGACCGCGTACGTGTGCCGGAATTACGCGTGCAACCTGCCGGTGACGGAGCCAGCTGCGCTGGCGAGGCAGTTGGAGGGGTAAGACGCTCCGGCTGGGCGACACCTACTTCTGGCGCACGTATGACCAGAAGAAACTGGACTGCGTCGAGAAGCGGGCCGGCCGGTTGTTCGGGTATGAGTTCAAGTGGCAGGGCCAGGTGCGTCCGGCAGCCCGGCAGGAGTTCATGACCGCGTATCCGGGCGCCGAGGTGATGACCATCACGCGTGAGAACTTCACCGACTTCATCGGGGCGCCGGTCGCATAGACGGCGCCACCCATTCCAGCAGCGTCAAGCGAGTGCTTCGCGGCAGGTCAGGCACCCACGCTCGTGACATCCTCCGGCGTGAACAGATGCACGTTCTCCTCGCCCAATCCGGCCTCTTCCACCTGGCCAACGTTGCGCGCGAAGAAGGCGTAGTGAACATCCCAGCGGGCCGTATCACCCTTCAACCACAGCAAGCCTTTCTCCATCAGCGCGTGCAGGTCGGCGATCGTCACCGGCGTGCTGCGCCAGCGCGCCTCACCGAAGACCACCCGATGATCCGCCCGATTGACGCCAACGACATCCACCTGTGCCCCGCGCGCCCACCACGACCCCACCTCCTGCACGGGGAAGGGGATCTGGCCCCGACCTGAGGCGACCAGCAAGTGCTGGCGTGCCAGGGCTTCCCACACCGGAGCGACGATGTACGGCAGGTTGTTGCGGACTTCACTCAGCGTCTCGGCCTGGCGCTGGTTGATCTCCAGCAGCGCCCGGTGGGGCGCGGCCCAGCGGTGCCAGAAACGCAAGAAGGGATCCAGGATGTGGTACGTACCTATTCGGCCCTCCTCGCGCACCCGGTTCAAGGGAAGCCGGTGCTCCACCAGACCGTTGGTCACGAGATCATTCAGATAGTGCTGGGCCGATGCCAGGGTCAGGTTGGCCGCCGCCGCGATCTCCTGGCGCTGGTGGTTGCCCGCGGCAATTGCCTCCAGGACGCGGCTGAAGGCGTCCACCTCGCCCTTGAGCTCCTCGTGCAGCAGCAGCCGCACCTCGCTGAACAGGTTCCCCGCCGGATCGAGGATCTCTCGCTCGATGTTGCGCACCAGAGAGCGCCCCGTGTCGAGCGCCAGCAGGTTGCGCGGCATGCCGCCCAGGACGGCATAGGTCTCGATCAACTGCTCGCCGTCAAGCGCAGGGAAAAAGGCGCGCAAGTCAGACGGCTGCAGCGGCAGCAGCTCGTAGGCCCAGGTGTGACGCCGGTAGAGCGGCGCCGCGCCATCCAGGATCTCCCGCCGCATCACGCTGTAGGTGGAGCCGGTCAGGCAAAGGAACAGATTCGTGTGTTGCAACACAGTGTCCCAGGCGCGTTGGAGCAGCGTCGAGAAACCGGGCACGGAATCGGCCAGGTAGGGATACTCGTCGATCACCACCACGAAACGCTTCGAACCCTCGTCAGGGGTCCGCACGCGCCCCAGTTCCGCAAGAGCCAGCAGCGCGCTGTCCCAATCGGCGAAAGTACGCCCGGGTTCGCCCAGCGCAACTGCCAATTGCTGCCCGAATTCGTGCAGTAGCGCCTGGCTCGGCAGCCGCGCCGCAAAGAAATACAGGCGTGGCTTCTCGCGACACCACTCATAAATCAGGCTGCTCTTGCCGACGCGCCGGCGGCCGTAGAGGACCGCGAATTCTGCGCCCGGTCGCGCATAGCGACGTTCCAGGTAGCCCAGCTCGCGTTGGCGATTACGAAACATAGGTCCTCCCGCACAAACCGTATCTTACTAAGATAGCCTGCAAAAGTATATCATTCAGAGATACTCCTGTCAATCCTATCGTTCAGTAACATTATCATTTGGCTTGACACGGTATGGCAATTCGGGAGAGAACGGTCAACCAGCCAGCAGGCCCGCGCGATGCGTGGCCGTGGCGATGTAAACAGTCGCGGCGGCCTGCGTTGACAGGCCGTGAAAAAACGCAGCTGTCGCATAGGAGAAGTAGCAAAGCTGCACCAGAACGCGGCCGATGAAGAGGAGATTGTGGTCTGAAAAGGCGTATTCCCAGCCCGTTCCTCCAACCCATCGCCCGCGCGCCAGCTATCCGATCAACCCCCGCAACACAGCCAGATTCTCCACATCCTCGTGCATATCCTCGCTCTTCTCCGTCTCGAGGATCTTCGGGACGTCGACCAGGCGCGGGTCGTTGAGGATGAAGCGGAACGCGTCCAGCCCCAGCTGGCCCGTCCCGATGTGGTCGTGGCGGTCGACGCGCGAGCCGAGCGGCTTCTTGGCGTCGTTGAAATGGAAGCACCGAAGCCGGTCGATCCCGCACAGCCGGTCGAACTCGGCCATCGTGGCCTCATACGCCTCGGCGGTGCGCAGATCGTAGCCCGCGGCAAACATGTGGCATGTATCCAGGCAGAAGGCCAGGCGCTCCGGCGCGTCTGTGCCCGCGAGCATCGCCTGCAGGTGCTCGAACCGCCAGCCCAACGCGGTGCCCTGGCCCGCGGTGCCCTCGACCAGGGTCAGCGTCTTGTAGCCCGGCGTGCGCGCGTGCGCGTGATTGATCCCCGCGACGATGCGTGCGATTCCCGCTTCGTCGCCGGTCCCCATGTGCGCACCGGGATGAAACACCACCCCCAGCAACCCGAGCTCCTCCGCGCGGGTCAGCTCGTCGACCAGCGCGTCGATCGACTTCTCCCACAAGTCGTCCTTGGGCGTTGCCAGGTTGAGCAGGTACGCTGCGTGCGCGACGACCGGCGCGATGCCCGTCTCCGCCTGCTTTTCGGCCCAGCGCTCGATCTCCTCAGGCGGAGTCGGCTTCTGCTGCCAGCGGTTCTGGTTCTTCGTAAAGATCTGCATCGTGTCCACGCCGACCTTGGCTCCGCGGTCGAACGCGGTGCTCAGGCCGCCCGAGGTGGACATGTGTGCACCCAATAATGCCATCAGTTCCCTCCCAACTCAGTCCCCGCGGGCCAGGGTGATTTGATCGATGCCCGCGAAGGCGGGCGTCGCAGCGGTACCCCCTCAATCCCCGCGGGCCAGGGTGAAGTGATCCACGCCCGCTACGGCGGGCGTCTCTTCGGGCTCTGCTTAATCCCCGCGCGCCAGAGTGAAGTGATCGATGCCCGCCGCCTTGTCCTCCACGCGGCCCAGCACGAAGAGCAGCGAGGAGAACTGGTTGGACGGCGTACAACATGGATCGTCGCAAGTATGGCATCCGAACGGTCAGATGAAGGTGCGTTGTGAATACTCCCATGGTACTCTGCACGGCCCCTATTCGGAATGGACATCAGAAGGCGTG
>ENA-UOUL01003767-UOUL01003767.1-bioreactor-metagenome-genome-assembly--contig:-NODE-3767-length-15022-cov-3.889930_pt1 | contig 15022 bp, 15 predicted proteins | sample MGYA00249838_ERZ747220 | MGnify/ENA primary metagenome ERZ747220 (study PRJEB28778, sample SAMN05720191) | bioreactor metagenome | isolation source: Anaerobic biogas reactor | place: USA:Washington...
TTCTTCTTTCGTCAGCGATTTGTTTTGGTAATGGGATTGCCACAACCCTTATAAACAATTTCTCCTTTACCCCAGTGTAAACCCACTGATCAAATTTATTGAAACGTTTCAATTCTTTAATTAGTTTCAAACGGTTCATTTTTTTATCTAAAAGAGTAATATCAGGTTCTTTGGAAAAATCGTGACGATTTGCCGTACGGACAAAGTTACCTGGTTGTCCGATAAAAGGGCGGGCAATAACCCGCCCTACCGCATGTTCCTTCTGTAAGAGCTCCCGAGCTACACGGCAATAATGGTATAGAGTTTCCAGAGGTATTATCTCCTCATGAGCTGCTATCTGAAATACACTGTCAGCTGAAGTATACACTATAGGGCATCCCGTTCTCATATGTTGCGGACCCAGTTCTTTTATAATCTCAGTTCCCGAGGCCACAACATTTCCAATAGTTTTGCGACCAATCTGCTGTTCAAACTGGGCAATTAATTCCGGTGGAAATCCTTCCGGATAGGTAGGAAAAGGCTGCTTAAGCTCCAATCCCATCATTTCCCAGTGACCCGTAGTAGTATCCTTACCTGGAGATTTTTCCTGCATTTTACCATAGGCCCCCAGGGGCTCTAGCACCGCTGCAACCCCCATTATATCAATAATATTCCCCAAACCTAATTCCTGCATATGGGGGAGATTAAGCCCGCCAACTGCCTTTGCCGTATTAGCCAAAGTATTTGAACCCTGGTCACAATACAGACAACTATCTGGACATTCACCTACTCCCATACTGTCAAGTACTATAACTATAGCCCTTTTACTCAATTATCATCACCTCAACATAATATTGACACGGAAGCAAGGGGACGGTTCTTTTGCTTCCAAAGCACTTAATTATACTAAATTCACCCTGCTGGGTATAGGCAAAATTTAAACTATTTAAGCCCTTGGATGATAGAGCTGGTAGACCTCCATTAGTCTAGATTTAGTTAAATGCGTATATATCTGGGTAGTAGAAATATCTGCATGTCCCAGCATCTCCTGCACTGCTCGTAAATCGGCTCCGTTTTCCAACAAATGAGTGGCAAAGGAGTGCCTCAAGGTATGCGGAGTAACCTCCTTACCCAACTCCGCCTTTTTAGCATAAGCAGCCAGAATTTTATAAAACCCCTGTCGGCTCATAGGCCTACCATTAGCATTAACAAAAAGGGTCCTTTCTAGATGATTTTTAACCAGTAAATTACGTGCCCGGGCCAGGTAGCGTTGTATCCAATCAATAGAAGTCTGGTTAACCGGTATGATACGTTCCTTTCTACCTTTACCAAAACACCGAAGAAAACCAGCCGTACTGTTTATATCTTCAATTTGCAAGGCTAACAGTTCCGAAACCCTAACCCCGGTTCCATACATTAATTCCAGCATGGCCCGATCCCGCAGGCCCAGTGGTAGCAGAACCCGGGGTTGCTCCATGAGCTTGTCCACTTCTTCAATAGTTAAAATATCCGGCAGTTTTCTTTTTATTTTAGGCGTTTCTAAATCAGAGGTAGGATTATTCTGGACGTGATTTTCCAACACCAAAAATTTATAAAAAGTCTTGATGCAGGAAAGACTGCGGGCCACAGTTGAGTTAGCTGCACCTTCATCCATCTGGGTGCTTAAAAAAGCCATTATCTGTTGCTTGCTTATCTCATCCGGCTGGGTAGGTAACGAGTTTTTAAGCAGGAAAGCATTAAACTTATTAAGGTCACGGCGATAAGCAGCCCGGGTATTTGCGGATAAGCCCTTTTCGTATTGAAGATATTCAGTAAAAGCACTAATATAATTCTGCATTAATTAGCTCCTGCATTTTTTTAGTACTTTTGACATCCCGAACTATTTTTCCTTCTTAAGCTTTACTCTTCGTAATAAAAATCCTGAACTTTTATGACAAATTGATCCAGCACCTGGTCAAACTTATTTTCCTGATTACGCTGTTCCACCCGCATGGGATTGCCGCTGGGGTGTTCTTCCTGAAGCCATCTGCTAACTGGTACCTGCTTATGCAATAGGCCGGTTACTAACGGTATGGCAACCGCAAAAGCAGTAATAATCACCACCGCTACCGCCAAACGGGCCAGTTTCTTCTTCCAGTCATTCACAATAATAATCACTCTCAAAAACCCCCTTTATTAACCCTCCATTTAACTGATATATACCCCGCCATCAGCCTGAGCTTCACTCCGCTTAAAAGCAGTTTTCTATTGCTAAAGTGCCCGGTTTTTCACATTCATTTAACTCCTCATACCTTATGTCTCACGCCTCACTCTCCACTAAAGTATTAAGCTTAAAAACCAGGGTGACAGGTAGGCTTCAATAAAGGCACCAACCAGGAATATTAATAGATAAACCAGCATCAAAGCCGTATATCCCATTATTCCCCGACCTAGAGAAACCCCGCTATTTCTCCCTTTAAGAACATAGACAGAGAAATTTATGGTCGTCACCGACCAGGCTAAAAACACTGGGATATATATAATGTTCTGCGGCAAAATCGATATTATAGCTATTAATATTCCCGCCCCCGCCCGGTCATGCAAGAGAAAACTTACCGTAAACCCCAGAGAAAAACCTCTAAACCATACAAACCCCAATATCAGGGGTAAACCAATCACGGTCAATCCCAAAAACCATAATAAAACAGTTACCTGTAACTGCTTTAGAAAAGCGGCCCCCAGTATTTCTTGACCGCTCAGACTACCATCTATACCTCCTCTTAAATAATCATCAACCATACCCGATAGCTGGCTTTTAACCCCCCCGTCCAGGCCGGGTACCTGGTAATTACCCATAACTAATCCAACTAAAAAAATCAATATTACCAGGATATACTGCGGCCGGTTTTCACTTATGTGTTGTTTAATACGGGCTTTAAAACTCATGGCCTGGCTCCTTACTGCTTGAGGTAGGGGGAAAATCATGCCACAGACTTTTAAATTAAAGTAACTCCCTAAAAAATAATATTTTACCGGCAGCCAGTTTATGCTGAAAAGAAAAATGAGCCATGAAATTGGCTCATTGTGATTTAGCTCTCGCTTTGACACACCAATAACGTCCCCCTGTGTTACCCTGTGTCCTCTAGATAATTTGCTGTTTCCGTAAAATCTCGTAAATGACCGGTACTACCTGTTTTTTACGGGACATGACTCCGTGCAGGTAAATCCTATCCGCGGTACCCGCTCCAAAGGCCTGTTCTACCAAATGACTCTTCTCTCCGGCTACAATCAGTTCGGTAGCTTCGTCCAGGATATCGGTAACCATCAGGCACATAAATGCATACTTATGGTGCTGACAAACCTCATTCATAGCCTTAATCAGTTTATCTTTGCGCTGTCTCAGACGGTCCAGGTCTATTGTCTCCACCTGGGCGATAGCAAAGACAGTATCGCCACTTACATATTCCTTCAGGTCTTCACTAATTAGCTCCTCCTCGCTATGCTGCTCCAGGTGAGAGGTGCTATAGATTTCCTTACCCCATTCCAGGGAAGACAATCCCGATACTTTTTCTAGTTCAGCCGCTACCCGGCGGTCTTTACCGGTGGTGGTAGGTGATTTAAAAATCATAGTATCACTAACAATACCGGCCAGCATTAATCCAGCCAAATCAGGACTAAAATAAACCGAGTTGTTTAGAAACGTCTCTGCTACCAGAGTACAGGTTGAGCCTACCGGTTCATTGTGAAAATAAATGGGCATTATAGTCTGTAAATCGCCCACCCGATGATGGTCTATAATCTCCAATATTTCTGCCTCTTCTACCCCATCAACCGCCTGTTTCTGTTCATTATGATCTACCAAAATAACCTTCTTACGTTTCATACCTAGCAAATCATAACGGGAAATCATACCCAAGTAGCGGTTCTCCTCGGTTACTACCGGGTAGTTGCGAAAACGTGAAGCCATCATATGTTTCCTGGCTTCCGCCACCGGTTCCCGGCTTTCAAATAGCACTAAATCGCGGGTCTTCATAATATCGGCCACTTTTTTACTCAGGATTTCTCGCAAGATTTCCGGGCTGTTATCTACATCCCGACCATGCCCCAAACGCTCCATAAAAATCATGGCCAAATCACCTATGGTTAACAGGCCTAAAAATTTATGTTTATCATCCAGCACCGGCAAGGTTTTTAACCGGTGCTGCTGCATAAAGTTGCTTAACTCCACTACCGTCATCTCAGCAGTCATATAGATAATTTCTTCATTGTCCAGCAGATCTTCCACAGTAGTACCCACATTCCTAACGATTACGGGAGTTTCAAACCCCAGCCGCTCCAGAACAAAACTGCTCTCCTCATTCAGCTCACCAGCAGCTGCAGCAATATACAGCCCCTCATCACTGCTCTGCTTGTACACTTTATAAGCAATAGCAGCCGCTATTGAATCTACATCCGGATTTTTATGGCCGATAACATAAATTGGTTTCAATTATATCACCTTCTAAAAATTCGCTTTCAGGTTGATAATAACCCTGTCCCCGTAACAACCCCTTGCTTACCGCATCAGCAGGTTGGCAATAAACTGGGCGGCCAGAACATCTTCCAGGGAGTTGCGACTGGCGGCAATCAGGGCTATGCCCCGGTCAGACTCTTGCATCAGGCTTAAAGCCCGGCGGGCTGCACTTTGGGCTGGCTCCATGCCCTTTTGTTTATAGGTGCGAGCTACCGTGCCGGTTATCACCCGGGGGTTTATCTGGAAAGCGGCATCATAAGCTACTCCACCGGTGTCAGTAACTGCTATTACTACCCGGTTCTTCATGTCCAGTAGTTTGGGAATCTCGGCACCAATATTGGGTACCACAGCTTCTATCAAACCTTTTTCCTTTTCTATTGCTCGTATGACCTTTTGACAACGGGCCAGGCGCTCTGCATCTGTTCCCACCCGCGGTTCAGCCACCAGGATAATCCCACCCCCACATTCCCGGGCCAGGCGACAGGCTTCCCGGCCCATCTGTTCCGGTGCTACCTCCACCGGAGCGGCAGTATGGTCCGGGCTGCAGCCCAGTACAGCATAAGCCCCGGCATCAAGTGCACTTTCCAGGGTAGTTGACATATCTATTACATCCACAATCATGACCAGCATTCCCTCCCGGGCAGCATCCCGGGCGCCGCTGGCATCACTGCTTACAATTATTTTCTTGGATCGGTCCATTTTCATACCACCTTGCATTGCTAAAGGATTCCTTCATGCCCATACTCTAAAGGACATATACAACCTCTTATAAAAATCGCAGTCGGGGTTAACGTTAATTGTAAACTGAGTGAAGACCGCGCTGAGTGCCGGACCACAATGATTCACCCTATCGGGTACACGGCAAAATTTTTAATACCTGTTCCTTCTGCTACTTCCGTGCTATTTCCTTCTTAACCCGGCCATATTTGCCTCCCCCACCCGGGGTAATGGGCAACCGCCCCACCCGCATACGAGCAATCTGAGAGGCCACATTTTCTCCCGCAACCCTGGCAATATCATCTATACTGGCCTTTTCCAGGATGTTAATCTCATCAAAAAAGAAGGCTAACAGCTTCTCTTTTAATTTCGGTCCTACTCCGGGCAAATCCTTTAGAGGTATCCGGTATTTATAAGGGGGACGCCCCAGAGGATGACGTGCTTCCTGCTGATCCCGGATTTCTATAATGCGGTCGTAAACGCCCATCACCATCTTTTCATTGCCACAGTTGCTGCAGCTAAAAATGGGGGGCTCATCACCGCTTATAGTAGAGCATTGAGTACAATAGCTGCGATGATATTTACCCATAAGGGGGTCCATACCGTAATTGGCCAGGACTCTTCTTCCCTCTTTATTTTCCAGACAATATCTCAATTCCTGAAAATTCTTATCCGCCATACGTAAAAGGTTGTATTCCCGCCCTATGTTATCTGCCGAATGGGCGTCAGAATTGGACAGGAAAGTATAATTACGAGTTTCTCCTATCATGTCAGCCATATCTGTATCAGCACTTAGTCCCAGCTCCAGCGCTTTAATATGCCCGGCATCTCTTCCCAATTTATCCGCCAGGCGTCTCGTCCAGACACCATATACCCCTTTATGCGGGGTAAAAGCATGCGCCGGGCAAAATATGCCGTCCAGAACAAAACTCAGGTTAATTAGTTCGGCTACAGAAACATTGGCTTTTTGGGTGGAAAGCGCCATGTTTGTTACCCGGCTGCGCATGTACTTCTGGTACGCCTTTATGCTTTTTAAATGGGGCAGGTAAATAATCAGGTGTACCCCTTCAAGGCTTTCCACCTCGCAGGCAGGAATTAACAGCACCCCATTGCGGGCCATCATACCACCCCGGGGGTGCTCCCGTAACTCGCCGGTCTTAAGCATTGCCTCTATTTCGGCGCTCACCAGTATACTGCCGGCATCGACTATACCTACCATATCTAATCCTTTACGCGGTGCACCCTCATAAAGGACCGAATGTAAATTCATTTTACGGGACGCAGTAATCTTTACTGCTTTTCCGCCGGCACTGCCAATATGAACATGCAGGTCAGCATAAACATTTCTCAATATTATCCCCTCACCAGATGATTAAAAGCATATTGTATTCCTATAATACTCTTGCCGTCAACAATTTGACCTGTAAAAATCATCCGGTACGCCTCTTCCAGTGGTATAGTAACGTTTTCCAGGAATTCGTCGGCATCAGGGTTGGTTTCCCCGGCAGATAAATCCCGGGCCAGGAACAGGTGCAGTTTTTCATCGCAAAAACCGGGGGCACTATAATATGATAAAATCTTAACCCAACTGCCAGCCCGTAAACCCGTCTCCTCCTCCAGTTCCCTCTGGGCACAAATAAGTATTTCTTCATCCGGTTCCATGGTACCCGCCGGTATCTCCAGCAAAACACTTTCCGTCGGTTTACGATACTGACGAACCAGGTAAATATTATTAGCATCATCTACCGCTACAATAGCTACCGCCCCGGCATGTTCCACTATTTCCCGGGTGCTCTCCCGGCCATCGGGAAGGGATACAGTATCTACCCTGACCTTAATAATACGACCGCTAAAAATGTCCTGGCTTTTTATGGTCTTTTCTTCAAAATTCATTGCTTTTATCCTCCTGCATAAAATTACCAATAATTGCATAGACTGCAATCGAGGTGATAGTAATGCAAATTATAGTATCAAAACAAGGTATAACTTTTGTCGGCAAGGTCAAAGACCTGCCCCGTTTCCTGGCTAATTATTCGGGTGAAACCACCCTGGCGGAATTCATCCGCTGTCATCTGAACTAAGCCAAATTAATCCGGTTTAATTTTTGCCCCCGGGCCAGTTTCTGGGCAGCCTGAGCAGCTGCACCCAGGGCCAGGAAAAACTCCTGTTCCTGCTCTATACCCCGGCCCATAGTACTATGCTTTAAACTACTACTACGCAGAATATCCAGTATTTCCGGGTTATCCTGCAGGCATATTTTATGTTTATCCAATAAGTTATGGGCTTGCAGTTGATTTAGGATATAGTCCATTTTATCCCCGGATAAATCAGGCAGCGGTACTACCGCCGGCGCCAGGCAAACCCGCTCTAAAACGGTCAGGGTATGGTGGCTGATACCCCGATGCCGGGGCCTGGGGTCAGCAAAACTAATACGGGGTACCGCAACTGGTATCCCCTTCAGACTATGCACAGCATTAAGTATCTGTCCCTGTTCTATCCCGGTAAAACCCCAGCGGGTGCCGGTTCCTACTATACCCGGTCCCATGCTTACTATAATAATATCCGCCTGTAAAACCTTCCTGGCTGCCAGCAAGCCCGAATAAATATTTACTGCTTCCAGGTCCCCACCAAAAGCATGACCAATAGTAACCGTACCGGTTATAATATCCTGTTGTTTCAGGTAAGCCACAGTCTGGCTAAAAACTATCGGCAGAGCAGCCCCATCAGTCATAACATAAGCTGGCCGGAATCCATGCTGTTTTAAGTACAAACATAAAGGAGCCAGCATGGAATGAAGAGTTGCCACCAGTACCGGGATGTTTTCCAGCGAATCCGCCTCCATCATCTCCCGGTGATGGGGACTATCCTCCTCTTCTACGCTTAGAGTTTTAATCTGTAAAGGAGTATAGCGCATTTTCATTATATGTCCACCGGGAACCATTTCCTTGCCGGTTGAGTTTAAATTAGAGATGACATAATGATATCCCCCGCTTCCCAAATGCAGGGAAACCGCGGTGGTATTAAGCAATACCTCATCCCCAGGGCTAATATCGCCAGTTAAGTCAGGATAAGCTATACACTTGGCTTCTCCATCCTCAGTCTGGACTAGAAAACCCTTTATCCCTTCCCGGGCAAACAATTCTTTTATTATGGTCCCTCGCTTAATCTCTAACATATTTCCTCCAAAGCCTTACCGATTTTTATGATGTTGCTGCAAACACCCTGTTTGGATGCATAAATGCGCAGGAGCCGTCGACGAAGCATGGTAGAAACACCCTGCGAGATGAAGCGGCGGAAGGGGGCGAGAGTGACGCTCCGCACGGATGCGGAATTGGAACGTCCCCCTGGAGCCGTGAAACGAGCAGTTGGTGTTTCCCATGCGGAGTCTTGGCGACGGAATATTTATGCATCCAAACTAGCACTTTATACCTTTTTGCACTAATATCAAATATGAATAAAAAATCCGCGTACGAGTGAAGCGAGCCCGCGTCTATTTCCTTGTCTAACAGCTTTCCTCAATTATTGCTAAAATCAGCCGTACATCCATAACCAGGTCATCAATGCTGATATATTCATCAGTAGTATGAACATTTCTCATCCCTACACCCAGATTAGCACATCGTATACCGGCGCCATTAATAACACTGGCATCACTGCCTCCACCGGTTTCTGCCAGGGTTGGCTCTAACCCCAATTTACGGGCAGCTCTTAGGGCCCGCTGAACTACCTCTTCTTCCGGCTGCAAAGATATCTCGGGATACAGGAATTCAACCTTCACTTCCGCCTTCCCACCCAGACTCTCTATTTCATTAACGAAAGCATCCTTCAAACTATTAGTTATGCTATCCAGTTTCTCTGGGCTGCGGCTGCGGGCTTCACCCCTTATGCGGCACTCTGGAGCCACAATATTACGGGCCAAACCACCTTCAATAATGCCAAAATTACAGGTAGTTTCCTCATCGATGCGGCCACAGGGCATTTTCGCCAGGGCCATAGCGGCCAGATGAATGGCATTAATTCCTTCTTCGGGATTCATTCCGGCATGAGCTGCCCGCCCCTCTACCATATACTCAATTTCATTTTGACAAGGCGATTTAATAACAATAGTGCCGGGGTGATTACTATCATCCAGAACATAAGCAATTTTGGACTGCAGCCGGCTAAAGTCAAAAAGCTTGGCCCCCATCAATCCCTGTTCTTCCGAAACCGTAAACAGGAGCTCCAGTGGGGGGTGGGGTAATTGCCTTTCCTGTATAATCTCTACCGCTTCCAATATAGCAGCTATAGCAGATTTATCGTCAGAACCTAATATAGTATCCCCCTGACTGCGAATAATGCGGTCATTCCCAACTACTGCCCTGATTCCCTCCCCCGGTTGAACCGTATCCATATGAGCAGCAAATAACAGCGGCGGTTTATCTACCGTACCTGCTATTCTGATCAACAAGTTATTAGACGTACCCTTAAGAATCTCACCGGCATTATCCTCTTCTACCGGTAAACCGCGCTGACTAAAAAACTGTTTAAGAAAATTACTAACTTTTTCTTCCCGACCTGATACAGAATCTTTCTCTACCAATTGAATAAAAAACTGCACCAGTCGCTCCTCATTAACCATTTTCTCGACTCCTTCCCGCCTGGTCAATTGCCCTTAGCAAAGGTACCCGTTCTATGGTTTTAGTTAATGAAAACTTCTCCGTATATATATGCATAGCAATCAAAAATAACAATACTGCTACACGGTAGGGCAGGGATAAAAAGATTATGCTGTAATATCCCAGAGTAAGCCCAAGAACATTGGAACCAGCATCGCCCATCATGGCACCGGCTCTTAAATCCACCGGAAAATAAACCAGGATAATTCCCAGAAGAGGAGTTATTAACAACCAGTTTACCCTGCCCGCAGCCATAAGTATAATTAACAACAAGAAAAAAAGATAACCCTTAATAGCCCTGCCGGGCCGCAAATCCAACAGATTAAGCATATTGGTAAAAAGAGCAATAATAAGAGTATTAATAATAATATCCACCCAGCCATTCCATAAGGACTCTAGACCGGATAAAGACAGGGCCAGAAAAAATGCAATCATTCCTCCGCCCAGGGCTTTAAAGCCCCCGGTAGTAAGTCTTCCTTTAAATAGAGCTCCAAAATGTCCCTTAAACCCCAGGGTATCTCTCTGCCCCAGCATATCGTCGATAAAGCCCAGGAAACAGATAGAAATGATGCCAATTAAATAGATGTGAAAAGAGAAGTCATAACTGTGGATGAGGGCATAAAAAAGAAATACCAGGATTAAGCTTACCGGGAAACTTATGCCAACACTGACCGGTATGTCATTTCCCAGGTAGTTTTTCCTGATTGCGCCCGACTCCAACAACATATTAAGCAGGAAATATAAAGCTACTCCCTCGGCAACTGCGCCTACCAGCATAGCCAGCCCGGCTATAAGCGCAATATTCAAAGGCCATTCCTCCTTAATTTATTCAAAACTCGGATAACATCTAAAAACTGCTTACCCCGGTGCAAAAAACCCTTTATATCCCGCCCGGTTTCTTTATGGCTCATGGTAGTTGGAACTTCCATTACCCGTAAGCCCAAAGCCAGGGCTTTAATTGTCATACCCAGTTCCACTCCATAATCTTCATCAAAAGGACTTAACATCTCCAGGGCTCTTTGAGTCATGGCCCGCTGCCCGCTTAAAGGAGCGGTTACCTCCATTTTACCTGCCCGGTGTATAGCCCAGGCGGCGGTTCCTTTTACCAAACCAAATCCACCCTTGCGAGTCGGCGGGGGAAAAGCAGCTATGGCCAGATCACATAACCCGTCCTTAACCGCCTGGATAATCCTTACCGCCTCATCGGCAGATGACCCTAAATCGGCATCTAAAAAAACCACTATATCGGAATTAATATAAGGAAGAGCAGCATTCATGGCTCCACCTTTACCCTGATTAGCGGGAAGATCAATCAGGGTAACCCCAAAATCTCGAACCTGCTCTGCCGTCCGGTCAGTGGAACCATCGTTAACTACTATAATCTCATCAACCATACTCAAGCTTTTAACTGCCCTCAGGGTTTCTGCTATTCGTAACTCTTCATTATATGCTGGTAATACTACTGTAATTGTCATAGCATTACCTCCCCAGGTTAGATAACGGCAATGAAGGCATAAACTTCTGGGCGGTAACTTTTATACCGTAATTACCGGTTTCCCCCTCCATAGCTAAAACCAATGATATTTGACCCGGACTCAATTCAATATTATCCACCGTACTAATTTTATTTTGCTGGTAAATCGGTATATAAGAATGACTTACCTGGGATTGCTCTACTCCAAAGACCTTTATGCCTTCCTTATTAAAATAAGCAATTAGACCCTGGTCAAAACTCTCAGCCAGGTAGCTATTTAGATTATTGGCACCACCCAGCAATATTACACCATTAACCGGAATATTATTATCGCCGCTAAATTTTACCAGATTGTTTTGCTCCAGGAAACTTATCGCACCTGGATCTGCCTGGCCAATTATGGTACTGGCTACACTGGCCGCCACGTACTGCCTTAAAGTATCCCGGGAGGTGTCCTCTTTCAGGTCATAAAATTCCGTCAGGCTTTCACGCAGCTCCGGTGAATCCAGGTACATATCAGCAAGCACCACCGTTTTACTGACTACTTCGGCCCCGGCGGTAGATAAAGTACTGGCCATACCTGCTGGTACTTCACTATCTCCCGTTACTATCACCGCCACCTTATAACCTTCTAGCCGACCTGTAACCAGCAGGGGAAGTACGGTTTGGCTGTAATTTTCATAATTTCTAATAACAGTATCCTTATACTCATTATCAGCTTCCAATTTTTTATCCCTATCCCTTAAAACAGTAAACTGTTCCTCCAGGCGGTCAATCATCTTTTTCTGTTGGTCTACCAGCAGGTTGTCCCCGACAATAGAACTGCCGATAAGTATACCCAGTCCCAGAGCCAGAAAGACAGCAACTATAGAAGTAATATGATATTTCAAATCAACCATTATTTCACCTTCTCCACTAAACAAACAGCAGGATATCTCTAAGTTCCAAATAATACTCTTAACTGGAGAATCAAAAGACGGAAAAAAGGTTTGCTGGCTGGCGATACCCAGAGAAGAATAACTATGGGAACCAGCGCAGCAACCAGTAATTGCAGCAGATAGCGGCTATGCAGGTTCTGTTTATAGAGCTGGCTAACCCCCCGGGCATCCACCAGTATAGAACCTACCTTCAACCTGACCAGAAAAGTACTGCCCATGCCCTTGCGGCCTTTTTCCAGGAAATCAATCATATTGGAATGCGTCCCCACCGCTACAATTAGACTGGCACCATATTCCCAGGCCAGTATCATAGCCAAATCCTCGCTGGTACCAGGCATGGGACAGACAGCAGCCTCTAAATCCATGGACTGTACCCTTTCCAGTCCCGGGGCCTTACCATTAGCATAAGCATGAACAACTATTTCCGCGCCGCTGCAAAGAGCAGTATCGGAAACACTGTCCATATCGCCTACAATAATATCTGGTTTTAGTCCAAACTCCAGCAGGGCATCAGCTCCCCCGTCAACTCCTATCAAAACTGGCCTTTCTTCATCAATATAAGAACTAATAGTTTTTAAATCTTCCTTATAGCTGCTTCCCCTGACTACTATAAGTACATGCCGGTTTAATATATGGGTTTTAAGATAAGGCACCTCCAGGTTACCCAGTAAAATATCCTTTTCCTTTTTAGCATATTCCAGGGTATTATCAACGAAATTATCCAGCTCCACCTGGGCATTCTGGTTAGCTTCCTGCAGTTTTTGTTTAACTGCCTCCAGAGTAAGAACCTTACCTTCAGCAACTAACCTTTTTGCGCTAAAAACCTGATTACCTTGTATTTCTATCAGACTACCCTCTCTGATTTCTGTAAATATTTGCTCTCCTACCTCGTCGATAACCGGAATACCCGCTTTAAGTATTTTGTAAACACCTTTAGCGGGGTAACGCCCGGTTATGGAAGGCTGAACATTAATGATGGCCTGCGGCCGTATATCAATCAGAGAATTGGCGGCTACCTCGTCAATATCATCATGATCGATAATGGCAATATCTTTTCTTTTTAGCCGCTTAACCAGATTTTTAGTACGCCGATCCAGGCGAGCTCTTCCTACAACACTACTCATTGTCCACCTCTATATCCGTGAAGCCCATTGATTTCGTTCTTAATATTATCATATAGTCAGAATAAAGGAAAACTTGCATTATTAATACTGCTTTAAAAAGTATACCTGAACGAAAAAATACCCCTTGTTGTTACCAGAAGCAATCAACAAGAGGTATTATTACCATAACAATCAGCTAACTTTATTTTCCAGGCGTAAACGATCAGCAATAATAGCTATAAATTCTGAATTGGTGGGTTTACCCTTTTCTCCACTAATAGTATAGCCAAAAAACTTATTAATCTTATCTAAATCACCGCGATCCCAGGCTAATTCAATAGCATGTCGTATCGCTCTTTCTACCCGACTGGGGGTAGTATCGTATTTCTGAGCTATAGTAGGATAAAGCTCCTTGGTAACTGCTCCCAGATAGTTGATTTCGTCTACAACCAGCATAATAGCATCCCGTAAATATTGATATCCCTTAACATGTGCCGGTACTCCAATTTCGTGAATTACTTTTGTTACTTCTACTTCAAGATTTTTCGGGGATGTTGACTGCACACTAATAGCTGCTGCAGGGGCAACACCATTAGTTCGGGGCTTAACATCTCTTACTACCTGTTTAACCCGGTCACCCAGTACCTGCAGGTTAAAAGGTTTTAAAATATAATAATCAGCTCCTAATTGGACCGCTTTTTGGGTAATATTCTCCTGGCCAAAAGCCGTAAGTATGATAATCTTTGGACGTACCTGAAGGTTAAGTTCGTTTATCTTTTCCAGAACCCCAATGCCATCCATATAAGGCATGATCAGGTCCAGTATAAGTACTTCAACCTCCTTCTTCTCTAAAATATCCAGTACTTCCATTCCATTAGCACATACACCGACAATTTCGAAATCAGGCTCATTGGAGAAGTAGTCCCTTAGAATTCCGCAAAATTCCCGGTTGTCATCTGCAACCAGAACCTTAATTTGATTAGATTCACTCAACATATGGATTTATTCCCCCTCATCCCTTTATATATCTGATTTTATTGATTTACTAACGGTTTTCGACGGTAGATCAAGGATTTCCTCCTTTTTTTTTTCCACTAAATTAACCTATTATCTCACAGCCGCTAACATAATGATACAGATAAATACACAACCAAACACATGTGACTTTGCTTACATTATACAGGAAATATAATACTTATGGGTCATAGATTTGCTTTCTGTCTAATTTAAATTTGTCGAAACCTTTTTTGGAACGGTGTTAAAATCGGTCATTTCCGACAGCATATTGTCCATAAATATTCCATAACCCCGTTCCGGGTCATTAAGAAATACGTGGGTTACGGCCCCAATAATTTTAGAATCCTGAATAATAGGACTTCCGCTCATTCCCTGGACAATGCCACCACTCAAGTTTAGCAAACGGGGATCAGTAACCCTGATTATCATGCCTTTACCATTATTACGTTCCGGGTATACCTTCTCAATTATTACACTAAACCTCTCTATATCATCTCCATTTACCACCGTATATATTTCGGCCGGACCCTCCCGAATCTGGTGAGCATAACCTACTTCCATAGTATAATTAGAAATGGGATTATTGATATCAACCCCGGTCTTACCATAAATGCCGCGAAATGTGTTCTTACTTATAGTACCTTCAA
>ENA-UOUL01003769-UOUL01003769.1-bioreactor-metagenome-genome-assembly--contig:-NODE-3769-length-15018-cov-2.787431_pt1 | contig 15018 bp, 13 predicted proteins | sample MGYA00249838_ERZ747220 | MGnify/ENA primary metagenome ERZ747220 (study PRJEB28778, sample SAMN05720191) | bioreactor metagenome | isolation source: Anaerobic biogas reactor | place: USA:Washington...
ATTGTTGAAGGAGGAGAGTTGGTTGTTCTGTCGTTCGCTGGCTGGGCATCAGGTCAATCCTTGGACTGGAGGAGCGTCTGCGGATGCTCCAGGCGGGCTTGCTGCGCAAGATTGCCATTGTAGCCGCCGCGGCGCCGGCCCGCTCGATGCTCACGCGCACGTCGGTCAGTTCCGGGTATGTGCGCTCGATGGGCGTCTGGAAGTCGTTTCCCATCAGGTCGGTCAGATCCAGTGGGTCATCGCCGGCAGTCAGGCGGCAGAACAGCTCCAGCGTGCGGGCGCCGTCGCTGAAGTCGTCAGGTGTCAGGAGCGCATACGCGCCGTGGGTGTTGATGCCCGCCTTTGGCTTCACGAGCACGACGGGAGTGGAGTGGACCGTCGGTGTATGCAGGAGCTTCTCGCCGCGTCCGGTCCCGAGCGCCGTGCCGCCCTGAATGAAGAATGCAACGTCGCTGCCGATGCGAGCGCCGAGCTTCTTGAGGTCCGCGCCGGCCCCGTGCATCTTCTCCAGCGCACGCAGTGTGGCGGCCGCATCGGAACTGCCGCCGCCAAGCCCGGCGCCCACCGGGATGAACTTGCGGCAGAAGATGTCAAAGGCGTGCTGAATGCCGGTGGCCCCGCAGTACAGCCGTGCCGCGCGCACACACAGGTGGCGATCATCGTCGCGCACCCTGAAAGGGCCTGTAGTGCGCGTATGCAGCCCGGGCTCGGAGCGGGCCACGGTGACCTCGTCCGCCGGCCCGACCATCTGGAACACCGTCACGAGGTCATGGTAGCCGTCGTCGCGCCGCCCGGCGATCTGCAGGCCCAGGTTGATCTTGGCGTAGGCGGATTCCGTGACCCGTTGCATGCTATACCCCTGCCTCCCGGTCGCGGGCAATCCCGATGGCGATGCGGACGAATGCCTCGAGTGGAAGCTGCTCCGCCCTGCGCCCTGCGTCGACTCCGGCGCCGGCCAGCGCCCGGCCCACGGCCCGCTTGTCGATTGACAGCAGCGGGCTGGTTGCCAACGAGTTGCGCAGGGTTTTGCGGCGGTGGCCGAAACCCGCGCGGATGACGTCAAGCAACACCAGCTCCTGCGAGGGTGTCAGTGCGCCGGCCGCGTGTGCCGGGGCCGCGCGCGGGAGGAGGGCCAGGGCGACCGAGTCGACATCCGGCCGCGGCAGAAAGACGCCCGGGCCCAGCTTGCGCACCATCTCAACGCGCTCAAGGTAGTAGGCCGCAAAGACCGATAGCACGCCGTAGGCGTCATCTCCCGGCTTCGCGCTCAGGCGCGCACCGACCTCCGCCTGCACGGTGACTACCGCCACATCGCACCTGTGGCCGATCTCCATGATACTGCGCAGGATCAACCCCGTCAGGTGATACGGCAGGTTCCCCGCTATGGCAAGGCGCCGCCCGGGCGTGAGGTCGGCGAGGTCAACCTGCGTGATGTCGGCGTGTTCGAGCCGCGCGTTGCCAAACGGCTCCAGCAACAGCCGCAGCGCTGGAACCAGGTGCGGATCGGTCTCGAAGGCGACAAAGGCGCGGCCGGCAAACCGCCGATCAGCCGTCGCCGCATCCGGCAGGCGCCGCAGGTTGACGCCCGCATCCCGCAAACGGCGGATCAAGCCAGCCGTCCGCGGCGCCGCAAAATAATCCGCAATGCTGGCGGAGGCCACCGGCCCGATATCGCGCATGGCCTCCAGTATCGGCACGATGCGCGCAAGCTGAATGTTCTTTGCCGCGCCCGAAAGCAGCGGCGCATCCAGCGCACCCGCTGCCGCGACAAATCCCTCGACCAGGCTCAGGCTGCGTTGATCGGCCCACTCGCGCACGGCGTCGATCTGGTTCTGCTCCACCGCCGGGTCGACGGTCCTACACAATGGGACCTTTGACCACGTACAAGAGCGATGCTACACTTGCGTCTCGCATGACGCGTATCGGAGTGCTCTACAGGCCTCACGTTGAGAGGGCAGAGGCCCTCGCAGAATCCGTCAAGTCACACCTTACAAAGCGCGGCATATCCAGCTGGATGGGCTCAGCGTGGGATGAGATCGAGGCGGTGCGCCATATTCCAGGCTCGGATCTTCTCGTCGGCATCGGAGGGGACGGCACCATCCTGCACTGCGCCCGCGTGTCCGCCCCATGCGGTGTGCCCGTACTGGGCATCAAGCTCGGACAGCTTGGCTTCATCACCGAGTTCGGTGAGTCGGAAGTGGACACGCACCTTCCACGTGCGCTGGACGGCGAGGGCTGGATTGAAACGCGCGCCATGCTGGACGTGACCATCGACAGTGAGCAGATGCTCGCACTCAACGATGCGGTCGTACGGTGCACGGCGGTTCGGGCAGCTCTGTCGCGGGCAGAGCTGGCAGCTGGCGAAGGTCTCTTCGGTCGGAAACAGGATGCCGGACACGGACTTGGTCGGAACCATCAGGCAGGATTCCTTCAAGTGGACGCCGAGACTTCCCTCCACATCGCCGAGAAGCCTGAACAGGGGGCGCTGCTCCTGGATCGGCCAATCGCCCAGCGAGCCCGGATTCATAACCGAAGGGTGTTTCAGGTCATAGGCACGGGTCAAGTGCGCCACAAAGCCGCCGAACGCGCTCTGCAGCACAGCCTGGTTGATTGCATCGGCATAGAAGCCAAGCAGGAGGTCCTTGAGATAACCGTCTGCCCATGCCTGAAGCTCCACGCCCGAGGTGCACACGTACGCGAAGAAGCGTTCGAGCGTGTCCAGGTTGACCCGCATCACGCGACTCTTGAACTGAACGCCCTCAGCCGCGATGGTGTCCGGGCCTTTGGACTCAATAAACACCAGCTTGAAACCAGCCTTGGGCCGCGCCACTGCCTGGGCCTCATCGACCAGCCTGAGCAATTCCTTTTCGTGCCGGCTGCCGGGCTTCACGCGCATCTCCGCCAGCAGAGCGGGAACGTCGATCTGGAACGGTAGGTCATTTAGTATGTTCACGTTGCTCTCCAATGCATAAAGGACCGGCGCGCTGAGCGCCGGTCGTTTGTGCAAGGATAAATGGTTTTAGGGCCGGCGTCAATGATACAAGTCAGTCTATGCTGGCTTCGTCCCGAACACCATATCCCATACGGGCGAGCTCACGCCGTAGCGAGCCTGCGGAGTCTTGAAATGGTGCATCATGTGGTAGCGCTTGAGGTATTTCATATAGCCTCCGCGAATGGGCCAATGATGCGTGGCATAGTGAATCAGGTCGTACGCCAGATAGCCGATCATAAAGCCAGCATAGATCGGATCGACCCACTGCGGCCCGCCCAGGAGGCGGCCAATCACCAGGTAAAAGAGGAGATAGAAAAGAATCGCCAAGGGAATGCTCGCGGCAGGGGGCATGACCAATCGCGTCTTGAGCTGCGGCTGAACATGATGGACGCCGTGAAACGTGAACCAGATTTTGGCCAGGCGCTCCGACTTCGGATCAAAGTGAAAGACAAAGCGGTGGAGCGTATACTCGGCAAAGGTCCACAGGACCAGCCCGATGAGCAACCCCAGCGGAATGTGCGCCCAATCCTGGCCCGCACCCAGGCGGACGATTGAGCGCACGAGGAAAAAGATGATCACCGGCACCCAGATGATGGTGATGGCGAGTGGAGTGATATGAGTGAAAAATTCCAGGAAGTCCGATTTGAACAACCGGATCGGAACGTCGCTGTGATTGATTTCCGTGGTGTTCGCAGTGTACTTCATAGGTAACCCTCCCAATACTACTTCAATGAGACCATGACCTGTCCTGACACGACCTGCACGCCGGAAACGACCTTGACTTCAAGCACAACCCCCGCCCGGGGCGCACGCAACTCGTTCTCCATCTTCATCGCTTCGAGGATAATCAACGGTTCTCCTTCTGCCACCTCCTGTCCGGCCCCAACAGCCACCCTGACCACCAACCCCGGGATAGGCGCCTTGATGAGCAGTTCGCCGTCGGGTGGCCGCAGAGCCCGGTCCACCAATGCAAGGCGCCGGGAGCGCTCATCCTGCACCTTCACCACGTAACGCAGGCCGCCCGTCATCACGCTGTAGACGCCCTGTTTCTCGGTATCGGGGTCGAGCACCACCTCGTGAGAAACGTTATCCATCAGCAGCGAGTACAGGTTGGCGCCGCCCACCAGCCGCATGTCCGCGGCCAGCTCCACCCCATCCACGGTCACCCGTCCGTGGTGGTCGATGTCGATCTCGTAAATCTGCTCGTTGACCGTGGCGAAATATTTCATCGTCCGTAACCTCTCGGACGGCCTGCGATCTTCCACGGCGACACTGGAACGCCCCCTTCGTCGCATGGCGAGCCAAAGACAACGGCCTGCTGTTCTTTTTCGTGTTGTGCCAGTGCTGCGGCCACTGCGGCAACCTGCGCCAGGTCTCGGCTGGGCACCGCCGCCATCCGGAATCCATCCGGACCATCGACGAACGCTGTGTCGAACTGGCCCCACTGGAAGCGGGTAGAATCCATCACTTGCTGGTGGAACGGGATGGTCGTGTGGATGCCGCCCACGCGATACTCATCCAGCGCACGGCGCATCCGCAGGATCGCCTCAGGCCGGGTCTCGCCCCAGACGACCAGTTTTGCCAGTAGCGGATCGTAGTAGAGGCTCACTTCCCAGCCCGCGTATATGCCGCTTTCCAGGCGCACGCCCGGGCCGGTCGGCTCGATGAGAGAGGTGATGCGACCTGCCTCTGGCAGAAAGTTATTATACGGATTTTCGGCGCTAATGCGACATTCGATGGCATGGCCTTTGAACGTGATCTCGTCCTGCGCCCAACGCAGCTTGCGGCCGCCGGCCAGTGCCAGTTGCTCCTTCACGATGTCGATGCCGGTCACCAACTCGGTCACCGGGTGCTCGACCTGCAGCCGCGTGTTCATCTCGAGGAAGTAGAAATCGCCCGCCCGGTCAAGGAGGAACTCGACGGTACCCGCGTTGCTGTAGCCGACCGCCTGGGCAGCGCGCACAGCCACCGCACCCATCCGAGCGCGCAGCTCCGGCGTCACGGCCACAGATGGGGCCTCTTCGATCAGTTTCTGGTGGCGGCGCTGGATCGAGCATTCGCGCTCGCCCAGGTGCACGCAGTTGCCGTGAACATCGGCGAGCACCTGTATCTCCACGTGCCGCGCCCTGGTGATGAGCTTTTCGAGATAGACACTGTCGTCACCGAAGGCGCTCTTCGCCTCGCGGCGTGCGGCGGCGAGACTGCGCAGCAGATCTTCTGGCGCGTCCACCTGGCGCATGCCCTTGCCGCCGCCGCCGGCAGATGCCTTCACCAGCACGGGGTAGCCTACCTCCTCTGCCGAGCGGCGCGCGTCCTCGTCGCTGAGATCCGAGCACGCTTCGCATCCAAGAACCGTGTCGCTGCCGGGCGCCACGGGCACGCCCGCCTCGATCATCGTGCGCCGCGCCCTGATCTTGTCTCCCATCGCCTCTATAGCTGTGGGCGGGGGACCGACCCAGGCGATGCCCGCGTCGATGCAGGCCTGGGCGAACTCCGCGTTTTCCGAGAGGAAGCCATAGCCTGGGTGCACTGCCTCAGCGCCCGACCGCTGCGCCGCCTCGATCAGTGCGGGAATTCTCAAATAGCTCTCCCGCGCAGCCGGCGGGCCGATGCGGTATGCCTCATCCGCGAAGCGCACGTGCAGGGCGGCCCGATCCGCGTCCGAATAGACGGCCACAGCCTTGACCCCGCGCTCCTGGCAGGCCCGGATGACACGCACGGCAATCTCGCCGCGGTTGGCGATCAGGATCTTCGTAAACATCGGCCCATCACAAAGGGATGTTTCCGTGCTTCTTCGGCGGGTTGGTGTCCCGCTTGTTCTGCAGCATCTCCAAGGCGTTGATCAGCCGCGGACGGGTCTCCTTTGGCTCGATCACCGCATCCACGTAGCCGCGCGAGGCCGCCGCATAGGGATTGGCGAACTTCTCCCGGTAGTCGGCCACCAATCTCAACCGCGTCGCTTCCGGGTCCGGCGACGAGGCAATCTCGCGGCGGTGCACAATATTCACTGCGCCGTCGGGTCCCATGACCGCGATCTCCGCGGTCGGCCAGGCCAGGTTGATATCCCCGCGCATGTGCTTGGACGACATGACGCAGTAGGCCCCACCGTAGGCCTTTCGCGTGACGACGGTGAGCTTGGGCACGGTGGCCTCGGCATAGGCATAGATCAATTTCGCGCCGTGCCGGATGATCCCGCCATGCTCCTGGACGGTGCCGGGCAGGAAGCCGGGTACGTCCACAAAAGTGACCACCGGTATATTGAAGCAATCGCAGAAACGGACGAAGCGCGCGGCCTTGACGCTCGCGTTGATGTCGAGCACGCCTGCCAGGACGGCCGGCTGGTTCGCCACGATGCCTACTGCCCGACCGTCGAGTCGTGCGTAGCCGATGAGGATGTTGCCAGCCCAATTCTGCATGATCTCCAGGAACTCTCCGTTGTCCACGATCTTGCAGATGACCTCATGCATGTCGTAGGGCTTGTTGGGTTCCTCCGGAATCACGCTGTCCAAACGCTCGTCGGTGCGCAGGGGATCATCATCCGAACGCACGATGGGTGGGTCCTCCAGGTTGTTGGAGGGCAGATAGGAGAGCAGCTTCTGGACCAGGAAGACCGCGTCCTCCTCGCCATCGGCCGCGAAGTGCGCCACGCCGGAGGTAGAGGCGTGGGTCAGCGCCCCCCCCAGCTCCTCGAAGGTGACCGTCTCGTGTGTCACCGTCTTCACGACGTCGGGCCCGGTCACGAACATATTGCTGGCGCCCTTGACCATGACAATGAAATCGGTGAGCGCCGGCGAGTAGACCGCGCCGCCGGCCGAAGGTCCCAGGATCATGCTGATCTGCGGCACGACCCCGGACGCCAGGGTATTGCGCAGGAAGATATCGGCATACCCGCCGAGCGAAACGACGCCCTCCTGGATGCGTGCGCCGCCCGAGTCGTTCAGGCCGATCACCGGTGCGCCGTTCTTCATCGCGAGGTCCATCACCTTGCAGATCTTTTCGGCATGGGCCTCGCCCAGCGAGCCGCCGATCACCGTGAAGTCCTGTGAGAAGACATACACCAGACGGCGGTCGATGGTGCCATAGCCGGTCACCACGCCGTCGCCCAGCGCCTGCTCTGCGGCTCCAGCATCGCCAACCGCCCCTCCGCGCTGGAGCACGAAGCGGTCCAGCTCCGTGAAAGAGCCCTTATCCAGGAGCAGGTCGATTCGCTCGCGGGCCGTCAGCTTGCCCTTGGCGTGCTGCGCCTTGATGCGTTCCTCGCCGCCGCCCAGGCCCGAGGCATACTTGAGATCACGCAGGCGGGAAATCTTCGCTTGATGTGCCATGCTTTTCCTTACGATGGATCTGACCGATCTCGAGACCGTTCAGATCTCCAGCCTGGCCCGGCGGCCCAGCAGATAGCCCACCAGGGTCACGATCGCGCTGATGCCCAGTGCACCGCCCACCAGCAGCACGCCGGCATCGAACCAGAAGCGGTCCGGGAAGATGCGGATCAGCGTGCTCGTCCAGTCAAACTGCCAGGTGCCGGGCGGGAAAAAGACGTCATGCAGGGTGATGAAGAAGGTCCGCCACGACAGCAGAACGAACAGGATGGTCGCCAGGAGTAGCAGCGTGCTGATGAGCCCTCCCATGAAAAGCGCGGCATAACCATCGCGCCGCGTATATCGGGAGATCAGCAGCAGAAGCAGCCCGCCGATGACGATCCCGCCGGCCACGGGCAGGAGCCGCCAGAGGGTGTCGGTCAACAGCCGCACGTCCACCATGTGGCTGACTTCGTAGGGAGAATAGAGCGGCTGATCCGTGCCCGGCATGCGCAGCGCCGAAAAGGCGGCCGCGCCTGCCTCGGGCGAGATATTGCTGTTGTAGTATTCCACCCACTGGAGGACGTAGCCGATGCGCTGCTCGTTCGTGAATCCGTAGGTGTCAGGTGGAAAGTCCGGTTTTCCGTACTCCCAACTCACAAACCACGGGTTCCAGACGATCCGCAAGCACAGCAGGACGATGAAGGCCGGCATCGCCAGCGCAATGAGCCAACGCAGAGCGCCGGCATAGGATCTGCTCAAGAAGACCTCCGTTCAATGCCCGGACAGATACCGAGTGAGGCCGGCCGCATCGCTACATCCACTTGTCAAACCAATCCAGGGTGCGCCGGACGTACTCTTCGGGCGCTAGTTCCAAGGCTTGCAGATGCCGGGCGCCGGGCACGAGCCACAGCCCGGATCGCTCCCCATCATCAGGGTTCCGGATGAGCTCGTACGCGGCCTCGCTCTGCCAGGCGGGCACATGCCCATCCTCGACGCCATGGATCAGCAGGATGGGCATCCAGGGCCGGTGCGCCTGTAGCGACGGATAGAGCATGTGGTTGCCCACCCTTTGCACAACGGGCTGGATCGCGGCATACAGAGGCGCGGCCACCACACCGGAATACACACCCTTGGACATCAGGACCGGGCTGTCCAGCACCATCGCGTCGTACCCGCCGCCGGACGGCCGCAAGGCAAGCCCAAGGCCGACCGCGGCTCCGAACGAATGCCCCCACAGCCCGACCCAGAGCTGGGTGTAGGTCTCGCGCAGCCAGCGCGCCCACAGGGCCGCATCTGATACTGCCAGGGCGCCCGACGGATCCCATTGGCCGCCAGATTCGCCATGGGCACGCGCATCGATCAACAGGAAGTTGTAGCCCCGCTGCAGTCCCTCGTATACCACGGGCCAGGCGCACAGGGAGTCCGGCTGCTCGGTCCACGGCAGCGGGACGGCGGCCCGCTGGAAAAGCGCGCGGCGCGCCAGCAGCACACCGCCACAGCTGTTGTAACCGTGGTGATGGACGATCGTGCGATCGAACGGTCCACCGGGAATCCACGTTGCGTGCAGCCGTGCGCCGTCGGCCGCGGTCAGCGTGACACTCTCCGCGACCGCTTTCAGGTCCTCGGGCAGCTCGGATGCTACACGCTGGGGGTGGGTGAAGTAGTAGGCGGCGCCGCCCACGGCCAAAGCAGCCCCGGCCGCTTGAACCACCAGGGACCGCCGCAACAACATACGCGTGGCGAGTGATATTTGCATAAGCCTAGCTGAGTTAACCGCCTGTCAAGGCTGAAGTCGCGTTGCGATTTTACATCAGAGGGAGCGAATGGGCAATCGAACGCGAAAGCGAAGCCGTGCTATACTGCGATCATGCGGAGCATTGACTCGAAACCCATGAAGGAGGACCCGATGTCGTGGCATACGCAGCTCCATGGCGACCCGCTCCCGTGGCTGCTGGAGCAAAGCGGGCCAGGCGTGCGCCACCTGGTCCTGCGCGATCTGCTCGACCTTGCCCCACAGGATCCACAGCTCGCAGCCGCCCGCAGCGCGGCGCACAGGACCGGGCAAATCGCTACCATCCTCGACCGGATGGATGCTGCCGGTTTCTGGGTCGAGCCCGGGCCGGGCTACCTGCCCAAGTACCGGTCAACCGTCTGGTCGGTCATCACCCTGGCGCAGTTGGGCGCCCAGATCGGCGAAGATGAACGCATCGGGCGAGCCTGCGCCTACGTCCTGGATCATGCGCTCAACCCGGACGGCCAGTTCTCGATGTCCGGCCCACCCTCCGGCACCATCGACTGCCTGCAGGGCAACCTCTGCTGGGCCCTGCTCAAACTAGCCTGCCAGGATCCCCGGTTGGAGACGGCGTTCGACTGGCTGGCGGCCAGCGTCACGGGCGAAGGCATTGCACCGGCGGAGGACCGCGGGGCACCCCTCCGTTACTATGCGGGCAAGTGCGGGCCGGACTTCGCCTGTGGGGCCAACAACCGGCTGCCCTGCGCCTGGGGTGCGGTCAAGGTGATGCTGGCACTCGGCAGATGGCCTGCCGGGCAGAGGACACCCGCCATGCAGGCCGCCATCAGGCGTGGGATCGCCTTTCTGCTGGGCACAGATCCCGCACTCGCTGCGTATCCCACCGGCTACAGTGACAAGCCGAGCGGCAACTGGTGGAAGTTTGGCTTTCCGATCTTCTATGTCACCGATCTGCTGCAAAACGTTGAGGCGTTGGTTGCGCTGGGTTACGGCCGCGACCCGCGGCTGGCCCACTCTCTCAACATCATCCGGGAGAAGCAGGATGCCGCGGGACGCTGGCCCCTGGAGTACGACTACGCCAGCAAGACCTGGTGCGACTTCGGACCCAAGAACCAGCCCAACCCATGGGTCACGCTGCGTGCGCTGCGAATCCTGAAGGCGGTTGAAGGCAGCTGATGCGTCTGGCTGAGCAGCACCGGACGCACCTTCAGGTGGACGCACCTGCGGGTGCTCAGTTATTCAGGGCGCCCTCCGCCACCCACTGTGCGATCAGATCGATCTGCTCCTGCGGCAGGTTGGCCGCGCGCTTGGGCATCTCGCCTTCGCGAACCAGCTCAACCAACAGGCTGTTGTCCGGATCACCGGCAACGACGACTGCCCCGCTTTCGCCGCCCTTCATCACGTTCTCATACGTGCGCAGGTTCAAATCGCCCTTCTCACCATCCGATCCACCGTGGCACTTGGCGCAAGACTTCTCGAAGATCGGCTGAACACCGCTGGCGAAACTCACCGTGCTCGCGGCAGGCGCCGGGGCCTGGGCTTCGGTGGGCGTAGCAGTTGGCGCTTCTGTGGGAGCAGGTGCGGCAGCCGGCGCCTTCGTTGCGGGCGGCGCGGCGGAGACATCGGTGGGCACTTGGGTAGCCACCGGTACTTCAGTTGGCGCAGGGGCCTGCGTGGGTGCAGCCGGCGCGGCGGCCGGGGCTGCGCACGCGGAAACGATCACCGCTGCAATCGCTGCTATCGTCAACACGGTCAGCCTGCGCAGGCGGCCGATCTCGTTTTTCTGTGCAATCATGATTCTCTCCTTCTTACCGCTATCCGAATCAGGACACTAACATGGCATCCTTGCAGGCTCGCGTCAGTAAGACAAATCGCAGATCAACTAATTGATTGATTAAGTTGAAATATACGCGCAATGAGGGCTTGTCACACCCGCCGCAAGCCGCTATACTGGTGCTGTCATCGTTCGCCACTTGAGGAGCCAAGGAGGGCTGATCATGCCAATCGAACGCGTGGGTGTCGTAGGTTGCGGCCTGATGGGCGCGGGCATCGCCGAGGTGTGCGCCAAGTCAGGATACATGGTGATCGTTCAGGAGGTCACCGGTGACCTGCTGCAGGCAGGCATGAAGCGCATCACCGGCTCAATGGACCGGGCGGTGAACAAGGGCAAGCTGTCTGCTGCCGATCGGGATGCGGCGCAGACACGCATCATGGGGGTGACCCAGCTCCAGGATATGCACCCGTGCGACCTGGTAATCGAGGCGATCACCGAGAAGCTGGATGTGAAGCGCAGGGTGTTCGCCGAGCTCGACGCAGTCACTCAACCCCACACGATCCTCGCCTCCAACACCTCTTCCCTTGCCATCACCGAGATGGCTGCAGCCACCAAACGGCCGGACAAGGTGTTGGGGCTCCATTTCATGCAACCCGTGCCGGTCATGCCCTTGCTGGAGATGGTGCGCACGGTGCTAACCAGCGAGGAGACCTTCGCGACCGCCAAAGTCTTCGGGGAGAGTCTGGGCAAGACGATCGTGGTAAGCAAGGACACGCCAGGGTTCATCGTCAACCTGCTGCTGATCCCCTACCTGCTGCAGGCAATCGCGGAGCTCGAAAAGGGCGTGGCGACGAAGGAGGACTTCGACACGGCCATCCGCCTGGGGCTCAATCATCCGATGGGACCGTTCACGCTGCTTGACTTTGTCGGCCTGGACACGACCCTGTTCATTGCGGACGCGGTGTTCGATGAGACGAAGGATCCCCGCTTCGCCGCGCCACCCCTGCTGCGTCGCATGGTGAGCGCAGGCTGGCTGGGGCGCAAGAGCGGTCGAGGATTCTACGACTACGGAAAGGCATGAGGAGGCTAAAATGATCGCAAGGGCACCATTTGGGCGCACGGGGCACATGAGCTCGCGCGCGGTCTTCGGTGCAGCTGCCCTGGGAAAAGTGTCGCAGGACGCGGCAGATCGCGCCCTCGATGTGCTGCTGGAGTATGGTGTCAACCACATCGACACAGCAGCCTCCTACGGCGAAGCAGAGGATCGCATCGGGCCATGGATGCGGGAGCACCGGCGACATTTTTTCCTCGCGACGAAGACCGGCGAAAGGACGAAAGCCAAGGCGTGGGACCAGTTTCGCCGCTCGCTCGACCGCCTGCAGACCGACCACGTTGATCTGCTGCAGCTGCACTTCCTGATCGATGAAGAGGAATGGCAGACGGCGATGGGTCCGGACGGCGCTCTTGAGGCGGTGTTGGAAGCTCAGGCGCAGGGGCTAACCCGTTTCGCCGGCGTCACCGGACACGAGCTGGCCGCGCCTGGCATGCACTTGCGCAGCCTCGAAATACACGACTTCGACTCCGTCCTTCTGCCCTACAACTACTTGCTGCACCGGAACGAGACGTATCGCCGCGAGTTCGAGGCGCTGCGCCGGGTGTGCCGGGAGCGGAACGTGGCCGTGCAGATCATCAAGTCTGCGGCCGCGGGACCCTGGGGCGACAAGCCGAAGATACGCGCGACCTGGTACGAGGCGCTGGAGAACCAGGGTGACCTCGACCGGGCGGTGTGGTTTGTCCTGGGGCAGGAGGGTGTTTTCCTCAACACCGCGGGGGACGTGGACCTGTTACCCAAGGTACTCGACGCAGCGAGCCGTTTCGAGCGCTGTCCTTCTGACGATGAGATGGAGGAGCTGGTGCGGCGACGCGAGATGACGCCGCTTTTCCGGTAGAGAATCAGGCTCGATCGTCAGGGATCACCATACGCCAGCCCTGTACCAACGCGTCGAAACCCGGACCGTTGATACACCCGGCTGGCGTCTTCATCTGCGGCGGTCAGGAACGCGGTGTGCACGCCGCTTTCGAATGCACCGGCTGCCAGGAGCGCGGTCAGCGCGCCGGCGATGCCCTGCCGGCGGTGTTCGGGCAAGGTAGCGATGCCGACGAGTTCGGTAAAGCCGTTGAGAGGGGCGGTGGTGGCGCCGGTTGCTACAGGCTCTTCACCCACCCGGGCCAGAATGGCCCCGTTTCCGAGACTGAGCCGCCGCCGCAAATCTGCGATGTGTTCAGTCGATGCACCCCGCCCCTCATCGCCAAAACCCCGGCTCTGGGTTTCGATGTAGTCTGCCAGGTCGTGTTCCCCAGAGTCCGGCGTGAGGCGCAAACACTGCAACCCCTCGGGTCCCGCCACAGAGACCCATGTCTCCGGCGTGCAGACCAACAAGGGGTTCTCCCCGTCCAACGGCACGCTCAATGCATCGAGCGCGGCGCGGAGCAACGGGGCATACTCATGAAGATATTCGATTCGAAGCTTGCGCCCGCGATCCGCAAAGGCGGTGCGCAGTGCTTCGAGCTGCACCACCGCCAGCGCGTCCAGCGGGCGATCCGGAATCGCGTAGTTGAAGAAGCGGAAAGTGTCCGTTTCATGAAGATAGAGATGGAACGGCGGGCACGCATAGACCTCGTGGCTGTGCGCAGCTGCACTTCTCAGGTAGTCCTGAAGTTCCCGGATCGACGCCAAACCGTTACCCCTTCATGCGGGCCAGAGTTCCCAAATCAAAGAACAGAGAGACCACCAAGGTCACTTCCGCCCAGCCTTCTTCGAGTCCAACGATCCTTCGGATCGTCGAACGCCGAAGAACCCAACTCACGCGAAGCCGCGAAGAACGCGAAGTAAAGGCAGGCAAAAAAGTCTTCGCGCCTTCGCGCCTTTGCGTGCCCCTGTCACCCCAGCCGCGCCAGCTCAGCGAACTCGCCGGCCAGCAAGGGATAGAGCGCCCTGTAGCGCGGATAGTAGGCCTCGTAGGTCTCGGCTGCTGCGCTCGGGACCGTGCTGCCCGTGATCTTGATGGTGCGGGCGCACGCGTCCTGCGGGCTGGCATAGATGCCAGCGCCCACGCCTGCCAGCAGCGCTGCGCCGAAGGCCGCGCCTTCGGTCACGTTCACCGTGACGATCTCCGTGTTGAAGACGTCTGCGAGGATCTGGCGCCAGAGCGCACTGCGCGCGCCACCACCCGAGACCCGCACCTGGGCCGATACGACCCCCAGTGACTTCATCAGTTCAAGAGAGTCCCGCAGCCCGTAGCTGACGCCTTCCAGCACCGCGCGCGCCAGGTGCGCCTTGCCGTGCCGCACGGTCAGCCCGACGAACGCGCCACGAGCCAACGGGTCGGGATGCGGCGCGCGTTCGCCGGTGAGATAGGGCAGGAAGAGCAACCCCTCGCACCCGGCCGGCGCCTGCGCGGCTTCCTCCGTGAGGATGTCGTAAACATCCCGGCCGGTCTGCCCGGCCAGGAACTGCTCTTGCTGGCCGACCGCATCCCGGAACCAGCGGAAGCTGCCCGCAGCCGAAAGCATGACACCCATGAGGTGCCATTTGTCTGGCACGGCGTGGCAGAAGGCATGCAGCCGTCCTGCCGGCTCCACGCGGTACGCGTCCGACTGGGCGAACACCACTCCCGACGTGCCCACCGTGACCGAGATGATGCACTCACCGACGATTCCCGTGCCGACGGCCTGCGCGGCCTGGTCTCCGCCACCGCCGATGACGGGCGTTCCCGCGACCAGCCCGGTCGCGGACGCTGCGGCTGCACTGATGCGTGCGCTGGCGACCGGAGACTCGGTCACCTGGGGCAGCCACCTCCGCGGGATCTCCAGAGCAGACAACATCTCATCCGACCAGCGCCGCTGGCCCACGTCGAACAGTGAGGTACCCGAAGCGTCCGAGACCTCACCATAGAACTCGCCGGTGAGGCGATAACGAGCGTAGTCCTTGGGCAGCAGCACATGCGCGATCTGAGCGTACAGCTCCGGCTCGTTCTGCGCCATCCACAGGATCTTGGGCGCAGTGAATCCGGTGAGCACAGGATTGCCGGTGAGGTGGAGCACCCGCGCCTTGCCCACGCGTTCGGTGATCTCCGCGCATTGGGCTGCCGTGCGCTGGTCGTTCCAGAGAATGCAGGGACGGAGGGGCGCACCTGCC
>ENA-UOUL01003770-UOUL01003770.1-bioreactor-metagenome-genome-assembly--contig:-NODE-3770-length-15013-cov-5.127946_pt1 | contig 15013 bp, 10 predicted proteins | sample MGYA00249838_ERZ747220 | MGnify/ENA primary metagenome ERZ747220 (study PRJEB28778, sample SAMN05720191) | bioreactor metagenome | isolation source: Anaerobic biogas reactor | place: USA:Washington...
AAAAGGGGAAGACGGCCTCCTGAAATTTACAGGCGCGGACCGGGGCATGATGATTTTCTTTCCCGCGCCCATGCCTCCCGCGGATGCGCCTAAACTGCCGCAGCCCAAGACCATTCCTTTCAACTTTGATTTTGAAGCGCCCGATGACGCCGCCTTTAATATTATGCTGACCCCCTTCTAGCGCGGGTTTGGTTTCGCAAAGGAGGGACAGACCCCAACAAAGAACCTTGTTGGTGGTGAAGATAAGGGTTTGAGTAAGTTTTTTTGGGGTCGGTCCCTCCTTTGCTTCTACTGCGATTTCGGATTCATAAATGCCCCATATTAGCGCCATTCGGAATCACGCTTTTTCAAGAGGGTAGCGACTCCGGCCTCGTGGGTAATTGGGAACCGTGTCCTCGGAATTCGGAATACGTCTTGTTTTAGTGGGTAGAAAATTTTCAAAAGGTACTAAGAACACGCCATGGAACACGATAAAGAAAGGACGCCGTCGGCGTCTCCGGGGTTTCCAAGCCTGCGCGAATTGTGCCGGCGGCACAATATCCGGTTCAAAAAATCCCTCGGCCAGAACCTGCTGCTCGACGACAATATCAACGCGATCATGGTGGACGCCGCGGGCCTGACCGAAGAGGACAGTGTCATTGAAGTCGGCGCGGGGCTCGGCGCGTTGACCAAGCGCATGCTCAACAAGGCGGGCAATATCCTATCGGTGGAAATCGATCCTTCTTTCATGCCCTGTCTGGAAGAACAATTCGCCTCGTATCCGAAGGTCCGTCTCTTTCGGGGCGACATCCTGAATCACGATCTGGACCGGCTTATCGAAGAGTTCCTGCCCGGCGCGGGCCGCCTGAAAATGGTGTCGAACCTGCCCTATTACATCACGACGCCGGTTCTTTTTCATTTCCTGGAATCCCCGGTTTATTTCGAGCGGCTGGTGGTCATGACCCAGCTGGAAGTGGGCGAACGCCTCACTGCGCGGGTAAACGCCGAGAACTACGGGGCCCTGAGCCTGGCCGCGCGGCTCTACGCGGAAACGGACATTGTGCACCGGGTGCCGGCCTCCTGTTTTCTGCCGAAGCCCAAGGTGGACAGTTGTATTGTGCGGTTCCGGTGCCGGCGCGAGCCGCCCCTTCCGGGAATGGACGTCGCCTGGACCATGAAGGTTGTCCGGGCGGCTTTTCAGCAGCGGCGCAAGACCCTGCGCAACACCTTGTCCGGAAATGCCCTTGGCCTGTCGAAGGAAGAGGCCCTGAGCGCGCTCGAACAGGCCGGCATTGACCACGGCCGCCGCCCGCAAACCCTGGACTGGAAGGAATTCGCGGCCCTTGCCGAGGCTGTGCGCCGGGTAAAGCAGGAATCGACGGACAACAGCGTTTGACGGGCACCGAACGGGCTGTAATTCTTTCCTTTAGCGGCATGAATCTGGATTCCGGTCTTTTTCGCGTTATCGGGCAGCGCACTTTGCCGGCAGTCATGAGTCGCGAAAAAACCGGAATGACGTTCGTTGAGATTATTGGCAATGAAACGTGCATTCCTTTGACATTCGCGCAAATTCGCGGCTCGTTCCCAAGTTGCACTCTTGTCATTACCCACAAATATTTGCCGAAGAATCATGCAACATGCCACAAGGATTCTATTGAATCCTGAAGGGATTCCTTCTCACAGCCCGGGGTTGCGGTACTCCGCTACCCCGGGACAAGTCGGAAAAACAAGTCTACCCTGAAAGGGTTGCGTCAACATAAGCGGTTGAGCGACCGGTTGGACGTAACCCCTTTGGGGTAGATGGGTGGTGGTCATCACTTACCTAGGGTAGCGGAGTACCGCAACCTTGGGCTGTGTTATGTAGCCCCTTCGGGGCATTTATGGAATAACGTACCACGTTTTACATTCAGTTCGCCACAAAATAGTGACTTAACATTTGTGGGTAATGACAAGAATGAAATTTGTGAACGAGGGGCATATAAAGACCGCCGAACGGGGCAGGGTCCTGTTCGGCGGTCGTGCGTGACGGTAGTACGGTTCTGTCGCTCCCGTTACATATCCATAAAGTTCTTGATCATCGTCTTGCCATTGGGGGTCAGAATGCTTTCCGGGTGAAACTGGACGCCCCAGACGGGATATTCCTTGTGTGCGACGGCCATGATAACGCCGTCCCGGGTCTGGGCGGTCACTTCCAGGCAGTCGGGGCAGGTCTCCGGCTTGATGACCAGGGAATGATAGCGGGTCGCGGTGAAGGGGGACGGCACGTCTTTGAAGAAGGCGTTGTCGTTGTGGGTGATCTCGCTGATCTTGCCGTGCATGATCACACCGGCGCGGACCACGTCGCCCCCGTATACGGCGCCGATGCTCTGATGCCCCAGGCACACGCCCAGGAGCGGGAACTTCGGGCCGAGACGGCGGATGGTCTCCATGGAGATGCCCGCCTCGTAGGGGGTGCAGGGCCCCGGCGAGACCACGATGCGGCCCGGCTTCATCGCCTCGATTTCTTCCACCGTGACCTTGTCGTTGCGGAACACCCGGATGTCCTGGTCGAACTCGCCGAAATACTGAACCAGGTTGTAGGTGAACGAGTCGTAGTTGTCGATGATCACTATCATGATTCCAACCCTTTCTCCGCATATTCCACGGCCTTCATCAGGGCCTTCGCCTTGTTTACCGTTTCCTCGTATTCCCGCTCCGGATCGCTGTCGTACACGATGCCGGCGCCCGCCTGTACGTAGGCGTAGCCGTCTTTCAGGATCATCGTGCGTATAAGAATGCAGGTGTCCATGTCGCCCGAATAGGAAATGTAGCCGCAGCCGCCCGCGTAGGGGCCGCGCCGCTCCGGTTCCAGTTCATCGATGATCTCCATGGCGCGAATCTTCGGCGCGCCGCTCACCGTGCCCATGGGGAAGGTGGCCGCGATGGCGTCGTAGGCGCTGCAGTCCGGCTTCAGCGTGCCGGCCACTTCGCTGACAATGTGCATGACGTGGGAGTAGCGCTCGATGACCATCAGTTTCTGCGGCACGGGCGCCACGGTGCCGGCCACGCTGATGCGCCCGATGTCGTTGCGTCCCAGGTCCACCAGCATGATGTGTTCCGCGAGTTCTTTTTCATCGGCCAGCAGATCCTGTTCCAGTTGCAGGTCTTCCTCCTGCGTGGCGCCCCGCTTGCGGGTGCCGGCGATGGGGCGGACCATGGCGCGCGTGCCCTTCACCTGGGTCATGACCTCCGGGCTGGAGCCGACCAGCGCGAAGTCGGGAAACTGGAGCAACAGCATGTACGGCGAGGGGTTGATGCAGCGCAGGGCGCGGTAGAGGGTCACGGGGCCCACGCCGACCTGCCGCTTGAAGCGCTGCGACAGCACCACCTGGAAAATGTCGCCCGCGCAGATGTACTCGCGCGCCTTGCGCACGGCTTCGCAGAAGTCCTCCTTCGTGAAGTTGGATTCAATCCGGGGTTCTTCCGGGGCGCTGTGCAGGCGTTCCGTCGCCACCACCAGCGGCCCGCGCAGCCGTTCCTCGATTTCATGGATTTTGCGCAGCGCCTCGTTGTATACCGCGTCCGGGTGGTCGGTCACATGGGCGTTGGACACGATCTTGATCTTGTTGTTTACGTGGTCGAAGACCAGCAGCGTGTCCGTAATCATGAAGTACAGGTCGGGCAGGTTCAGCAGGTCCGGGTTGTTGTCCGGCAACTGCTCGAACTGCCGCACCTGGTCATAGGAAACATAGCCCACGGCGCCGCCGTGGAAGGCGGGCAGCCCCGGCACGGACATGGGTTCGTACTGCGCCATGAGTTCACGCAGTTTGTCCAGCGTGTTGTCGGAGGTAAAGGGTTCTTCCACGCCGTCGCGGATAATGACGCCCTCCGTTCCCCGGGCGCGGAACACCACGGACGGGTTGGCCCCTATCAGGGAATACTGGCCGATGGTGTCGGCTTTTTCCACGCTTTCAAGCAGGAAGGCGTAGGGGCAGTTGCGGGCAATTTTTAAATAGGCCGTGACCGGCGTTTCCAGGTCCGCCAGGATTTCCTTGTACACGGGGACCAGGGCGTTGTCGTGGGCCATCTTGCGAAAATCGTCAAGAGACGGGACTATCATTGCAGGGACTCCTTAACTGAAAACTTAAAGTTTAATGAAACACAAAAGGGGAACGCGCCAGAATTACGGGATTCGGGCGCAAAAGAGATCTCAGCGTCGCCAACGCCGCACGTGACGCTCGAGTTCCCGCGTTTTGCGGATAGAGTCCTTGTTTATGTGGGTGGTTCGGATCAGCATCGCACCGGTACGCCCCGCTCGGCCAGATACGCCTTGGCTTCCAGGATACTGTATTCCTGGAAATGGAAAATGGACGCCGCCAGCGCCGCATCCGCGCCGCCCTCCTGCAGGGCCGCGCGCAGGTGCTCCAGGCTGCCCGCGCCGCCGCTGGCGATGACCGGAATGCCGACCGCGTCTGAAACGGCGCGCGTCAGCTCAATGTCATAACCGTCTTTGGTACCGTCGCAGTCCATGGCGGTGAGCAGGATTTCGCCCGCGCCGCGCTGTTCCGCCTCCTTCGCCCAGGCCACGGGCTCCAGCGGTGTCACCCGGCCGCCGTCACGGCCGCCGTGGCTCTTCACGTAATAGCCTTCGCCCTCGCCGGGCTTGTATTTCATGGCGTCTATGGCGACCACGATGCACTGGGCGCCGAAGCGCGCCGAGGAGGCGTTGATGAAGTCCGGGTTTTCTATGGCGGGCGTGTTGACGGACACCTTGTCCGCGCCGGCGTTCAGCATGCGCCGGATGTCTTCCATGTTGCGGATGCCGCCGCCCACGCAAAGGGGCATGAACACTTGTTCCGCCGTGCGGCGGACCACGTCCACCATGGTGTCACGGTTATCCGTGGAGGCGCGTATGTCGAGGAAGACGATTTCATCGGCCTTCTCTTCGTCGTACCGCCGCGCGATTTCCACTGGGTCGCCCGCGTCGCGCAGGCCCAGGAACTTGACGCCTTTTACCACCCTGCCGTCCGCAACGTCCAGGCAGGGGATGATTCGCTTTGCTAACATGGGGCTATACTCTCTCGAAAATTCCAGTTCGGGAATGTTGAATGTAAGAGGGGGGACGGGGATCGGCGGTCAACGCCATCGGTCATTTTCGTTCTGCGTTTCCGGCCGGGAATCGTCGCTTGTATCTTCCGCCGGTTGTGCCTCCGGAACTTCCTCGTCAAAGGACGGCGAAAGGGCGCCGTCATCATGCTGTTGCAGCGGGGGGAGCATGTCTTCCATATCCTGCCCGGCGGTCTCATCCGGAAGCGGCGAGTCTTCGGGCGCTTCTGCGGCAGGCGCTTCGAAAACCACAACGTCGTTCTCGAGGGCATCCGCCTCCTCCACCTCCGGCGCGCTGTCATACGGTGCGGCGGGCTCGGAAAGGGGCGCTGCCAGGTCCTCTGGATCTTCCGCCGGTTCCGCCATCGCGACAGGGCGGTTATCCGTGGAATGTTCATCCAGGGTTACCGAGGCCACGGGGGGATGGGCCAGGGCGTAGGCGGTCGATTCCGCCTCTTCCGTATTCAGGGCCACCAATTCGCGCATTTGCCGTCCCGTCGCGCCGATGTCCACATGTACGCCCTTAATATTGACCCGTATGGCGCTCAGGTCGTCCAGCCCCAGCACCTCTTTGGCCGTCGCCGCAAGGCAGTCCGCAACCATTTTGGCGCATCGGCGCGCGCCCAGGGCGGCGCAATTCTTCAAGACCACGTCGGCCGTTATCGAAGCACGGCGTTTGTCGGCGTCGGGTTTGACCGCAATTTTAATGGAGTAGACCTCGGGCATTTTACGCATGACCTTCAGGAGCACCTTGTGCACGGGTTTCAATTGCACGGAAATGTCACCCTGGGGGCCGCGGAAGGTAATGGCCTTGTCCTTGCCCCGGGGCAGGCGCGGAAGTAGCCCGTAGCCGCCCAGGAGGACCAGAAGGGCGCCGGCAATGCCGCCCGGCAGACGGAGGTTCAACGCGCCGTCGTTCTGCTTGGGCCAGAGGCTGATCACCTTGTCCTGAACCAGTTGCGCCTGTTCCAGGTCAAAGGTCAGCGCCAGAATAAAAATACCGCCCAGCAGTACCAGCAGGCAGATAAGTTTCATGACCGTCAGTTTCATGGTGTGTATCCTTGGGGCGGTAGTAACGCGAACCGCCCGACGTTTTGCCCGATAAAGTCAGCTCCGCTGAAAACAGAACCAGCATATCCTACCATAAAACCATCGCGTGCTGCGATTCAAGTATAACGCTTGCGACGTGATCGCCGGATAAAAAGGGCTATATTTGATGAACAGCGATAATCAAGATGCCAGGCGCACCAAGAATCACGCAGACGATGAAGGAGATTGTTACGCTTTGGTTCATGATCACACCTTAGAACCAAAGGGTCATTCCGGTTTTTCGCGGTGAGAAGGACTGGCGTCGAAGGGTTTGACCGGGCCGCGAAAAGACCGGAACCCATCTTCATAAGCCGTGGGCAGAGGCGGGGCATCTTTCCTTGAGTGGCTTTAACCTGGATTCCGGTATTTTTCGCGTTATTTCAGGAGCGTTCTTTGGCACACGGCGCAGGTCGCGAAAAAACCGGAATGACCTTTGTCGGGCACGTGCGCAATAAACAGTGATCAATATCCTCCACGAATTTCGCCGCTCCGTTGTCGTTCCGGATATCACACGATGCCGGAGCGTTTCCGTCAAGGCTTTGCGGCCGTGTCGGGACATGGTGTATGCTGAATGGGAAACAGACCTGCGCAGGGTATGCGGCGGGAAACGCCGTGTCAACCGGGAATGGAAATGGACCTATGAAACAAGTGCTGGTTAAAGGCGGCAGTGTCACCGTTGAGGAGGTGCCGGCGCCGTCGGTGGAACCCGGTACGGCCGTGGTGCGCGTGGCCGCCTCGCTGATCAGTTCCGGAACGGAATCGGGATTCCTGTCCGAAGGGGGCACGACCGGGTACCTGCTCAAGAAAGCGGGCGATCCGCTGAATATCGAAAAGGTGAAGCGCAAACTGGCGACGGTCGGCGTCAAGGGCACCCTGGAACTGGTCCGCAACAAACTGCTGGAGTTCCAGGCGCCGGGTTACAGCACGGCCGGCGTCATCGTGGAACTGGGGCCCGATACGCCCCTGTTCCGCGTCGGCGACCGGGTCGCCTGCTCCGGCGTGGGCTATGCCTGCCACGCGGAATACAACGTGGTGCCCCATCAACTGCTGACGCCCATCCCCGAAAACGTGTCCTATGACGAGGCGGCGTTCGTGAGTCTCGGCGCCATCGCGGTGCAGGGCGTGCGCCGGGCACAGCCAGCCTTCGGCGAGACCTTTGTCGTTTCCGGCCTGGGGCTCGTGGGCCAGCTGGTGGCCCAGATCCTGCGCGCCGCCGGCTGTCATGTCATCGGCTGCGATCCGGTGGCCTCCCGGCGGGCCTTGGCCGAGACGCTGGGCGCCGAGGTGGTCTGCGCGCCGGAAGACCTGGAACAGATCGTTGCGGAACGCACCGCGGGGTACGGTGCGGACGGCGTCATTGTCTGCGCGGCGTCGAAGAACAGCACCGTCGCCAATCAGGCGTTGGAACTATGCCGCCGCAAAGGACGCGTTGTGGTGGTGGGCGCGGTGGGCATGCACCTGGAACGAGGCGCTCTTTACGCGAATGAACTGGATTTTATGCTGTCCTGTTCCTACGGGCCGGGGCGCTACGACCGCCAGTACGAGGAGCGCGGCCTCGATTATCCCATTGGCTATGTGCGCTGGACCCAGGGCCGCAACATGGCCGAGTTTCTGCGCATGGTGGACGCGGAACGGGTCCGGGTGAAAGCGCTGATCAGCGTCGCGGAGCCCGTGGAGCGGGCGGAACAGGCCTATGCCGCCGTCATGGGCGGCGGGGACACCATCGCCGCCCTGATCCGGTACGGCGAGGTGTCCGGGGAAGCGGCGCCTGCGCCGCCGCCGCGTGTTTTCGCCCTTCAAGGCAAGCCGAAAGCGGGCGGGGAAACCGGTGTGGCCGTTATCGGTACGGGCGCCATCGCCACCGGATTTCACCTGCCGAATCTCGCACGCATCCCCGGGTGCAGGTTGGTCGCGGTGGCCAACCGTTCCGGCCAGAAAGCCAAACAGTGGGGCGGACGCTTTGGCGCCGCCTATTGTACGACGGATTACCGGGACATCCTCAAAGACGCCGCGGTGGATGCCGTGATCATTGCGACGCGTCATCATCTGCATAAGGAAATGGCCCTGGCCGCCATCGCGGCGGGCAAGCATGTGCTCGTGGAAAAACCGCTCGCCCTGACCGTGGCGGATTGCGATGAAATCTGTGACGCCGCCGAAAAACAGGGCGTGCTGCTTGCCGTGGGCTTCAACCGACGCTTCGCGCCCCTTGCCGTGGCTGCCAAGGAAGCCCTGGGGAGAATCGCGGGCGTCAAAACAGTGGTATACCGCTGCAATGCCGGCCCCCTACCGGCCAATCATTGGGCGCTGGACCCCGTGGAAGGCGGTGGCCGGATTCGCGGAGAAGCCGTCCATTTTTTCGATTTCGCGCGGTGGATGTTGGACGATGATCCCGTGCACATCCAGGCGCAGCGCATGGACACGGACCAGGCGGCCTACGCGAATGATTCCCTCACCGTGCTGTTGCGTTTCGCCCAGGGCTCGCTCGCCACGATCGTGTATACGGGTGCGGGCAGCAGCGCCATGGACAAGGAGCGCGTCGAAGTCTTCGGCGGCGGCGCGAGTCTTGTACTGGATGATTTCAGGACCCTGTCCTGCTACGGCCTTTCCGCGCGGAACCTCAAAGCCCGGCATGTGAACAAAGGCTTGGGCGAACTGCTGGCCCATTTCATCGCCGCCGTCAAGGGCAGGGAAACCCTGTCGGTCACCGGCCTCGACGGGCGCTGGGCCACCTACATCGCCGAGGAGGCAATCAGGAGTGCGGGGGGACAATAGCAGGGCGTGATGGCGCGAAACGCCGGGGGATGTATCCCGATAGAATCGGCGTACAGAGGGCTTAACCGTTCTAAGCCGGAACAATCCCGCTGTGCTATACTGCCTGCGGATTCTGTGTCGCTGGGTATTCGTACCGGGAAGTGTTGTTCACCCATGAAAATCTGCCTGCTCAATGTGCTTCATGACGCGCTGGACAAGCGCATGTACCACAAGGTTGCCCGGAGCCTGGTTGCGGCCGGGCATGAAGTCGTTTCCATCGCACCTGGGACCGGTGCGGCGCCGGACGGGGAAGGCGGGGTGCGCTTCATTTCCGTTCCGGAAGCGCTCAGTTTCGCAGCGCGGTTTTGGTCCGTGGCGCGGTTGGCGCGGCTGGGGCGGCGGGAACGGGCCGACCTTTATATCGCCCCGGAACCGGAATCCTGGGTGGCCGCGCTGGTGATCAAAATGACGGGCGGCGGCAAAGTGGTGCTGGACATGCACGAGCATATCCCCAGCGAATTCGCGAAATTCTTTCCGGCCTGTTTCCGGGGGATCGTCGCGTGGCTCACCCTGCGTTTCATGCGCCTCTTCGCGCGTTTCACGGACCTAATTATCCTGACCCGGGACAGTTTTGATGTTTTCTGGACTGGGCTGAAAACGCCGCGCGTGACCGTTATCAACACAAATCACCTGCAGCCGCAGTGTGCCTCCATTCCCGAATTTCTAAAGGACGCTTATGCTTCTCGTCCTACGCTGATCCATCAGGGCATCTTCGGCGACATTCGTGGTTCTTATCAATTGCTCGAGGCCATGAAACAAGTGGCGGTGGAACTGCCGGACATTCGGTGCATTGTGCTGGGCCGTTACGCCTATGGCGACGAGAGTGCCTACCGGCGGGCCATTCGCGATGCGGGGCTGGAACAGCATATCGTCCTGCTGGACGCCGTGCCTTATGAGCAGGTGCCCGCCTACATCGCCGTTGCCCGGATCGGACTGATCCTGTTCCAGCCGGGCCTGCCCAACCACACGCTGGCCATGCCCCATAAACTGTTCGATTACATGCGCGAGGCGAAGCCCGTGATTGCGCCCGCCTTTTCCATCGAAGTGTCCCGGATCGTGGGGGAGGCGGACTGCGGCATCCTGGTGGATATTACCTCGCCCGATGCCATTGCCGGGGCCGTGCTGGAGCTGCTGCGGGATTCGGAAAAGGCGGCGCGGCTCGGGCAAAACGGGCGCCGGGCGGTGGAAGAAAAATACAACTGGCAGCAGGATGAGCGGCGGCTCATCGAAGCCATTAACCGGTTGGAATAGTGTATGTGCGGGATTGCGGGCATAGCGGGCCGCCCCGACGCGGCGCTGATACGGGCCATGACGGACACCCTGGTCCATCGCGGCCCGGACGGGGAGGGGCAGTACACGGATGATGCCGTCTCCCTCGGTCATCGGCGCCTTTCCATTATTGATCTCGCGGGCGGCGCCCAGCCCATGGCCTATGCCGGCGGCCGCTACCAAATTGTCTATAACGGCGAAGTCTACAACTTTCAGGTATTGCGCCGGGAGCTCGAAGGCTGCGGCCATGTGTTTCAGACCCGTTCGGACACGGAAGTCCTGCTGGCCGCGTACGCCCAATGGGGCGAGGCCTGCGTGGAACGGTTCCGGGGCATGTTCGCCTTCGCCCTTTGGGACCGCCATGAGAAACGGCTTTTCCTGGCGCGGGATCCCGTGGGCGTGAAACCGCTGTATTACGCCGAAACGGGAGGGGCCCTGTATTTTGCTTCTGAAATGAAGGCCCTGCTGATCTGTCCCGGTATTGACCGCGCCCTTGACCTGGAAAGCCTGGACGATTATCTGACCTATCTGTACACCGTGCCGCCGCGGACTATTTACCGGGGCATCAAGCAGCTGCCGCCCGGCCATTGCGCCTCCTGGAACAACGGACAACTGACAGTCCGTCGGTATTGGAAACCATGCCCTGGGAAAGACGAGGAAAGCCGTTCCGAGGCGGACCTGATCGAAGAGATTGACACGCGGCTCGCCACTATCCTGGCGCTGTACCGTGTCGCGGATGTGCCCCTGGGCGCGTTTCTCAGCGGCGGGCTGGACTCGGCGGCCATTACCCGCTACCTGGCCGCGCAGGGCGCCGCGCCGATGACCTTCACGGTCGGCTTTGGCGCGGAAGGGGCCCTGTACGATGAAAGCGCCGAAGCCCGCGCGCTGGCTGCCTTGCTGGGCGCGCGTCATCAAGAACTCACTGTGACACCTGCCGTGGCGGAACTCTTGCCACGTATGGTCGGTCACTTCGACGAGCCTTTCGGAAACCCTACGGCCCTGCTGACCTGGTCGATCTGTGAACTGGTGCGCACGCATGTCACCGTTGTATTGTCCGGGGACGGGGGCGACGAGGCTTTCGGCGGCTATCCGCGCTACCGGGGCGCGGCCTGGGCGGAGCAGTACCGCAGGGTGCCGGCGCTGTTGCGGCGGACGCTCCTCAACCCCTTGGTGCAGTGCCTTCCGGAAAGCGTTTCCGGGTTCCACACCCTGAGGCGCCTTCGGGAATTCTCGGCGGGCACCCTTTCCGACCCGGTGGACATGTATGCCGGCTGGGTCGGTTACTACAGCCTGCAGGAGCGCGGGGAACTCTATATCGGCGAGGTATCAGCCGCGTTGACCGGGCGCGATTCCCGCGATTATATCCGGGGCCTCGCACTGGAATCCGGCGCGGACGATCCCGTTTCCCGGGCGATGTATGTCGACTGCATGTCTTTCCTGCCCAACAATGTGCTTCAGTACGGCGACCGCATGAGCATGGCCCATTCGCTGGAAGTGCGCGTGCCCCTGGCCGACCCGGATCTGTTGTCGTTTCTCCTGGGCGTGCCCGGCAGGCTCAAAATAAAAGGCGGCCGCGGCAAGCGCCTTCTGCGCGGTGTGTTGTCGAAATATCTCCCGCCGGAAGTAGTGAACCGCAGGAAGGCCGGGTTTAATCCACCCATGGGCGTCTGGCTGAACGGCCCGCTGCGGGAAGTGGTTCAAGATTTTCTGTCCCCGGAAGCGTTGATACAGGGCGGACTGTTCAATCCCGCCGCCGTGGCGCGCATGCTCGAGGACCACCGCCGTGCGCGCCGGGATTACACGTGGCACCTGTGGGCGCTCATCGTGTTTGAACAATGGCGCAGGTTGTATGGAACAGGGTGAATTCCGGGTATAAAAAAACAGGACTTGTAGAAATAGCAGAGCGTAACCCGCCTTCACCGTCTGTGCATGCAACGCAAAGGCGGGTTCCGCTTTGGATAGATCATGTCGCTGGTGCTGAACGTATTTTTTGGAGAAATAGAAATATCACGGTTTGAATCGTTAAGGCCCGCTCTACCCGGCCTACAAAATTATTTCTCATTACAAACAACCCGGTCCTCAGGGTGTGTCGCGCTCTGAAGCGTTGTGTGTTGTTCACACTTCAGTGTGTCGGGCTCAACATGGTAAACTTGGGCCTTACCGCTAAACCCGGCACGCTGAAGCGTGAACAACGTACAGAATGGCAATCCATTCAACAGTCCCGTTCAGGAGTGTATTGATGCATGATGTTACCGTATTGACACTGGTCCCGCCGCAGTATGACCGCCTGCCCAAGTGTCTGGACAGCGTGCGCTGGGCGGACGATATCTTCTGCGTGGTGGACGCCCGCGCCCCGGAGGAGGCCGTCGTCGCGGCGCGCGGGTACACGGACCATGTCGCGGTTCACGAATATGAAAACGCGGCCGCCCAGCGCAACTGGGCGCTTCCCCAGGTAACCACGGAATGGACCCTTGTGCTGGATGCCGATGAATGGGTTTCCGAAGCCCTGGCGAACCGTATTCGTGAAATCGTCCGCGTGGACGGGGGCCCGGATGGCTACCAGATCCTGCGCCATTCCTATTTCCTTGGCAAACTGATTCAGCATTGCGGTTGGCATCACGACTATAACCTCCGTCTGTTCAGAACGGAGAAAGGGAAATACCTGGACAAGCGGGTGCATTCCAAAGTGATTGTGGACGGGCAAGTGGGGACCATCAACGAGGTCATGTATCACGACACCTACCGCAGCTTCGATGAATATTTCGCGACCATGCGGCGATTTACCAGCTGGGGCGCCCAAGACGCCTTTGACCGGGGGAAGCGCGCCGGTCTCTCTGATTTGATCCTGCGCCCCGGGCTGCGGTTCCTGAAAATGTATGTGCTGCGCCGTGGTTTCCTGGACGGGTATCATGGCGCGGTGCTTTGCGGCCTGTCCGCATTTTCCGTTTTCACCAAATACGCGAAATTATGGAAACTGCGGCAGGACCGCGACAACGGTGCGGGACTGAAGCTCTAGTTGACTACGGGCCGCAATCCGGATACAATCGCACAGAAACAGCCTTGCCGCTTTAAAGGCGCAGGCAGGGCTGGGAAGGCATGGAAAGAAGCCCGGTATCCGGCGCCAGGCACAGGAGTACTGCCATGAAAGGCTTGACCTTCGATAATTTCATCAATCACGCGTCCAACCAGAACGCCTATGACAGTTGTTTCAGGTTGGCCCATTTCGAAGGGGAGCGCAAATCCCCGATTGTGCTGTTGGGTGAATCGGGTGCGGGCAAAAGCCACCTCTTGTGGGCGCTTGTGAATCATTACCGCACGAACAAGGTGAACGTGGGCGTGGCCCTGATTTCCGCCTCTGATTTCCCTGCCAAGGTTAAGGACCTGGCCGTGGTTCCCGACAAATTGACCTCGGGCATGCCCGTGGTGTTGCTGGTGGACGACCTGCACCTCTTTTCACCCAGGGACATCGCTGATTTGGAGCGGGTTCTCTATGTTGTGAATGAGTACGGCCATACCGCCGTGCTGGCCACCCAGATTCATCCCAACGTGCTGCCCATGCTCAGCGGAAAACTGAAGGCCTTTTTGAACAGCGGCGTCATCATCGGCATGAAAGCGCTGCCGAAGAACAACGACTCCGCCATTCCGGAAGCGGCCCTGCAGCAGATTGTCATGCTCAAGCGCAAAATTGCCACGTTGGAGGAAAGCGGCGCGGGCCTGCCGAAGGGCGCGCAGGGGGAAGGCCCCTGGCGTGGACAGGAACCTGTCGTATCTCCCGAAGAGGTCGAAGCCTGGCAAAATGGCGTTGCCCAGATCCTGCAACGCTTTGAAAAGCAGAAGGCCCTGTATGAGGAACGTTTTGAAGCCCTGTCGAAGGCGGCGGATCATGTGTTGGCCGCAGCGACCGCCGGGGGGGAGGGTCGCGGTACCGTTTCCCTGATCGGCAACACCGCCATAAACGGCGATCTGGAAGACCTGGATGAGGCCAGGCGGGTTATCGCCGTAAAGGATGAGGAAATCAGGCATCTGCGCGACACATCACAAAAGCTCGCCGAAGCGCTGGAAAAGCAGGAGTTGGAGGTGAACAGCGTGATCAGCGGGATCCGTGAAACCGTGGCGGGGCTGGCCAAAAACGCCGTGCGTGTGGAATCGGGCGCACAGGATGAGGCGCTGTACGCGGAGTCCAGGAAAACACTGGATGCCATTGCCGGACAACTGGAAGCCCTTGAAAGCAAGGTTCCCGTGACGCAGGGGGCGGAGCTGCCCCCCTTGCTTGACGAATTTTCCGACGACCCTGGGCTGCAGGAAGAGCGGCAATCCCAGGAGGAATTCCTGACAACTCCAAACCTGGAAGAGGAGCGGCCGTCTTGAGGGATTTTACGAACTTTGCTGAAGACGTGCTGCAGCTATTTTGGCGTATTCATTCTCTGGATCGGGTACCCCGGGCCGGCTTTCTGCTCCGGGGGGTGCCCGACCCCGAATCCGTCGCCGCCCACAGCCATTTCCTGGCCACTCTGGCGCTGATGTTCGTTCGTGAACATCCCGAAGACTATGACCAGGGCAAAGTGCTGGCCATGGCGCTGGTGCATGATTTGTCCGAAGCGAAATTGATGGATATTCCCATGCCCGTGGCCAACGCATGGCTGGGCGACGCCAAGGAAAAGGCCGAACAGGGCGTTTTCAACGAACTGTTTGAAAAGTTTCCCGCCTATTATTCCGCGTTGCACGACGAATTTCTCGCGGGGAAGACCAGCGAGGCCCGTCTGCTGCGTGCGCTGGACAA
>ENA-UOUL01003771-UOUL01003771.1-bioreactor-metagenome-genome-assembly--contig:-NODE-3771-length-15012-cov-5.169133_pt1 | contig 15012 bp, 12 predicted proteins | sample MGYA00249838_ERZ747220 | MGnify/ENA primary metagenome ERZ747220 (study PRJEB28778, sample SAMN05720191) | bioreactor metagenome | isolation source: Anaerobic biogas reactor | place: USA:Washington...
TAAGATCAACCAATCCGCACACCCTGGGTGGGTGAATTACTTGGCACACCCCTGGGTGAATATCTTGGCCGTTGACAATGCATGGGCAAGCGTCTGTGCCTCTTTATCCATATCGTATCTGAATCCTGCTGACAGCATCGAGCATATTGTCGATACCATCAGTAGAAGTGAGCTTGTGATCTCTGAAGCCATGCATGGCGCTATAATCGCTGACGCCCTCCGGGTACCCTGGATTCCCGTTCGGACACGCCGCTATATTCTCGAGTTCAAGTGGCAGGATTGGGCAGCCTCGCTCGGGATGGAGCACGAGTTCGAGTGGTTACCACCTATATGGAATGGAACCGCGTCTCAGCCCTACAAGCGCCTTGCCCACCCCATTCTGGTTCCCTTGGCTCGCGAACGCTTGCAGTGGCTGGTCAAGCATGGACGGCGGCGCCAAAGCACTGAAGAGGCTTTCCTGAAGGTATACGATCGTCTGAAAGAAACACTCTCGCAGTTGATCGACGATGTAGCGCAGGCCTCACCCAAGACGTGCTCATAGCCCTCGAAGAGCGGTCCCTCGATGCAGTCCTAGTGTGATCATGATGTGTAGGGTAACGCCTCTTGGCCAGATGATGCTTGGCAGAGATCCAGAGCATAATGGAGAAAGGGCCCGGGCCAAGTCTGTGAGTACTGAAGTAGCTATTGCGATAGTCAACTGGAATACCCGCGATCTCCTAGCTCAGTGCCTCGTTTCGGTATTCGGCACCGCCAGTAATACGAGCCTGGAGGTTTGGGCAGTCGACAACGCCTCCAGCGATGGCAGCGCTACGATGGTGCGGGAGCGGTTCCCTCAAGTGCATCTCATCGAGAACGCGGAGAACCTGGGATTTGCTCGCGCCAACAACCAGGCCCTGCACCTGGCGCAAGGACGCTACTTGCTCCTGCTGAACAGCGACACGGAGGTGCAGCCCGGGGCGCTATCTTGCCTGGCCGATGCACTGGAACGTTACCCTGAAGCCGGAGCCGTGGGCCCGCGCATGCTGAACCCCGATGGCACGCTACAGAACAGCTACGGCTCGCTCCCATCGGTGTTGGACGAGATACTCGGACCCTACTGGCTGGATTTCTTGAACAAGCCTTGGGGCGCGATCGGGCGCAGATACCGCCGGCGCGAGCTAGAGGACGGCGACTATAAGCGGGTGGATCGTGTATCCTTCGCCTGTACCCTGATTAGACGTGAGGCGCTGGACCAGGTGGGGCTTTTGGATGAACGCTTCGCCTTGTACTCCGAGGACTATGATTGGTTCAAGCGGCTGCGAGATGCTGGTTGGCAGGTGCTGTTCTGCCCGCAGGCGCAGGTTATCCATCACTGGGGCGCGAGCTCACGCCAACGCAGCGATTGGTCACTCTCCCAGCTCTACCGCAGCAAGCGGCTGTACTATGCCAAGCACTATGGTCGGGGAAGCGCATTGCTTCTGCAGGCGGGCCTGATAATGCGTTTTGGGCTCAAGCTGCTGTGGGCCATCGGCTCGTATCTGCTTCGGAGAGTGGCTGCGACTGAACAGATGCGGTGCCAACGGAGGCTCATCGCAGAAATGTTGCGACCGCTATGATCAGCGTGATTATCCCCACCTTCAACCGTTGCGGCATGCTCGCCAAGGTTCTGCCCTCCTACCTTGATTCTCCGGAGATCGGCGAAGTATTGGTGGTGAATGATGGCAGCTCCGATGGTACCGCGGAAGTGGCGCGGCGGATCGCCGAGTCCGATCCTCGGGTCACGCTGTTCCAGCACGAACGCAACCAGGGCATGACCTTCGCCCGCAACACGGGCATCGGCCATGCGCAGGGGAACCTGATTCTCTTCTCGGAGGATGATCTGGCCCTGGCGCCCGGCTCGTTGACCACCCTCATGGTGCATATGCACGAGTCTGAGGCCGATATCATCGCCGGCCGTCGCATCTGGATGCGCGTCGGTGAGGCTGAACACGAAGCTCTGGGGCGCGCAAACAGCCGTCCCTGGCCTGTGGTGAACACGCGCCTGATGGAACACTATAGCCACGCCCAGGTGCCCGATGATGTCGAGGTGCCACTGGTCAACGCTACCATGCTGGTTCGACGCGAGGTTCTGACCCGAGTTCGTTTCGCTGGGTGTTACCCTGGCAATGCTTGGCGCGAGGAGTCCGATTTTCAGTTGACAGCTCAAGAACAGGGGTTTAAGGTGGTCTTTTGCCCGCATGCCGTCTTTTACCATCACGATCGTCGCATGGCCGGGCGCGGGCGCAATCGCCTCAAGGCGGACCTGGTGTATCTCCATTGGATATTCCGAAACAATGTGACCTTCCTCAGGCGGCACCGCCCCTATTTGCGTCAGCACATTCCCGAGTCTTTGCTTCTTGACAGTCCCGTGCTCACCTCGGTTCTGTACATCCTGTACAGAGGGGCTTTGTTGGCGCAGACTGAGCTTCGCCGAGCCTGGCGCAGCCGCAAATATGAGGCATAGCGCGATCAGCCGGCAGCGATCTGCGGAATCGCGGTGGGCTATGGAGTCTTCATGAGCGGTCCCAGGCGCGTCACTGCCAAACAACGCGCTGCAGAACCCAGCACTCTACCGGCCCGCGCGCGGCGGAGGACAAGGCCGTCGCCGCAGGGGCGTGTCAATGGGACCCATCTAGCATGATCTGCTACCTCCTCCTCTCCCCCACCGTTGGCATGCACCAATACACTGCTGACCTGGCCAACCGGGCGGCGGCGGCCTTTGGCGCAGGAGAGGCCCACCTCGTCACCACCGCCGCCTGGGCGCGCGACCGCTACGCGCCCGACCTGCCCGTGCAGACCCCCGTCTCCACCACGGGCACGGGCTTTGCCCGCGAGGGCTTGCAGTGGGCGGCGCCACGGCGGGCGCTGGCAACTATCGAGCGCGTCCACCCCGATGTGGTCCACATCACCGGCGTCCACGCCTGGAACGTCTTGCTGGCCCGCTGGCTGCGGCGGCACGGGATCCCGGTGGTCCACACGCTGCACGACCTGGACCCCCACCATGGTGTGCGTCACGCGGGGCTCATCCGCCTGTGGAACCGACTGATCGTTGGGTCGGTAGTGCATATCCTGGTCCATGGCGAGTGCTACCGCCAGCGCCTCCAGGAGTGGAGCGTGGCGCCGGAGCGGGTCACCAGCGTTCCGCTGCTGCATCTCTTCCTGAGCCACGCCGCGACTCAGCGCCTCGGCCCGCTGCCGCAGGAAATGCGCCCGCGTTCTGGCCCGGCGCAGGCGCTGTTCTTCGGGCGGGTGGAGGCCTACAAGGGCGCGGATACGCTGCTGGCGGCTTGGTCGCGCCTGGGGAGCCAGGCCAGGCTGGTGATCGCCGGCCCGGTGGCCGCCGATGTCGCCCTGCCTCCTCTGCCCCCGGGCGTCGAGCTGCGCGATCGACTCATTGGCGACGAGGAAGCGTTGGCGCTGTTCGGCCGCTTCAGCCTCCTGGTCCTGCCCTATCGCGACGCCACCCAGTCAGCGCTGGTGGCCGCGGCCTACTACTTCGGCCTGCCGGTTATCGTCACCCGCACGGGGGCGCTGCCCGAATATGTGGTGGAAGGCGAGACGGGCTGGGTGGTTCCGCCGGATGACCCGGCGGCGCTGGCCGCCGCGCTGGACGAGGCCCTAGCCGATCCCGCGCGCTTGCGCTGGATGGGCCAGCAGGGCCAGGAATGGTATCGCGCGCAACGTAATGGTGAGGAGTTGTCGCTGTCCCAAATGTATGCCGCCGTCAAGAATTCATGAGCAAGCCAACGCGGACCAATGTGACAAGATGCCTACACGCTTGATCCCCCGCATCAAACTCCCGAGCCTGGGCCTGGGGGCCTCTGAGCGCCGGCTGTTGCTGGCGATCATGGATGTCGCTTGCCTCTGGCTGGCCCTGGCCCTGGCCATCATCTGGCGCACGGACTGGGACCGCATCGGCGCGGGTCACTTGTTCTGGGGCAACCCCAGTTGGTTTGTCACGCTCCTGCTGCTCTGGCTGCCGGTGGGCACGCTGCTGGACATCTTTAATTTGGCCCTGGCCGCCAGCACCTCCCATAGCGTCATCGCCTGCGGCGCGGCGACCCTGCTCACGGTGCTCATCTACCAGTTCATCCCTTATTTCACGCCGCCCCTGGGGCCGCGGGGGGTCATCTTTACCTTTGGCGCCCTGGCATTGCTGCTGGTCTGCGCCTGGCGCGCCACCTATGCCCTGCTCTTCGTTCAGCCTAGTTTTCAACAGCGCGCCCTGGTCCTGGGCGCCGGCGCGTCCGGACGCGCCCTGGCCACCCTGCTGGGCCATGTTCCCGCCTCGGGCAACCCCTTCCGCGGAACCGGCTACCAGATCGTGGGCTTTCTCGACGACGACCCCGCCAAGCAGGGCACGGTGGTGGACGGCATCTCGGTCTTGGGGGGGAGCGACAGGCTGCCAGTCCTGGCCGCCGAGCTTGGCGCCGACGAGGTGGTGCTGGCCATCACCCACCGCCACACCATGCTGGAGGGCGCTTTCGAGGCGATCCTGGCCTGCCGCGAGCGCGGCATCCGCGTCACCACCATGCCTTCCCTCTGCGAGCGGCTGTTGGGTCGTATCCCGGTGGATCACGTCGGGCGCGATCTGCAGGCGGTGTTGCCCCTGGAGAAAGGGCCGACGGAGCGGCTTTTCACGGCGGCCAAATGGGCGGCGGATCGCATCGCTGGCGTGGTAGGGCTGCTGGCGCTGGCCGTGCTTGCCCCGCTGGTGGCGCTGGCAAACGCGATCTCGTCTCCCGGCCCGCTGTTCTTCCGCCAGTCCCGGGTGGGCAAGGGGGGCCGGCTCTTTGACGTGATCAAGTTCCGCACGATGACCCCCGATGCCGAGCGGCTCACCGGCGCGGTCTGGTGCGCCGCGGCCGACCCGCGCATCACGCCAGTGGGACGGCTGCTGCGCAAGACCCGTCTGGACGAGTTGCCGCAGTGCCTCAACATCTTGCGCGGCGAGATGAGCCTGATCGGCCCCCGGCCGGAGCGCCCCGAATTTGTGGCCCAACTGGCCGAGCAAATCCCTTTCTATCGCGCCCGCCACGCCGTGCTTCCCGGCCTCACCGGCTGGGCGCAGGTGCGCTACGGCTACGGCGATTCGGTGGACGATGCGCGCATCAAGCTGGAACACGATCTCTACTACGTCAAACACGCTGGCTTTTACCTGGACCTGCTGATCCTGCTCAAGACGCCGGCCATCATGTTCAGCCTGCGGGGGCAATAGGTTGGCGCGTATCCTCGTCCTCACCCAGGTCTTGCCCTATCCCCTGGATAGCGGGGCCAAGATCCGCCAATACCACATGCTCCGCTACCTGAGCCAGCAGCATCAGGTCACGCTGGTCTCTTTCGTGCGCCCGGACAACACGCCCGAGCAGGTGGCTCACCTGGCCTCCTTTTGCGCCGCCGTGCACACCGTCCCCATGCGACGTTCCCGCTGGCGCGACGGGCGCGCCGCGCTCCAGGGCCTGCTGACCGGCCTGCCCGTGGTCATCGCCCGCGACGAGATCGGCGAGATGCGCGCCCTGATCCGGCGCCTGGTCACGGAGCTGCGCTTCGCCGCCGTGCATGCCGATCAGATCTCCATGGCCCAGTATGGCCTGCAGGCCATGCGCCAGGGCCAGCTTAGGGGCGTGATCGATATGCACAACGCCATGTACCTGGTGCTGGAGCGCCTGGCGAGCGGCCAGCGCAACCCGGCCAAGCGACTGGCGCTGCGACGCGAGGCGCGCGCCATGGCCCGCTACGAGGCCCGCGTCTGCCGCGCCTTCGACGCGGTGCTCACCGTGACCCGCGAGGACCGCGATTTCTTGCTGCAGCTCTACCCCCAGACGGAACGGGCAGCGCAGGCGGCCAGATTCGTGCCCGTCCCCATCTGCGTCGATCCCTCCCAGGTGTCGCCGGTCGTCCACCGCCCTGCCCCGCCGACGATCTTGCACCTGGGGACCATGTTCTGGCTGCCCAATAGCGAGGGCGTGCTCTGGTTTGCCCGCGACGTGCTGCCGCGCATCTGGGAGCGCGCCCCCGAGGCCCGCTTTGTCGTGGTGGGCAAGGATCCCCTGCCCGAGGTGCGGGCTCTAGCGGCTGACCCGCGCATCCAGGTCACCGGCTACGTGGAAGATCCGGCGCCCTACTTGGAGGCAGCGGATGCCTTCATCGTCCCGCTGCACGCCGCCGGCGGCATGCGCGTCAAGATCCTCGACGCCTGGCTCTGGGGCCTGCCCATCGTCGCCACGCCCATCGGTGCGGAAGGCATCGCGGTGCAGGATGGGGAGAACATCCTGATCGCCGGGGATGCGGCGGGCTTTGCCGAGGCGGTGCTTCGCCTGCTAGGCGATCCCGCCCTCAACCAGCGCCTGCGCCTCAACGGCCGGACCTGGGTGGAGGCCAAGTACGCCTGGCAGGTGGTGTACCAACAGGTCGATAGGATCTACGAATATTTGTGACAGTCCTGCCAGTTCAGGCCTCGGCATTCGCCCCCGCGCCAGGAGAGATGCGACATAATCATGAGATTTGACGAGAACGCTCTGCAACAAGTGCGGGAGACTCGGTTTCTTATCGATCGTGTGGACGATTGGATCTATAGCGAGTTCGACCCCCATATAGGCCAGCGGATCCTTGATGTCGGTTGTGGTTTGGGGAATCTCGTGGGTCGCCTGTGTGACCGAGAGTTGGTGGTCGGCGTGGACACGGACATGGCCAGCATCGAGACGTTGCGCGGGATTTACAGCGGTAGCGAGAGGGTTCGTCTATTCTGTATGGATATCTGCTCTGATCAGGCTAGGAGCCTTGATCGCTTTGCCCTGGATACGGCCATTTCGATCAATGTCTTGGAGCATGTTGAGGATGATGTGTGTGCGCTAGCGAACATGGGAGATCTGGTCGTGCCCGGGGGATATGTCATCACCATTGTGCCTGCACATCCATGGCTGTACGGCTCCATAGATCGCGCAATAGGGCACCTGCGAAGGTATGATAAAGCGTCTATGGCCGCTGCATTGACACGCGCTCACCTGGTTCCTGTCATGCAGAAATACATAAACCTGGCAGGAGCGCTGGGATGGTTCGTAAACAGCCGCCTTCTGCGCAAGAGCGTACCTCCAACTGACCAGCTGAAAGCGTTTAACAGGATGGTGCCCCTGCTGCGGCGACTGGAGCAAGCGATCCCAGTTCCTGTGGGTATCTCCCTGCTCACAATAGCGAGGAAGGCTGAGTGACCTTGAAGCTTGGGCGCATCCTGTTTCTGGTGTTGCTGGTGTCGGTGGCACTACGCTTGGCGCTCGCTGTCTACTACGGCGACTGGGTCCCACCTGAGCACGACGACGAAAGCTACTCAGCGCTGGGCGAGCGCCTATCGGCAGGACAAGGGTACAGCTTTGAGAGTAACTGGTATCCCTTCACACGGCCGGATCACCCGACGGCCTTCTGGTCCTTTGCATATCCCTTGTTTCTGGGGACCTTCTATCGCATTCTGGGGTACCAGCCCCTGTGGCCGCGGCTTGCGCAAGCGATCCTTGGCGGTACACTCTTGCCCCTCATGGCTCTTCGGCTATCCGATCGTGTGTTTCCTCGGCGCAACGCACTGGGCATTCTTGTGGCTGGATGCGTCGCTTTCTATGCGTTTTTCATCCTTTATGCTGCCAGACTGCTCACCGAAACGTTCTACATCATCGCCCTCCTTTGGTCCCTGGAGCGCGCCATCGCCCTGACCGAAGGGCCGAGTCGCGGCCGAGCCATCACATTGGGCCTGAGCCTCGGGCTGGCGGCCCTCTTTCGCCAGTCGATCCTCCCCTGGGTGCCGGTATTGTTCCTCTGGCTGCTCTGGAAGGGCTGGCGCGAGGGCTGGCTGGCGCGGGCCTTTCGCTTGCTGATCCTGGCGGGCCTGGCCCTGTTCGCTTGCATCCTGCCCTTCACCATCCGCAACTATGCCGCCTATGGCCAGTTCCTGCTCCTCAACTCCAACACCGGCTATGCCATGTACTCGGCGCAGCACCCCATGCACGGCATCAGCTTTATCGAGCACGGCGCCGCGCCCCTGCCCGAGGACCTGGTGGGGCAGGACCTCAACGAGGCGCAGTGGGACCGCCTGCTGATGCGCCGCGGCATCCAGCTCGTGTTGGATGACCCGGGCCGTTACCTGTTGCTCTCGCTCAGCCGCGTGCTCGACTTTTTCGAGTTCTGGCCCACGGATACCTCGCTCCTGCATAACGTCGGGCGCCTCAGCTCGTTCACGCTCTTTCTGCCCTTCTTTATCTATGGCATCGTCCTGGCTCTGCGCGGGGCGGGGCCGCTGCGCTCCGGCGCGGACTGGCTGCGCTTCTCGGCCACGCCGGTGGCGATGATCTTGTGTTTTATGGCCTTCTACGCCTTGCTCCACATCCTCACCTGGGCCATGCCGCGTTACCGCCTCCCCGTGGACGCGGTGGCGATGCCCTTCGCCGCGCTGGCCCTCTCCGACCTCTGGTCGCGGCTGCAACGCTGGCGCCGCCGGCCGGCTGTAGCCTGAGCGCGCCGATGGGACACTGTGCGTTTGACTCTCTGGGCGAGACCCGTATCCTGATGCGGGGCCCGGGAAAGGTGTCGTGCTGATGGAACTAAAGCAATACGTCAACGTCATCCTCAAATGGTTCTGGCTGATCGCGGCCTGCGTCATCGTGGCCTCGCTCTCCAGCTATCTCAGCACGCGCACCATCCCGCGCGTCTATCAAGCCACCACCACCGTGCGCGTGGGCCAGGCCATCGAGAAGGCCAACCCCAACTATCAAGAGTTCTACACCAGCGAGCAGTTGGCCCAGACCTACGCCGACATCGTCACCCGCCGCCCCATCCTGGAGGGCGTGGCCCAGGCGCTCAAGCTCGGCTACATCCCCAACCCGGGCAACATCACCGCCTCCCGCGTGCCCAATACCCAGCTCTTGCAGATCAGCGTGCGCGATACCGATCCCCAGATGACCGTCAAGATCGCCGACGAGATCGCCAACCAGTTGATCCAGCAGAGCCCCACGGCCTCGGACACGGTGGAGCGCGACCGTGCGTTCATCCTGGGCCAGATCGACGACCTGAAGGCCAAGATCGAGCAGACCACCGCCGAGATGGACGCCGAGCAGGCCAAGCTCGACGCCGCCAGCAGCGCCCGCGCCATCCAGCAGTACCAGAGCAACATCGCCGCGCTGGACCAAAAGCGCAACAGCTATCAAGCCAACTATGCCGCGCTGATGCAGAGCCTGCAGAGCGGGTCCATCAACTATATCTCCATCATCGAGCCGGCTCGCCTGCCCTCCGTGCCGATCAGCCCCAACGTGCGCCAGACGATCCTGCTGGCGGCAGCCATCGGCGCGGGGCTCGCCATCGCCGCGGCTTTCCTGCTGGAATACCTGGACGATACGGTCAAGACGCCCGAGGACGTAGAGCGGGTCATGGGGTTGACCACCCTGGGGGCCATCTCGACGATCCAGGATGTGCAGGATCCCGGCGATGTGCTGGTCACCTCCTTGGCGCCCAAGTCGCCGGTGGCCGAGGCCTATCGCGTGCTGCGCACCAACTTGCAGTTCGCCGGCGTGGGCAAGGCGAACTCGGTCTTTATGGTCACCAGCACCGAGGCGGGAGAAGGCAAGACCACGACCCTGGCCAACCTGGGCGCGGTGCTGGCCCAGGCCGGCAAGCAGGTGATCCTGGTGGACACCGACCTGCGGCGTTCGACCCTGCACCAGGTCTTTGGCATGGCCAATAGCATCGGCCTGACCAGCATGCTGCTCGACGAGAGCTTGGGCGTGCATGATGTGGTGGTGCCCACCCACATCCCCAACCTGCGGCTGCTCACCAGCGGCCCGCGCCCGCCCAACCCCGCCGAGCTGCTGGAGCATCCGCGCATGGACGAGATCATCGCCCTGCTTCGGGCGGACGCCGACCTGGTGATCCTGGACACGCCGCCGGTGCTGGCGGTGGCCGATGCCACCATCATGTCCTCCAGGGTGGATGGCGTGGTGATGGTGGTCCTGATGGGGGGGACCCGCACCGAGCTCTGCCGTCGCGCGGTGCAGGCGCTGCGCCAGGTGAACGCCCGCCTGATGGGCGCGGTGATGAACAAGGTCACCCACAGCCGCGGCGGGTACTATTACTACTACTATGACGCCAGCGATGGCACGGGCGCCGTGCGGCGGCGTCGCCGGCGCGAGTCCAGCCCCCTGGCGCGCGCCTTCCCCTTCCTCTACGGCCGTTCCTCCCGCCATGCCTCGCGGGGGGCGCCTGAGGATCGTTCCGCATCGTGAGGCGCGCCCAACGGCTGGTCCCCCCTGGACGCGATCTCTTCTTTCCCGGCCCCCCTGGTTGCCCCACAGGTGACATAAGAGGATGAACCGGGCGCGTCTCCCGCTGGGTCGCCTGCTGGTCGTCTTGCTCGCGCTGGCGCTGGTGGCCTGGATCGCCATCAAGGCGATCCGCGTCCGGCCGCACGCGCAGGCCTTGGTGCGCCTGGCCCCGCGCTTTCAGGCGCTGGCGCAAGGGGGCCTGGGGCTGGAGAGCCTGGAGGCGGGGCAGGTGGCTGCCCTGCTCGACGACCTCGGCCTGTTGGAGGCCAGCCTGCGCGGGCTGCGCGCCGAGTTCCCGCTGGCGCTGGCCCTGTGCCCGCATCTGGGGTGGCTGCCCAAGGTCGGCGCCGAGGTGGCCGCCGCGCCCGCCGCCCTGGACATGGGCATCGAGCTGGTCTCCGCGGGCTGGTGGGGCCTCCTGGGCGCCGAGCCGCTCCTCGATCTCGTGCCGCAGTTGCTGCTTCCCGGCGCCGAGGCGCCCCTGGCCCAGGGGCTGCGGCGCCTCTCGGTCAGCCAGCGCTACCTTCTTCAGTCCGGCGATGCCCTGGGCCGCGCGGCCGACGCGCGCCAGCGCTTCGACGCGACCGGGTTTATGCCCGCCCTGGGGAGCCTGCTCGGCCGGCTGGACGAGGTCCTGCCGCTGGCGCAGGCCGGGCTGGAGGGCGTGGTGCTGGCGCCAGCGCTCCTAAAGGGCGAGGGCCCGACCACCGTGCTGCTCCTGGCCCAGAACAGCCACGAGCTGCGCCCCACCGGCGGGCAGATCTCCGGCGTGGGGACGCTGGCGGTGGATGGCGGGCAGATCCTCGAGCTGGCGCTAAAGGATAGCTACGCTTACGATAGTTCCCACCTCAAGGTCTACCCCCCCGCTCCGGCGCCGCTGGCCCGCTACATGTGGGCCGGCATCCTGCTCCTGCGCGACGCCAACTGGTCGCCCGACTTTCCCACTTCGGCGGAGGTGGCCGCCAACCTCTACGAGCTCTCCGAGCCAGGCTCGCCGGTGGACACGGTGGTCGCCGCGGACCTCATCGCCGTGCAACGGCTGCTGGACGCCGTCTCGCCCCTCACCGTGGAGGGGTACCCGGAGGCCATCACCGGCGAGAACGTCATCGCGATGTTGCAGCAGTATTGGGCCGCGCCCGTGGGCGAGGCGACCATCGAGCAGCAGGCCACCAGCGACTGGTGGCAGCATCGCAAGGACGTGATGGGCGATCTGCTGGCCGCCGCGCTGGACAAGGTGCGGGGGGACCCCTGGAGCATCGACCTGAGCCAGTTGGGGTCGGCGCTGATGGGCAGCCTGCGGGGGCGCCACCTGCTGCTCTATGCGCGCGACCCGGAGGCCGCCGCGCTGCTGGCCAGCCGCGGCTGGGATGGCGCGCTGCGCCAGGCCGAGGGCGACTATGCCATGGTGGTGGACGCCAACCTGGGCTTCAACAAGGTGGACGCCCAGATCGAGCGGAGCATCGACTATCGCGTGGATCTCTCCCAGTCGCCGCCGCAGGCGCTGATGACCCTGACCTACGCCAATCGCAGCCCCGCTACGGGCGACCTCTGTCGCCATGAGGACCTGGCCGACCGCCGCTACTACCAGGCCAGCCGCTACGAGGATCTCATGCAGGGCTGCTACTGGGACTATCTGCGGCTCTATTTCCCCGCGGGCGCCAGCGACCTGCGCGCCGATGTGGGGGGCGCCCCGCTGGACCTGACCTTCGAGCGGGACAAGATGGCCTTGGGCGCGTTCCTGCTGGTCCCGCCCGGGCAGTCGCGGCAGGTGCGCTTCGCCTACCGCTTGCCGGAAGATGTCACCGCGGCGGGCCCCTACCGCCTGTTGCTGCAAAAGCAGGCGGGGTTGGCCGACGTGCCCTGGCAGGTGACGCTGCGCTCTGGGCGGCGCGCCTGGGCCTTCGCGGGGCGGTTGAACCAGGATGTGGAGCTGGAGCTGGCCAGGGACGCCCGGTTGGCCCCTCTTTGGTGGGCGGTTCCCCTGGGCTTGGTCCTGTTGGGTGCGGGCTGGTGGCTGCGCAGGCCGGATCATCTGGAGAGGGCGAGGTAGCGAGGAGCGCCAAAATGGAAGAAGTGCTCAAGGTGGAAGAGGTGGCCGGGATCCTGAAGGTGAGCAAGGCGACGGTGCAGCGCTGGTGCGCGGCGGGCAAGCTCCCCGCCTTCAAGATCGGCCAGCACTGGCGGATCAGCGGCGCCAAGCTGCGGCATTTCATCGCCGGCGTGCCCGAACCGGAGGTCGAGGAGCTGGCCGTCAGCAAGGTTTCCGGCGCCTCTTGACCGCGCTCGGGGACGATGCCCGAGGTTGCTCCTGCCATCTGGACAGTTTCGCCGGTCCGGCGTATACTGTCGCCGATTTGACGTCAAGCGAGGAAGGTGCAGTCACATGAAGATCCTGGTTACGGGTGGCGCGGGTTTCATCGGCTCTCACGTCGTCGATCGCTTTATCGCCGAGGGCCACGACGTGGTGGTGGTGGATAACCTCTCCACGGGACGGCGCGCCAATCTCAACCCCAAAGCGACTTTTTACGAGATGGATTTGCGGAGCCCCCAGCTCGCCGAGGTCTTTGAGCGCGAGCGCCCCGAGGCGATCGATCACCACGCCGCGCAGGCCGAGGTGCGGCGCTCGGTGGCCGATCCCGTCTTTGATGCCGAGGTGAACATCCTGGGGTCGCTCAACCTGCTGCAGAACGCGGCCAAGTACGGCGTGCGCAAGGCCATCTACATCTCTAGCGGCGGGGCCATCTATGGCGAGCCCGAGTACATGCCCTGCGATGAAAAGCACCCCGTGCGGCCGATGAGCCCCTATGGCGTCACCAAGCACACCGTCGAGCATTACTTGTACCTCTACAAGCAACTGCACGGCCTGGACTATACGGTGTTGCGCTACGCCAACGTCTACGGGCCCCGGCAAGACCCCAACGGCGAGGCGGGCGTGGTGGCGATCTTTGTGGGCCAGATGCTCAACGGCGGCAAGCCGATCATCTATGGCGATGGCCGCCAGGAGCGCGATTTCGTCTACGTGGCCGATTGCGCCCGCGCCAACGCCCTGGCCCTGACCCGCGGCGAGGGGGAGGCCTTTAACATCGGCAGCGGCGTCCCGCTGTCCGTGAACGGGCTCTTTGAGCTGCTCAAGCAGATCACGGGTTACGCCGGGGAGGCTCGCTATGGCTCGGCCAAGGCGGGCGACATCCTGCGCATCTATCTCGATGCCAGCAAGGCCAAGCGCGAGCTGGGCTGGGAGCCCACGGTCAGCTTGAACCGCGGCCTGATGGAGACGGTCGAGTTCGTCCGCCAGGCCAGGGCCAAATAGGGGGACGGCCATGAGAGTATCGGCGACGGTGCCCACCCGCATCGACCTGGCCGGTGGGACGCTGGATATCTATCCGCTGTACCTCTTTGAGGATGGCGGCCTGACCCTGAACGCCGCCATCGATGTGTGCGGGCACGTGACGGTCCAGACCCGCCCGGATCGGCGCATCGTCATTCGCTCCGATGACCGGCACGCCGCGGAAGAGATCGCCGATCTGGAGTCCATGGCGCTGGGCGGCGACCTGGACCTGGTGAAGCGGGCCTTGCGCCATTACCGGCCCGCGCAGGGGCTGGACATCTCGCTGCGCAGCGAGGTGCCGCAGGGCTCCGGGCTGGGCGCCTCGTCGGCGCTGCTGATGGCGCTCTCCAGCGCGCTGAACGAGGTGCAGGGGCTGGGGCTCTCCCGGGAGCGGATCATCGATCTGGGGGCCAACATCGAGGCCCAGGTGATCAGCATCCCCACGGGCAAGCAGGACTATTTCCCGCCGCTGTACGGCGGCGTCTGTTGCATCTGGTTCGATGTGGGCGGCTTTCGCCTGGAGTCGCTCTCCGCGGGCAACCATCTCGCGGAGCTGTTGAACCAGCGCCTCATCCTCTCGCACACCAACATCTCGCGCTTTTCGGGCATCACCAACTGGGCCATGTTGCGCCGCTACATCGAGCGCGAGGGCGACACGGTGGCGCGCATCCACCACATCAAAGAGGTGGCGCTGGCCATGCGCGAGTGCCTCCGGCGCCTCGATGTGGACGGCCTGGCCGAGCTGCTGGCGCGCGAGTGGGACAACCGCAAGGGCCTGGCGGCCGGCGTGACCACGCCGGAGGTGGAAGCCATGGTCGCCGCGGCCCAGCGCGAGGGCGCCCTGGCCAGCAAGCTCTGCGGCGCGGGCGGCGGCGGGGGCATGATCACCTACGCGCCGCCGGAACGGGTCCCGGCGGTCAAGCAGGCGCTGGGGCGGGCGGGGGCCACGGTGATGGATTTCCGGATCGTGGACCAGGGGCTGCGGATGGCCGTGGAGCCCTGAACCAGGGGCGAGGAGAACGAAAAAGAGCGACCAGATCACTGGTCGCTCTTTTTTTGCGCAGTAGCGGGGCTAGGATTCGAACCTAGGACCTTTGGGTTATGAGCCCAACGAGCTGCCGCTGCTCCACCCCGCATCGACGGAAGGGATTATACCACCGTTTGGGTAGGCGGTCAAATCCCCGTTCCGGCGCCGCCGTTCTGGCGCCTCCGCCGCGCCCGTGGCATAGAAAAAGCAGGCAAGATGGCCTGCTGTCCCATCTTGCCTGCCCAATGATCTGAAAAGCCGAAAGCTCTACCGATAGGTGACGTCGGCGGCCTGTTCGGCCACGCCGGCCAGGGCCAGCTCCTCGGCGCGGTGGCACGCCA
>ENA-UOUL01003776-UOUL01003776.1-bioreactor-metagenome-genome-assembly--contig:-NODE-3776-length-14983-cov-3.496444_pt1 | contig 14983 bp, 15 predicted proteins | sample MGYA00249838_ERZ747220 | MGnify/ENA primary metagenome ERZ747220 (study PRJEB28778, sample SAMN05720191) | bioreactor metagenome | isolation source: Anaerobic biogas reactor | place: USA:Washington...
AATGATGTACTTCTCGAACTCGGCAATCTGCTCATACCACTCTTTGCCAATGCCGCTGGCCTTCTTCATGCCGTATGCGTCGCCCTTTTCAACCTTGGTCTGGATCTCGGCGGCGGGGTCGGTGGTCAGCTTGCCTTCGCCATTGAAGGCTACTTTGGTCTGCACGGTGTCAAACTGGACGGCCTTAATGACCTTGTTGTCATCCAGCAGCACGGTGCAGATAATGGTGTTAACCTGCGCCTGGCCATCATATTTCTCGCCGTCTTTTTCAGTCGCCTCTTTGATGGAGCCGATGTCAGTGTTGATGCCCAGGCCGAGCAGTTCCGCCGAGGCGAAGCTGGCAATGCTGATCAGCATCAGGACAGAGAGAAACAGAGCAATGGACTTTTTCATATGGTTGGGTATCCTCCTCATAAAATGTTATGCATAAATAAGTACCATACTGCCGGACGATTTGTCAAGATAAAAACAGCCCATTTATCAAAGTAAATAAAGGACTTTTGCGGTTAAAATTATCCCTATTTTTCTTTAGTTGAAGATCGAAATATTAACTCAAAATCATTTTTATGCATGGACCTCGGCATGCCTTGACGCAGGGGAAAGAGCATGTTAACATTTATCAGCATGTCAGTCGGTGTGTAGAATGGACGGAAAGCAAGCTTGATTACGTATTTGGATGCTGTTCAGGTGCCATTAGGTCCGGCCGTTGTTTGTCTGGGCTTTTTTGATGGTGTGCACAAGGGGCACATTGCCCTGTTGCGGCAGGGAAAACAGGCCAGCGACAAGCTGGGCCTGCCTCTGTATGTCCACACCTATGATGTACCCCCCGCCAGCCTGATCAAACTGAACAGCGCCACAGCCGAGCTGACACCGCTGGCCGAAAAAGCCAGGCTGCTGATGGATGCCGGGGCGGACCGTGTGGTGGTAAGCCATTTTGATGATGCCCTCATGCACACAACGGGGGAAGCTTTTTTTCGCAATGTGCTGATCAACCAGCTTGGCGCCAGGCACCTGATCATCGGCTTTGATCATCGCTTTGGGTACCGGGGAGACATGGATGCCGACCAGCTGTCTGCGCTGTGTAAGGCGGAGGGCGTTGGGCTGAACGTTGTGCCTGCCGTGATGACGGACACAGGTCAGCTGATCTCCAGCTCGGCCATTCGGGATGCATTGCGTCTGGGCAACATCAACCTGGCTGAGGACATGATGGGCCGCGCCCCATCGGCCGACCTGGTGAAGAGAATGCAGGCCACTGCACATCACGTGCAGAATCAAACAATAGATGGAGGACACAAGGCATGAAAAAGAGGATCGCAGCCTGGATTGCATTGGGCATTATCACGGTATGCGCCGGGCTCCTTCTTTCCATGACGAATGAAGTGACCAAGGACGTCATCCACCAGCAGGCTGAGGATGCCAAGGTGCAGGCGCGCAAGGATGTACTGCCTGTGGCGGAAGCATTTGAGCCTGTGGAGGTGGCGGATATCGCCCCGCTGACCGAGCTGTACGTAGGCAGCGCCAATGGCGCGCCTCAGGGCTATGTGGGCACGGCGATGGCCAAGGGATATGGCGGGCCCATTCAGGTGATTGCCGGGCTGGATGCCGAGGGCAAAATCACAGGTATCTCGGTGGGTGGCAGCGATTTTGCCGAAACCGCCGGCCTGGGCGCCAAGGCCAAGGATGCTGCCTTCATGCAGCAGTTCATGGGCAAGCAGACGCCTGTCAAGGCGGTGAAGTCCGCTGCGGATCGCGGCGACAACACCATCGACGCCATCACGGCGGCTACCATCACATCCAACGCTGTCACCGGCGCGGTCAACAGCATCGCCAGCAAGGTAGATGCCTACCTCCATCCGGACAGCGGTGACCAGGTTGCCGAAGGTACCACCTACACCGCCTCTGCCCAGGGCTTTGCCGGGCCTGTTGCGGTGTTTGTCACCGTCAAGGATGACGGCACCATCTCTGCGCTGCGCGTAGGGGATGATGCCTTTGCCGAAACCGATGGCTTTGGCGCCGCCGCCAAGGAGTCGGCCTTCACCAAGCAGTTTGCGGGCAAGGCCCTGCCTGTTGCTGAGGGAGATATTGATGCGCTGTCCGGCGCCACCATCACCACCCAGGCAGTCGTTGCCGCCATTAACAAGGCCTATGAGGACAAGGTGGTTGTTGAGCCCGCGGGCCCCGAGGGCACGCGCTATACGGCCAGCGAACAGGGCTTTGCAGGGCCGGTTGCCGTATTTGTAACGGCCATGGATGACGGCACCATCACCGCCCTGAGCATCGGGGATGACCAGTTCCAGGAGACGGATGGCTTTGGCGCCGCCGCCAAGGAGCCGGCCTTCACCAAGCAGTTTGTTGGCAAAGTGCTGCCCCTTGAGGTGGGCGATATTGATGGGGTGTCCGGCGCTACGATTACCACGGAGGCAGTGGTCAAGGCGATCAACAAGGCCTTTGCGGATAAGTCAGTGGATGAATCGGCTGGCACGCCTGCACAGGTGGAGCCGGTTGAGGGGACGGAAGCCCCTGCCGCGGAAGAAACGGCTGCCCCCGCCGAAGCGACCGATGCGCCCGCCGCCGAACCGGCAGCGGATGCCAATGTGCTCACCTCCTCCGCCAAGGGCTACGGCGGGCCGGTGGCTGTGAGCGTGACCCTGAACGACGACAATACCATTGCCGCTCTCACCGTGGGCGATGCGGACTTCGCCGAGACCCAGGGCTTGGGTAGCAAGGTGCAGGACGAGGAGTTCATCAACCAGTTCATCGGCAAGAAGGTGCCCCTGCAGGACGGCGACATCGATATCATCGCCAGCGCCACCATCAGCAGCGAGGCAGTCATCAAGGCTGTCAACAAGGCCGCTGAGCAGTTGGCTGCTCCTACTGAAGAACTTCGCACGGCCACTTCCTCCAGCAAGGGCTACGGCGGGCCGGTGGCGGTCACCATCACGCTGAACGCGGACGACACCGTCGCTTCGCTGACCGTGGGGGATGCAGACTTTGTTGAAACCCAGGGCCTGGGCAGCAAAGTGCAGGACGAGGAGTTCACCAAGCAGTTCATTGGCAAGAAGGTGCCCATGAAACTGTCTGATATCGATACCGTGACCAATGCAACCGTGACCAGCGAGGCGGTCGTCAATGCTGTCAACAAAGCGGCTGAAAAGCTGCTGAAATGATATGTGGTGGATCAGCTACAGAAAGGCGGGATGGTTTTGAGAAAGTATAGTTTCCGCGGCGGTATCCATCCGCTGCGCGACACCCATGAGGGGAAGGAGCTCACACGCAACAAGCCAATCCGGGAGGTTGTTGCCCAGGTGGTTCGCATCCCCATGGACATGCATATCGGTGCGCCCAGCGAGCCGATCGTCAAAAAAGGCGACCGGGTGTTGATAGGCCAGAAGATTGCGGAGGCAGTGGGCGGCATCGGTGTTCCGGTGCACGCCAGTGTATCCGGCACGGTAACCGAGGTTGCCGCCTATCAGATGATGCACAAGAAGCCCAGCATGTGCATTACCATTGAAAATGACGGGCTGGAAGAGTGGGTGCAGCTTGCCCCTCTGGGCGATGTGGAGACAGCAGCGGCGGACAAAATCATCCCCGCCGTCAAAGAAGCCGGTATTTGCGGCATGGGTGGCGCCTGCTTCCCCACGCACATCAAGATGTCGCCTCCGGCCGGCAAAGTGGTGGACACGGTGCTGCTCAATGGCGCTGAGTGTGAGACCTTCCTGACGGCGGACTTCCGCCTGATGCTGGAGCAGCCGGAGCGTGTCGTTAACGGCTTGCGGGCCGTGATGCGCGCCATGGGCGTCAAGCGCGGCATCATCTGCATTGAGGACAACAAGCCTGAGGCCATCCAGGCCATCACCAAGGCGGCGGCGGGCCGCGAGGGGGTGGAGGTAGGCACCCTCAAAACCAAGTACCCGCAGGGCGGGGAAAAGCAGCTGATCTACTCTGTGCTGGGGCGCGAAGTGCCTGCTGGCGGGCTGCCCATGGATGCGGGCGTTGTTGTGCTTAACGTAGGGACTGCGGCTGCCATCGCTGACGCTGTGATAGAGGGCAAGCCCCTCATCAGCCGCGTGACCACGATCTCGGGCGCGGTGGCTGCGCCGGACAACCTGTTGCTTCGCATCGGCACCCTGTTGAAGGATGCGGCCGAGGCCTGCGGCGGTTATGCCAAGGAGCCGGGCAAAATCTTTGTCGGCGGCAGCATGACCGGTGTATGCGCGCCAAATGACGAGGCCAGCATTTCCAAGGCTAACAACGGGCTGGTGGTCTTTGATGAGAAGGATGCCCAGTTGCCCGATGAAAGCAGCTGCATCCGCTGCGGCCGCTGCATCGATGCCTGCCCTGTGTGGCTCAACCCCTATCAGATGAAGCGCGACTACCAGCTGGGCAAGCTGGACGAGATGGAGAAGAAGCTGCATGTGATGGAGTGCGTGCTTTGCGGCTCCTGCTCCTATGTCTGTCCTGCCCGGCAGTACCTGACGCCGGCGTTTAAGGATGCCAAGGACATCATCACGGCAAGGAGGATGAAACAATGAACTTGCGCGTCTCAACCGGCCCGCATCTGCTGACGCGGGAGAACACACAGACCTTGATGCTGGATGTGTTGATTGCCCTGGCGCCAACCACGGCGGCCGGTATCTATCTGTTCGGCCTTCGGGCGGCATGGGTGCTGTGCGTTGCGGTGATTGCTGCCGTGCTCAGCGAATATATCTGGCTCAAGCTGATGAAGAAAACCATCGTCATCGGCGATCTGTCCGCTGTGGTGACCGGCCTCATCGTCGGCCTCAATATGCCGGCCGGCGTGTCCCTGTGGATTCCCGCGCTGGGCAGTGCCATTGCCATCATCTTGGTGAAGCAGCTGTTTGGCGGCATCGGCCATAACTTCATGAACCCGGCCATGTTTGCCCGCGCGTTCCTGCTGGCCTCCTGGCCGGCGCGGATGACCAGCTTTTTGCTGCCCGAGCGGCTGTTGGGCACTTCCCAGGCCGCCTTTGGCGTGGACATGATCTCCGGTGCCACCCCGCTGGTCACCAAGGCGCGCAACATCCCGCTGAGCGACCTGCTGCTGGGCAACATCCCCGGCACCATCGGCGAGGTGTGCAAGGTAGCCATCCTCATCGGCCTGGTCTATATGCTGGTGGTCAAGGTGGTATCCTGGCATGTGCCGGTATTCTTTGTGGGCACCGTGGCGCTGATGAGCTGGCTGGTGGGCAGCGACCCGCTGGTGGCCATCCTGTCAGGCGGCGTGCTGTTTGGCGCTGTGTTTATGGCGACAGACTATGTGACCAACCCGATGCAAAAGATTGGACAGTGTATCTTTGGCCTGGGCTGTGGGGCGATGGTGGTCATCATCCGCAGCTGGGGCAACTACCCCGAGGGCGTCACCTATGCAATCCTGTTTATGAACTGCCTGACGCCTTTGATCGACCGCTTTAGCAGCAAACGAGTGTATGGGATGGTGAAGAAACATGCCTAAGAATAACTTGAGGGGCGTTTTTGTTAACGGCATTTTCAACGAAAACCCCGTCTTCCGGCTGGTGCTGGGCACCTGCCCTGTCATCGCGGTGACCACCAGCGCCATCAACGGCGCGGGCATGGGGCTTGCAGCCACCTTTGTGCTGATTGGCTCCAACGCGGTCATCTCCATGCTGCGCAACTTCATCCCCGGCAAGGTGCGCATCCCTGCCTTCATCGTGGTCATCTGCACCTTTGTAACGATGATTCAGCTGCTGATGCAGGCCTATCTGCCCAGCCTGTATGAGGCGCTGGGTATCTTCCTGCCGCTGATCGTGGTGAACTGCATTATCCTGGCGCGGGCGGAGGCCTTTGCCAGCAAAAACGGTTTGATGGCATCCATCGTGGATGGCGTCGGCATGGGCTTGGGCTTTACCCTGGCCATGGTGCTGATGGGCACGGTGCGCGAGCTGCTGGGCAATGGCACGGTATTCGGCTTCTCCCTGCTGGGGGCCAGCTTCGAGCCGGTGCTTCTGTTCATCCTGGCACCCGGCGGGTTCCTGGCCTATGGGCTGCTGCTGGGCATCATCAACGCCATCAGCAATAAGCGGGCAGCCAGCAAAAAGCATGAGGAGGTAAAGGCGGCATGAGGCTCAGCGAAATCGGCATCTTCCTCTTCTTTGTCAACGCTGCGTTTAGCAACAACTTCATTTTCTCCCGCTTTCTGGGCAACTGCCCATACCTGGGCGTCTCCAACAAGCTGGAGACGGCGACCGGCATGGGCGTGGCCGTGGTGTTCGTCATGGGCATCGCGTCGCTGTTTTGCTACCTGACGTATGAGTACATTCTGGTGCCTCTTGGCCTGCAGTACCTCAATACCATTGCCTTTATCCTGATTATCGCCGCGCTGGTGCAGTTTGTGGAGATGTTCATGAAGAAGTCCCTGCAGTCGCTTTACAGCGCGCTGGGCATCTACCTGCCCCTGATCACCACCAACTGCGCCGTGCTGGGCGTGACCATCCTCAACATGAACAGCGGGTTCAACCTGCTGGAGTCCGTGCTCAGCGGCGTGTTTGGCGCGATTGGCTTCCTGCTGGCCATTGTACTGATGGCGGGCGTGCGCGAGCGGCTGGAAAGCTCGGAGATTCCCAAGGCGTTCAAGGGCTTCCCGATCAGCCTGATTATCGCCGGCTTTATGTCGGTGGCGTTCATGGGCTTCTCGGGCCTGGTCAAGTGAGGAGGACAGCATGAGCACAAATGCGATTCTTTACGCGATAGCCGTGTTGGGCGGCCTGGGCATCGGCTTCGGTCTGCTGCTCACCCTGGCTGACAAAGTATTCTATGTCCCCGTGGATGAGCGCGTGGTGCGGGTGCGTGAGGCGGTTGCCGGCGCAAACTGCGGCGTGTGCGGCTACCCCGGCTGCGACCAGTTTGCAGAGGCAGTGGTGCGAGGCGAAGCGCCCGTCACCGGCTGCACCCCGGGCGGCGGTGCTTCAGCAAGCGCCCTGGCCGAGATCATGGGCCTGGACAATGTTGATGTGGAACCCACCGTGGCGCGCGTGCGCTGCCAGGGTGGCGATGGCATCGCCAAGGACAGCTTCCAGTACCAGGGGTTCAAGACCTGCCGTCACGCCATGTCCCTGTCAGGCGGGCCCAAGCTGTGCCCCACGGCCTGCGTTGGCCTGGGCGACTGCGAGCGCGTGTGTCAGTTTGACGCCATCCGTATGGTCAATGGCCTGAGCGTCATTGATCCCGACAAGTGCACCGCCTGCGGCGCCTGCATCACCGAGTGCCCCAACAGCCTGATCAAGCTGCTGCCCCGGGCGGCCACGGTAACTGTACGCTGCATGAACACCCAGGCGCCCAAGCCGGCCAACCTGAGCTGCGACCATGCCTGCATCGGCTGCAAGCGCTGTGAAAAGGCCTGCGAGTATGACGCCATTCACGTCACCAACTTCCTGGCCGAGATTGATGTGGAAAAGTGCACCCTGTGCGAAGCCTGTGTTGCTGTATGCCCCAAGCAAAGCATCACGGTCAGCAAGTAACACTGCCCGATATGAGATGACCCGGACAAAGCGCGCCCGAATGGGGGCGCTTTGCCCTTTTCAGGAGAAAATAATGATGAGCTTTCGCCGCTTTCTTGCTCTGCTGCTGGCCCTGCTGCTGATGCCGGCTGTTCAGCTGGTTGGCCTGGCTGAGGAGGACAGGCTGACGGATGAGCAGCTGCGCGACCTGCTGTACGAATTGTCTCTGCAGGAGGATGCAAGCAGTGATTATATTGTGCTGCCCGATGACTTCCGCATGCCGGCGACCGGGCTGGACGGCGAGTACCGCCTGCTGATTGTCGGCGTGGACAGCGACGCCCCCAAGGTGACCGGCCGCAGCGACACCATGATCCTGGCGGTGCTCAATACCCGGCAAAAGACGCTGAAGCTGATCTCCTTCATGCGTGACCTGTATGTCAGCATCCCGGGCCGCGGCCACAACCGCCTCAACGCCGCCTATGTATACGGGGGCCAGCAATTGCTGCGCCGTACCCTGGAGGAGAGCTTCGGCGTGGTGGCCGATGCCTACGTGGCGGTCAACTATTCGCTGATGGCAGAGTTAGTCGATGCCATCGGCGGGGTAGAGCTGACGGTGGAGGAGTATGAGCTCAAACCCCTTAACGGCATCCTCGGCTACTACAACTATCAGCGGGAGCGCCCGGAGGAGGAGGGGATGCTGGCAGCATCCGGCACCCGCATCCTCACCGGCTTGCAGGCCATGAGCTATGCCCGCATCCGCAAGGTGGACAGCGATTTTGAGCGCGTTGGCCGTCAGCAGCGTGTGCTGCGCGCCATCTATGAGCGTGTGATGCAGCTGCCCATAGACCGGCTGGGGGAGGTCATCCTGACATTCATAGATCGCATTCGCACGGACATCAGCATGACGGACGCGCTGAACCTGTTGCAGGACTTGCTTCAGGCGGGCGACCTGCGCATTGATGCCCTGAGCATCCCGGTCAGCAAGTCGTTTTCCTCCAAAATGATCAACAAAGCCTATTTCTTGGTGCCAAACATCAAGCGAAACAGGGCGGCCATTGCGGATTTTCTGAGCGCACAATGACCTCTCTGCGGGTTGATAAACCGCGGCAAAGACGCTACAATAGGCAGCAAGAATGAAGGAGGTGGCTCTATGTATACAGACATCATCAAGACTGCGCAGGATAAAATGGAAAAGACGCGCGACGTGCTCAAGCGCGATCTGCAGTCTCTGCGTGCGGGGCGGGCCAACCCGCAGTTGTTGGACCGCATCATGGTGGACTACTACGGCACCATGACGCCGCTGAACCAGATTGCCAATATCACTGCGCCCGAGGCGCGCATGCTGGTCATCTCCCCGTGGGATGCCAAGGCTATCCCGCAGGTGGAAAAGGCCATTCAAAAGAGTGACCTGGGCATGAACCCGGCCAACGACGGCAAGATCATCCGCCTGATTGTACCCGAGCTCAACGAGGAGCGCCGCCGGGAGCTGAGCAAGAAGGTCAGCCAGGCTGCGGAGGAGTCTAAGATCGCGCTGCGTTCCATCCGCCGCGACGCCATCGAGCAGATCAAAAAGCTGAAAAAGGACTCCTTGATCACGGAGGACGACCAGCGCAAGGCTGAGGATGAGATGCAAAAGGTGACCGATAACGCGGTCAAAGAGGTGGACAAGCAGGCCGCCGAAAAAGAAAAAGAGATCATGGAGTTTTGATTCCAGATCATCTGATTGGACAGCCCCTCAAAGCGGCGCTTGCAGCCTGTGCTGCCCAGGGCATTGTGCCCCAGGTGCTGGAAACCAGGGCGCCCAGGGACCGCTTGCAGCCACCCATCGGCACCCCGCGGATTATCGCTGTCCGCGGGGAATGCTTGCTTGTCGCTTACTTTAGGGACGGACAGCCGGAGGAGATGCATGCGGCAGAATGAGGCGGGCATGCCGCGTCATGTGGCAATCATCATGGACGGAAACGGCCGCTGGGCCAAGCAGCACAGCCTGGCTGTTGCGCTGGGGCACCGCAAGGGCGTGGAAACGCTGCGGGAGATTGTGCGCTACGCCAGCGATGCCGGCATCGAGGTGCTGTCGCTATACGCCTTCTCCACAGAGAACTGGAAGCGCTCCAAGCCCGAGGTTGCCGCGCTGATGAAGCTGATTCTGGAGTTTTTCCGCTCAGAGATTGACGAACTGCACGCCAATCGGGTGCGCATCCGCATCCTGGGCGATACGCAGGCCCTGCCGGAGGCGCAGCGCAAGGCGGTAGCCGGCGCGGATCTGCGCACTGCCGACAACGACGGCCTGCAGCTGAACATTGCCCTCAACTATGGCGCACGCGACGAGATCCTGATGGCGGTGCGCGCCCTGGCGGAACAGGTAAGCCAAGGGCAGCTGCAGCCGGAGTTGATTGACGCGCAGCGCTTTGAGGCCCAGCTGTATACAGCCGGGCAGCCCGATGTGGATCTGCTGATCCGCACCAGCGGCGAGTACCGGCTGAGCAACTTTTTGCTCTATCAGAATGCCTACGCGGAATTCATGTTCCCTGAGGTGCTGTGGCCGGACTTCACCGTACAGCATTTCGAGCAAGCGCTGGCCGACTTTGGCAGGCGGGACAGACGGTATGGAGGGCGGACCACATGATGACCAGAATCACCACCGGCGCCGTGCTTCTGGTGCTGTTGTTCCTGGCCCTGTGGCTGGGCGGCTGGGTGTTTGCCGTGCTGTGGATTGCAGCAGTGTTGCTGGCGATCGGTGAGGAGTTTGCCGCGCTGACGGCAGCCGGCCACCGACCTGTCGCCTGGCCCACCTGGCTGGCATTGGTGGTCAGCATCCCGTGCTTTTTACTGCTCAGCGATACCGAGGCCATCCGCATCCTGATCGCCATGATTTTTCTTACCTTTCTGATCGTATGCGTCAATGTGCTGTTTCGCAGCGACCCCAAGTTGGTGGACATGCTGATGTCCATCCTGCCGCTGCTGTCGGTGGCGCTGCCCGGCATGTTTTTGCTGGCCATGGCCAGGCTGCCGGTCTCCCTGCAGCGCATTCTGCTGGCCCTCAGCTTTTTCGTACCCACCATGGGGGATATGGCCGCGTATTTTGTGGGCATGCGCTATGGCCGGGTCAAGCTGAACCCGGTCATCAGCCCCAAGAAAACCGTGGAGGGCGCGATTGGCGGCCTGGTTGGCAGCACGCTGACCGCCGTTGGCGTGTATGCGCTGGCGGCTGTGCTGGGCATGTCGCCTCCGGCGGTATGGCACTTCCTGGTCATTGGGCTGGTGGGCGGATTTGTCGGGCAGGTGGGTGACCTGTTTGCCTCCATTATCAAGCGCCACTGCCAAATTAAGGACTTTGGCACCATCTTTCCCGGGCACGGCGGCATGATGGACCGGCTGGATTCCATCCTGTTTGTGGCTGTGTTCATGTACACCTACTACCTGCTGTTTTTATAGCGAAAGGCCATCATGCGCGCCATTACCATCCTCGGCTCTTCCGGCTCCATCGGCACCCAGGCCCTGCAGGTGGTTGATCTGCACCCTGAGCGCTTTCGTGTAGCGGCGCTTTGCGCCCATAGCAATGCCGACTTGCTCTTTGAGCAGGTGCGCCGATACCGCCCCGACATGGCGGCCCTCACCGGCCCCCGGGTGCCCATCCCCGACGATTTGCAGTTTTGCCAGTGGCACTTTGGGCCCGACGCGCTGGAAAAGCTGGCGCATAGCGCCCCGGCGCAGGACGTGCTGGTCGCAGTCAGCGGCATGGTGGGCCTGCGGGCGGTGCTGGCCGCGCGGCAGGCCGGCCGGCGGGTGCTGTTAGCCAACAAGGAGGCGCTGGTCGCCGGTGGCGCGCTGGTGATGGCCCGTTGCCAGGTGTGGGGGCCGGAGGCCACCCTGCTGCCCGTGGACAGCGAGCACAGCGCTGTGTACCAATGCCTCAATGGGGCGCAGGGCAATGCCTACCGGCGCATCATCCTCACGGCATCGGGCGGCCCATTCCGCACCTGGGATCCGGCGCGCATCCAGTTGGCCACGCCCGAGCAGGCGCTCAAGCACCCCAACTGGTCGATGGGCGCCAAGATCACCGTTGACTCAGCAAGCATGTTCAACAAGGCGCTGGAAGTGATCGAAGCCCGCTGGCTGTTTGATGCCAGGCCGGAGCAGATTGAGGTGCTGATCCATCCGCAGAGCATCGTGCATTCGCTGGTTGAGTTTGAGGATGGCGCCGTGCTGGCCCAGTTAGGCCTGCCTGATATGCGCATCCCCATTCAGTACGCCATGAGCTACCCGCAGCGGCTGCCCAGCGGTCTTGAGGCGCTGGATCTGACGCAGATGCATCAACTAACCTTTGAGCATCCGGATGACAGCCGGTTCCCTGCGCTGACATTGGCCTATCAGGCCATGGAGGCCGGGGGTGCTGCATCAGCAGTGCTCAATGCCGCCAACGAGCAGGCCGTGGCCGCCTTTTTGGCCGGGCGCATTGCCTTTGGCGGCATATACCAAGTTGTTACGGAGACCATGCAGCGTTTAGGAAGCCCTGCGGCGGATACATTGGAAGCAGTGGAGCATGCCGACGCACATGCGCGCAGGCTTGCTGACCAGCTTGCCGCCGACATGAACACTTGACCTGAACAGGAGGAACTATGTCCTTATTATACATTCTGGCGGCGATCCTGATGTTTGGCATCATGATCACCGTGCATGAGGCCGGCCATTTCTTTGCGGCCCGGATGAACAAAATCCCGGTGCGTGAGTTTGCTGTTGGCTTCGGGCCCAAGCTGATCGGCTGGAAGAGCAAGAAGCACGAGACCGACTTCTCCATCCGGGCCATCCCGATGGGCGGATTCTGCGCCTTCTACGGTGAGGACGATGGTAGCGAGGGTGCCAAGCAGGACCCCAGGAGCTTTGGCAACCACAGCGCCTGGAAACGGCTGCTGACCATTTTGGCTGGGCCGGTGATGAACATGCTGCTGGCCTTTCTGGTGGCAATCGCCTTTTTCCTGCTCAGCGGTGTTCCCACGGTGACGGGGCCTTCCGTCACCACGGTGCAGACGGTCAACGCCAACAGCCCGGCCGAGCTGGCGGGGCTTCAGCCCTACGATGTCATCGTGTCCATCGATGGGCAGGCGATCACCAACAATGTGACCGAAGCCATCAACCGCGCCACGCAGGACGGGCCGGTCGAGCTGAGCATGGTGGTGGAGCGGCCGGGCAAGGGGCAGATGACGCTGAGCGTGACCCCGCTGTACAACCAGGCCGAGCGCAGGTATATGATGGGCGTCAACCTGCTGACCAATACGCCGCAGGAGTGGCGCACCGTCGGCCTGGGGGAGACGATTGCGGCCGCATTTCACATGTGCGTGGACGCAGGCCGATCCATTCTGGAAGCACTTAACAACCTGATTTTCCGCGGCCAGGGCGCGGGGGAGATCACCGGCTTTGTGGGCGTGACACAGACCATCGTTACCACCACCCAGCAGTCTCAGCTGCCCGGCTACCTGTACCTGATGTGCCTCATTTCGGTCAACCTGGGGCTGTTCAACCTGCTGCCGATCCCCGGGCTGGATGGCAGCCGCATCCTCTTCCTGTTGGTGGAGGCGGTGCGCGGCAAGCCCTTCAAAAAGGAAGGCTATGTGCATGCCATCGGCATGCTGCTGCTGTTTGCGCTGATGATCTGGATTAACATCCGCGACATCCTGAGGTTATTCTGATGGGCGAAAAGAAGACGGTATTTGCCGGCAGCCTGGCCATTGGCGGCAGGCACCCGGTCAGCATACAAACCATGACCAACACCCCCACGGAAGATGTGGCCGCCACCTCCATGCAAATCGCTCAACTGGCCGAAGCGGGCGCCCAGCTGGTGCGTGTATCCGTGTACAGCCAGGAGTGCGCCGCGGCCGTGCGCAGCCTGGTGGACAAAAGCCCTGTGCCCCTGGCAGCCGATGTTCATTTTGACCACCTGCTTGCCATTGCCGCGGTGGAAAACGGCATCAGCAAGCTGCGCATCAACCCCGGGAACATTGGCGATGAGCGGAAGGTGGCCATGCTGGCCGACTGCGCCAGAACACACCGCGTGCCCATCCGTGTCGGGGTGAACTCCGGGTCGCTGCCCAAGGACCTTGTGGCGCAGCACGGTGGCCCAAGCGCGCAATCCATGGTGGCGGCGGCTGAACGCCACATCCGCCTGCTGGAGCAGGCCGGCTTTGACGACATCGTGATATCGCTCAAGGCAAGCGACGTGCGCCTGACGGTGGAGGCCTACCGCCTGGCGGACAAACAGTTTGACTACCCCCTGCATGTCGGCGTGACAGAGGCAGGGCTGCCCGGCCAGGGCACCATCAAATCTGCCATCGGCATTGGCGCCCTTTTGCTGGACGGCATCGGGAACACCGTGCGCGTTTCCCTGACCGGCTCGCCCCTGGCGGAGCCCAAGGCCGCGCGGGATATCCTGCGGGCGATCGGCCTGGTCGGCGCGGTGCAGCTGATTGCCTGCCCCACCTGCGGACGCACCCAGGTGGATGTGGAGGGCATTGCCCGGGAGGTGGAGCAGCGCACGGCGGATATCACCCAGCCCATCAAGGTGGCCGTCATGGGCTGCGTGGTGAACGGCCCGGGTGAAGCACAGGAGGCAAATGTGGCCTACTGCGGGGGCAAGGACGTGGGCGCCCTGTATGTGGACGGCCAGTTTGTGCGCAAGGTGACCGAGCACCCGGCGGACGAGATCGTGTCGGCCGTCCGGGACTACCTGGCCCGACAGGCGGGCCACACGGAGGCAGGACATTGACCTATGACAGCCTGATCGCGGCGATAGAGGCGGAGGTGCCGGCGCTGTCCGGCAAACTGCACTTTGAACAGGCGCGCTATGATGCGGACAGTCGGCGGGCCTATTTGTCGTTTCTGGCAGATACCTTGGTGGGCAACGAGCCGTTTCAGGCCATCAGAAGGGTGCTTGTCAAGGCGTTTCCCGGCATACGCATTTCTTTGCGTGTGGCCTCTCCCTCCCTGGCGCCTGATTTTTTAAGCCGGCCTGCTGAATATGCCGCCCTGTTAACGGCCATCATTGGCCGCTCGCACCCGGCGGCTATTTCCTGGATGCCGGAAACACGCTTCTTACCCGAGGACGAGGCGCTGGTGCTGGAGCTGCCGGACGACTTTTCGCTGAGCTACTTTCAAAAGCAGGATGTGAGCCGCCTGTTGGCCACCGCCGTGCAGGACATCTTCCGCATTTCCCCGCCCATCGTGATGCGGCTGCGTGACGATGTAGAGAAGCGGCTCAAGCGCATCCGCGAGGATCGGGAGGCCCAGGCCGCCCTGCGGGTTCAGGAGCAGTCACAACCTGAAACAGGGCAGAGCAAAGAGCAGCCTTCCGCCCCCGCCAAGGAAAAGAAGAAGGCCAAGCGCATCAAGGGCAGCGCCATTGCCGAGCAGCCTGTGGCCATCAATGGGCTGACAGAGCTATCCGGCCGGGTGACAGTAGCAGGCCGGGTAGTCAATGTGGAGCGGCGGGACATCCCCGGTAAGGAGATGGTGCT
>ENA-UOUL01003782-UOUL01003782.1-bioreactor-metagenome-genome-assembly--contig:-NODE-3782-length-14960-cov-4.669892_pt1 | contig 14960 bp, 9 predicted proteins | sample MGYA00249838_ERZ747220 | MGnify/ENA primary metagenome ERZ747220 (study PRJEB28778, sample SAMN05720191) | bioreactor metagenome | isolation source: Anaerobic biogas reactor | place: USA:Washington...
AGAACACCCAGTTCGTCGTCATCACCCACAATCGCCGTACCATCGAGGCCGCCTCGACGATCTATGGCATCTCGATGGGTGAGCAGGGCGTCTCGCAGTGCATTTCGCTCAAGCTGGACGATGCGGCCGAGGTCGTGCGGGACGACGAACTCGCCGCCACCGACTCCGAGGGACTCGCCGCTACTGACGGCGACGAACTCGCCGCTTCCGATGGCGAGGAACTCGCCGCTTCCGACGGCGAGGAACTCGCCGCCACCGGCGGCTAGAGCGTTCGACACGCGAAGGCGCCCCTCCCGTCTGGAAGGGGCGCCGATCGAGTAGCTCTGCGCGGGCGGTGCGCGTCAGCCGCCACTCCCGTTGCGGCCATTGCCGCTACCATTGCCGCGGCCGTCGCCGGCGTTGTGTCCGTTGGAGCCCGCCTCGACCTCTGTCGCGAGGCCCGGCCCCGGCTCGCCCGGGTCCGCCAGTTCGGGGAGCGAGGGCAGGTCATCGAGGGACTGCACGCCAAAGTACTGCAAGAAATCGAGGGTGGTGCCCAGCACCACGGGCCGGCCCACCTGCTCGAGCCGCCCCACCGGCGCCACCAGCTGCTTGGCGATGAGGGAGCGGATGACGCCGTCCGAGTTCACGCCGCGGATGGCGTCGATCTGGGCGCGCGTGATCGGCTGGCGATAGGCGATGATGGCCAGCGTCTCTAGCGCCGCCGCCGAGAGCTTGCTGGAAAGGTTCAGGCCCAGGAACTGCTCGACGTAGGGGGCCGCATCGGGCGCGGTGACCATCTGCACCCGCTCTCCGGCATAGACGACGTGGGTGCCGCGCCCGGGCGAGGCGCGCAGCAGCCGGTCCACCGACTGCTCCACCTCTGGGCGCTCTACCTGCAGGGCGCGCGCCAGGTCGTCCAGGCTCACCGGCCCCTCGGAGACAAAGAGCAACGCCTCAATGTATCGATCGATGGCTGGGCTATTCAAGGCTCTGCTCCCGTGAGAATGACGCGTCGACGTCGCTGCGATGGTTGCTGCCGTGAGGGAGTGGCCCTCGCCCTAACGTGTTGCCTGCTGTTGGTCCTGGCGGGATGCCGGCCCCAACCGTGCCCGGTGGAACCCCCCGAACGGCCCATCGAGGCCCCGCCCGCCCTCGCCGCGGCCCTGCAGGAGCGCGTTGCCCACGCTCTGACGGGCCCCGACGGCGCCATCCTTGTCGTTCGCGAGGAGGAACTCACCGCCCTCCTCCGCCTCGCCCTCGAGGGCAGGCCCCTGCGCGATGCAACGGCGCACATCACCGAGGAGGCGCTCTACCTCCAGGCGGCCGTCGGTCGCCGTAGAACGCCGATCCGTGCCGCCCTCGTGCCGGCCGTCGAGGATGGGCGCCCGGCGGTGCGCGTGGCGTGCCTAACGGTGGACGGTAGGCCCATGCCGCGCATCGTGGGCGCGACCGCCCAGGCGGTGGTTGGCGCGCTGGCGGAGGACGCCGCCTGGTCGGTGCGCATCGAGGCCGTCACCCTGATGGACGGCGTACTCGCCGTGACGGCCGCGGGTCGTGCCGCGTCCGGCGCCTGAGCTACCAGGCCGGCTTCTTGGGAGCCTCGTCTTCCTCGTCCCCCTGGCCGTTCTCCGACTCTGTCTCCACCTTGGCCGGCGCGCTGCTACCGGCGGGCACCACCACGGGCTTGCTCACCGGCTCGAAGGGCTTGGTGGGCTGCCGCTCGGCGCGTGGCAAGACCGGCTCCACCAGGGCGGGCCGGGCGCTGGCGTCCCGCTCCTGGGGCGTGGCGACGGGCATCGTGCCGCGAGGGTAGGGCTCGTGCTTGATGTTCACGCGCACCTGGCCATGGATCTTGAGGCCCAGCTGCCCCTCCACGATGTCCTGCGCCAGGCTCACCACCTGGTCCGTCAGCACTGGGATGTTCACCGAGGGGCTGGTATCGAGGTCCAGGGACACGTCCACGTCCTTGCCCCGACTCCGAATGTGGGTCCGCACCTGGCGCACGCCGGCCAGCTCGTCGACGCGGTACTCCAGGCTCTGGGTGACCGACTCGACGTCCAGCTGCGCGTTGCCGCGTCCCTGCGTCTTGATGCGCACCGTCCGACGCCGCGGCCGGCGCAGCTCCAACACCAGGAGCACGAGCATCAGGAACAGGATCCCGCCGCTCACAGCGAGAAAGATGGTAAAGAACTGGTCATCGAACAGCGACTGCTCGAACACGTCGAGCCCCAGCCGCGCCACGCCCACCGCGTCGAGTGGCAGCAGCACGACATAGGTCACGACGGCGATCCAGAAAAGGATGCCGAGCACCATCACGATGCGGTTGAACGTGTTCACAGTGTTCCTCCATGGTGGCCTGTGGTGCCCTCCGGCACCCCCGAACCTGCGCCCATTATACAAGCCTCACCGCGATCCGTCTAGCCCCCCTCGGGAGGCGTTGCCGGCGCCGCCGCGCGCTCCAGCAGCGCCGGCCGGTAGGCCATGCGCACGCGATGCGAGCCGGGCTCGAGGGCCAGCCCGCGGAACACGCCGTCCACCACCAGGATGGGGGCGAACTCGCCGTCGACGGTGGCACGCCAGCCGGGGTAGGCGAGATCGGCCAGCACCAGGAGCGACGGTTCGTCCACGGCGACCTCGAGCGCCACCTCGTGCGCGTCATACTGCACGACATGCACCGCTCCCACCTCCGCCGCCTCCACCCGTGCCGGCAGCGCCGCCTGACCGTCCGCCGCGCGCACGGCGCTCCAGGGGAGGGCATAGGCCCGGGGCAGCGCGTCCTCGTTGCGGTAGATGAGCACGTCCTCGCTGCGATAGACGATCGAGTGATCGCCCTGCCCCGCCAGGTGCGAGAGGAGCCGCTCCTCGCCGGCGGCGTCGCGCAGCCGCACCCTCTCCACCCGCACGTAGGCCAGCGGCAGGGCCGGCCGGATCGCCACGGCCGCCACCTCCAGGGGCGCATCCCACGTCCACCGCGCCGCATAGGTGTGGCCGACGTGCTCGCGCGGTGGAAAGCCGGACCGCGCCGGCCAGGTGGTCGCCGCCGGCGGCATGGCGTGCCGCACCACCTCGGCCACGTCGTCGCGCTCATAGGCCCACTCGGCGGTCTCTGTTCCGGCGCGCAGGGGCAGCACCGTCTCGACGCCCGCGGCGTCGCGCAGCACGATCTCGGCGGCGAGGGCGCCGTCGGGGAGATCGGCCGAGTGGCTGAGGTACGATTCGACGACGAGTTCATCGAGGCGCAGCTCCGGCGTCTCGATCCAGCGGTCGGTGGGCAGCGCCGCCAGGGGGTTGTGCACGTCGTACAGCTCGCTGGCCTCGTCTACCGGCAGCAGTTGGGGCACGAGGTAGTAGCGCACGTTGAGTCGGTTCAGACGCTCGGGCGTGAGGGTCTCCAGGTAGTCGCCGTACGCCCGCGGCACCAGGGGCAGGTAGAGGTTGGCGCCCGAGAGCCCATGGGTCAGCGCCATGTTGGGGAAATGGGACTCGCGCATCACCGAGAGGGCCGGCGTGATCTCTTCTTTCGTGTACAGGCGGTATAGCCCGCCCCCGGCGATGCCCTCCGCCTGGCGCAGGAACGCCAGCGAGGCCGGTTCGGCCTCGGCGAGTTCACGTGGCGTCGTGGCGCTATAGGTAGCGCCGAGCACGGCGTTGTAGGCGAACAGGTCGGCCACTAGCAGCGCCATCGCAGCCACGCGCCATGCCCCTCGCGCCATGCGCCGTGCTAGAAGCAGCAGTGCGCCCGACGCCGCCACCAGTGCGATGGGCAGCCATGCCCACAGCCGCACCAGCGCGTCGGCGTCGCGCCCCAAGCCCACCACCCGAGCGCCCAGCGCCAGCGCCGCCACGACGGCCACAGCCGCCACGACAACGGACGTCCGCGCCCGCGAACCGCCCGTCGGCGCGCGCCGGCCCAGGCGGAGGGCGTCGTCCAGCCCCATGGCCGAGAGGAGGGCCAGGGCGAGGCTCGTCCAATAGAGATAGCGGGCCGGCACGCGGAATAGGTTGAGCACCGGCACGTGGCGCAGCAGGCCGTAGAGGGGGTTCCACCGCCCGAACGCCAGCAGCACCCCGGCCGCGCCCAGCGCCGCCCAGAACCAGCGCTCGCGCCCCCGATGCCACAGCGCCAGCCCGGCCAGCGCCAGGGGCAGCACGCCGAGGTAGGGCATCAGCTCCACCGAGCCCTCGGGGTAGGGGTTGCCGCGGAGGAACGGCGCCAAGTAGGTGACCAGCAGGAGGGGATGGAAGGAATAACTGGTGAAAAAGGCGCTATCGACGCCGCCCGAGCGCTGCGACAGGGTCGTGAGTTGGGCGCCCGCCAGCCACTGGGGGGCGCTCGCGATAATGCCCAAGGCCACCGCGGCGGTCCATAGCGCCAGTCGGCTCGCGACACCGCCCTCGCCACGGGACGGCCACGCCAGCGAGGCCGCCTGCGCCGCCAGCACTAGGAGGCCCAGGAGCGCCATCTGTGGGTGCCCCGCCACCAGCTGCAGCGCCACCGTCGCCCCAAGGCCGGCAGTTGCGCCCCACACCGGCCGCGCCGACTCCCGCGGTCGCCCGAGGAGCCGCCGGCCCCAGAACAGCGACCAGGGCAGCCACGCCGCCACGCTCAGGATGCTCAGATGGCTCAGGTGCGCCACATAGAACCCACCCAGCGTGAGCACCATCCCGGCCCAGAACGCCGCCGGGCGCGAAAGCCCCAGCGCCCGCGCGTAGGCGTACGCCCCCGTCCCGGCGATGAGATAGTGCAGCAGCACCGCCGCGGTGACGGCCGCCAGGGGCGTGGTGAGGAGGTTCAGCGCCCAGTTGATGGGGTACAGCGCGCCCGCCTGCCCCTCGGCCAGCAGCGGGTAGCCTATCCCCAGTTCGGGCGTCCACCAGGGGAGCGCGCCATCCCGCAGCGCCCGCGTCAGCGCCGCCCGCTGGGGCAGATACACGCGCGCCACGTCCCCCTGATAGTACACCTCGCCGCCGAGGAGCACCGGCCCGTAGAAGAGCAGCAACAGCGCCGCCGCGCCCGCCGCGAGCCACACGGGCGCCGGCACCCGGGCGAACGCCGCACCGACCGCCCTACCGCCGGAGCGCAACCAAAAAGAGCCCTCCCCGTGGGGCGGACTCTTTTCCTGGGAGGAGTCCCGGGCGCTCACGTGACCGGACGAATGCCCATGTAGATCGGGCCGGCGGTGAGCATGCGCAGCAGCACCTCCGGCGGGCGCCGATCCAGCAACTCGTACAGCTCGCGCACCGTCAGCGGCTTGTTGCCGTTGGCGAGAAAGGTGCGGAACACGGCGTCGATGATGGGCGTGGTAGGGGTGATGTAGCTGGGCTTGGTGCTACAGCAGGTCCGCAGGGCGTGGATCAGGCCGTCCACGCGCGTCACCTCACCCGTCTGCTCATCGACCCAGTCGATCTCGCCGGTATCGGCCCCGACATAGTCGTTGCGGCACTCGTCGCACAGCGCCTCGCGGATGTAGACGCGGATGTTGCGGTTGCTGGCCTCCCACCAGTCCATGTCGATGTGGAACTTGGTGTCGACCGTGGGTCGATGCCATCTGGCGGCCATGGATCTCCTCCTACCTTCCCAGATACTGGATCGCTTGATCCCGGACGGTGTTCTCGCGCGTGGACAGAGGACGCTCCCGCATCTCGTCCGGATCGCGATACACCGCCCCCTCCAGGTCTGGACTGTAGACCCACAGGCCATCGCCCACGGGATCGTAGCAGGCGCGGCGGGTAAGCTCGGCAAAGACGGGCACGGCGCCGGTGCGGCGCAGCATGTTGCAGGCCGAGTAGAGGCTCTTGGCGTGCACCGTGCCGCCCAGTTTGGCCAACTCAAAGAACGCCGACCGCACCATGGCGCTGAGCGAGAGTTGGGCATCGCTTGCCTGAGCCATCAACTCTGCGATTGCCTCCTCGTCCGGCACCAGGAACAGCATGTTCGCATCCACCCGCACGGCGGGGGGAGCCTGCTGCTGCAACTGGACGTTGAGGTCTCCCTCGGCGACACTGGCGGTGCGCAGCCAATCGCGTCGGCGACTGCGAACCGGCGCCACGGTGATGGTGAACGTCATCGCCTCGTCGGCGGGAGCGACGGTCACCTCCGCCCCCACAGTCAGGCTCGACGAGGTGTACCACTCCTTCAGGCCGCACACATAGCGCTCCTCGGGCACCACCCAGGCGTCGAAGCGCTTCTTCGTGCGGCTGTCGACCATGGTGATGGGAAAGTAGCGCTGAGTGCTGGCGGGCATCATGCGCAGCAGGCGCTGAGAAGCCGGCATGCTGCCGGCATGGAGATGCGGAAAGCTGAGCTGGTACCGCATGCTGTTGCCGTCGCGCAGTACGGCGGCGGCGTCGACATCGTCCAACTCGTCGCCGATCTCCTCGACCATATCGAGCATCGTCAAGCCGATGTACTCGCCACCCTGGGCTTTGAAGGCGGGCTCCAGCACGGACGGCCGCTGGTACACCGCCTCGGGCACCAGGGCTCGCAGAAACCAGATGGGATCTTCGGCCGAGCTGACATTGTCGAAGCGGCTGTCCTCACCGAGGGCGCGGTTCAGCGCGAACAACTGGGCATCGCGCGACCCGGCCACGGAGAGTTCCAGTTCCGTCAGCATCTCGCGCGCGGGCAGGGGATGGCCCGCCTCATAGATCATCGCCTCGGCGAGGTTCCGGTGGCCGACGTGAATCTCGGGGAGGAGGTCGCGTAGGAACCATTGCCCATTGAAGCGCACGAACTCGGGCGCCTCCTCCAGGGCCGGCTCCAGCTTGACCGCCACATAGTGCTCAAAGGCGCGCACCAGGTCGGCCTCGCTTACCGAGCTGTCGGTGCTGATTACCAGCTCCTCGATGGGCGCGTTGAGGGGATGAGGGACGTCCAGGTCCGCCGCGAACTCGCGTTCCGCGGGCGGGGCATCAAAGGCCACGCGGATGACGCTAAAGGGGCCATACTTGGGGTTTTCGCCCGCCCGCACCCCGACGACGCGCCCCGTCTCGAAATCCTGCGCCGAAAAGACGACCGTCTGTCCGACCTCATAGTGGCCCTTGGGCTGGTAGAGATCGCCGCTCTTGGCCTGGCGCGTGGCAGCGTCCCGCTCCGCCTGCATCCGGCGCATAATGATGGTAGACGCCAGCGCCCCCAGGCGCTGCGGCTTGGCCGCCTCGAGTATCTGCCCCGTCACGAGATCGATGTCGGCGGTCGACACGACATAGTCGTCGCGCCAGAATGACTCTGTCAGGGTCTGCAACGTGCGAACACCGGCCATGAACCCCTCCTCGGGTGAAATGCGCGCAAAATGGCCCGCAGTGAGCGGCCTACCATAGCTGGCCACGGCCCGCCGGCCCCATGGGCGGGGCCGCTGGACGCCGGCCCGTGGCAAGCGTCGATAGCCGATTGCCGACCGCCGGATCGAGGCGCATGCGCTCGTGTAACTGCGTGTGGGCGAAACAGGGCTCGAACCTGTGACCTCTTCCTTGTAAGGGAAGCGCTCTTCCAGCTGAGCTATTCGCCCAACGGTGGCCGCTCAACGGCACACCCAAAAAGTGTACCACACAAGACGATAATCGTCAAAGGACTCGGCGTGGAACGCGAGCGGTGATCGACTAAGGGTTGTCAGTTACTAGTTGTCAGTTGTCAGTTATCAGTTGTGAGTCCGTGATTGGTCTGCTTGGCGATAGACCTGTCATTCTGCAGTACACTGCTCTAGATCACGACTGATAACTGATTACTGACAACTGATAACCGAAAACTGACCGATAGTAACCCGTGCGATGCTCGCCTGCCCGCACTCACATCACCTCAGGCGCCGTCATCCCCATCAAGCCCAGCGCCCTCGCCAGGACGATGCGGCACGCGGAGACCAGCTTGAGGCGGGCCTTGGAGATCGCCTCGTCTCCCGGCTCGGAGCTGACCACGCGACAGTCTCGATAGAAGGCGTGGAACGCCGCGGCCAGTTCCTGGGCATAGTACGTCAGATAGTGGGGCGACTCGTGCTCCGCCGACAGGCCCACCACCTCGCCCAACCGCACCATGCGCCGGATCAGCGCCAACTCGGGCTCCGACGTCAGCAGCGCCACGTCGCCCTCGCTATAGTCCAGATCTCCCGCGTGGCGCAGGATGGAGCAGATGCGCGCGTGGGCGTACTGCACATAGTACACCGGGTTCTCGTCCGACTGCTCCTTGGCCAGTTCCAAGTCGAAATCCATCTGGCTGTCGGCCGAGCGCGCCAGGAGAAAGAAGCGCATGGCGTCGGGGCCCACCTCCTCCAACACCTCGCGCAGCGTGATCATGTCCCCGGTGCGCTTGGAGAGGCGCACCACCTCGCCGCCCCGCTTGAGCGTCACGAGCTGGTAGAGGATGAGCGACAGACGCGTGGGGTCCAGCCCCAGCGCCTTCATCATGGCGAACATGCGCGGCACGTGGCCCTGGTGGTCGGCGCCCCACACGTCGATGACGCGATCAAAGCCGCGCTCGACGAACTTGTTATAGTGGTAGGCGATGTCCGAGGCGAAATACCCCGGCGTGCCATCGGAGCGCACCACCACCTCGTCCTTCGGGGCTCCCAGCATGGTCGCTTTGAACCACACGGCGCCGTCGTGCAGGTCGAGGTAGCCGCCCTCCCTCAGGATGGCCATGACCTTGTCGTACTGGCCCTCCTGATACAACTTGCGCTCGCTGAACCAGCAATCGTAGGTGATGCCCATCATCGCCAGGTCTGCCTTGGCGCCGGCGATCACCTCGGCCAAGCCCAGGTCGCCCAGCTGCCGAACCGCCTCATCCCGCGGCAACGTCAGGAAGCGGTCGCCGTGCTCCTCGACCAGCCTGGCGCCGAGTTCCACCATGTACTGCCCCTGGTAGCCGTTCTCGGGGACCGCCTCGTCGCGCCCCAGCGCCTGGGCATAGCGCGCATAGAGGGTCGCGCCGAACAGCCGCATCTGGCTGCCGCCGTCGTTCACATAGTACTCGCGCTGCACGTCATAGCCCGCCGCGGCCAGCACCGAGGCGATGGCGTCGCCCAACACGGCGTTGCGTGCCGAGCCCATGTGCAGCGGCCCCGTCGGGTTGGCGCTCACGAACTCGACCTGGACGCGCTGCCCCTTGCCCAGATCCACGTTGCCGTAGGTGTCGGGCGCCGCCAGGATCGCCGACACCTGATCGGTCAGCCAGGATGCGGCCAGGCGAAAGTTGATGAACCCGGGATGCGCCACCTCTACCGCCGCGATGGCGGGGTGGCGCGGCAGGCGGCGCACCACCTGCTCGGCGATCTTGATGGGCGCCATGCGTGCCAGACGCGCCAGCTGCATACACACAGGCGAGGCGAAATCGCCCATGGACTCTTGCTTGGGACGCTCCACAACGATCTCTTCCGGCACGTCGAACGGGGGGAGATCACGCTTGCGCTGGGCCGACTTGATAGCCTTGGCGAGGTTGCGCTGAAGGTCGCGACTAACTGTCGCAGTATCGATGATGGTCACGCTATTTCATCTCCATCCAGTTCATGCCCGTGGCCGCCTCCACCTTGAGGGGGACGTCGAGCGTGTAGGCCCGTTCCATGGTCTCCACCACCAGAGCTTGGGCGCGCTCCAACTCGGACTCGGGCACCTCGAGCACCAGTTCGTCGTGCACCTGCAGTACCATGCGCGACGCCAGCCCCTCCTCGCGCAGCCGACGATCGAGCACGATCATGGCCAGCTTGATGATATCGGCGGCGCTCCCCTGAATCGGCATGTTTACCGCAGCGCGCTCGGCGGCGCGCATGTTGTTGTTGGCGGCGCTTCGCGAGCGCAGCTCGGGGAAGTAACGCCTGCGCCCCAGTAGCGTCTCCACATAGCCATCGCGACGCGCCCGCTGGATCGTCCCCTCCAGGTACTCCTTCACCCCCTGGAACCGGGTAAAGTAGGCGTTGATGAACTCGCGCGCCTCGGGCACGCTGAGCGAGGTGCGCGCCGCCAGGCCAAAGTCCGACATGCCGTACATCAGGCCGAAATTGATCGTCTTGGCCATGGCGCGCTGGTCCGACGTGACCTGCGCCAGCGGCAGCCCAAAGATGGCCGCCGCCGTCGAGGCGTGCACGTCCTCGTCCCGGTGGAAGGCGCCCATCAGCTCCGGGTCCTTGGAGAAATGCGCCAAGAGCCGCAGCTCCACTTGCGAATAGTCGCACCCCAGAAGCAAATGTCCCTCAGGCGCGATGAACGCCGCTCGCACGGCGCGCCCCAGCTCGGTGCGCACCGGAATGTTCTGCAGGTTGGGGTCGCTGGACGACAGGCGGCCGGTGTTGGTGCCCGTCTGGTTGAACGAGGTGTGCACCCGCCCCGTCTTGGGGTTGATCAGCGCCGGCAGAGCGTCCAGGTAGGTGCTCTTGAGCTTGTCGATCTGTCGATATTCGAGCAGCAGCGCCGCGATGGGGTGCTGATCCTTCAGCCCCTCGATCACGGCGGCATCCGTCGAGAACCCCGTCTTGGTGCGGCGCCCGCCGGGGAGCCCCAGCTCCTCGAACAGCACCGCCCCGAGTTGCTTGGTAGAGTTGATGTTAAAGGCGTGCCCCGCCTCGCGAAAGATGGCCCCCTCGAGTTCGCCCAGGCGTTCAGCCAGCTGGCGCGACATGGCCTCGAGGTAGCCGCGATCCACCACCATGCCGTGCTCTTCCATGCCCACGAGCACCGGCACGAGCGGCAACTCGATCTCATTGTACAGCGACCACTGGTCGCGTTCCTTGAGTTCGCGCTCCAGCACCTCGCACAGGCGCAGCGTCACGTCGGCGTCGGCACAGGCATAGGGCGCCACCCTAGCGACGCTCACCTGGTCCATGCGCAATTGGTTCTTGCCGGTGCCGATCAGCTCGTCGATGGTCGTCATCTCGACGTTCAGCCGCAGCCAGGCCTGATTCTTTAGGCCGATGCCGCGCCCGTCCGGCTCGAGCAGCCAGGCGGCGAGCATCGTGTCGGAGCAGGGACCACCCAACGGCATGCCGTGTTGCGAGAGGACCATCATGTCAAACTTGGCGTTGTGACATACCTTGGGGATCGATGCATCGGCCAGCAGAGGCCCCAGCCTAGCGCGGACGACGTCCAGGTCGAGCTGCGGCCCGGGACGCAGGCGTTCGTCGTGCCCCACCGGCAGGTAATAGGCCACGCCCGGCTCCGCCGACAGAGAGATGCCAACCAGCCCGGCCCGCATGGCGTCGGTGCTGGTGGTCTCGGTGTCAACGGCCAACGCCGTCGCCCCGCGCAGGCGCGCCACCAGTGCGTCCAGCGCCTCGACAGAGTCGACAGTGGTATAGTCGCCGATGGGCGCGCTGCCGTTGGCGCCGGCCGCCTCGGCGCGATCGGCCGCGCCAAACAGGCCGAGCTGCGTCACCGGCCCCTCCGCCCTCCCCTGGGGGATACGCCCCACGAGGGTGCGGAAGCCGAGTTCGCGCAGCAGATCCATCACCCGCTGCCGGTCAAAGTCGCCCCAATGACTCTTCTCGAGGTCCATGGGCACGTCCAGGTCGCGGACGATGGACACCAGGTGCTTGCTGAACGCGGCGCTCTCGCGCCCCTGCTCCAGCGCCGAGCGAAAGCGCTGGGGTGAGACCTCGTCGAGGTGCTCGTAGATCACCTCCACCGAGCCGTGTTCCTGCAGCAGCTTGGTGGCCGTCTTTTCCCCCACCCCCGACACGCCGGGGATGTTGTCTGACGAATCGCCCATGAGCGCCTTCAGGTCGACGAGTTGCGACGGTGAGAGGCCATAGCGCTCCTTGATCGCCTCCTCGTCGTACAGCGCCACGTCGCCAAAGGTGCGCCGTGGCACCAGCACGCGCACGCCCTCGCCGATGAGCTGAAAGACGTCGCTATCGCCCGTCACGATGATCGTCTCGAGGCCGGCCGCCTGCGCCTTGGCCGAGAGCGAGCCCAACACGTCGTCGGCCTCGTACCCCTCCATGATGCAGATGGGGATGCCCAGCGCCTCCAGCAGCTCGCGGATGCGGCCGATCTGGGCCCGCAGATCATCGGGGGTCTCGGCGCGGTGGGCCTTGTACTCGGCATACTCCTCGTGACGAAAGGTGCGGCCGACGTCGAAACTCGTGATGACATAGTCGGGCTGATAGTCGGACAGCGCCTTCAGCAGCATGTTGGCAAAGCCAAAGGTGGCGTTGGTCGGCTCGCCCGTCGGGCTGGTCAGCGGCGGGATGGCGTGGTAGGCCCGATAGGCCAGTGCGTGGCCATCGATCAGCATCAGCCGCTTCTTGTCGCTCATGGTGCTCCCTCCATCAGCACATTATACCACAGTCGGAGATATGGAACGAACGTTCTCGGCATGCGGCGGTCGGCAGTCGGCCGTCGCATGCCAACTCCGCTTGCCAAAACCGCCCTTCCCGTGGTATCCTCTAATGCCGGGCCGATCACTCCCTTGTTGATCGGTCCCTTGTATGGAACTGGAGTGCCTTGACGGGAGAGTGGATCGCTTGCTGAAACAGCTCGTTCATAACGGCATTGTCATCCCAGAGCCGCCCGAGCCGGTGGGTCTGGTCATCACCGTGCGTGGCAAGCCCGTGGCGCTGACGCCCGAGCAAGAGGAGATGGCCCTCGCCTGGGCGCGCAAGAAGGACACGCCCTACGTCCAGGATGAGGTCTTTGCCGCCAACTTTTTCGCCGATTTCTCCGCCGCCCTGGGGATCGACCCGCCCCTCACGCCGAGCACGAGGCGTGGGAGTGGCCTCCCCCTCACGCCGGACGAGATCGACCTGACCCCCGCCTATGCTGTGGTAGACGCCGAGCGTGCCGCCAAGGAGGCGATGACGCGCGAGGAGCGCAAGGCCGCCGCCGCGGCGCGCAAGGAGGTACGTGAGGCGCTCAAGGCGCGCTACGGCTATGCCATCGTCAACGGCCAGCGCGTCGAATTGGGCAACTATATGACCGAGCCCTCGGGCATCTTTATGGGGCGCGGAGAGCACCCCCTGCGTGGCCGCTGGAAGGAGGGCGCCCGCCGAGAGGATGTGACGCTCAACCTCAGCCCCGACGCCCCGCCCGTCGAGGGGAACTGGCAGGAGATCGTCTGGCAGCCCGAGTCGCTGTGGGTGGCCCGCTGGAAGGACAAGCTGGCCGACAAGCTCAAATACATCTGGCTCAGCGATACCGCGCCGGTCAAACAGCAGCGCGAAGCGCTCAAGTTCGACAAGGCGGTGGACCTCGACGCCGAGATCGACCGCGTGCGCGCCCGCATCCAGCTGGACCTATCCCACGAGAACGCGCGCCGGCGCATGATCGCCACCGCCTGCTATCTCATCGACACCCTCTGCCTCCGCGTCGGCGACGAAAAGGACCCCGACGAGGCGGACACCGTGGGCGCCACCACGCTGCGCCCCGAGCACGTGACCATCCGCGACGATGGCGTGGTCGAGTTCTGCTTCCTGGGGAAGGACTCGGTAGAGTGGAACAAGTCGCTCCAGCCGCCCCAGATGGTGCTGGACAACCTGGCGGAACTCGTCCGCAATGCCCGGCCGTCGAGCCCCAACGGCAACGGGGACCGCAATCACCCTACCCGCGACAAGCCGCAGCTCTTCCCGAACGTCTCGAGCCGTGACGTGAACGCCTACCTGTCGGGCATCCAGCCCGGGCTGACCGCCAAGGTGTTCCGCACGCACCACGCCACCGCAGCGGTGGAAAAGTCGCTGGCAGCCTCGGGCGTCAAGTCCCGCCATCCGGAATATGTCAAGTGGCAGGCGGCGAACATGGCCAACCTCGAGGCGGCCGTGCTCTGCAACCACACGAAAAAAGAGACGGGCAACTGGCCGGCGACGCGCCAGCGCTACCAGGAACGCCGCGTCAAGGCCGAGGAGCGCGTGGCGCGCTACCAGGTGCAGGTCAAGGAGTTCAACGACGCCTATGCGGCGCTGAAAGAGGAGGCGCGCGCCAAGGAGGGGGAGGCCGCCACCGATGAGCGCCGCAAGCGCGTGCGCCAGCGCTACCAGAAGCGCCTGGCGACGGCGCGCCGCCGCACCCAGACGGCCCGAGAGCGCGTGAGCAAGGCGCAGATCGCCCTGGGCAAGATCAAGGCCCAAGCCACCATCGCCTCGAAAAAGCGCACCTGGAACCTGGGCACCAGCCTCAAGTCCTATATCGACCCGCGGGTGTACTACCGCTGGGGCCAGGAGGTCGACTATGACGTCCTGGAGCGCTACTACCCCACCATCCTGCGGCGCAAGTTCGCTTGGGTGCGCTCCGAGGCGGAGGAGGAGGCGCGTGAGAGCGAGCAGATCAAACACCTCACGGCGCGCACCTGCATGGCAGACGACCTCCACGCCGTCGCCGAGTTGTTTCGCAGCCTGAACGCCCAGTACCCGGAGGCAGAGTTGCCCGTAGAGGTGGACGCCATCGACGCCCGCTACCTGCCCCACTTGGGCGAGCCCTGGCGTGAGGCGATGGTCGTGCTGGGTGAGGAGAGCGAAGTCGTGGCCTTTGCCGCCCTGGGGCCGGCGTGGACCAACGGCAGCGACGAGCCCGTCCTGGACATCTTTGCGGCCGTGCGCCCCGAGTCGGCCACCCCCGCCCTGCACCGCCTCCTGGTGCGCGAGCTTGCCAGGCGGCAGGACGCCTACCGCCTGAACAACCCCAAGGAGCAGGCCGCCCTGGTGCCGAGCGAGCCCGGGTGGCTCAGCTACGCCCCGGAACTGGCCGAGGCGCTGGGTCTCGTCGAGACCGAGGACGAAGAGGACGTGGCTGAGGACGAGGAATAGGCAACGCGTGCGACGCCGACCCGGCGTTGAACCGCCGGGCTAGGCTAGACATAGACCCCTGCGGGGCCATAGTGAGCCCCGCAGGGGCTTTTTGCGCACGATGTATGGCGCCGGGCGGCGCGCACCGGCGTGCGCGCCCTACACCCGCATCCCGCACGTCGCCGGGCCGATCGCCACCGCCGTACGGCTCTTGTCTCGCCAGGCGGCGCGCACCGGCGTGCGCGCCCTACACCCGCATCCCGCACGTCGCCGGGGCGACCGCTA